>Ga0209442_1000246_pt1 | contig 32828 bp, 28 predicted proteins | sample LauGreSBDMM110DD_2_FD_187565 | JGI IMG/M metagenome (GOLD analysis project Ga0209442, IMG submission 187565) | Freshwater lake microbial communities from Lake Michigan, USA - Sp13.BD.MM110.DD (SPAdes) (version 2) | ecosystem: Environmental > Aquatic > Freshwater > Lake | place: Lake Michigan...
GCGCTTTGATCAAGTCTTCGCGCTGAATGCCCAACCACATGGCAATGGCCGCCGCAACAAACACCGAGGAGTAAATGCCAAACAAAATACCGATGGTCAGCGCCATGGCAAAGTAGTGCAAGGTCTCGCCGCCAAATAACAACATGGAGAGCACCATGATTTGCGTTGAGCCGTGCGTGATGATGGTTCGGCTGATGGTGGACGTGATGGCGTTGTCAATGATCTCAACCGTGTTCATCTTGCGATATCGCCGGAAGTTCTCGCGAATTCGGTCAAAGATCACGACCGATTCATTCACCGAATAGCCGAGCACCGCCAGTACCGCGGCCAACACCGCCAAGGAGAATTCCCACTGAAAGTAGGCAAAGAAGCCCAAGATAATAATGACGTCGTGCAAGTTGGCAATGATGGCCGCCACCGAAAATTTCCATTCAAAGCGCACTGCCAAATAAAGCATGATGCCAATCACCACAAAAGCCAAAGCCTTCAGGCCGTCAGTCGCCAATTCTTCACCCACTTGAGGGCCCACATATTCTGTACGGCGCATGGTGGCTTCAGCATTTTGCGTCTTCAAAGCTTCCATGAGTTTGTCACTTTGCTGAGCAGAACTCACGCCCTTTTGCGCGGGCAAACGAATCATCACATCACGTGCTGTGCCAAAGTTTTGGACTTGTACATCGGTGTAGCCTAAGCTCGAAACCACGCTACGCACCTTTGTAAGGTCGGCCGGTTGGCTGTAGCTCACTTCCATGACGGTGCCACCCGTAAATTCCACCGACAAATGCAAACCACGGCTGAACAAAAAGAACACCGCTAGCAAAAAAGTAGCCAAGGAAATCACGTTGAAGATCAACGCATTCTTCATGAACGGAATGTCTTTGCGGATTTTGAAAAATTCCATGATGCTGCTCCGCTTTATGCTTTGTCGTCGATTGTTGCAGGCAATGCAGAACCATCAGGACGCCAGACCGTGCCGATAGACACCGACTTGAGTTTCTTCTGGCGGCCATACCAAAGATTGACCAAGCCGCGCGAGAAAAACACCGCAGAGAACATACTGGTCAAAATACCCAAACAGTGCACCACCGCAAAGCCGCGCACGGGGCCAGAGCCAAATGCCAACAAAGCCACACCGGCAATCAGGGTGGTGATGTTGGAGTCAAAAATGGTGGCCCAAGCACGGTCGTACCCGGTGTGAATGGCCGCTTGAGGCGAAGCACCCAAACGCAACTCTTCACGCACACGTTCATTGATCAACACGTTGGAGTCAATGGCCATGCCCAGCGCCAAGGCCATGGCGGCCATGCCAGGCAAGGTCAGTGTGGCTTGCAACATCGACAGCACTGCCACCAGCAACAGCAAGTTAACGGCCAAAGCGATACTAGAGAACAGGCCAAACACCATGTAATAAATGCTCATGAAAGCGACAATCACCAAGAAACCCCAGATGACACTGTTGAAACCTTTGGCAATGTTTTCGGCACCCAAGCTGGGGCCAATGGTGCGCTCTTCAATGATTTCCATCGGCGCGGCCAAGGAACCTGCGCGCAATAGAAGTGCCGTGTCGTTGGCTTCGCTGGTAGTCATTCGGCCAGAAATTTGAACGCGGCCGCCACCAATTTCTGAGCGAATGACAGGCGCTGTCACGACTTCGCCTTTGCCTTTTTCAAACAACAAGATGGCCATTCGCTTGCCCACATTTTCGCGCGTCACATCTTTAAAGATGCGGGCGCCTTTGCCATCCAATGACAAATTCACAACCGGCTCTTGTGTTTGACCATCAAAGCCTGGTTGAGCATCGGTCAGGTTGTCGCCTGTCAGAATGACCTGCTTTTTAACAATCACCGGCTGGCCGTTGCGCTCTAAGTAACGCTCAGAGCCAAAGGGCACCAAACCATTGGTTTGCTCTGCAGAACGCGCCTCGCTGCTCTCGTCGACCAAGCGGACTTCCAAGGTGGCCGTGCGACCCAAAATATCTTTCGCCTTGGCCGTGTCTTGCACGCCAGGCAGTTGCACCACAATGCGGTCAAGGCCTTGCTGTTGAATGACAGGTTCGGCCACGCCCAGTTCGTTAATTCGGTTGTGCAAGGTGGTGATGTTTTGCTTCAAGGCCTGCTCTTGCACGCGGCGCGCAGCGTCAGGTTTGACATTGGCCGTGATTTTGAACTCTCCGCCCTCTGCTGCATCACCGACTTGCAAGTCGGCAAATTGATCAGCCAAGACACGGCGTGCGGCATCTAATTGCGCTTGATCGCGCACTTTGATTTCAATGCTTTGGCCGTTGCGAGTGATACCGCCGTGGCGGACATCTTTTTCACGCAATGTGGTGCGAATGTCGCCTGCCAATGAATCGGTTTTTTGCGATAACGCGGCTTTCATGTCCACTTGCAACATAAAGTGAACACCACCGCGCAAGTCCAAACCCAAGTACATGGGTGAAGCGTGCAGCGCAGTGAGCCAAGCGGGTGAACGTGACAGCAGATTCAAAGCTACCACATAGCCGTTGTCTGCGCCCTCTGGAATCAAGGCTTTTTGAATCGCGTCTTTGGCTTTGAGTTGTTGCTCCGTGGTTTCAAAGCGAGCTTTGATGGAAGTTCCTTCCAGTGTCACCGCTGCAGCAGGCACATTGGCTGACTTGAGAGCGTCTTCCACACGCGCCAAGGTGGCCACGTCCACCTTCGAGCTCATCTTCGAAGACGAAACCTGAACCGCAGGAGCTTCACCAAAAAAGTTAGGCAAGGTGTAGACCGTGCCAAGCAACAAAGCGATCACGATGATCGCAAATTTCCACACCGGATAACGGTTCATGATGGCGGCCGCTTCAAAGAAGAGAAAAGAGCAACAAGCAAATTCCCCTGCACATTCAATGCTCAGGGTTATTTCGCAATTACTTCATTGAGCCCTTGGGCAAAACTTGAACTACAGCAGAACGTTGCATTTGAACTTCAACGCCATTGGCAATCTCAACGTGCAAATAGCCGTCGCCTAATTTGCTCACTTTGCCCAAGAATCCACCGGCTGTCACAATTTCGTCGCCTTTGGCAAGTGCGTCAATCATGGTTTTGTGCTCTTTTTGCTTTTTCATTTGGGGGCGAATCATGACGAAATACAGCACCACAAACATCAAGAGCAAGGGCAGCATGCTCATCAAAGAAGATTGCAAGTCGCCACCCGATGCTGCTGCTGGGGCGGTTTGGGCAAATGCGGACGAAATGAACATCGACGAACTCCACGAATAAATTTAAGGTAATTCTCAAAAATCGGCTTGTAACCGGCTTTTCAGGCCAACCTCCGATTGTATGCGGGGCTATGATGGCATTCAAAGACCTTGTTCAACTCGGGAGACGACCATGACCAGCCACTCACATGACCACGATCACGACCACTCCACCTTAAGTGAAATGGACGTCAGAGTTCGAGCTCTGGAAACCCTGCTCACCCAAAAAGGGTACATCGACCCTGCCGGCATCGACCGCATCATTGAGACTTACGAAAACGAAGTTGGCCCTCACAACGGCGCCCAAGTGGTGGCAAAAGCTTGGGCCGAGCCCGAATTCAAAGCTTGGCTTCTTCAGGACGCGACTGCAGCCATCGCCTCCTTAGGCTTCACGGGCCGGCAAGGGGAGCACATGGTTGCCGTGGAAAACACCCCCGATCAACACAACATGGTGGTTTGTACCCTCTGCAGTTGTTACCCCTGGCCCGTTTTAGGCTTGCCGCCCGTTTGGTACAAAAGTGCCGCCTACCGCTCCCGCGCTGTCCTTGAACCCCGCAAGGTGTTGGCCGACTTTGGGGTTGCCTTGCCCGAGAGCACCCGCATTCGCGTTTGGGACTCCACCGCCGAGGTTCGCTATTTGGTCTTGCCCAAACGCCCAGCTGGCACAGACAATTTGTCGCAAACAGCCCTTGCTGCTTTGGTCACGCGCGACGCCATGATTGGGACGGCACTGATATGAACAGCGTTCACGACATGGGTGGCCAGCAAGGTTTTGGCCCCGTTCATTTAGAAAAGGCTGAGCCTTTGTTCCACGCAAACTGGGAAAGTCGGGCCATGGCCATGACCGTGGCCATGGGCGCCAGCGGGCAATGGAACATTGACCTGAGTCGCTCTGCCCGAGAGTCATTGCCACCTGCCACCTATTTGTCCAGCACCTATTACGAGATTTGGATTCGTGGGTTGGAAAAACTCTTGTTAGAACGCGGCATGGTGACGCAGGCAGAGCTTGAAGCAGGTCAGTTAATCACGCCCCCTGCCAAAGTCAACAAAGTGCTTACGCTTGACACCGTGGATGCAGCCTTGAAAGCAGGCACCCCCACCGAGCGCCCCATCGCTCAGCCCGCCTTGTTCAAAGTAGGCCAAAAAGTACGCGCGCTTAATATGCATCCACAAGGGCACACTCGTTTGCCTCGTTATGTGCGCGGCCATGTGGGCACCATCGTCTGCTTGCACGGCGGTCATGTGATGCCTGATCAGCACACCCTTCGCGCATTGCCGCCCTTCAACGTAGCCGTTGAGTGGCTCTACACCGTGGTATTTGATGGCCCCACTTTGTGGGGCACGGGCAGTGACCCCAGCGTAGAGGTGACTGTGGACGCATGGGAATCTTATTTAGAAGCCACAGACTGATATGTTTTCAATCACAGCCATGCAAAACACCCAACTGACCCTTGAAGACATTGCCCAAGAATGCGGTGGCGAAATGCCATTACCCATGCAAGAAGCCAACGGAGCCGTATTTGCAGAACCTTGGCAAGCGCATGCTTTTGCCATGACGCTGCAGTTGCACGAAAAGGGCTTGTTCAGCTGGCCTGAATGGGCCGCTGCATTGACGCATGAAATTCGCAAAGCGCAGACTCATGGTGATGCGGACACCGGTACCACTTATTACACCCATTGGCTCAATGCCTTGGAGTCAATGGTACTGGACAAGCAATTGGGCACAGCCGACCAAATTCATGATTTGGAACATGCTTGGGAAGCTGCCGCTGCCCGGACACCACACGGACAGCCCATCGCCTTAGAAATTTAAGTCTCAGGGGTCTCGGTGCCGGCAACACGATAATGCGCACATTTTCTGGAAAATAAAACTTGCGATTTCCTTTTTTACCTGTAGCCGCCCTCATGGTCAGTTTGATCACTCTGTGTGCAGGCACATCCTTGGCCAAAGGCTTATTTCCGTTTGTAGGTGCCGAGGGAACCACAACCTACCGCTTGGTGTTTTCGACGTTGTTGCTGATGGTTTTTTGGCGACCTTGGCGCCGCGCTTGGACTTGGGCCGATGTGCCCATTCTGGTTTTGTTTGGCGCCACATTGGGCCTTATGAACTTGCTGTTTTACAGCGCCATCAAAACAGTGCCCTTTGGTTTAGCCATCGCCGTTGAGTTCACGGGGCCCTTAGCCGTCGCTTTGTGGTCTTCCAAAAAACCGCTCGACTTTGTATGGATTGTTTTAGCCGTTGCCGGCATGGGCCTGATCTTGCCACTTGGAAACGCTTCAGTTGCGGACATGCAGACTGCTGCGATCGATCCTGTGGGAATTGCTTTTGCCTTAGGCGCTGGTGCTTGTTGGGCTGTCTACATTGTTGTTGGCCAACGCGTGGCCGATCGCATTGGGGCATTTGCCACACCCATGGGCATGTTGGTGGCAGCTTTGCTGGTCACCCCTGTCGGCATCAGTGTGGCGGGCAGTTCATTGTTAAACCCAGAGTGGATGTTGGCTGGCTTAGGCATAGCCTTGCTATCGAGTGCTATTCCGTACAGCTTGGAAATGTATTCACTCAAACACTTGCCCAAACAAACATTCAGTATCTTGCTCAGTCTAGAGCCCGCCGTAGGCGCCTTAGCGGGATGGCTGGTCCTTTCAGAGCAACTGAGCACGCAACAACTAGGCGCCATCGTTTTGATCATGGCCGCTTCGATGGGAAGCGCTGTGACTGCAGGTCAGCGCAAGATCTCTGATTGATTCAAGGAATCAAATGTCGATGTTGCCGGCGCGCAATGCGTTGCTTTCAATGAAGTGACGACGTGGCTCGACCTCGTCGCCCATCAGCATGGTGAAGACCCGATCGGCTTCAATGGCGTCGTCAATTTGCACGCGAAGCAAACGACGAACCGTGGGGTCCATGGTGGTTTCCCATAACTGCGCAGGGTTCATCTCGCCCAAGCCTTTGTAACGCTGACGGCTAGTGGTGCGCTCGGCTTCACCGATGAGCCAATGCATGGCTTGGCGAAAGTCGTTGGTCTTTTCTTCTTTTTGTCTTTCGCCCTCACCGCGCATGACTTTGGCGCCTTCGCCCAGCAAACCGCGGAAGGTGTTAGCGGCTTCTGCCAACGCGCCGTAGTCGGCACCGTGCACGAAGTCTTGCGTAATGACGCTGCTCTTGATGTTGCCGTGATGCCGGCGGCTGATGCGAAGCAATGGCTTGTCGGTGCGCACGTCAAACTCAGCACTCACTTCAGCAGGAATGCCGGTGGTGTTGAGTTCGCGCAATTTAGCTTGCAATGCGGGGGCGCACTCGGCTGCGAGATCTAAGTTGTCCAAGTTCAGGGACACCCCGTCGGCAATGGCGCGCAATGCTTCTGCGTCCATGAAGTTGGACAAACGCTGAATAACCGCTTCTGCCACTTGGTGCTTGCGCGCCAAGGACTCGAGCGTGTCTCCGCTGAGTACTTGCGGAGAAGGACCGCCAGTTGCAATGCTGGCGTCTTTCAAAGCAATGCGCAGCAAAAAACTGTCGAGTGCGGGCGCGTCTTTCAAATACAACTCTTCTTTGCCGGCCTTCACTTTGTAAAGGGGCGGTTGTGCAATGTAGATGTGGCCTCGCTCTACAAGGTCCGGCATTTGACGGTAGAAGAAGGTGAGCAACAAAGTGCGAATGTGCGCGCCGTCAACGTCGGCGTCGGTCATGATGATGATGCGGTGGTAGCGCAATTTATCGACATTGAAGTCGTCGGTTCCGCTCTTGCCAGAGTCTACGGTGACTTTGCCAATGCCGGTGCCCAGCGCAGTGATGAGCGTGACAATTTCAGTGCTGGTGAGCAGCTTTTCGTAGCGCGCTTTTTCAACGTTCAAGATCTTGCCGCGCAGGGGCAGAATGGCTTGGAATTTACGGTCGCGGCCTTGCTTGGCAGAGCCGCCGGCGGAGTCGCCCTCGACGATGTAAATTTCGCAGAGTGCAGGATCTTTTTCTTGGCAATCGGCCAACTTACCTGGCAAGCCCATGCCATCGAGCACGCCTTTGCGTCGTGTCATTTCGCGCGCTTTGCGAGCGGCTTCACGCGCACGTGCAGCTTCCACAATTTTGCCGCACAAAATTTTGGCGTCATTGGGGCGCTCTTCTAAAAAGTCGCCCAGTGCTTTGGCCACGATGTCTTCCACCGGTGCGCGCACTTCACTCGACACCAACTTGTCTTTGGTCTGGCTGGAAAATTTAGGCTCAGGCACTTTGACGCTGAGCACACAGCACAAACCTTCGCGCATGTCGTCGCCGCTGACTTCAACCTTTTGCTTTTTGGCAATTTCGTTTTTCTCAATGTACTTGCCAATGACACGCGTCATGGCGGCGCGCAATCCTGTGAGGTGGGTGCCACCATCGCGCTGGGGGATGTTGTTGGTGAAGCACAAAACGTTTTCGTTGTAGCCATCGTTCCATTGCATGGCCACTTCCACACCAATACTGGTGCCAGGAATGCCGCCATAGGAATCGGCAGGGCGCTCGCCTAAAGCAATGAAGGCATTGGGGTGCAAAACTTTTTTGTTGGCGTTGATGAAGTCAACAAATCCTTTGACACCACCTGCGCCAGAGAAGTCGTCTTCCTTGCCAGTACGTTCGTCTTTCAAACGAATGCGCACACCGTTGTTCAAAAAGCTGAGTTCGCGCAAACGTTTGGCCAAAATGTCGTAATGAAAATCATGGTTTTGCGTGAAGATGTCGGTGTCGGGCAAGAAATGAACCTCGGTGCCGCGCTTTTCTGTAGCGCCTGTGACTTTCATGGGCGACACTTCTACGCCGTCCACCATTTCAAGCAAACGGTTTTGCACAAAGCCCTTGGCAAATTCAATTTGATGCACTTTGCCTTCGCGGCGCACCGTGAGGCGCAACCATTTGCTGAGCGCATTGACGCAGCTGACACCCACGCCGTGCAAACCGCCAGACACTTTGTAACTGTTTTGATTGAACTTGCCGCCAGCGTGCAATTCAGTAAGGGCAATTTCAGACGCTGAGCGCTTGGGTTCGTGCTTGTCGTCCATCTTCACACCGGTGGGAATGCCGCGGCCGTTGTCGGTGACGCTGATGGAGTTGTCGGAGTGAATGGTGACCACAATGTCATCACAGTGGCCGGCCAATGATTCGTCGATGGAATTGTCAACCACCTCAAACACCAAATGGTGCAAGCCAGTGCCATCGGACGTGTCGCCTATGTACATGCCAGGGCGCTTGCGAACGGCTTCCAAGCCTTCCAAAATTTGGATTGACCCCTCGCCATAACCCTCAGAGGCGCCCGCTTGATTGGTATCAATGGTGGGTTGCAGAGTGGTGAATTCTTCTGCGGAGGGCTTGTTTTCTTCGGTCATGTGAATATTTCTCTATCTCTTGAATGGCCGAAACCCGCGAATCAACGCGGGTTTCGAAAGGCACTTTGAATGTATTTCTGGGGAAGCTTTTGCGTCACCTTCAATCAGCGCTGGCATTAAATGCGCATGGGCATCACCACGTATTTAAAATGGTCGTTCTCTGGGATGGTAATGAGTGCAGAGCTGTTGGCATCGGCCAAGTCAATGCGCACCATGTCTTGGCCCATGTTGGTGAGTACATCGATGATGTAAGTGACGTTGAAGCCAATTTCAATGCTGTCGCCAGCGTAGTCAATGTCGAGTTCGTCGACGGCCTCTTCTTGCTCGGCATTGGTGGATGCTACGCGCAAAGTGCCGGGGTCCAAATTCAGACGAACACCTTTGAATTTGTCGCTGGTCAAGATGGCAGTGCGTTGCAAGCAAGACAACAAGGCTTGACGGCCGAGCGTGAGGTTGTTGCGGTGGCCTTTGGGAATGACGCGGTTGTAATCGGGGAATTTGCCTTCTACGAGTTTGGTCACAAACTCCATGCCACCAAAGCTGAACTTGGCTTGGTTGTTGGCAAACTGCATGTCGATGGCGCCTTCGGCATCGCTTAACAATCGCTGCATTTCAAGCACTGTTTTGCGGGGCAAAATAACTTCTTGTTTGTTGGGCACATCGGTGTCCAAGGTGGCCGAGGCAAATGCCAAACGGTGACCATCGGTAGACACCAAAGACAACTGCTTGCCTTCGGCCACAAATAAAATGCCGTTTAAATAGTAGCGGATGTCATGCACGGCCATGGCAAATGAAACTTGGCTGAGCAGCTGCTTTAAGGTTTTTTGCGGCACGCTGAAGACTGGGCCAAAACTGGCGGCTTCTTGCACCAATGGGAAATCTTCCGCAGGCAAGGTTTGCAACGTGAATTTGGATTTGCCGCCCTTCAAAATCAATTTGCTTTGACTGGATTCCAAACTGACGGTTTGATCGGAAGGCATGGTGCGCAAAATGTCGATCAGTTTGCGTGCGCCCACCGTGGTGGTGAAGTCGCCTGCATCGCCGTCCATTTCGGCAGTGGTGCGAATTTGGATTTCAAGATCGCTGGTGGTCAACTGCAGTGCTTTACCAGTTTTGCGAATCAACACATTGGCCAAAACAGGCAATGTGTGACGACGTTCCACAATGCCAGAAACGGATTGCAAAACAGACAGCAGTTTGTCTTGGGTGGCCTTCAGTACGATCATGTCTTCCTCTGTTTTAGGGGGCCCCGATTTGGAATTCGGGCGCCCGTAGATTTTCGCTGATTTTTGGCCTCGAATTGAGCTTTTGACGGCTTAATTCAGCATTCTTTAGGGGGGCTCGGCCACCCACCCCAAACTTAGCCTTTGAGGGTTTGCTCCAAAACGTGCAGTTGTTGGTTCAGCTCGGTCAGTTGCTGGCGTTCTGCGCTGATTTTTCGCACGGCATGCAACACCGTGGTGTGATCGCGTCCACCAAATAACTCGCCGATTTCAGGGAGGCTTTTTTGAGTCAATTCTTTGGCCAAGTACATGGCAATTTGGCGCGGCCGGGCAATGCTGGCCGGACGCTTTTTGGAATACATGTCGGCGACCTTGATCTTGTAATAATCGGCCACCGTTTTTTGAATGTTCTCGACGCTGATTTGGCGGTTTTGAATGGACAGCAAGTCGCGTAGGGCTTCGCGTGCCAATTGGATGGAAATTTCCTTCTGGTTAAAACGCGAATACGCCAAGATTTTGCGCAAAGCGCCTTCCAGCTCACGCACATTAGAACGCACGTTCTTGGCCACAAAGAAGGCCACTTCTTCGGGCATGACACTGCCTTCACTGATGGCCTTATTGATCAAAATGGCCACCCGCATTTCAAGCTCAGGCGGCTCAATGGCCACCGTGAGGCCCGAATCAAATCGGGATACCAGCCGCTCATGGATGTCAGCCAGGCCTTTGGGATAGGTGTCGCTGGTCATCACAATGTGTGACTTTTTGGCAAGCAAGGCCTCAAAGGCATTGAAAAACTCTTCTTGGGTGCGATCTTTGTTGGCAAAGAATTGCACATCGTCAATGAGGAGCAAATCGAGCGAGTGGTAGCGATGCTTGAACTCGTCAAATGTTTTGCGCTGATAGGCTTTAACCACATCTGACACAAACTGTTCAGCATGAATGTAGAGAACTTTGGCGTCAGGCCTGTCAGCCAACAGTTTGTTGCCTACCGCATGCACTAGGTGGGTCTTGCCCAAACCCACGCCACCGTAGATGAAAAGAGGGTTGTAAAGGTGGCCTGGCATGGTGGCCACATGCATGGCTGCAGCGCGGGCCATGCGGTTGGCAGACCCCTCTACCAAGGTGTCAAAAGTGAGGGCCGTGTTCAAACGGTGGCGATGGCCATCGGCGGGCGCCTCATCTGGTGCATCGCCTGTTTCGGGCCTGACTTCTAAAGCAGATTTAGCCATTGAGAATGCAGTTTTTCCTTGCAATTCTCTAGTAGCAAGTGCTAACTCTATTTGAATTTTTTGGCCATGCAATCGAGATAAAACATCGGCCAATTTCGCGCTGTATTGCGCCCGTATCCAGTCTAATTTGAATCGGTTGGCCACAAACAAAGTGACCTTCGACAGGTCATCTGAGACTTGGGCGGTCAGCGGTTTGATCCATGTGTTGAATTGCTGCTCTGGGATCTCCTGAGCCAGCTCGTCAAGACACACCTGCCAAAGCGCTTGACCGGCTTCGTCTGCGTCCGAGGGATGCTGTCCGTTGCTCATTGGCAAGCGCCTAGGGTGTGGACAGATGGTTGTTTCATTGGACTCAAAAGTAACTTTATCAAGAGTTTATCCACATGCTAGTCGGACAGGTTCTGCCATCATAAACCAGAATTTTAAGACGGGTCCATCGATATTTTCCGGACAAATGCTGACCAAGGTTTGCCAGCCCTCGGAAAGTTTGCGATAATCGCCGGTTTCCCCCAAAATATCTGGTCCAAAATGAAACGCACTTATCAACCCTCTAAAACACGCCGCGCGCGCGCACATGGCTTTTTGGTTCGAATGAAAACCCGTGGTGGCCGTGCTGTGATCAATGCCCGCCGCGCCAAAGGCCGTAAACGCTTGGCTGCTTAAGCCTGGTCATTGCGCCTTGTTTGATCTGATTGCTTGATTGACTTGGTCTACTGACTTGTTAATCGGGCAATCCCATGACTCAGCAGTGGTGTGCAGCGATTAAAAACCCGCCCTCAATTTCAAGCTACCCTCGCAGGCGGCACGGTCTCTCGCACCCCACACTTCGCATTGCATCGCATCAATTTGCCTGAATCTGGCACAGCAGTATCCCCTCCGATTGAAACTGCTCACCCCCCTCTTTTTCACCTTCAAGCTGTGTGGCTCGGCGCCATGGTGCCCAAACGGTGGGCCCGCCGTGCCGTGACACGCAACACCATCAAGCGACAAATCTATTCCATCAGCGCGCAGTTTGAAGTTCGGCTGCCATGTGCCGCCCATGTTGTTCGCTTACGCTCAGAGTTTGATCGGAAACAATTCATCAGCGCTACATCCACACTTCTCAAGCAAGCCGTCCGGCTTGAGCTAGAGCAATTGTTCGAACGCGCGGCCAACAAGCCATGATTCAGAGACTATTGATCGGCTTTGTGAAAGGCTATCGCCTTTTTCTCAGCCCTTGGTTAGGATCAGCATGTCGGTTTGAACCAACCTGCTCTGTTTATGCCATCGATGCTCTAAAGCAACATGGCGCCGGAGTTGGCAGTTATCTCACCCTCAAACGCATAGGCCGTTGCCAGCCATGGTGCAACGGTGGCCACGACCCGGTGCCCGAACAAGCACCGAGGTGGCTTTCGCGTTTACTGCATCACCCGTTAACTCACTCCTCTTCGAAGAAGTCTTCATGAACGATATTCGCCGCACCTTTTTATGGGTCATTTTTGGCTTTTCCATGGTTCTTCTATGGGATCAATGGCAGGTTTACAACGGGAACAAGGCCACGTTCTTCCCTGCGCCCACAGCTGCAACCGCCGACAAAACAACGGCAGCGACTACATCTTCTGCAGCCAAAGACTTGCCCGTTGCATCCACCACAATTGCAGCCCCCAACATGGCAGCCGGGCCCTCACAAGTTCCAGTATCTGCCAATGCGCCTGTTGCCACCCCACTCGAACGCATTGATATCAGCACCGATGTTTTAAAACTAAGCTTTGACACGGAAGGTGGCTCCTTGGTGCGTTCCGAGTTCTTGAAATTTGGGGAACTTGCAGACAATCAAAAACCTTTTGTGCTTTTAGACGATAGCAAGTCTCGCGTCTATTTGGCGCAAACGGGCTTGATCGGCGGCCCCTTTGCTTCACACAAAACGCCCATGAAATTCACTGGCGAGCGTGAGCTCAAAGCGGGTCAAAATGAATTGACCTTGACATTTGAGTCTGCCGATACAGGCGGCTTGAAATTGGTCAAAACATACACATTGACACGCGGAAGTTATGCCTTGAAAGTTTCGCACAAAGTCGTCAATACAGGCTCGGTGGCCGCGGCCCCACAGCTTTATGTGCAACTCGTGCGTGATGGTAACAAACCTGAAGGTGAGTCGTCTTTTTACATGACCTTCACGGGGCCTGCTGTTTACACCGATGCGAAAAAATTCCAAAAGCTTGAGTTCGCCGATATCGAAAAAAACAAAGCCGAGTTTGAGAAAACAACCCAGCAGGGTTATGTGGCCATGGTCCAGCACTACTTTGCATCGGCTTGGTTGCTGCCTGAAAACACTTCTCGCGAAAACTTTGCCCGAAAAGTGGATACCAATTTGTACGCCGTTGGCATGATCACGCCCTTCAATGAGCTTGCGCCTGGTCAAAGTAAAACCATGGACGTCACCCTCTTTGTAGGCCCTCAAGAAGAAAAAATACTCGAGGCTTTAGCACCCGGCTTGGAGTTGGTCAAAGACTACGGTTGGTTAACGGTCTTGGCAAAACCACTTTACTGGTTGCTCGATCGCTTGTTTGGCTTCTTGCAAAACTGGGGCTGGGCCATTGTGGCCTTGGTGTTCTTGCTCAAATTGGCTTTCTACTGGCTCAATGCCAAGGCCTATGCCAGCATGGCCAAGATGAAGGCCATCAATCCCAAAATCATGGAAATGCGTGAGCGTCTGAAAGACAACCCACAGCAAATGCAGCAAGAGATGATGCGCATTTACCGCGAGGAGAAAGTCAATCCGATGGGCGGTTGCTTCCCCATCATGGTTCAAATTCCCGTGTTCATCGCGCTTTATTGGGTGTTGTTGTCCTCCGTTGAAATGCGCAATGCACCCTGGATTGGCTGGATCCACGATTTATCAGCACCCGACCCCTACTTCATTTTGCCTGTGGTGATGACGCTGTCCACCATGCTGCAGACAGCTCTCAACCCTGCACCACCAGATCCTATGCAAGCCAAGCTGATGTGGATCATGCCCTTGGTGTTCAGCGTCATGTTCTTCTTTTTCCCATCGGGTTTGGTGCTTTACTGGATCACCAACAACATTTTGTCAATTGCACAGCAATGGATGATCAACACCAGAATGGGTGTACCGCCGCAGTTCAATCTGCCAAAATTCAATTGAACGCCCGCCATTCAACAGCAGGAACCATTGGGCTGCATTGAAATGACCAACACAGGGCCGCTCATGCGGCCCTGTTGCTTTGTCTCATTGATGTTTTAACTTTATGACCGCCATGTTGTCTCGCCATCAAGATCCCATCATTGCCATTGCCACGGCCCCTGGCAGAGGCGCAGTGGGCATCGTGCGAGTTTCAGGGCCACACTTGAAAACTTGGGCTGACGCTTTTTGCGCTAAGTCACTTCAAGCACGTCAAGCGCATTACCTACCATTCAACGACGACAAGGGCGAGCCCATCGACCAGGGACTGGCCATCTTCTTTCCTGGCCCACACTCCTATACGGGTGAGGATGTTCTTGAGTTGCAAGCACATGGGGGTCCTGTGGTCTTGCAATTGCTATTAGCGCGCTGCATCGAGTTGGCGGAGTCTGTTAACCCGCACACTGGCAAGCTGCTGCTTCAGGGCCTTCGCTTGGCGCAAGCTGGCGAATTCACACAACGCGCATTTCTCAATGACAAAATTGATTTGGCCCAGGCCGAAGCAATTGCCGATTTGATTGATGCATCCACCAGTGCAGCTGCACGCAGTGCCAGCAGATCTTTGGCCGGCGTGTTCTCTCAAGAAATTCACACGCTGCGTGACCGTTTGGTTCACTTGCGCATGTTGGTAGAAGCCACTTTAGATTTTCCAGAGGAAGAAATTGATTTTTTGCAGAAAGCCGATGCGCAGGGGCAACTTGAGCGACTGCAAGCGCAACTTGAAAAAGTATTGGCGCGAACCCAGCAAGGCGCATTGCTGCGTGAGGGAATTAAGGTGGTCATTGCAGGCCAACCCAATGCCGGTAAAAGCTCACTGCTCAATGCCTTGGCGGGTGCCGAGTTGGCCATCGTCACGCCCATCGCAGGCACCACGCGCGATGTGGTCCAACAAACCATACAAATTGAAGGCGTGCCCATTCACATCATTGACACTGCAGGCCTGCGCGAAGGCGAGGGCATTGATGAGGTGGAGCAAATTGGCATTCAACGCGCTTGGGCCCAAATTGCAGGAGCAGATGCTGTCTTGTTTTTACACGACCTGACGCGCAGTCATGACCCCGAGTATTTGCAGGCCGATCACAAAATACAAGAAAGCCTGGCTGCGCAGCTTCCGCATGATGTGACTTTGCTGAACGTATGGAACAAGTTCGACCTTGCGCCTGTTGCTGCAACAGTGCGCACCACTGGTAACACTTCCAATGACATTGATTTGTCTGCCAAAACAGGGCTGGGCATTGATCAACTTCGTGCCAAGTTGCTTCAGACAGCAGGCTGGCAACCGACCAGTGAAGGTTTGTACTTGGCGCGCGAGCGGCATGTCCAAGCACTCAAACGTGTTCAATCCCACATTGAAATGGCCGATGCGCATTTGCGCGCACAAGCCCAATCACTGGACTTGTTGGCTGAAGAGTTGCGCTTGTCGCAAACGGCTTTGAATGAAATTACAGGCGAGTTCAACGCAGACGATTTGCTGGGCGTTATTTTTTCCAGCTTTTGCATTGGTAAATAACACATGGCCAAGACGCCCATCATCGATCGACCTGCACCACAAAATCCAAAGTCGTTGAGTGGCTTGCTGCCTTTTTTAAAACCTTATAAGTTGCAAATTGGTTTAGCGATGGTGTTCTTGGTCTTGGCTGCAGCATCAACCTTGATATTTCCAATTGCCTTGCGCCAATTGATTGACAACGGACTGCAGCACCCCGACCCCGGCGCACAGGCCATGGCATTGCAAGGCAATTTCATGATGCTGTTTGGCGTTGCCGTTGCTCTGGGTTTGTTTTCTGCGGCGCGCTTTTTCACAGTCAGCTGGCTGGGTGAGCGTGTGACCACCGATCTGCGCAATGCGGTTTACAGCCATGTCTTAAAGCAGAGCCCCGCGTTTTTTGAAAGCACCCCAACTGGCGAGGTCATCAGCCGCCTGGTTGCTGACACCACCTTGGTTCAAACTGTGGTTGGCAGTTCTTTGTCCATGGGCCTGCGCAACGCTGTCATGGGTGTGGGTGCTTTGGCCATGCTGGTCTGGGCTCACCCAACTGTCATGCTGCAATTGGTTGTGACTGTCGTGTTGGTCGTTTGGCCAGCCACAATCTATGGTCGCCGTGTTCGCCGTTTGTCTCGCGCCAGCCAAGACCGCGTGGCCGATGCCAGTAGCATTGCCACCGAAGTTTTGAATGCCATGCCCGTGGTGCAAAGCTACACCGCCGAGAACCGTGAGGCAGCGCGTTTTGCGAGTGCTACAGAACAAGGCTTTCAAACTGCCGTTCGGCGCACGCGTGCGCGTTCAGTGCTGGTCGCTTTCATCATCATTGCCAATGCTGCTTTCTTGCTGTGGGGTTTGTATCAGGGCACTCAAGCGGTTTTAGCTGGCGAGCTCTCAGCGGGCCAATTGGGCCAAGCCGTTTTGTATGTCATTATTTTTGCAGGCGCTGTCGCTGTCCTTGGTGAAACTTATGGCGATTTGCTGCGTGCAGCCGGTGCCACCGAGAGGCTGATGGAGTTGCTCAGCAGCGTATCGCCCGTGCAATCACCTGCCAAGCCAGTCACTTCAACACCGCCGTCCACTGGCAGCACTTTGAAATTTGAGGCACTCCAGTTTAATTACCCCTCTCGCCCATCTCAGTTGGCACTCCAAGACTTTTCTGTGGACATCACAGCGGGTCAAACTGTGGCACTGGTCGGCCCCAGTGGTGCCGGCAAAACCACTTTGTTTGGTTTGTTGCTTCGCTACTACGACCCGCAACAAGGACGCATTGTGTTGGATGGTGTGCCCATTCAAAACCTCAGCCTTTTCGAGCTTCGACAACGCATTGGTATCGTGCCCCAAGAGCCCGTCCTTTTTTCAAGCAGTGCCATGGACAACATTCGGTATGGCAAGCCAGGCGCAAGCGACGAAGAGGTTCAAGCTGCGGCAGTGGCTGCATTTGCCGACGAGTTCATCGTCGACCTTCCCGAGGGCTACAACACTTTCCTGGGTGAGCGCGGCGTACGTTTATCAGGCGGCCAACGTCAGCGCATTGCCATTGCGCGTGCCATGCTCAAAAATCCACCGCTCTTGCTTTTAGACGAAGCCACCAGCGCCTTGGATGCACACAGTGAGCGCATGGTTCAAGCGGCTTTGGAATCGGCGATGCGTGGTCGAACTACATTGGTCATTGCCCACCGCCTTGCCACGGTACAACAAGCTGACAACATTTTGGTCTTAGAGCATGGCCGCCTGGTAGAGCAAGGCAAGCATGCAGCGCTGGTTGAAATGGGCGGCGTCTATGCAGGCTTGGCATCGCTTCAGTTCAACGCTTGATAGGCTTTTTAGCCTAGCCGGAAAAGTGATTCTGCATCTGGGCTTTAGTTTCAATGCCCCGCAAAGTTCACCAATGTGAACAAGGGCAATCCCGCAGCTTGAAGTTTTTTGGATCCGCCTAGTTCTGGCAAATCCACAATGGCCGCACCTTCAATCACTTCTGCACCCAGTTTCTCAAGGAGCTTCATGCCCGCCATCATGGTGCCCCCCGTTGCAATCAAATCATCCACCAACAAGACTCGTTGACCTGGCTTGACCGCATCGGTGTGCAACTCAACGGTGGCCGTGCCGTATTCCAATTCATAGGTTTCTTCCACCGTGGTGAAAGGCAACTTTCCTTTTTTGCGAACAGGCACAAAGCCAACGTTCAATTCATAGGCCACCACAGCCCCCAAAATAAAGCCGCGCGCATCTAGTCCAGCCACCACATCAGGGCGCATAGAGGGGGTCATGTACCGATGGACAAAGGCATCAATCAGCACACGAAACACCCTTGGATTTTGCAGCAGGGGCGTGATGTCTCGAAACTGCACGCCCGCTACTGGCCAATCGGGCACGGTGCGAATGTTCTTTCGCAAATAATCATTCACCGACAACGCCATTTCATCGGTGGCACCCATTGCCCGCTCACCCCTCATTGAACCCAATCCTTGACTCATCTTACGCACTCCACGACGACAACCGGTCGAAAGCAACATCATAGTCACGCTTTAGGCCATCATTCGCTAAAATAAGCCATGTCATACAACCCAGACCAAGCCCTCCAACTCGCTCGCGAAACTTTGGACATTGAGGCACAAGCCCTGATGGGACTTAAATCCCGTTTGGACACTCGCTTTTCACAAGCCGTTGAGATGATGCTCAACGTCAAAGGTCGCGTGGTGGTGACCGGTATGGGCAAGAGCGGGCACATTGGCTCCAAGATTGCGGCAACCTTGGCCTCTACGGGCACGCCCGCCATGTTTGTTCACCCTGGAGAGGCAAGCCATGGCGACCTTGGCATGATCAAAGCAATCGACATAGTGCTGGCCATCTCCAACAGCGGAGAAAGCGACGAACTTGTTTCCATCTTGCCCGTCTTGAAGCGACAGGGCGTCCCCTTAATAGCCATGACCGGCGGCATGAACTCGGCGCTGGCCAAACACGCCAATGTAGTTTTAGACAGCAGCGTCGACAAAGAGGCTTGCCCTCTGAATTTGGCACCCACTGCCAGTACCACGGCGCAATTGGCCTTGGGTGATGCTCTGGCCGTAGCGCTGCTAGACGCCCGAGGTTTCAAAGCAGAAGACTTTGCGCGATCACATCCCGGTGGCTCATTGGGCCGTCGCTTGCTGACGCACGTGGAAGACGTCATGCGCAAGGGCGATCAGGTGCCAAATGTATTGCCTGACGCGAGTTTTTCCGAGCTGATGCGAGAAATGAGTCACAAAGGCTTGGGCGCATCGGCCATCGTGGACGAACATCACAACATCTTGGGGGTCTTCACGGATGGTGATTTAAGACGCCTCATCGAAAAAGGTGTCGACTTGCGAGCACTGCACGCCAAAGATGTGATGCATGCCAATCCGCGAACTGTTCTGCATGATGCATTGGCTGTAGAGGCAGCCGAACTCATGGAGCAATTCCAAATTACCAGCGTTTTGGTGGTGAATGAATCGGGCGCCTTGTGTGGCGCCCTCAACAGCAATGACTTAATGCGCGCCAAGGTCATCTAAGCAAGTTTCACTGGCCACTCCAAAACCATGCAAATCATTCAACCTGCACTCCATTTTCCACCTGAGCTGCTAAGCCAAGCAAAAGGCATCAAATTGGTGTTTTTTGATGTAGATGGTGTATTTACAGACGGCGGCTTGTACTTTTCTGAGCAGGGTGAAACGCTCAAGCGTTTCAGCACCCTAGATGGCCATGGCTTAAAGCTTTTAAAGCAAGCAGGCATCACGCCTGTCATCATCACAGGACGAGACTCTGCACCCCTCAGAGTCAGGCTCAAAGCGCTTGGCATTGAACATGCCAAATTTGGCACAGAAGACAAACTGCCTGCCGCCGAAGACTTTTTAAACACCCTCGGCTTTGGATGGCACCAAGCCGCCGCCATGGGCGATGACTGGCCCGATCTGCCCATGATGCAACGCGCTGCCATGTCATGTGCACCCATCAATGCCCATGCACAAGCATTGGCCCTTGCACACTTCGTCACAAACCGCCAAGGCGGTTTTGGTGCTGCCAGAGAGTTTTGTGATTTGCTGGTGCTTGCAAGTGGGCAATATGCACCATTGCTTGCGCGGGTTGGTTCTTCATCGGCCGCATGATGAATGCATTTAGGCGAGCACTAGATCGTTTGGCGCTTTACTTGCCAGCCATCCTTATGGCCGTTTTTGCATTGGGCAGTTGGTGGCTTGTCCGAAGTCTGCCAAGCTTCTTCAATGAGGCTGCCCCCCCGTCCGTTCGCCATGAGCCTGATTATTTTTTGAAGAATTTTTCTGTCAAATCCTTTGACAGCCATGGGCGCCTGATGCAAGAGTTAAGTGGCGAGTTCGCGCAACACTTCCCTGACACCGACATGCTTGACATTCTAAAAGTGCAAATGCGCGGACATAGCCAAGAGGGTCAGCATGTCAATGCTGTAGCAGACCAGGCTCTGGCTAAGGGGGACGGTACGCAAGTGACCTTTCTAGGCAACGTGCACATCTCTCAACCCGCAAGCACAACCCCCAATGGACCTCGCGCTTCAACAGAAATGCGCAGCCAAGAAATCAAAGCTTTCGTCAAGGAAGAGCGCTTGGTGAGTGAAGTGCCCGTTGAAGTTCGGCGCGGCCAAGATCTGTTTACTGCTGAAAAAATGCAAATGAACAGCAAAACAGGTGAATATGAATTGAGTGGCAGAGTTCGGGGCCTTGTCCAAGCTGCTAAACCTTAAAGACATCTTCTTTCTCAAAACGAGCATCTCAGAAAGACCTCTATGAGTTCCTTGGTTTTCATCACTGGTGCTTCTAGCGGCATTGGTCAAGCGCTTGCGCTTCGATACCACCAAGCAGGCTGGCGACTTGCACTGGCTGCGCGCCGAGTGCCTGAAATGCAAGCATGGCTTGAAGCCCAAGGCATTCCCAGCGATTCAGCCCAATGCTATCGAGCTGATGTGTGCGACGCCAACAGCATCATCGCCGCTGCCTGCGAATGCATTGCCGAACAAGGCGTACCCGATGTGGTCATCGCTAATGCAGGCATCAGCATTGGCATGGACACGCGGGAGCGTGAAGATTTAGCGGTTTTACAACAAGTGATGAACACCAATGTGATGGGCATGGCGGCAACTTTTCATCCCTTTTTGCAAGCGATGAAAAACCGCGCTGCACAAATGGGCCATCCCCACCACGCCGGTACCTTGGTGGGCATTGCCAGCGTTGCGGGTATTCGCGGTATGCCCGGCCACGCTGCTTATTGCGCTAGCAAAGCGGCAACCATCAGCTATTGCGAAAGTTTGCGAGGTGAGCTTAAGCCCGAAGGTTTCAAAGTCGTGACCTTGGCGCCGGGTTACATCCAAACACCCTTGACTCAAAAAAATAAATTCCCGATGCCTTTTTTAATGCGTGCAGATGACTTTGCCAAGGCGGCCTTTCATGCCATTGAAAAAGGCGCTAGCTTCCGAGTGATCCCCACGCCCATGGCTTGGATTGCCCGCTTGTTGCGGGTCTTGCCAAATGCCTTGTTCGATCGCGCGTTTAAAAATGTGCCGCGAAAGCACCGGGCGACTGATTGAAGTCTTCTGCGCAAAAATAGAAAAGTGTTGCGCCCATGAAAAAAGCCCTGCATGCAGGGCTTTTTTGTGTCTCACACCCGTGAGTGTGAGTGCAGATGTAGCAAGCGATTAATAACCGCCGCCGCCTTCGCGACGACCGCCACCACCATTGCCACCGCCGCCGCCACGTGGGCCTGAACCGTACGGGCTACGGAAGCCGGACTCGCCGCCGCCTTCACGACGACCGCCGCCGCCGCCACCGCCGTAACCACCACCGCCGCCACCGCCGTAACCACCACCGCCGCCGCCGCCGTAACCGCCGCCGCCGCCTTCACGACGACCACCGCCACCGCCGCCACCAAAGCCACCGCCACCGGAACGGGGGGGGCGCTCTTCCATGGGGCGTGCTTCGTTGACAACAACACTGCGACCGCCCAAAGGCTGACCGTTCATGCCGTTGATTGCAGATTGAGCTTCTTCATCAGAACCCATTTCCACAAAGCCAAAGCCTTTTGAGCGACCTGTGTCGCGTTCCATCATGACTTTAGCGCTGGTCACTGAACCGAACTGGCCAAAGGCCTGCTCTAAATCGCCGTCACGAACCGAGTACGGCAGATTGCCGACGTATAGTTTTTTGCCCATTGAAAGGGACTCCTCTAAACACAAAAACAAAAGCGATGGAGCCCCAAAAACGCATCAACAAACCTAAAAACCTCGGAAGGAAGCGAAACTGACACCTGTACACCGCGAACAAAGCACACGTCGAAAGACGTAAGCTAACCCATTATGGGCCACAAAACAAAGTGTTTGGCAAGTAAATTCTCTGAAAGTCCTTTAAATACTTGGGATTAGACGTGTTTTTCATGAATTACCAGCTTGCTTCGCGATCTGGGGTGGCGCTGATTTTGTGAACCGTCAGATCCGCACCCTCATATTCTTCCTCTGGCGTCATTTTGAGACCCATGGTCATTTTCAAAATGCCGTAAATCAAAATACCCCCAATCAAGGCCCAAGCCACGCCCAAAGCGGTGCCAATGAGTTGGGCCTGAAAACTCACGCCACCCAAACCGCCAAACGATTGCAGGCCAAAAATGCCAGCAGCAATGCCGCCCCAAGCGCCGCAAACACCGTGCAAGGGCCAAACACCCAAAACATCGTCAATCCGCCATTTGTTTTGTGTCAAGGTGAACATGACCACAAACAATGCGCCTGCCACAGCGCCGACAGCCAAGGCGCCGAAGGGATGCATCAGGTCAGAACCTGCGCACACGGCAACCAGCCCAGCCAAGGGCCCGTTGTGCACAAAGCCTGGATCGTTCCTGCCCAAAATTAAGGCGGCCAAAGTGCCGCCGACCATGGCCATCAATGAGTTGACTGCCACCAAACCAGAAATTTTGTCGAGTGTTTGAGCACTCATCACGTTAAAACCAAACCAGCCCACAATCAAAATCCAAGCGCCCAAAGCCAAAAAAGGAATGTTAGAAGGTGGATGCGCAGACACGGCGCCATCTTTTTTATAGCGGTTGTAGCGCGCACCTAACAAGATGACAGCAGGCAGTGCAATCCAACCACCCATGGCATGAACCACCACGGAACCCGCAAAATCGTGAAACTCCTCGCCAGTGGTGGCCTTGATCCAAGCCTGCACACCAAAGTGTTGGTTCCATGCGATGCCCTCAAAAAAGGGGTAAACAAATCCAACGATGCAAGCCGTGGCGATGAGTTGGGGCCAAAATTTGGCACGCTCGGCAATACCGCCAGAAACGATGGCAGGAATGGCTGCAGCAAAGGTCAACAGGAAGAAAAATTTGACCAAATCGTAGCCATTTTTGGCAGCCAATTGTTCCGCGCTAACAAAGAAGTGGGTGCCATATGCAACGCTGTAACCCACGACAAAATAAACCACCGTTGAGACAGAGAAGTCGACCAAGATTTTGACCAAGGCATTGACTTGGTTTTTCTTGCGAACTGTGCCCAATTCCAAAAAGGCGAATCCTGCATGCATGGCCAAGACCATGATGCCGCCCAACAAAATAAAGAGAGCATCACCGCCCTGTTTTAGTGCTTCCATATCGATCTCTGCTAATTTTTGAATTAATTTGGTGCGCAAATACATTGTTTGTGCGCCGCGCACCAAAATCAAGCAAAAAACGCGCCAAATTTGGTCTTGCGCGGTCGATATGATGGGCTCATGGAAGCTTTTCTCGTCTCTACTGGTATCGTTGCTCTGGCTGAAATAGGCGACAAAACACAACTTTTATCCTTGGTTTTAGCGGCTCGCTTTCGCAAGCCTTGGCCCATTGTCTGGGGCATTTTGGTCGCCACCTTGGCCAATCACGGTTTGGCGGGTGCGTTGGGCAGCTGGGTCACCACTCAGCTTGGGCCTGAAGCTTTGCGCTGGGTTTTGGGCGGCTCCTTTTTGGCCATGGCAGTTTGGATTTTGGTGCCCGACAAACTGGACGAGGGTGATCAAGACGCACCGCCGCGTTTCGGTATTTTTGCCACAACGGTTGTTGCTTTTTTCATTGCCGAGATGGGTGACAAAACTCAAGTGGCCACCGTCATGTTGGCCGCTCAATTCAACAGCTGGTTTTGGGTGGTGGCTGGCACCACCTTGGGCATGATGCTGGCCAATGCACCTGTGGTTTGGTTAGGTGACGCCCTTACTCGCAGAGTTTCACTCAAGTGGGTACACAGAATATCTGCCGTGGTTTTTGCCGTGCTTGGCGGCTTGGCCTTGTGGGGTGGTCCTGCAAGCATTGAGAAAAATGACGCCCCTGTTGGCGCACCCCAAAAAGCCATCGTCAACGACAACGCGCCGGCCAAGCTTTAATGCACCGATAATTCGCTGAACCGTTTTTTGGGTTGACCCCTTCATGCCATTGATCGCTAAGTCTCAGTCGATGTTTTTTGAAGCGCCACTTGCTTTGCAAAGTGGTGCCTCTATCCGCGCCTATCACTTGGCCTTCGAAACATACGGCACGCTCAACGCCGATAAATCCAATGCGGTTCTCATTTGCCATGCGCTGAATGCGTCGCACCATGTCGCGGGCGTCTACGAAGGCCAAGAAAAAAGTGAAGGCTGGTGGGACAACATGATTGGCCCTGGAAAATCTGTCGATACAAACCGTTTCTTTGTCATAGGCGTTAACAACCTGGGCTCCTGCTTTGGCTCTACCGGCCCCATGCACGCACACCCTGATACAGGTGAGATTTATGGCGCTGATTTTCCGGTCGTCACCGTAGAAGATTGGGTCGACGCGCAAGGCAGGCTACTCGATGCTTTGGGCATTCAAACTTTGGCTGCGGTCATGGGCGGCAGTTTGGGCGGCATGCAAGCGCTGTCCTGGACACTGCGCTATCCAGAACGCGTGGCCCATGCGGTGGTGGTCGCAAGCGCTCCCAACCTCACCGCCGAGAACATCGCTTTCAACGAAGTGGCAAGGCGCGCCATCGTCACTGACCCTGACTTTCATGGCGGCCATTTTTACAAGCACAAGGTGGTGCCCGCGCGAGGCTTGCGCATTGCGCGAATGATTGGCCACATCACCTACTTAAGCGACGATGTGATGAATGAAAAGTTTGGCCGTGAACTGCGCGATGCCGTCACGCACAACGCCACAGGCTATCGCTATTCCACACAAGACGTCGAGTTTCAAATCGAAAGTTACTTGCGCCATCAAGGCGATAAGTTCAGTGAGTACTTTGATGCCAACACCTACCTTCTGATTACTCGGGCCCTGGATTATTTTGATCCAGCTCGCACACTGGGTGGCAATCTCACCATCGCTTTGGCCAAAGCCACTTGTAAATTTTTACTGGTCAGCTTTACCACCGACTGGCGCTTCTCTCCAAAACGAAGCCGCGAAATGGTTCGCGCTTTGCTCGATAACAAACGCGATGTGAGCTACGCTGAAATTGATGCGCCACATGGCCATGACGCTTTCTTGTTAAACGACGAGCGCTACCTGAATGTGGTGCGTTCTTACTTTGACAACATGGCACAGGCCAACCCTGCAAGAGGTGCCAATTGAGCGAGCACGTCAACCTGCAAGCCATAGCGCGCTTGGTGCCTGAAGGCTCGCGCGTCTTGGATTTAGGCTGTGGTGATGGCGCGCTGCTTGATTACTTGCAAAAGCATCGCGCTTGTTCAGGCTACGGCGTTGAAATTGACGACCGGAATATTCAAGCTTGTGTCAAACGCGGCGTCAACGTCATTCAATTGAATTTGGACGAAGGTCTCAACATGTTTGCAGACCAATCCTTTGATGTGGTTTTGCAAATTGACACGCTTCAGCATTTGCGCAATGCCGAAGTGATGTTGCGCGAAACGGTTCGTGTGGGGCGCACAGGCATTTTGGCATTCCCTAATTTTGCACACTGGCCCAATCGTTTGAGCATTTTGACGGGCCGCATGCCTGTGACCAAACGACTGCCTTTCCAGTGGTACGACACGCCCAACATTCGCGTTGGCACCTTCGCCGATTTCGAACAATTGGCATTGCAAAATCAATTGAAAATCATCGACAGTTTTGGCTTGCAAGAAGGCCAAGAAGCCAGGTTCTGGCCTAACTTGATGGCGGGCACCGCTGTCTTCAAATTGCAGCGCTAGTTCGCCAACCGCACTCACAGCAGAAAGAGTTCCATGTCAAATCCAAGCACCATGCATTTTGTTGACCACGGCACCGGCGGAGGGCCTGAAGTCTTAACGCCCAGCACCTGTGCAACACCCACACCCAAGGCGGGTGAAGTCTTGGTCAAGGTCGCCTATGCAGGCGTCAATCGCCCTGACTGCTTGCAACGCAGCGGTCGTTATCCGCCACCTGCCGGCGCGTCCAGCATTGTGGGCTTAGAAGTTTCGGGTGAAGTGGTGGCACTGGGAGAAGGCGTGACCCAGTGGCGTTTGGGCGACAAGCTTTGTGCACTCACCAACGGCGGTGCCTATGCAGAATTTGTCACTGTGCCCGAAGGGCAAGCGCTACCCATTCCCAAAGGTTTCTCGATGCTGCAGGCTGCTGCGCTGCCTGAAAACTTTTTCACCGTTTGGACCAATGTTTTTCAGCGCGGCAAGTTGAAGTCGGGTGAAAGCATTTTGGTTCACGGCGGCTCTTCTGGCATTGGCTTAACCGCCATTCAACTGGCGCATGCTTTTGGCGCCAAGGTATTTTGCACCGTCGGCAATTCCGACAAGGTGGCAGCCTGCTTGAAAGTGGGCGCGCATGCGGCCATCGATTACAAGACCCAAGACTTTGTTGAAGAAGTGCTCAAACTCACCGATCAAGCCGGTGTGAATGCCATTTTGGACATGGTGGGCGGCAGCTACATGCAGCGCAATTTGCGCGCCTTGGCCATTGAAGGCCGCTTGCTTCAAATTGCTTTTTTGCAGCCCTCCAAAGTCGAAGTCGACTGGGTCTCTCTCATGGCCAAACGTCTCACGTTCACTGGCTCAACCTTGCGTCCTCGCAGTGCGCAAGACAAAGCGCAAATTGCAAATGAGTTGCATGCGCAAGTTTGGCCCTTGCTCGAGGCTGGCGACGTCGCGCCCGTTATTTACCAAGTTTTCGATTTGAAAGATGCGGCCAAGGCCCATGCACTGATGGAGTCATCGCAGCACATCGGCAAAATCATGCTCACGGTTGCGGGAGAATAAGTTCATGAGCGCCCATTTGTCCGTCGGTGTCATTGGCTTAGGCGCCATGGGCATGGGCATGGCGCAATCATTGCGTCGTGCCGGCCATGTTGTGAACGTCTTTGATGTTCGCGCAGAAGTCGCGCAAAAGTTTGCTGCAGAAGGCGGGGTCGCCTGCGCTTCCTTAGAAGCCATCGCTGCAGCGTCTGACATTTTGGTGTCTGTGGTGGTCAATGCCGCCCAAACCGAATCGGTGTTGTTTGGCGATGGCACGCCAACAGCTGGCTGCGCTAGCCACCTCAAACCTGGCAGCGTCTTTGTCATGTGCTCTACCGTCGAGCCCGCCTTCTCAGTCGGCCTTGAGAAAAAATTAAACGACAAAGGTCTTCTCTACATCGATGCGCCCATCTCTGGTGGTGCTGCCAAAGCAGCCTCAGGTCAAATGACCATGATGACTGCTGGCACGCCTGCGGCCTATGCCAAGGCTGAAACTTTTCTCAATGCCATGGCCGCCAAGGTTTACAAATTAGGCAACAGCGCAGGCGCCGGCAGCAAAGTCAAAATCATCAACCAGCTGCTGGCAGGTGTTCACATTGCCGCGGCCGCAGAGGCCATGGCCTTGGGTTTGCGCGAAGGCGTTGACCCCCATGCACTTTACGAAGTCATTACAAACAGCGCGGGCAACAGCTGGATGTTTGAAAATCGCATGGCACATGTGCTAGCTGCTGACTACACACCTTTGTCTGCTGTCGATATCTTTGTCAAAGACTTAGGTCTCGTGTTAGACATGGCGCGCGCCAGCAAATTTCCACTGCCCCTTTCTAGCACCGCGCATCAAATGTTCATGCAAGCCAGCACGGCTGGTTTTGCCAAAGAAGATGACAGCGCTGTGATCAAAATTTTCCCCGGCATTGAATTGCCCAAAGCCAAATAAACGGCTCGCAAAATTCCACCATTTGCGGCTTGAACTGAGCGAACGATCAAAGGCGAGACAACATGAAATTGGGTTGCATTGCGGACGACTTCACGGGGGCAACAGACTTGGCCAACAATTTGGTTCGCTCCGGGATGCGGGTGATGCAAACTTTTGGTGTGCCTCAAGCTGCGCTTTCTTCAGACGTCGACGCGGTGGTCGTGGCTTTGAAATCTCGCACCCTACCCGCCCAGGAAGCCATTGCACAATCTCTGGAAGCCCTGCAATGGCTTCAAGCGCAAGGCGCAGAACAAATCTATTTCAAATACTGCTCAACGTTTGACAGCACCCCTGCTGGCAACATTGGCCCTGTGACAGAAGCCTTGATGGATGCGCTTGATTGCCAATTCACCATTGCCACACCGGCATTCCCAGACAACGGCAGAACGGTGTTCAAAGGCTATTTGTTTGCTGGGGCCGTGCTCTTGAATGAAAGCGGCATGCAAAACCACCCGCTCACGCCCATGACCGATGCCAATTTGGTTCGCGTGATGCAGGCGCAAACCAAGCGGAAAGTTGGCTTGATCGATCACACCGTGATGGCCAAGGGCAGTGCCGCCATCAGTGAAAAAATCAAACACCTCCAAGCCGATGGCGTGGGTGTGGCCATTGTCGATGCCATCAGCAATGAAGATTTAAAAACGCTTGGCCCCGCCTTGAAAAAAATGCCCTTGGTCACTGCGGGCTCGGGCGTGGCCATTGGCTTGCCTGCCAATTGGAACTTGCACGCATCGGCCAGTGCGGCCGCGCTGCCCAAAGCCACCGGCCATCAGGCCATTGTGTCTGGCAGTTGCTCTATTGCGACGCAAGGGCAAGTGGCGCACTACCAAAGTTTGGGCTTGCCTAGCTGGCAGTTCAAGCCCTTAAGCTGGTCTTCCCACGATGTGCCTGCACACATCCAATCTCAAGTGGCACAAGCTCTGGCTTGGGCTGAGCCCTTGCTTGGCAAAGGGCCTGTTCTCATTTATGCCACCACCGATGCCGACACACTGCAACAAGTGCAGGCCAAGTTTGGACGCGAGCAAGCGGGTGAGTGGATGGAATCTGCCTTGGCGCAAGTCAGCGTGGGCTTGTTGAAATTGGGTGTGAAGCAATGGGTCATTGCGGGCGGAGAAACTTCGGGGGCTTGCGTTCAAGCTTTGACTATTTCGCAAATGCAAATTGGCCCACAAATTGATCCGGGTGTGCCTTGGTGTTTTGCGCCACAACATGCGGCAGGGCACCTCACTTTAAAGTCCGGCAATTTTGGAACGCCTGATTTTTTTACCAAGGCCTTGAAGCTTTTGTCGGAGACATGCGCATGAGCAACAGACAAAATCAGACTCTGCATCTCACAGAAGCGCAGGCCCGCGAAGAAATTTGCCGCGTGGGTCAAAGCTTGTTTGACAGGGGCTATGTGCACGCCACTGCAGGCAATATCAGTGTGCGACTTGAAGATGGCTTCTTGATCACGCCTACCGATGCCTGTCTGGGCTTTTTAGAACCCGCCGATCTGGCTTTGCTGGATGCACAAGGCCAGCAATTGAGTGGCAAACGCGCCAGCAAAACGATGGCGCTGCACCGCAAAATTTATGAGGCCAGCGACCATGCACTGGGCAGCTGGCCCGCTCAATGCGTGATTCACACGCACAGCACCCATTGTGTGTCTTTGAGTTTGAGTGCAACAGGTCCTGAGCTTTTACCGCCCATCACGCCTTACTTTGTGATGAAAGTGGGGCATGTGCCCTTGATCCCTTATTTCAGGCCCGGTGATCCCATGGCGGCAGATGCGGTAGCCGACGCCATACTTCATTACGCCCAATTGGACACACCCATTCGCGCTGTGATGTTGTCCAAACTTGGGCCCAACGTTTGGCATCAAGATTTGAGCAGCGCTATGGCCGCACTTGAAGAGTTGGAAGAGACTGCCAAGCTTGTGCAAATGACAGGACCTCAAGCTCTGGAAAATTTGTCGGATGCTCAAATAGAAGAACTGCGGCAGAATTTTGATGCAGCTTGGTAGTTTCTTGCCGAACTTCACATTGACCTTTTTTTCATTGCACCACCCTTCGCCACTTGAAAGCTGAACATGCCTCAATTCGCTGCCAATCTTTCCATGATGTACCCCGACATGGATTTCTTAGACCGCTTTGAAGCTGCGGCCAAAGATGGCTTCAAAGCCGTTGAGTATTTGTTTCCTTACGCCTATGCCGCAGAAGAACTGGCCGCACGACTCAAGGGCAACGGCCTTCAGCAGGTTTTGTTCAACATGCCGCCGGGCGGCATTGACGATGTAAGCACCTTGAGCGCTTGGGAAAAAGGCGATCGCGGTACAGCTTGCTCGCCAGGCCGTGAGGCCGAATACAAAGCGGGCGTGAAGCGTGCCATGCGCTATGCAGAAATTTTAGGCTGCCCCCGCATTCACTCCATGGCAGGTGTGTTGCCCGCTGGTGTTTCACGCGATCAAGCGCAAGCCACCTTGGTAGCCAATTTAAAGTGGGCGTGCCAAGAGGTGCGCGCTCAAGGACTTGATGTGTTGCTTGAGCCCATTAACTTGCGCGGTATTCCAGGGTTTTTTGTTAACCGACAAGACCATGCTCACGAAATACTGGCGCAAGTGAACGAGCCCAATTTAAAAGTCCAAATGGATTTGTTCCACTGCCAAATTGTGGAGGGCGATGTCACCACCAAATTGGAGCGCTACTTTCCCACAGGCAAAGTGGGCCACCTTCAAATTGCCGATGTGCCACTTCGTCACGAACCCAGCACTGGTGAATTGAATTGGCCTTATTTATTTGACTTGATCGATCGACTGTCTGCACAATGGGGCTGGCAAGGTTGGATCGGTTGTGAGTACGTTCCTGCAGACACCACCTCGGGTGGCACTTCTCGCGGCTTGTCTTGGTTGAAATCAAACTGAACTTTTGGAGAGCATCATGAACGCACCCATTCACAAAGAACTTCCTGCGCACCTTTTGAACGCTGAAACAGCTTTGCGTGATGTCACGCAATCTTGGGACAGCAGCATTTTGAAAGAGCTCACTGGCTACATTGAAATTCCCGCCAAGTCACCGTCTTTCGACAGCAACTGGGAAGCCAATGGTTACCTAGACACCGTACTGCGCCAAACGGCTGAGTGGATTGAGGCGCAAAAAGTAGCTGGCCTCACACTGGAAATTTTGCGCTTGCCTGGCCGCACACCTGTTTTGTTTTTTGACATTCCCGCCACGCGTGCTGCGTCTGAAGGCTCTGGTCAAACGGTGTTGATGTATGGCCACTTGGACAAACAACCCGAGTTCAGCGGCTGGCGAAATGACTTAGGTCCTTGGACGCCCAAATACGAAAACGGCAAGCTCTATGGCCGCGGTGGCGCAGATGATGGCTATGCCGCTTATGCCAGCATTGCTGCCGTTCAGGCCTTGAAAAATCAAAACACACCGCACCCCCGCATTGTGGGTTTGATTGAAACATGTGAGGAGTCAGGCTCTTACGATTTGCTCCCCTACATCGATGCACTGCGTCCTCGCTTGGGCGATGTGGGCTTGGTCATTTGCTTAGACAGTGGCGCAGGCAACTACGATCAGCTGTGGCTTACCACCAGTTTGCGCGGTATGGCCAGTGGCACTTTGAAGGTTGAGATTTTGACGGAGGGTATTCACTCAGGTGATGCATCAGGCTTGGTACCCTCCAGCTTCCGCATCATGCGCCAGGTGCTCGACCGTTTAGAAGACAGCAAGTCGGGTCGACTTTTGCCTGACAGCTTTCACTGCGAAGTGCCTGCCGATCGATTGGCACAAACCAAAGCCACCGCTGCTATTTTGGGTGAAGAGGTTTACAAACGTTTTCCTTGGGCGCACTACGACTGCGGCGGCTCCACCATGTTTGCATTGCCCACCACCACCGACCCTTTGCAGGCTTTGCTCAATCGCACTTGGACACCCACACTGAGTGTGACGGGTGCTGAAGGTTTTCCCACATTAGAAAACGCAGGCAATGTGCTGCGGCCTTACACGGCGTTCAAACTGAGCTTGCGCTTGCCACCTTTGGTCGATGCAGCAGCCGCTGTTGCCAAAATGAAAGCAGTGTTAGAAGACAACGCGCCTTACCAAGCGCGTGTGACTTTTGAATCCAACGGCGGCGCGACCGGTTGGAACGCACCCAGCAGCACACCGTGGTTTGAAAGTGCCCTGCAACGTGCCAGTCAATCGCACTTTGGCGCATCGGTGGGCTACATCGGTCAGGGCGGCACCATTCCTCTCATGAGCATGTTGAGCCAGGGATTTCCAAAGGCGCAAATGATGGTGTGTGGTGTGTTGGGCCCAAAGAGCAATGCGCATGGCCCCAATGAATTTTTGCATGTGCCTTATGCGAAAAAGTTGACCGCCTCGGTGGCTGAAGTCATGGCTTCCTTGCCCTGACATCTGAGCTCAAGTTGCGGTCTGGTTTTTCCGGATCCAAACCAGCCACATCAAGGCCAGCGCTGTGAGTGCCACAGGCACGATCGAGCCGTAGTTCAGCAAAGTCCAGCCTTGTGTGGTCACCAACGCGCCTGAGGCAAACGAGGTGAAGGCCATGGTCGCAAAGACACAGAAATTGACGGCCGCTTGGCCGCGGTCTTTCTCTTCTGGTCGCCAAGCCGTCATGGCGAGCGTGGTGGCGCCTGTGAAAACAAAATTCCAACCGACACCCAGAACAAAAAGAGCCAACACAAATTGATGCAAGTCCGTGCCCGAAAGCGCTAAGGCGATGCAGACAAAGTTCAAAAGCACGCCCACCGCCATGACTTGCAGGACGCCAAATTTCTTAATCAGGTGACCTGTGAAAAAACCAGGCGCAAACATGCCAATGACGTGCCACTCTAAAACCAATGCGATATCACTGAACTGATAACCGCACACTTGCATGGCCAGAGGTGTTGCGGCCATCAACAAGTTCATCACGCCATAACTGAGCGCTGCTGCGGCTGCAGCCACAATGAACACCGGTTGTTTCATGATCTCGC
>Ga0209442_1000249_pt1 | contig 32537 bp, 49 predicted proteins | sample LauGreSBDMM110DD_2_FD_187565 | JGI IMG/M metagenome (GOLD analysis project Ga0209442, IMG submission 187565) | Freshwater lake microbial communities from Lake Michigan, USA - Sp13.BD.MM110.DD (SPAdes) (version 2) | ecosystem: Environmental > Aquatic > Freshwater > Lake | place: Lake Michigan...
GAAATGGTTTATTGTTAGACCCAATAAGCGACTACACAGAAACAAGCGCATCAATCACAATGAATAATGCTTGCGTAGTTGGCGAAGAAGTTGCAATTTTTTCTTTTGTTCCAGTTGCTAATTCAGCCACTTATGCAAATTTAGGAATTGTTTATTCAAGTGGTTCAGGTACTTCAACTCTTACATATTCTAATTTAACGCACCAACTTATTTATGCGGGCGACAAAATAACTTTTTCCGATACTGGCTCACCTACTCAATACACTGTTGCATCGGTTAATTATGCGACAAGCCAAATTACATTTACTGGAACATTTACAGCAACCGCAGGCGATAGTATTTACCGTTATCGTGCAGTGGGTTCTGCATATCCTGCGTTTTCAAGATTTTCTGATACTGTTTCTAGTGTTCCAACTTACACGCCGACACAATGGCAATTTGTTTCTGGCTCAGAAGTAATTTTTTGTAATGGCGTAATTGTTAATGACCAAGATTTTGATTTGGTCGGTAATACTTTAAGTAATTTTCCATCGGTAGTTACAGGCAATTTACAAATATTTCAATTTACGCCTAACAATCAGGGATTGCCTGCGGGCTTGCCTTCTTTATCTACAATTAACACTGCAATAGGCGTTTCTTCTTACAATTATTCTTATGACGTTAATGCTTTTGAATTGTACAATAATGGATGTTTACAAAAAACACCAACTGATTACACTACATCAACAGGCACTTATACTTTGACAACAGTTCCAACATCAAACGTGAACGTACTTAATCAACAAACATTCGATAGGACAGGTGCAGCATGACGCAAGCATTTAATTTAGGGCAGTTAGCCAATAAGGTAAACACTTCGGGTCAATTAGATGCAAGCACAGGGCTTGTTAATAGTGCGGCAGTAGCTAATGGCGGAACAGGTAGAGCAACATTAGACACAGGTAAAGTGTTGCTTGGTGCAGGCACATCACAGGTCAATATGTTTGCAGGCACAACCACAAACGATGCTCTTATATGGAATGGTACAACATGGACATCTGCACCAGTTTCAAGTGTTGGTGGTGGTGGTGGTTATGCTTTAGCTGCTTATACTTCGCCTAGTTCATATACAAAACCCGCATCATTGAAAGCAATTAAAGTTACTGTTGTTGGTGCAGGCGGTAATGGCGGGAATGCGGCATCAAATCCGGCGGCAGGTAACAGTGGGGGCGGCGGTGGCGGTGGCGGCGCAGCAATTTATTATGCACTCGCGCCTGCATTACCTGCTAGTGCTATTGCAGTCACGGCAGGCGCAGGTACTAATTCGTTTGGCGCAATTGCAAGCGCAACTGCGGGTGGCGGTGGTGGTGGTCCTGCTGCACAAACGGCAGGCGGCGCAGGTGGGGTTGGTAGTGGTGGCTCTTTAAATATTGGCGGCGATGGCGGCGGATCGGGTAGTGCCATTTCGGGTAGTATTCTATTTGGTGGAAAAGGTGGCAGTTCAATAATGGGTGGTGGCGGCAATGGCGTAGCTGGTAGTTCTGGTGGTGCTGCGGGTAGAAGTTATGGCGGTGGTGGAGGAGGAGCATCAAGACCATTGGGCACTTCAGGCACACACACAGGCGGCGCAGGGGCTAATGGCGTGGTTATTATTGAGGAGTTTTTCTAATGTTGGCTTTAATATCACCAATGGAAAAAGTTATAGATTATTTAGGCAATGAAGGTGTCAGAATTTGCCAAGTTGAATCAGTATCTTTTGAAGTTGCACAACCTTTGTTTTGGACTGCTTGTCAAGATGATTGCATAGCAGATCAATGGTATTACATACAAGAGCAATGCAGACCAATACCGCAACAACCAATAGTTGAAGAAATAATAGAATAGGATAATAAATGTGCGACAAGATAAGACAATTTGAAGTTGATCAATATGTGCATTTGAAAGATTTTTTGCACAAAGATTCATGTTTTGAATTAACGCAACAACTTAAATTATTGGTTGAGCAACAACAAACAACAAAAGATACACAATGCCCATTATCAGATGCGGTTCATGGCGCATCTATATTTGACAAATTACTTGTAGATTTATTGCCACATTTTGAATTAGCATCTGGTAAAAAATTATATCCAACTTATTCTTATGCGCGTTTATATGCGCCTAATGATGAATTGGTTATTCATACAGACAGGGAATCGTGCGAAATAAGCGCAACCATTACTTTAGGTTTTGAAGGTGATGTATGGTCTATTTATATGGGCGATGCAGACAAACAAAACGCAAGCAAAATTGATATGGAAATTGGTGATGCCGTTTTATATCATGGCATGACTAAGCATCACTGGCGTGAAAAATACACTGAAGGCAAATGGCAAGCGCAAGTGTTTTTACATTATGTAGATGCAAACGGTAAATATGCTGATTGGAAGTTTGATAAAAGAGAAAAGTTAAACTTACCATCAACAGAAATAAATCAGTGGATTTACACAGACATATTAAATGATGATGCTTGCACTAAATTAATAGCATCATACGATAAAGAAATTATAGAAAAACAATTGCCTTATATTGGCGATGGCGCAGTTAATACAAACATTAGAAATGTTGAACGTATCATACTGTCAACATATAAAGACATTGGCGGCAGGTTAGCTGCGGCAGGATTAGCAGCAAATCATCAAGCATGGAAGTTTGATATTACGCATTCTAATCAAGCAGAGTTTTTAAAGTATCCGGCAGGCGGTCGCTATACAACTCATGTTGATTCGTTCTTAGACCCAACTGCGGAAGAATGTAGAAAACTTACAGTTATTGCATTTTTGAATGATGACTTTGAAGGTGGGAAATTTTATTTCATGCAAGGTAGTGAAAAGGTTTATCCATTGCAGAAAAAAGGTACAATAATTGTATTTCCTTCATTCATTCCGCATGGAGTTGAGGATATAATTTCGGGAACACGATATTCCGTAGTTTGTTGGATGGTCGGAAAATTCTTTAGGTAAATATTATGGCAACGGTGAATGAAGTGGAAGCAAAAGTTAATTCTCACATCGACATTTGCAGCGTTAGATATGAAGGCATAGAACGTGAAATGCGTGGCGTTAATGCCCGATTAAAAAGATTAGAAACAATTATGATTGGCGGGGCAGGAACAATCATAATTTTATTAATTAATCTGCTTGCAAGATAAGACACCATAGAAACAAAAGGGTAATGCAATGGTGATTTATGATCGAATTAGCGGCAGTAGGGTTGGCGATTCAAGGCGCAAAATTAGCGATTGAAGGCATTAAACAAACCGCAGAATTAATGCGTGGCACATTTGATGAGATAAACAAATGTGTTAATTCCGGCAAAGAATTATCTGCGTCAATGAAACCCATTACAAAGTTTTTTTCATTGGCAAGCACATACGAAATAAATAAAACAAAATTAGAAGAAGCAAAACGCACTCAAGACATTGCCTTAGAACAAGGCATGAAAATAAATAATCCTATTGGCGATGCTGAATATGTCATTGAAATGATGACAATAGATAGGGAAATAAAACAATATTATGACCAAATAAAACACTACTTTATTTATCATTTTGATGAATCGGGTTTGTGGGATGAATTTTGGTCGCGTCTAAGTAAACTTCGCGCAGATCGTGAAGCAAAAGCGGAAGCAAGGCGCAGAGAAGAAACAGAAAAAAGATTGCAAATTGCTGCCGAAAAAATGAAAGCAAAACGCAAGCGACAAAAGATTATTGATTTTTGTTATACGATTACTGGTGCAATAGTTATAACTGGCATTTTGTACGGTTTTATTGTTGCAATGATTTGGATGCTTAATCAAGGGGGTTATTGATGTTGCCATTACTCGTTCCAATATTAACGCAGCTTGCAGGCGCAGGTATGCAAAAGGTTGTTGATTCCGTACTGGATAAAGGTGTTGCTCATGTTGAAGATAAATTAGGCATCACATTAACGCCTGATGCTGATGGCAAACTTTCTGATGAAAAGCTATCGTCATTAAAAGAAGCGGCGATGAAGCATGAAGAATTTATGTTCGAACAAGAGGTTAAAGATCGCGGTGATGCAAGGGCTGCGCACTTAGCTATAGCAACAAATGCTAATGTACATTGGCTTGAAAAACTTGTTATGCCAATCCTTGCGCTTGGTATTGTAATGGTTGCGTTTTTGTTAGTTGGCGTTTTAATGTTTATTAATATCCCAGACAGTCAAGAGAACATAGTTATATATGCTTTAGGCTTTCTTACTAGTGCTGCTACTCAAGTGATTTCGTTTTATTTTGGTAGTTCGCAAGGTAGCAAAGACAAAGCAGATTTATTAGCGACTAAAAAATGAACCTATCCGAAAACTTCACGCTAGAAGAAATGATTGCCAGTGAAACGGCTGCGCGTCATCACATTGACCAAACACCATCTAATGAAGTTTTGATGAACCTGCGCCGTTTGGCATTGTTTCTAGAGGATGTACGAAAAGTTTTAGATAAGCCAATACAGATCAGTAGTGCCTATCGTAGTCCATTAGCGAATGAAGCAGTGGGTGGAAAAAAAACCTCACAACATTGTCGTGGGGCTGCCGCAGATATAAAAGTTAAAGGCATGACACCAGACCAAGTGGTACGAGCAATCATTAAATCCGGCTTGGCTTATGACCAAGTAATTCGTGAATTTTCAGACCCAATTAAAGGCGGCGGTTGGACTCATGTAAGCATTCCAAATGGCAAAGACCTTGCCCCAAGAAAGCAGGCGTTAATCATCGACAGTAAAGGTTCTAGGGCGTTTGCTTAAACTTTAAATCGTAACAGGCTTTGCAAACCCAACGCCTTGATTTGCGGTTATCTGCTATTTTCCAATAACCATTCATTGATGGGCGTGTCATTGTGCAGTTAGTACAATATCTGAATGCTTCCATGCTTGTACTTGCTAATTCATAAAGCATTACTTATCCCTAAAAATATAAACAATCGCAACCGCGCAACCTATTGCGGTTAATGATATACCAAAAAATATGCCAGATAAAACGTATATTGATTTAATCCATTCCATTTATCGATGCCTATTTCTAATTGTTTTTATGGTTGTTTTTGGTGTCATTGCTAATTTTTGTTCTAATGAATTGTTTCTTAAATATTCATTTAATTTTTTTTCTTTTTTAACTGTGTACATTGCAGATTTTCTTTCATTTATATCTAAACGAGTTGTATTTTCACATTTTAATTTGCTACTACCTAACCAATTTAATATTTTAATGTCATCTTCAGGCTTTCCATCAAATAATTTATCACTTAATGGTTTTAATTGAATACCTATAAATCTTGCTACCCTTTGTTGAATATAAGAAGTTGTGCGGATTAAATCTTTGTCCAAAATGCAAATATTATATGGTCTTAACCACAATCGTAATCTTTCAATTGTTACATCTTTGCGCCATGCTCGAATCAACATGGCATCATAAATTCTTTGCTTTTCTTCTTTGCTTAAAATTTTATTAGGCATCAAATTTCCTTTGCGATATAGCATTATAAGAATGCAATTCGTCTGCCCAAATTGATTCTTGCATAGCACGAGAACCTGCAACATAACCTAATTCATAACTGGAAATTAATAGTTTTTTTTCTGCTTCGCCAAATCCTTTTAAATCTTCAATCAATTTAATAAAATTTTCTTTGTTCATGGTTCACCTATCATTTTTTTAGTATTAAATAATGTTTGATGTGCGGGATAAGTTTTTTGCCATAACCTTGCATAAAACGCGATAAAGTTATTGCATATTTTAAATTCTTTACCAGTTGTAACCATATAAACTTCCCAACGAATACGATTAATAATTAACCAATGGCTAATTTTTTTGCGTTTTTTGGCTATGGCTTCAAATGTAAATTTTTGAAAGTATTGCCAGACCATAGGATTTTCGCGGTGATAATCTTCCCATTCTGCCAATCGTGCATTGTAAATAGCACGCTCCATTGTTTCTTGTATATCTAATTCTTCTTGTATCATTGTAATTTTCCTTCACCTCGTCTATTGGCGTTATAAGTGCGCCATGCTTCAATAGTTGATGTTGCTGCAACCATGCCCCATCGATTTAATTCGTCTTGATATACGGCATCTTTAAGGGCTTCCAAATGTGTTTTATAATTTTGATGAGTGTAAGCATAAGATTCTTTTTCTAAAATTGTCATGTTTACGCATCTAACAATCAAATCTGCTTTGACAACTTTTCGATATTCTTCCATGTAAACTTTGTTCGCCCTTGCTTGCGCTGCTTTTGGTGCATTGGTACGCAAATAATCAAGGGCTTTTTGTACATCTTCATCTGTAATGATTTCTTTCATATTTCCTCACATTGAATAAGGTGGGCTACTCGCTGCACCTTTCGGCATCCGCTTTTGCCCATAAAACTAAAATGGAATTTCTGAATCCTGAAAATCATCCGCAGGCTTTGCATTTTGTTTTGGTACTGGTTTATCTGCCGATAATTTACCGCCTAACATTTGGAAATTTTCACAGGTGATTTCAAATGCAGTGCGTTCGATGCCTTGTTTATCGGTGTATTTTTTAGATTTGATTTTGCCTTCCACATACACTGCGCTGCCTTTATGCAAGTATTGTCCGGCAACTTCGGCTGCTTTACCAAAAATGCTAACTCTATGCCATTCGGTTTCCTCTTTCATTTGCCCACTGGCTTTATCTTTCCACTTGCTTGTTGTTGCAAGGCTAAGATTAACCACAGCATCACCATTGGTTGCATAACGCACTTCAGGTTCTTGCCCAAGATTACCCACTAAAATCACTTTGTTTACGGATGCCATTATTTGTTTTCCTCTTTAAATTTTTTGATTGCGCTGCGGATTTTTGAATCTAACTGTGACCATAATGCACTAGTCCAATCAGCATCTAGTTCAAGGCTTTTGACATACTCAACGCATCCGGCAATGTCATCTTTTGCTGCCATAGCAATTACTTCAACGGCAAAGCTGCGAATTTGGTCTTGGTCTGCAAGCGGCATTTTGTCGAATACATCTTGCGTCACAGATTTGGCTGCGGCAGGTTTAGGTGCAGATTTGGTTGCTGCATTACCATCATCATCTTCTGGCGCAATGCCACAGGCTGCCATAAGGCTATATCTACGAGCATAGGTTAATGCGCTGCCGTAACCTTGTGCATCATGTTTAATAGCGGGAACATATAATTTACCACTGGTTAATTTTTCGCCTGATTCATGTATAAATATTGTTTCAATACAAACACCATTTTCTGCTTCATGTGAATATTGCATCATAGAAATGCAATTATTATTAAGGGCATCTATTACTGCTTCAACGCAGGCAGCAAGATCAGCATATCTTGATCGGAAATGCGGATTAGTTGATGTTTTAAGCGCAGCACCAAATTGGCTTTGGGCTTTTACAAATGCTGAACAAATTTTTGTATTACTCATGTGTTTTCCTTCACTTTGATTTTGTTAGGGTCTTTTAAACTTTCAATGCCTTTGATGCTCAACGTGCGTACTTCTGCCCATTTTTTTTGAATTTCAGGGTTTTCCGATGGTGGTATCCATCCATATAACAACTTCCATCTAATTGTTATATCGGTGGATGCTCCTGTCCAAATAAATTCACTCGATTTTGTTGCCATTATTTTTATCCTTCCATGAATGCAACCACTAAAAAACATAAAGCAATTAATGCAAACAAAACTTTAGGGTGCTGCGCCAACCAATCATTAGGATTAAGTAATTTGTTTAACATGGGAATTTCTCCAAATTAAAAATTTTGCCAAGAACATTGTGCGGGTCATAAGTTGACCAAATGTTGTAATGGTGGCTGCCCTTGTAATCCCAAATAGCGCATTCGCAACCGTCAACCATAAAAGCCCATGAGTTGACTACTTTGTCAGGGTCATCTTCATAGTTAGGTTCAAAACCTAAAATATCTATAATTTGCTGCTTGGTGTATTTGGATAATGTGCCAGTTCTGTAGCTGCCGGACATTTGAATTGGGATGATTTGCATTTTGTTTCCTTCACATTGAACCCGCTAAATCGCTGCGGTATGTAAGAACAATAATCGATAATTGTAGGTTGTGCAAGCATTATTTGATTAATTTTGTACATTTTTTTAAATATCACAAAATACTTGCTTTTTTGATGAAAATTGCACAATAATTGCCTTTGAATCATTTTTTAATTGATGAAAAGGAAACAAAATGTCAAGAGTTATGCCCCGAAGAAGCATGAAAATGTTTACATTATTGGAATGCATTTACGAATTAGGTGGTGCAACTTATGCCGATGTTTTGAATGAAATAGGCAACATAAGTAGTCGTGGCACACCGTCTGAAATGACCAAATTCTTTAATAATGCGCTAGATGCAGGTTATGTTTACATGGTTGGCGATAAGTATAAGGTTTTGCCGGATGTGGCAGCACACATTGATTCAGTGCTGAAAATGGAAGGTAATTACAAACCTAAAGATTTAGTGCAACCTGCTTATCGCAATATTTTTACACCTGAATTAAAGGGTTATGAAGCTAAACTTTTTAGAAACAAGAGAGGGTACGAAAATGGATTTAAATGAATATTTGAAAGAGCATGGCGCAGCAAAACGATTGGCAGACAAATCACGCATATCACCGCCTGAAATATCACGTTTGCGTACTGGCAAAAAGAAAATCACGTTTGCTACGGCTGCCGCAATTGAATTTGGTAGTGATGGCGCAATCAAGATGGAATCACTGCTAGAAGATCAGCACGATAGAACAATTGCAGGCTTTATTCGTGCAAATGTTTCGCAGTAATAAACTGTTAAAGGCGGCAAAAGGGCAGTCATGCATGGTTCAAATACCAAACGTATGTAATGGAGACAATGAAACAACTGTGGCTGCCCACAGCAACCAATTAAAGCATGGCAAAGGCATTGGCATAAAAGCGCACGATTGCTTTATTGCTTGGTCTTGTAGTAGTTGCCATGCTGAAATAGATCAAGGCAAATTGAGCAAAGAGGATAGAAACTTTTACTGGCAACAAGGGTTTGAACGTACTTTGCTTGCTATGTTTGCGCTTGGTATAGTCGTGGTTGCTTGATATAATCGTGATGAAGGCTAGGGAGTGCAACCCGAAAAGGCGATTTCTCACCGCTCTGCCTTGATTTATTTTGTGAGTGCCGGAATTAACAATTCCATGAGAAAGGCATAAATGCATTACTACAAATTTGAGATTGCCGTTTGGCATCTTCATACTTCCCATTTATCGTTAATAGAAGAAGCGGTTTATTTCCGGCTTATAAATTTTTATTACGATACAGAATCACCTATCCCAACAGAAACCCATTCGGTTATTCGTAGGTTACGACTTACAGAATATAGTGAAATAGTTGTGCAAATTCTTAATGAATTTTTTGAATTGCATGATGATGGTTGGCATCAAAAGCATTGCGATACCAAAATAATCGAGTATCACGCCAAAGGAAATACCAATAAAAACAATGGTAAGAAGGGCGGCAGACCAAAGAAAGCAAAAGAAACCCAATCGGTTATTTCTGATAACCCAGACATAACCCTAATAACTAATAAAGAATTAAGAATTAATAATAATGAATTAGGAATTAAGAATAATAATAAAGATACTTTTTTAGGGTTTGAAGATTTTTGGTCTGCATACGATCATAAAAAATCAAAGCCATTAGCGCAAAAAGCATGGAAGCAAATTGGTGTTGATGATGGTTTACTTTCAACAATACTTCATGCGGTTCATGCTTATGTACGAAATACGCCTGATAAGAAATATAGAAAACATCCGGCAACATGGCTTAATCAGAAATGTTGGGAAGATGAAATTACTGAATCTAAACCAGTAGAAACAGAAAAAGAACGTAAGACTAGAGAATTTTACGAGCAAATTTATGGAAAGGGCGTTAAAGATGAGCAATTTACAATCGATGCAGAATAATCAAATACCTACATCATGGATTGATGCCCTATTCATAAAGATGGCGAATTTCTATGGCAATAAATTTAAATTGATGTGGGGCGATTCAGACATTAATCATGTAAAGGCAGTATGGACACAGGAATTGTCTAAACTATCTCGTGATGAAATTGCAAAAGGTGCAAACTCATTAGTCAATCAGGAATATTGCCCATCATTACCGCAATTTATAAAGTTATGCCGGACAGATATTGATGCGGTTGCTGCCTACTATGAAGCATTAAACGGTGTTATTGCTCGTGAAAAAGGCGAAATGGGCGAGTGGTCGCATCCGGCTATATTTTGGGCAACCACTAAGATTGGTTCATTCGATTTAAAGAACCAGACGTATAGCAACATCAAGGCACGATGGGAAAGGGCTTTAAACGAGGAAATAAACAATGGTCAATGGGCAGACATACCACAAGCGCAAATCGCCTTACCTGCGCCTGCTACGCCTATCACAAAGGATATTGCCGACAAGTATTTAGCAGAAACGCAGATCATTAAGAATCAAGAATCAAAAACAGACCATAAGTTATGGGCAAAAAAGATTATGCAACGTCATCAAGATGGTGATAAAACGCTAACACATATACAATTATCAATGGCAAAAGATGCGCTTGCTGCAAAAGATTATTAAGGAAAGGGCTTATGAATGAGTTGGCTCTTTTCGCAGGAGCTGGTGGAGGAATACTTGGGGGAAAACTTCTCGGATGGCGAACAGTCTGCGCTGTCGAATGGGAACCATACCCAGCAAGCGTATTGTGCGCCAGACAAAATGACAAAGTTCTCGAAACTTTCCCGATTTGGGATGACGTTCAAACCTTTAACGGAACAAGATGGAGAGGAATTGTTGACGTTGTATCTGGCGGGTTTCCATGCCAAGACATCTCCGCAGCAGGAAAAGGAGTTGGAATTGATGGAGAGCGATCTGGAATGTGGGGAGAAATGGCAAGGATCATTCACGAAGTACGACCAAGATATGCGTTCGTGGAAAACTCACCAATGCTCACTTCTAGGGGACTTGGACGAGTTCTCGGAGACTTGGCCGGCATGGGGTTTGATGCGAGATGGGGAGTGTTGGGAGCAGCAGACGTTGGAGCAAACCATCAGAGGGACAGGATATGGATTGTCGCCAAATGGCGTGGACAGCTCACACACACCCAACACAACAGGGTTAGACGGTGGGAGCAACAACAGGAAATCATTAAAAAAGAAAATGAATCAATGGCCTACTCCTGTGACGAGGGATTACAAAGATACAGGGACAAAGGAATCAATGACAAGGGCATTGAACAAAAGAGATTCACCGGGTCTAGCTTTGTTGGTGGGTGCGGAAACTGGTGGAAAATTGAACCCAACATTCACCGAGTGGTTGATGGGTTGGCCGCTAGAGTGGACAGAATTAAAGCCATTGGTAACGGACAAGTGCCATTGTGTGCAGCAACAGCATGGAAAATATTAAGTGAAATGTATTAAATGCGAACACATAGCAATCAAGGATTATCCTAGCCATGCACAGGTTGGTTTAGGTAGATGCACAAAAGAAAGATATGCTACGTTTTACGCATTAATGAAAGATCACGCTTGTCAAATGTACTTAAAAACGGCACAGGAAAAGATTGAAAAAAGGATAAAATGGTATGAGAATCGCCCGAATAGATGACAATCAGAAGCAAATTGTGCGATTTTTGCGTGATAAAGGCGTATCTGTAAGCATTACAAGTGCTACAGGCAAAGGTTTTCCCGATTTAGTATGTGGTTATAAGGGCAAAAACATTCTTTTGGAATTAAAAGATGGGGCAAAACCGTTATCAGCGCAAAATTTAACACCAGAGCAAAGGATTTGGCATTATGATTGGCGTGGGCAAGTTGCTGTGGTAAATTCGCCTGAATCTGCATGGCTAGAAATACTGAATCAAACAAAGGATTGATATGGTCACATACAAAATTGCTAAAGAAGCTGAAGAAAAAGAAACGCTAACCGATTTAGTAATGTGTTTGCTGCATAGCGCAACAGTTACACACATCATGCACTGGCAAACAGAAAGTTATGCTGCACATCAAGCATTGGGCGAGTATTACGAATCAATACCTGATTTGATTGATGCTGTCATTGAAGCATATCAAGGCAAGACCACAATCATATTGCGTGATTTCCCAATTGAATCGGAATCATATGAGCAAATGACACCACTTGCATATATGGAATACATAAGCAATTCAGTAACGATTGGCAGATCATTATTTGGTACAGATGCAGAAATACAAAATTTAGTTGATGCGATTGCTGATTTGATCGACTCAACAATGTACAAACTTAGACGTTTTAAATAAGGAATAATTATGAGCAAACAATTAGATGATGCGATTGTGCATCTGACAACTACATACCAATCATTAGCACAAGCGGCTGCCGGATATATAAACACGCTAGACCCTAAAGAAGTTGCTGCCGCATTAAAGAAAGCCAAACCAGATACGGCTGAATATGTTGCGTTAGAACAATTAAACAACCTAATGCAGTTAAAGAATCAAACACCAGTAGAGGTGGCAATTGAACCTATTACAACAACTGAAGAACCTACTGCCGAATAAAACAAAAGACAATACAAGACAAGATATGAAATTTACATCATGGTTTGATGGCAGGATTAAACCTGTCCATATTGGCGTATATGAGAGGAAATCATCATACGGTTTCTCTCATTACAGCTATTGGGATGGCGATGTATGGAAGCTAATATCATCCACACCACATAAAGCGCATGAAGCAAGATCGGATGATGATAGTCATTTCCAACATCTTGAATGGCGGGGATTAATCAAGTAGCGTCAAGACACATGGACATTGTAACGCTGACCAAAGTGGCGGTCGGTAGCCCTACGGTTAAACCGTATCTCATAAAAGGCAATGTCCAGTTGTGTTGGCGTTATAGCGTCAACCATTACAAGATAGTGATATGCCAATTGCACCACTGAATACTGAATGTAAAGAGTATGGATGCCGCAATAAAAAGACAGGCAGATCATCATTCTGTTTACAACATGGTGGTGGCATAAGCGAGAAGGGTAAAGCTAATGCAAGGTTATATAACCTAGAAGCATGGAACAGTATAAGAGCAAGGCAACTTAGTCGTGAACCACTGTGCGTTAGATGTAAGCATGAAGGCAAGATAACCGCAGCACAACAGGTTGATCATGTGTTCCCACACAATAGAGATATTGACAGATTTAAAACAAATATCTTTCAGAGTTTGTGCCAATCATGTCACACATTAAAAGGACAAGATGAACGCAAGGGTAAATACAATCATTACACAGCACATGGAGTGATTATTTATTATGATTCTGACTATACACGCATCATGCAAAAGAGATAACATGATAGGCTTAAACTATTATAAAAAACCATACTTATACACAGGGCTGTGGATAACCTGTGGATAACTCGATTTTTTGTCAATAACTTAAAATGTTTCTAATTTGACAAGAGCAGCCGAGGGGACACTCTTCCGCAGGGAGAGTTAAAAGAGAGGGGGATTAAGGTTTTACCAACCCCATGTTATTAACTTTTACGGACTGTGGATAACTTTTCTCCAATATTAAAAAAAACTATCAAATAAAAAAATGGCAACCAACAACAAACTACCTGCTGAAGTTCATGCGGTTCATGGCAGTCGAGGAATGAATGCGGGAATCCTAATTCCTGAAAAATTAAAAAACAGAATTCCCTTTGCTGAATGGGCAAAAAATCCTGCGTCATTTAGCAAGCAAAGATTTGTAGATGAAACGGCACAATATCTTTTTGACATCTACGGAATTGGCACAGACCAAGATCGTCACACGCTAACAATGTTGGCAGATCAAATGCAGACATACATCGATGCAAGATCAGAGCAAGACAAACAACCGTTAGTAGTTGAAATAAATAACGGCAAAACATTGTGCGCCAATCCTTATATCGGCATTGCAAATAAAGCAATGGAGAATTGCATCAAGCTAATGAACGAATTAGGGCTAACGCCTAAATCAAGATTAGCGGCAAACAAGTTAGAAGATAGTTCACCACTGGCTGACTTTCTTAAAGGTTGGCAACCACAATGAAATGGCAAGATGGCGTTATCTACGCCACACAAGTAGTGAAGGGTGAAATACTAGTTTGTCGTAATGTATTGCTTGCGTGTCAACGGTTCTTAAACCAAATAGAAAACAAGGAATGGGAATGGGAGTTTCAACCTGCGGCAGTTGACCATTTCCTGCAATTTGCATCTTTACTTAAACACGCTAAAGGTGCGGATGCAGGCAAACCACTTTTACTTGAACCATTTCAAATCCTACTAATCTGCGGCATCTATGGCTTTTGGTCTAAGAAGGATAAGACAAAGCGCATGGTGTCGGATGTGATTGTTTTCATTCCTCGCAAGGCAGGCAAATCTACTTTGATTGCTGTCATTGGTCTTTATGAATTAATGTTTGGTGAAAAAGGTTCTGAGGTATATACACTAGCGACAAGCAGAGATCAGGCAAGCATTGTATTTACTAGCGCATTAGGTTTGATTGAATCAATGCCTCAAGAAGTACAGAAATTGTATAACGTACAAAAACACCACATTACAAAGATAGGCGATTCGCAATCAATGTTTAAAGCATTGTCGCGTGATACTAAAAAAAGTGGCGATGGTTTAAATCCATCATGCGCTATTGTTGATGAAGCTGCACAGATTATAGATAGAAACTCAATTGAGGTTTTGCATTCAGGTATGGTTGCGCGAAAGAACCCACTACGCATTTACATTACCACTGCCAGTTTTACTAAAGATACAAAGTTTCATGAAGATATGTTGATGTTGCAAACCATGCTATCCGGCGAAGCACCAGACAACCCTAAGTGGTTTGGTTTGTTGTATGGCTTAGACCCGCAAGATGATTGGCAGAATCCTACGATATGGGCAAAGGCAAACCCTATGCATGGCATATCTGTATTTGAAGAAGCTATTGTTGCAAGGGCGAATGAAGCTAAATTTAAACCTGCAACCCTAAATGAATTTCTTTGTAAAACTCTTAATGTATTTGTAAGCGCAAACTCTGCATGGCTTGATCGTACCCATTGGGATGAATGCACAAAAGCAAAAGAAGATAGAGAACCTGAAGCTGTGTTTATTGGTTTTGACTTAGCAGCAACGCGAGATTTAAATGCAGTTTGTACATTGAAACGATTTGGTGAAGATGATTACTTTGCAGAGTTTAAATTTTTCTTACCTGAAGAAGCATTAAACCATGTGCCGCAGCATTATCACGATATATTTAGAAACGCTAAAGATTCAGGAATATTGCATTTGACACAAGGCAATGTAATGGATGATCGAGAGATTAGCGAATACATTAAACAGCAAGCAGGTAAGTATGATGTTAAAGAGATTGGTTACGATGCCTACAATGCAGCAAGTTTGATTGCACGATTACACGATCAAGCAATGCCAGTTAAAAAAGTTGGGCAGGGCATGGCGGTATTAAGCAACCCGTCAAAGCATTTAGAAAAGTTAATTTTAAGCAAGAATGTTAAACATGATGGCAACCCATTCTTAGGTTGGCAGCTAGGAAATTGCGAAGTGTATGAAGATGTCAACGGAAACATAAAGATTCGTAAGAATGAAGCAGATAAATCTGCGAAAGTTGATGGTATTATTGCGCTAATTATTGCCATGCATTGTTCATTAGATCATCCAGTAGATCATGGCGGGTATGGATTCAGAACATTTTGAGGGTTAAATCATGGCTTTATTAGATATTTTTAACAGAAAAAATAAGAACCAAAAAGAATCTAATACGTTATTTGGGCAAACTGCGCTTGGTAATAATGTGCTGCGTAATACAGGTTCAGCACAAGCACTACAGCAAATGCTGTATGTGACCACATCTAGTGCAACGCAAGCAGGGCGCATTGTCGATATGTCGGTGCTGTCACGCAATAGTACGGTCATGGCTTGTTTAGCAGTTAAGGCAAGAGCATTATCACAGTTGCCAATACAGATAATGACTTATGACAAAGATGATAATTACGTTAATGCTTGTCATGATTCTACAACTCCAAGAGATAAAATTAAGGCGCGGCAAGTTTATAGTTTACTGACCAACCCAAACAACTTCCAAAGCCAATACGAATTTTGGTATCAGTTCTCGATGTGGTTAGATATGGCAGGCGAATGCTACACAGTGCTGTGGCGTAAAGACCAAACCAAATCAGATCAAACGCCATTAGAGATGTATGTATTAGATGCAACTTTAATCACTACACAGTTAACAGAAACACGTTACCCAATGTATGTGCTGTCATCACCAAGCTATGGGTTCTCAAAGAATCAACCGCTAGATTATTGGCAAGTAATTCATTTAATGGAAATGGGTTGGCAAGGTTCAGGCGGTTGGAATAAAGGAACATTGCTTGCGGAGTTGGTCGGCTTAGATCAAGACATTGATTTATATGCAAACTACGTTATGCAAAACGGCGCAAAGCCAAGCGGTTTGTTTGTCACAGATCAAGTTATTCCTGATTCAAAATATAAAGAGATTGCCGCACGATTAAAAGAAGGTTGGTCACAGTTAACAGGTTCAAGACCAACTGACCCATCAAAACCCGGTCAAGGTATGTTGCTAGACAATGGCATGAAGTATATGCCTGTCGATATGCTTTCAATTCAGGATGCAGATTTAGCTGCGTTGAAAGAACAAACTATGAAACGAATTTGCGGCGTGTTTGGTGTACCGCCACAAATGATTAGTGTTGGTGAAGGTAAGTTTAACAATACACAATCAATGCTAGATGAATTCTATAAAAGCACAATGTCACCATTGCTGACTAACATAGAACAAAAATTAAAAATGAGTTTGTTACAAGGATTTCCAAACTTATACATTCAATTCCAAACCGAAAACTTTTTAAAGGGTGCGCCACTTGACCAAATGAATTATTCTGTGGCGGGTGTCAACGCAGGAATTTTTACGCCTAATGAAGCAAGAAAGTATTTGGGGCTTGCAGAAATTGATGATAGTATTGCCAACAGTTTAAATAAATCTAGCAGCAAACAAGAACCCTTTGCAGGTTCACCACAAGATACAGGCGGCGGCGGCAATACCAGTGCAGTTGGTAAAACTGGCAGAGCAGGCAAAGCATGAAACCAAATCAATCGCAATCAAAGCAAAAACAGATTGCCGACAAAATAAAACAAGCTGCGGACAAGCGAGTTAAAAAGCCAATGCAGGCAAATGGCATGAAACAAAAAAAGGTGATTTTCCATGACTAAAAATGTCACATTTATTTTTGAATCCCAAGTTGCGCTTGGCATATCTGCCGATGAATCAATGGATTCAATGGGCAAGATTGAAGCAATGCTTACCACTTGGGGTGCGCGAGAAGGTGCAGACGGTCGCAAGTTTAACTATCAGCCTGAAGCATTTAAACAGTGGGCAAAAGAATTTGCTGCAATGGGTAAACCACTGCCAATGTATTTCCAACATAACGATCAATCAATGCCTGTTGGTCAATGGGATGAGTTTGAATTTACCGATGACGGTATGATTGGCAAAGGCAATATCTTTGTTAATACAAGCGCAGGAAAAGATTTATACACGATCATGAAAGAATCGCCAATGATGGTTGGTGGTGTTTCTGTTGGCGCATATGCAGACGAATATGAAATGGTAGATGCTGAAGGTAATATGCTTCAAGCAGGCATTGATGCCGATGAAGATGGTTATTTCAGCATTACTAAAGGTGGATTGGCTGAAGTGTCAATCGTCATGAACCCAAACAACCCGATGGCAAATATTAGCAAGCTAGAATATTTCCGCGAAGATGGTTCATTTAATTTAAAAGTATTTGAGAAAGCTCTGCGCGAAGCGGGGATTTCGAAAAAAGATGCGACTATTGCCGCGTCTATTTTTGGCAAGGCAACCGCAAAACGTGATGTTGAAACGGTTAATGTCGAACCGACTACCGAAATGCGCGATGCTGAATCGGATGCGGCAAAAGAGTTTTTAGAGTATCTTGAACAAAGAGATTTGCTCAAGGCTTTAGAAACACGCTTATCTTAATTTTTAATAGGAATAATCATGTTAGATAAAATCACTGAAAAGCTAGATTCAATTGAATCTAAAGTTAAAGCAGAAACCGAAGCAATGGTTACTGAAAAAATCGCTGAAGCAACTGCACAAGTTGAAGCTGCTAAAGCAGAGTTCGCTGAAAAAGTTTCCGCACTAGAAGCAAAGGTTTCCCAAGTTGGTACGCCTTCAATCATTCGTGCAAATGCAGGCGTAATGGTTGACGTAAATCGTAAAGTTGCAGAACAACTTTCCGCATTTTACAAATCTAATGCTCGCATGGAAAAAGAAGTTAAGTTGTTTGAAGATGCTGCACAGTATGATGCTTTCCAAAAAGAAGCATCTGCACTGACAGGCGGCGGTAACAATCAAGGTGGTCGTACTGCTTATGACCCTGTATTCGCACCACTGCGTTTGGCTAACCCAATGCGCGGCGTATCACGCGAAGTTGCAACCGATGGTTCTTCATATCAATTTCGTAGCAAAATTGGCAACAGTGGCGCGGCATGGGGGTACTCTATTCAAAACAATGGTGCAGCTACAACCGAAGACACAACCATATGGCAATTAGTGCTGCAAGATTTGAACGTACAGTTCCCAATTCGTACCGCAGCATTGGATGATATTGATGGTTTAGAAGCTAATGTTGTTTCAGATATGCTTGTTGAGTTTTCACAATCACAGGCACTTTCAATGATCCAGAATAATGATCAGGCTGCACAATCTGTTTCTAATCCTTATGGTGGCACAAATGGTTTACGTGGACTTGATAGTTATGCGGGTGCGGCAGCTACTTATGCAGGCGGTTCAGTTACTACTGCTGCCTTTGGTACTTCTGGCACTGGCTCTAGTAGTGGTTTGCATTCGCTTGCTACTTATGACCAACTCACTACCAACGCTAACACTGTCGGCGCGGCGAACATTACTTACAAAGACGTTATAAATTTTGTATATTCACTGCCACAGGAATATTGGACACCAACAACCAAGTTTGTAATTAATCCAGTATTGCTGCAACAGATTCGCGGTTTAACTGACGATCAAAAACGCCCAATCTATGTTGATGGCTTGGCTCGCAATGACGGTATTGTTGGTACATTGCTTGGCTTTGATGTTGTTGTTAATAAGTATCTTGACACACCATCACAATTAACAACTGGCGCGGCAGGTACAAACAGTTTATATCCAATGTATTTTGCTGATTGGTCACGTTTCCACACTATCGTAGATCGTTTAAGCATGGTTCTGCGTAGATATGACCAGACCCTTCCCGGTTTTATAACTTTCTTTGGCGAAACTCGTCTAGCATCCAGTGTAGTTAACCCTTTTTCGGGTGTACGTTATCGTTCAACTGGCACATCAACCTAACTTTTGGTTGCCCCTATCAGAATGTACTGGTAGGGGTTTTTTTGTTTAGGAATGGAAAATATGAAAGCCAACGAAAAAATCCTTTCAGGTATTAAACAGACGCTAGAAACTGGCGATAAGATCACCATTGACTTGCGCGAAGCATCTGCGCTTACTGGAAGCGGTAACAATGTTGGTGGTCGTACTTTATTTGATGATGCTTTTGCTGCAATGCGATTTGCAAATCCAATTCGTCAAAAAGCAAGAATAGTAAAAAGAGCGGGTCAAAGTGCTATTCAATTTGTAGCTAAAACTGGTAACGCAGCTAATCAAACAAATCCGTTTGGATACACGTTTACCGCAGATAGCGGAACGCCAAACACAAACACAACAATCTGGCAATTGCCAACGCGAGTTATTACCGCACAACTTCCAGTTCGTAGCGCGGTCTTGTCGGATGTAAACTATTTAGATGAAACATTAGTTGCTGATTTAATGGCTGAATTTGGTGCTATTGAAGCGCAGTCAATGATTATCAATAATGACCAAGCAGGTTCAACAACCACAAGCACAGGCGGCACAAACGGTTTGCGCGGTTTAAATATGTACACTAGTGCGGCTTCTTCTGCTTATGGCACAAGCGGCACAGCAATCACTAATGGTATTCACAGCATTGCAACTTACACTCAAGCGGCGGCGGCAGTTTCTTATTCTGACATTACAGATTTAACTCGTTTATTTCCTGCACAATATTGGAACACGCCAAGCACCGCATGGATGATGCACCCACAAACTATTCATGAATTGCGAAATTTAACTGCTACTGGCGGTAATCTTACAAGGCAATTTACTGAAAATGGTGATGCTTTTGGTGGCGCAGTAACTCATATTTTTGGATTCCCTGTAATACCAAATCCATACATGGAAACAACTGGTGCAGGTAAATTTAATATTTACTTAGCGTCATGGGAAAATTTTGTAACGATTGCTGACGTTGAAGAAATGACGATACAAGCATTTGAACAAACTGCGCCCGGTTTTATTACACTGTATGCAGAACGCCGTTTAGCAAGCACAGTTCGTGACCCGTTTGCAGGTATTCGCTTAGTAGGTGTTTAATTATGCCAGTTCAAGAAACAGGTTTAGGATTTGTTCAACTTGCGCCTACTCGCAATCCGTTCAATTATGATTGGTTTGAACAGACCAACCGTAATATTGCGACTGCGTGGTTAACGCTTACTGAAATTAGAAATCAATTAAACCTGTATTCTGACACTAGCCAAGACACATATTTAACTGCATTGGAATTAGCAATACGAATGGCGATTGAAGATTATTTAGGTCTTGCAATTACTAGCGTTCAATACAAAGTTTATTATGGTGCATCTGCTTTATATGGCTCACCACTGTCACTTGATTTGCCTGAAACATCACAAGGCGGCGTGACAATTAATTCAGTTGCTTATTACAACGATGCAACGCCAACAGTATTAACTACGGTAAACCAAGCTAATTATTATTATGACCCTACAGGGCAAAAGATAATTGTTACAGATTTGCCGACATCAATTAATCCGCAAATGACTTCACCTGTCATTGCTACTTATACGCTTGCGGCATCATCATTAGCAACTTACCCAGTTATAAAACAAGCGGGTTTATTGTGGTTTACGCATTTATACAATAACCGTTCCGCAGTTGGTGATACGGTTGGGCAATTGGCACAGATACCATTAGGTGTGGATACATTGCTTAGACCATATAAACCATTGGTGATGTGATGGTTAAAAGATATGAAGATGTGAATGTTTATGACCTTACATTTACCACAAATGAATATGGCGAAGCAGTCACAACTAAAACTTTAAAATTTAATAGCAAAGCTGAAGTTAAAGAAGTTAAAAACGATTTAAAGATTACTGATAAATATCGCGTTTATACTGGCATGATTAATTTTGTTTTTAATTTTACGCCGTACACACGCGACATTTACGATAATCAAAACTTGTATTCAATCACATGGCGCAACTTAGATTGGCGCATTGATAGCGCAATTGAATCAAATGATAGGATGCACGTTACATTTTTGTGTTACCACAATGACCCATCAACGGCGATTTAATTATGGCTACACAAAATAATGTTTTAGATTATGCAAAGGCGATACAAGCACAGCTAACCACAACTGCAAACCCTGTGCCAGTGTATGGTTCTTTCAACAGAAATTTTGCTTCACAACAAAAGTTTATAACATGGAATTTGCGTAATGTGCATCAAGATGTTTACACAGGCACAACGCAATCGGTGAAGGGTATAGACAGACCTATATTCCAAACCAATATATATGCAGGCACATTGCAAGATGCGTTTGGCATAGCAAACACGATAATACAAGCATTGCATGGATACAGTGGGCAGTTTGGTGGGGTAACTGGTTTTTATATTAGTAAACTTGATATTGATTTTCTTTATAATACATATGAGAACGATATAAATTTACATTCCATTTACCTTGATTGCACAATGGATATTCCGACATAAGACAGACTTTTAACTTTTTCGAGGATAAATCATGGCATTACCAAATAGAGTTCTTCCCGGATTTGCTGCGATACTTTACGCACAACCTTCGGCAACCCCTACTGCATTAACGCTTGCTCAATTATCGACATTAGCTAACGTAGCTGCAATTGCTATTAGCGGCAATCAATTACCAGTTGAATCTATTCCTGCATTCGGACAGGATGACGGTGTTGTAAATTACGCAGTTGCAGGTTCGCGTCAATCTGACAAGATACCAGTGCAATCAGCACCAACATCTTTATCCGTTACTGCCGCATGGAATCCTTCTGATTCAATGTTGTTATTAATGCGTGGCGATGCTTATAGTGGAATTGTAGATCGCACATTTGTTATTGCTGCGGTAGATGGCGCAAACATTGTTTATTATGCATTCAATGGTCGTGTTTCTGAATTCCAAATACAAAGTGATCCCAGTGCTGAAGCTAAGTGCGTTTTCACAATTCATCCTCGCGGCAACCAATACGGTTGGTCAAATAACGTATAAAGGAAATTTATCATGGCTATACCTAATAGAGTTCTACCCGGATTTGCTGCTTCGTTATTTATGCAAACAGGCGCAACCCCAACAACATTAACAACTGCAAATTTATCTGTATGGTCTGCACAAGTTGCAACTATTGTTGGCACTAGCGCAGGCGGCACAGGCGCGGCGGGTACATTAGTTCCTGTTGAAAGCATACCCGCATTCGGACAGGATGATGGCGTAGTTAACTATTCGGTCGCGGGTTCACGCCAATCCGATAAGATTCCAGTACAGTCTGCACCAACTTCTTTGTCGGTAACGGCTGCGTGGAATCCTTCTGATGCTGCATTGTTGCTGATTCGTGGTGATGCTTATAGCGGCATTGTTGATCGCACTTTTGTAGTTGCTGCGGTGGATGGTGCAAACACAATTGCTTATGCTTTTAATGGTCGTGTTTCTGAATTTCAGATTCAATCTGATCCCGGCGCAGAAGCTAAATGTGTCTTTACGATACATCCGCGTGGCAACCAATACGGTTGGTCGAACAACTAAAACAATGCCCCTTCGGGGGCTTTTTTACATTAAAATATATGACAACAAACATTCAATCAAGTAATGATTTATTAGGTTATTTATTAGAGCAATCATTAACTGCGCCTAAAAGTTGGTTTGGTTTTCCGCAACAAAAGCTGACAGGTATTGCACTGGCTCATTCCATTGCTGCCAATCACGCTGACAAGATGACACCACAAGAAATAGTCGATTATGTAGTCCGACTAAACAATGAAATTTATACAGGCATTATTAAAAAAGGATAAGACATGAAACTTTCTTCCGCATTAAATATAAATTTAGACAACATTCGCATTCGTGAATTCACAATGGCAGGGCAAAAACTGCGTGTTAGAGTTCCGCTTGCATCCGAAATGGAAGCAATTACAAAAGCGGTTGATGAAGTTGATTGGTCAAAAAAATATGAAGAAATGTCGGCATCATTTATAAAAGACAGGGCAGAAATTGAAGGCGATGAAATAAAATTTTTAGATGATGATATTGTTGTTGATGGTAAATCTATAAAAGAAATATCTATTCTTACCGCAAAAACGGAAGAAAGAATTACGCAAATGATTCGTTTGTTAGTGCCTACAAATGAAGCAGATAGTATGGATACGATTACTTATGCGGATATAGATGAAGCATTCCCATTTGCTGTGCAGATGGAAGTAATGAAAAAGATTATTGAAGTTATATCTCCCGGCTACGAGGAAACAAGAAAAAACTAATAGGCTCATTGCGACTACAAGCGCGAGCATATATGTTGGCGCATGGTGCTAACCCTGACGCAATGGGCGAAGATGATTACCAGTTGGTTATGATTGCTTTAAATGATGGATTATTTGGTAACAAAGTATTAGCAAACGTAAATGGCTTATTAACTACTGGTGTTTTTAATTACATTAGAAATGCAAATTCTAGAGCATATAGTTTGCAAGATGTTTTAGGAATATTCCACAAATACATTTATCAACCATTAACTGAAGAACAAAGCAAGAATGCAGTAAATGAAAAGTTATTAGCGTTTATGTCAATGAACCCAAATTCACATAAATTTTTAAAGCCAAAAAATGAGAATTGAAACTTTTGGATTTGATGATTTTGATAAAACCTTAACGCAGATGGGCGAGGAATTTGGCTACACAGACGTAAATAAAAAAGTATTAGTGCCTGCATTAAGAGCAGCAATGATGGCTGCATTGCCAACAGCAAAATCACTGGCAAGAGCAGATACAGGTGAAATGAAAAACAGTATAAAAGTTGATGCTCGCAGACCAACAGACAGAGATCAAGAATCTAAATATGTTTATCCTTCTGATGCGGCAATTGCAATTTTATCTGTTAAACAATCTAAAGTTTCATTAAGTGAGGAATTTGGAACGGCAGATAAAGCAGCACATCCATTTATTAGACCTGCTTTAGAATCAAATCAATCAAGCATTTTAAATACATTAAATCAACAATTAAAAGCAAAGATTGACAAATATCAAGCAAGAAAAAGTAAGGATACATTATGAGTAGTTACATAGCAAGACTTGGTGCAATCCTATCTCTTGATACAAAAGAATTTGTCAAAGGCGTTGATGCTGCTCAATTAAAAAGCAAACAATTTAAGCAAAATTTAAGAGAAACTCAACAAATATTAGATGGCGTTAAAACTGCCGCTAATGCAACTGCGCTTGCTATGTTGGCGTTTGGCGCAATTGCAGCAAAAACTGCCGATGAAATATCAGATTTAGCGGATGCTAATGAAACCACTGTTGGTAAAGTTCTTGAATTAAAAAAGGCATTAGTTTCTTCAGGTGGTGATGCAGGAAAAATATCTCAATTATTTTCTTCATTTACAAACGCAGTAGATGGTGCAGCACAAGGCAGTGATAAATTAAGAGATTCTTTTAAAAAAGTTGGTGTTTCAACTAAAGATTTAGGTTTTTTGTCTAGTGATGAATTAAGACAAAAAACAATCAAAGGATTGGCACAAATTCAAGATGGCATTACAAGAAATGCTCTTGGTATGGAATTGTTTGGCAAAGCGGCAAAAGGCGTTGACTTTGTAAAACTTGGCGATGAAGCAGATAAAGCTGCGGGCAAATATGATAAACAAGCGCAAGCAATTAAATCGGCTGCCGATGCTGCACAAAAATTAGAATTGTTTTTTGGTGATATGAAAATTGCCGCAATACAAGCAATGAAACCAGTTTCTGATTTAATTAATTTATTGCCTTCTGAAAGCCGTATAGAAGCAATGACTAAAGGTTTTCAAGTTTTAGGTGTCACGCTTGCTATTGCATTTGGTGTTAAGGCAGTTCGTGGTGTTGTGCAATTAGCTAACGCCATACGAATGATTGCAATTACAAATCCTTGGTTACTTGCATTAACTGCGGCGGCAACTGTTGGAGCATATGTTTTTGCTGACCAATTAAATCCAATGCCGGATGATGAAGAATATCCAAAAACACAAGGCGCAACTGGTGGTGCTGCAGGTCGGAGCATGGAACAAAGTGCTCGTGACAAAATGATTGAAAAATATAAAATAGAAACAGCAGAAGTAAAAAAATTATATGAAGCAAAGTATTATGCGGCGCATTGGGAATATTCTAATTCACAAAAAATGCTTGAATTAGAAGGTAAAAGATTTTCAATGCGGGCTGAAGATTATAACCGCGAAAAATTGAATATAGATATTGCTAAAGAACGAATGGCAATAATACAAAAAAAATCTCAAGCAGAAGCAGAAGCATTAAGCCAATTAGAACGAACATCCGCAGAAGAACAAAAATATGCAAAACGATTATATGATGAAAAAATTAGAGGTATTAACACGCTATATTTTGCTGAAATGGATTTTCAAAATAAATTAGAAGAAATGAGAAGATCAAATTTTGAAGCTGAAGTTGCAAGACAAAAATCATGGTCGGCAGGTTGGGCTGAAGCCATGAAGGAATATACAGAAACGGCAGCAAGGGCATCTGATAGAGGTAAAGCAGCATTTCAATCTGTAATGTCTAACATGGAAGGCGCATTAAGAAAGTTTGTTGATACTGGTAAATTTTCTTTTAGTGAATTAACTGGAAGCATAATAAAAGATTTAATGTATATGGAATTAAGAGCGCAAGCATCAGCAATATTTTCTATGGCGTTTAGTTCTTTTAGGTCTGCAATTGGTGGTTCTAGTGGTTCGGCAGGAAGTATTATTGGTGATTTATTTGGCGGGAAAAAAGCAGCAGCAGGTGGTGCAATTAATTCACCTACTCTTGTTGGCGAAAATGGCGCAGAATTATTTATACCAAGCACACCGGGAACAGTTATTCCGCATGGCTCATGGCAACAAATGGCGGCGGCAGGTAGCAATAGCGGCATGACAATTAACGGTAATTACATTGCCAACATGAGTGCAATAGATACGCAATCAGGCATGGCGTTTTTGGCTAAAAATAAAGATACGATTTGGGCAGCATATCAATCGGCAAATCGTAGTGTTCCAATTTCACGATAGAGGTAAAGCATGGCAGTTCCATATACATTCGCAACAGCAACATCAAATTTACCGTTATCACAATTAGATAGTAATTTTGCGGTATGTTTAGTTAGTGGTGACCCATTGGGTACGCCTGCAAGCGGAACATTAAGTAATTGTACGGTTGATGGTACTGACTCGGTTGGTTTTAAAAACGTACCAATCAATTCACAATCGGCTGCTTATACTGCGGTTCTTGCTGATTCGGGCAAAGCAATTTTTCATCCGTCAACGGATGCTAACGCAAGAACATTTACCATTCCCGCTAATGCTTCTGTTGCATATCCATTAGGCACAGTATTAACTTTTCTTAATATGACTTCACAAGTTGTATCAATTGCGATTACAACTGACACAATGTATTTAGCAGGCACAGGCACAACTGGCACAAGATCACTTGCTCAATATGGCATGGCTTCAGCAATTAAAATGACTGCAACAACTTGGCTTATTTCTGGTAACGGATTAACGTAATGAGTGGCGTATTAGGATTCATTGCAGGCGCGATTGCTCGTTCATCTAATGGCGGAAGCGGCGTTCCTCCTACAGTTGAAACTTTTATAGTCGGCGGTGCAGGCGGCGGCGGCACACAAGGCGGTGGTGGCGGTGCGGGCGGGTATCGATTTGACACAGCGTTTGCTGTAACTGCAAGCACTGCATATACAACTACAGTTGGCGCAGGCGGCGCAGCAAATGCAAGCGGCAGTAATTCTGTATTTTCAACCATTACTTCCACAGGCGGCGGGCGTGGCGGCGGGGCTTCAGGCGGTGGTCTATCCGCAGCTACAGGCGGTTCAGGCGGTGGCGCACAAGTGGCGGCAGCTACTATTACAGGCGCGGCAGGTAATACGCCAAGCACATCACCATCGCAAGGCAGTGCAGGCGGCAACAACGCAGGCAACGTGGCGCAATATGGTGGCGGTGGCGGCGGTGGTTATGGAAATGTAGGCGGCAACGGAACTAGCACACAAGGCGGCAACGGCGGTGCTGTAGGGATTAGAACAATTACTGGCTTACCTATTGCTTATGCAGGCGGCGGCGGTGCGGGTATTTTTTCTGCTTCAGGATGCACAGCAGGAACAGGTGCTAGTGGAATTGGTGGTAGTGGTATAGCAGGCGGTTCAGGCACAGCAGGTTCTGGTGTAGTTAATACAGGTTCAGGCGGAGGTGGTTCAGGTACAAGCTCAAGTGTTGCAGGCGCAGGCGGTTCAGGAATTGTTGTTATTGCTTACCCTAACACATACGCTAATTTAGTAAGTGTAAGCGCGGGACTTACTTGCAATGGTAGCGCAGGCAATACCACACCAGATACAACATCAAGATCAGGGTATAAAGTTTATAAATTTACCGCAGGCACAGGTACAATTTCTTGGTAAACAATATGGCACACTACGCATTTTTAGATTCTAATAATATTGTCACGCAAGTAATTGTCGGCAATGATGGCGATGAATGGGAAGCATTTTATTCGCAAGAAATAGGTCAAGTTTGTAAGCGCACAAGTTACAATAGCTACGGTGGGCAGCACAAAAATGGCGGCATTGCATACAGAAAAAACTATGCAGGAATTGGTTATAAATATGATGAAATAAGGGATGCGTTTATTCCTCCGCAACCTTACCCATCATGGTCATTAGATGAAGATTCTTGCTTATGGCAACCGCCAATTCCACAGCCATTAGATGCCGTTAATGTTTGGGATGAAGCGCAGCAAAATTGGGTTTACTTATGAGTTTACAAACAATACTTTCTGTTGCTGAATCGGTTGGAATAAATGACCATAGGTTTATTGGTCAAATGTTGTCGCGCAATATGCGCTTAAATACATCCGAAATTTTAACTGTACAGCCATTTGAGTTTGAAATAAAGCCAATGAATTACCTGCTTTATTCTCAAAATCGTGCAGTATTATCTGCGCTTAGAGCAGTAGATAAACAATATGAAAGCTACTTAAACTTTGGTTTAACTGGATGGCTTAACTATATAAATTATCAAGGCGACATGACACCATTGCAGGCGGCTGCTTGTCAAATTGAAATAGCAAGCGCAAATAAAACAATTGTTCTAGGTTCATTGCCTTCAATAAGCTCGACTGCGTTTATAGTTAAGACAGGTGATTTTATTCAGATTGATCGTTATGCTTACATAGCAACGGCAAACGTATTGCGCGGTGCTAGTTCAACTGTAAGCATTCCAGTTCACCGAACCATCATGACAACATTAGTTTCACCTATAGGGGCTGTCATTGGTCAATACGGCACTACAGTTAGTCTTGGTGGAAGCACTTATACTGGCATCACTTTTCCTGTGACGTTAAGAGATTATCCAACCTACACATTAATTCCTATGACCAACGATTCATTCATTCAGTGGAGTGGTGGATTTAAAGCAATTGAGGTAGTGCTGTGAATGTAATTGCACCAGTTGATAATACAAACAACATACGCTATGCGGATTTTGTTCGCATTACTACGCCAAGCGCAACTTATAGATTTTCAACTGCGCCAACATCATTAACAATTGCGGCGGTTGATGCTTTGCCATTTTCAGGTTTAGGTCAACTTGTTAATGTTGGTAATGCAACTCGTGACATTAAATCAACTGCAAATGAAACAACAATTACTTTAGTCGGTATTGATACAACAATGCTTTCACTAGTTTTAGGCTCTGATATTAAAGGGTCTGAATTAGAAATGTGGCATGGGTTTTTTAATACAAATAATGAATTAATTACTTCTGGCGGCACTGGTGGTTTGTATCAATTCTTTAATGGTTACATAAATTCATTTGCTATTAATGAAGAATGGAATGAAGAATTAAGAACATTTATTGGCACTGTTAATGTTTCAGGTTCATCAATACAATTAGTTCTACAAAACAGAGTAGCAGGAAGATATACAAATAATAATTCATGGCAATTTTATAATTCTGCCGACACTTCAATGAATCGAGTAAATTATATTTCAACCATTAATTATTTCTTTGGAAAAGATGCGCCAATGAATTCATAAAGGATAAAACATGATAAGACAAGCAAACAAATTTGACATACCAAAAATTATTGATATGTTAAAAAATTTTAGAAGTGTTGCGCCAATAGAAGTTTTAAGACAAGCAGACGACCAAGAATATATAGAAAAACTTCTTACTGAAATTATTGTAGGTTCGGGATTTATTTTATTAGCGGAAAAAGATAGCACTGTTGTTGGCATGATTATTGGCGGCATAATTACTAATGTATGGAATCCAAAAGTTAAACAATGTAGTGAAATAGCGTATTGGGTAGAACCAGAATTTAGAGGTGGCACTATTGCACATAGACTTTTAAAGTCTTATTTTGCAGAGTGCGACAAGATGATGAAATCAGGCAAAATTCAAATGTACACAATGAGCAAAATGATTAGTTCGCCTGATTTAAATTATGAAAAATTTGGTTTAAGCAAATTGGAAGAAACTTGGGTTAAATAAAATGGTTGCATCATTAATACTTACCGCAGCATATATGGCAACTCTTCAAGGTGCAATTGTAGCGTTTGCCATTAATCTTGTTGCGTCTGCCGTTATTGCAAGAGTATTTGCGCCTGATGCGCCTTCATTTAGTAACGGTATGGGCAGTGTTCCAAATCCCGGCAATCGTGCAACAGTGCCGCCTGCCGCAGATAATAAATTGCCTATTGTTTACGGTACTGCTTGGGTTGGTGGCGCAGTAACCGACATGACTATTACAAGCAATAATCAGCAAATTTATTATGTAATTTCTTTATCGGAAGTAACAAATACTGAAACAGGTGGAACGCCTGATACTTTTACTTTTGGCGATATATTTTATTCAGGCAAAAAAGTAATATTTGATGGTACTGATTTAACAAAAGTAAATGCCTTGCGTGATATGTCAACTGGATTAGATGACACAACAGTAAACGGTAAGATTAATATTTATCTTTATAGAAATGGCAGTAGCAATCCTGTAAACACAGCAAATAGCGCAATCAATGTTTTGTCTGACCCAAATTTAGTTTATAAATGGGATGCTACAAAATTAATGTCAAACACAGTTTTTGCTATTGTACGTTTAACTTATAGCGTTACAGCAAATGTGCGTGGTTTAGATCAAATAAGATTTCAAATTACAAATTCACGCAAAGCACCCGGCGATTGTTTCTTAGATTATTTAACATCAACTAGATACGGCGCAGCATTAACTACGGCGCAAGTAAACACTGCATCATTAACTGATTTAAATACTTATTCAAATGCTTTAATTAATTACGTAGATTTTGATGGATTTTCACAAACATTAAAACGGTTTCAATTTGATGGGTCATTAGACACTAATCAACCCATTATGACAAACTTACAGTTAATGGCATCAAGTTGTGATTGTTTAGTTAAATATAATGAAATAACAGCACAATGGGGCGTTATTGTTCAGCAACCAACTTATACGGTTGCAATGGCATTAGATAATTCAAATATTGTTTCTGGCATTCAAATTTCACCTACAGACATTAGCAATTCTTTTAATATTGCAGAAGTTAAATTTCCTGATGGTGCAGAGCAAGATTCTTTTGCATCGGTAACTTTTGATCTTGCTGTAATTAATCCTTCTTTGCTTTACCCTAATGAACCAGTAAACAAACAACAAATTACATTGCAGTTAGTGAATGGAAATGTAAGGGCGCAATTGCTTGCAAATAGATTTTTAGAATCTTGTCGAGAAGATTTGCAAGTACAACTTACAATTAATTTTTCAGGCATTCAACTCGAAGCAGGCGATATTGTAACCGTCACAAGTTCTAATTATGGATGGACTTCCAAACTATTTAGGATTGCAAAAGTCACTGAAAAATTTGGTGATGATGGTTCGGTTACTGCGGCATTATCATTACTTGAATTTAATCCTGCGGTTTATGATGATGCAAACATTACACAATTTGCGCCTGCGCCTAATACTGGTTTAGGTAGTCCGACAACATTTGGAACAATTCCTGCGCCTGTTATTGGGGGGGCTTTGCCTTCTGCGCCTAACCCATCATTTCAAGTTACTGTTACAACTAGTACCGCAGGAATAGTTCAGTATGCAGAAATTTGGTATTCTGCTTTTGCAACGCCAACTGCGGCACAAAGAATATTTGCAGGAACAACTGCTATTCAATCTAACGGTAATCCGTATAGCCAATCAACAGCAATGCCAGTGGTTACACTTACCGACATTCCATCGGGCAATTGGTATTTCTTTTCAAGAATGGTTAATCAGATTGCATCTAGTGATTTTTCTGCGGCATCATCATTGCTACAATGGCGACCAACAACATTCACTTATGCAGAAAAGTATTTAATTGTTGCTTATGCAAATGACATAATTGGAACAGGGCTTTCAGCATCACCAACAGGAAAATCTTATTATGGTTTGTACAATTCAACAAATCAGACTTTTAGTTCTAATCCAAATGATTACACATGGTATTTAGCACAACCTACATTCGGCACAGTTTATTTTCTTGCTTATACAAATATAGAGGTGGCAGAACTTTTAGTTTTGGTATTGCTCCTGCTACACAGGCGGCAGGTACAGGCGCATTTGTTCCAACAACAACTTATGATGCTTCAATATGGGCGGCATTAGCAGGCACAATTAATTTTATTGATTTGGATTTAAGAACAGGACAAGTAACAAAGACAGCAACTACAACCACAGGCGGTGGTCAACTTGTTATTACAAACAATAATGACGGCACAATGGTTGGCGGCTTACAGCCAATTTTGGATTTTGGCGGTGCATCAAGTTTTACAGGCGCAGGCACAACAATTACAATTGATATTTATGGTCGAGTTCTTGGGCTTATATTGCCCGATGATTTTAATTATACAAGCCAAGAATTTACAGCAACCGCAGGGCAAACTGTATTTACTCCAACAAGAGCAGCACAAACTATTGCATGGGTAAATAATTCTTCTGCCGTTATTGCATGGCAAAACAATACTCCAGTAGTTATTTCTTGGTTAGGTTCTA
>Ga0209442_1000251_pt1 | contig 32473 bp, 31 predicted proteins | sample LauGreSBDMM110DD_2_FD_187565 | JGI IMG/M metagenome (GOLD analysis project Ga0209442, IMG submission 187565) | Freshwater lake microbial communities from Lake Michigan, USA - Sp13.BD.MM110.DD (SPAdes) (version 2) | ecosystem: Environmental > Aquatic > Freshwater > Lake | place: Lake Michigan...
TTTTGGATGAAGCTACATCCGCCCTAGACAATGAATCAGAACGTTGGGTGCAAGATGCATTGCACAATCTCATGAAGGGGCGCACCACTTTGATCATTGCACACCGACTTTCAACGATCGAACATGCCGACAGAGTAATCGTCATGTCGCAAGGAGAAATTGTGGAGCAAGGCCGGCACGAAGAGCTTCTGAAAGCCGGTGGGGTTTATTCAAGACTGCATCACAAAAGCGATGCCACTTGAATCAAAGCAACACAATGTCGTATTGCTCTTGACCCATGGCTGTTTCACTCTGAAGCGAAATCGGCTTGGCAATAAAATCAGACAGCGCAGCAAGGTGCTGGCTTTCCTCATCCAGCAACAATTCAATGACAGCAGGCGCCGCCACCACTCGAAACTCTCGTGGATTGAACTGCCGAGCCTCTCGCAATATTTCACGCAAAATATCGTAAACCACCGTGCGATTGGTTTTGACACTGCCTTTGCCGTCACAACTGGGACACGGCTCACACAGCATGTGCGACAAAGATTCTCGTGTTCGCTTGCGTGTCATTTCCAACAAACCCAGCTGTGAAAATCCACCCGCCATTGTTTTAACGCGATCGCGGCTTAATTGTTTTTTAAACTCTTCAAGGACAGCGGTTTGATGTTCCTCGCGGGACATGTCAATGAAGTCGACAATGATGATGCCGCCCAGATTTCGCAAGCGAAGTTGTCGGGCAATGGCATGCGCTGCTTCTAGATTTGTTTTGAAAATGGTGTCATCAAAATTACGTGCTCCCACATAGCCACCTGTATTCACATCCACGGTGGTCAGGGCTTCTGTTTGGTCAATGATGAGATAACCACCCGACTTCAATTCAACCCGGCGTCCTAAGGCTTTGGCCACTTCCTCATCAATTGAATACAAATCGAAAATAGGACGTTCGCCTTTGTAAAGTTGAAGTCGCGTTGCAGAAGCTGGCATAAACTCTTTGGCAAAGGCAGACAAATTTTCAAATTGTTCTTTAGAGTCAATGCGAATGGTTTGTGTTCCTTCGCCGACAAGATCGCGAAGTACTCTTTGTAAAAGTGTGAGATCTTGGTGAAGCAATGACTGCACTGGAAGTTTGATGGAGGCGTCCTTGATTCTCGCCCAAGTTTTGCGAAGGTAAGCAATGTCCTCGACTAACTCGGTATCGCTGGAGTCTTCTGCATTGGTGCGCAATATGAAACCGCCCCCTTGTGTACCCACCAAATTTTGCAAACGTGCTCTTAAGGCGTCACGCTGATCTGATGGAATTTTTTGAGACACACCAATGTGGTCGTCTTGGGGCAAAAATACCAAATGCCGTCCTGCAATGCTAATTTGAGTTGACAGCCTAGCGCCCTTGGTACCAATCGGATCCTTGACCACCTGAACCATCAAAGCTTGGCCTTCGAAAACTTGTTTTTCAATGGGCACCAAAGTCTGACTGCTGCGTGCAACTTGAGGCGGCTCGCCCTCAGGCTGCCTTTGCCAGACATCTGCCACGTGCAAAAAAGCAGCACGCTCTAGGCCGATTTCAATGAAGGCCGACTGCATGCCAGGCAACACACGGGCCACTTTTCCAAGGTAAATATTGCTAACCAGGCCACGCTCTAAAGAACGCTCGACATGCAACTCTTGTACAGCGCCCTGCTCCACCACCGCAACGCGGGTTTCTTGGGGAGACCAATTGATCAAAATATCTTGTTGCATGGATTTTATTTAAAAGATTCTGGAATAGGCCAAGACAAAAGCTCAGCAAGTCGGCAAACCACCCAGAAAGCTTCTTCCGAATTGATCTGCAGAGGCGTAGCTAACAAGCCTTGCCAGCATTTTTCAAGTGCATCGTTTTCAGTAATACCAAGTTGAAATTGCTGATTACTCACAGTGTCCATTAGCATATTGGCCATGTCTTCACAAAACTCGTAGCGCTGGGTTAAATCATTGCGAGGCAAGCTGGGTTTGTATTGACCCGGCTTAACGTACAAGGACAAGAATGATTCAGGCACGAAGCTTTGATTTTCTTCGTACATGTTAGACACGCTTTTTAGCTAGGCAATGTGACATTACATGAAATCAATGACGACCTGACCGAATCCGGAGCAGCTGACTTGAGACGCGCCCTCCATCAACCTTGCAAAATCATGGGTTACTCGTTTGCTTTGAATGGCTTCTTCCATCGCTCTCAAAATAATGTCAGCTGCTTCAGTCCATCCCATATAACGAAGCATCATCTCTGCCGATAAAATTTCAGAGCCAGGGTTCACGTAGTCTTTGCCTGCAAACTTGGCCAATGCATCTACGGTGGCCTCAAAGCACGCCACGCTGTCTGACATGTTAGCGCCAGGTGCAATGCCAATGCCCCCGACTTGCGCAGAAACGGCATCAGAGATGAAGTCCCCATTCAGATTTAAAGTTGCCACAACCGAGAATTCTTGCGGACGCATCAGAATTTGTTGCAAGAAAGCGTCCATAGCAATGTCTTTGATAGTGATGTTCTTACCTGTTTTAGGATTTTGAATGAGGCACCAAGGCCCTCCGTCAATCAGTTGTGCAGCAAATTCTGCTTGCGCCAATTGGTAGGCCCAATCTCGAAAAGCGCCTTCTGTGTACTTCATGATGTTTCCCTTGTGCACAATGGTGACACTGGGTTGATCGTGATCGATGGCGTATTGAATGGCCTTGCGCATCAGCCGTTGTGTGCCTTCACTAGAAACAGGTTTTATACCAATGCCTGAGGTCAATGGAAAACGAATACTTTTTGCACCTAACTCGTTGGTTAAAAAAGCGATGAGCTTTTGAGCCGCTTCGCTCTGCGCCGCGTACTCAATACCCGCGTAAATATCTTCAGAGTTTTCACGGAAAAGCGCAATATTGGTTTTTTCTGGCTCCCGAACGGGTGAAGGAACACCTTTGAAATATCTCAAAGGTCGTAAACATGCGTAGAGGTCTAATTCTTGGCGAATAGCTACATTGAGTGAGCGAATTTCACCGGTGGCCGGCGCACTCAAAGGGCCTTTGATTGAAACAACATAGTCTTTTAAAGCCCGCAACGTTTCTGTTGGCAAATAAACATCAGCCCCATATAACTTTGTCGCCTTCTGACCTGCAAAAACCTCCATCCAATGAATGCTTCGCTGACCTTGATAGGCTTTTTTGACGGCTTCATCCACAACCCGAATCATGACCGGCGTGATATCAACACCAGTGCCATCGCCTTCAATGAATGGAATGATTGGATTGACAGGCACATTCAATGTGTGGTCAGCATTGACCGTGATTTTTTCGCCTTGTGATGGAACTTGAATGTGTTGGAACATGAAGCGGGTCTCCGTTCAATCATTCTAGGACAAAATCAGTCACAATCATGTTTACATGACGCACTATTGGGCACCCCGATGAACCACCTCTTTCAACTTCATTTTGGTTCTGGCACCAAAGTATGGAAATACTTTGCTGGATGCCTTTTTTCTTTACCGTTCACGTTGTCTGTTTGCGCTCAAGGAGTGCCACAAACTCAACTTACAAAAGCAACTTTGAATGCAGGCATGCATTTGATTCAAGTGCAATTGGCGCAAGACTTCGAACAGCGGCAAATTGGACTCATGTGGCGCAAAGAAATGCCTCAAAATGAGGGCATGTTGTTTGTTTTTCAAGCACCTGCCATTCAGTGCTTTTGGATGCGCAATACACTGATACCACTCACGGCGGCATTTGTCTTGGATGATGGCAGCATCGTCAATTTGGCCGACATGAAGCCCATGAACGATGATTCTCACTGCTCAAAGATACCCGTTCGGTTTGTGCTGGAAATGAACCAAGGATGGTTTGCAAAGCGAAACATCCAAGCTGGTTTTAAGTTAACTGGAGCGGTGTTTACCAAATAAACAGACATGTGTGCAGCGTCTTTTTTGTCAAATGCCCCAAACAACATCTGCAGATTGGGTTAAGCACTTCTTTAACATCTTCAGCATGGGAAGACTACGCTGACGCAAACTGATTTGCTTGGGATCTTGAAGCCCCTCAATTTCTTCTTGAGCCACGGCCGACTCAAGTGCAGCAATAGCAGCTGGCAGTTGATTCGCCAGAAAAATGCCCTTTATCTGATCTTCCCTGCTCATTATTTTGAGCAATCGCTTGGCATCTGGCTCCAGCATGATCAGATCGCCAGTGACTTTGGATTTGAACTTAAAGAGCATGTTTTCTTTCAGATCGGTGCGATCAACTTACACAGTCGTAGCTAAATTCTTTGTCATAAATTCTGACATTGAACAAATGTACAGCAGACCCGCATGAGCTTCAAAGACTGATTTTTAATGGCGAGTTTCTTGAGTTGGTTCGCATGGCACTTACACAGAGCACAAGTACCAAAACACTCTTAGAGGCTTCAATTCGATGCAGTCATTAGTTGAAAGCTGTCGGGGCTTGATGCGTGCCAATATTTTGCAAACAAGCCCTCCAAGGTTTGAGGTTCTAGCAACGCACCACCTTTGACACTGAAGATCAAGTCGGATAAGTTTTGAACCTCATGTTCGCTTACGCGCCGCATGATGTGATTCAGTCTCAGCTCTGAAGGTGCTGACAGCCCAGTCGCTTGGAGCATTTCTTGAACAGACTCTAAAGTTTGACGGTGAAAATTTCTAACGCGATCAGCTTTAGTGGGAACGACAAGGGCTACTTGCCGTTTCGGATCCTGAGTGGTCACCCCTGTAGGACAGTTTCCAGTATGGCAGGTTTGAGCTTGAATACAGCCTAAGGCAAACATAAACCCTCTGGCGCTGTTGCACCAATCTGCACCCAATGCCAAGGTTCGCATGACATCAAAACCACTGATGATTTTTCCGCTAGCACCTAATCGAATTTGCTTTCGAAGTTTCAAACCGACCAAGGTGTTGTGCACCAAACGCAGGCCTTCTAGCATGGGCATGCCCATGTGGTCGGTAAATTCAACCGGGGCAGCACCTGTGCCACCCTCAGAACCATCGACCACAATGAAGTCAGGGTAGATTCCCGTTTTCTGCATGGCCTTAGCAATGCCAAACCATTCCCATGGATGGCCTATGCACAACTTAAATCCAACTGGTTTGCCCTCACTCAATTCTCTTAACTTTTGCACAAATTGCAAAAGCTCGATGGGGTTTGAAAAACTGCTGTGTGCGGCAGGTGATACACAGTCAACACCTACTGGTACGCCTCTGGCCTCTGCAATTTCGGGCGTCACCTTAGGTCCTGGTAAGACACCACCATGACCTGGCTTTGCACCCTGGCTTAACTTAATCTCAATCATTTTGACTTGCGGCGACAATGCATTTTGAACAAAGCGCTCAGCACTGAAGGTGCCATCTTCATTGCGACAACCAAAATAGCCAGAGCCAATTTCCCAGATCAAATCGCCGCCATGTTCACGGTGATACCTGGAAATAGACCCCTCACCTGTGTCATGTGCAAAGCCGCCCTTCTTTGCACCCAAGTTCAAAGCCATGATGGCATTGGCACTCAAAGCTCCAAAACTCATGGCAGAGACATTGAATAAACTGATGTCATAGGGGTGTTTGCATTGAGGGCCACCCACCTGCACTTTAAATTCATGCGATTTAATGACGGAAGGGCTGATTGAGTGGGTCAACCACTCATACCCTACTTCTCGGACATCCAACTGCGTGCCAAAGGGTCTCTTGTCCGATTCGCCTTTTGATCTGGCATAAACCAAAGAGCGTTGGGCTCTAGAAAATGGCACAGCCTCGCTATCACCTTCAATGAAATACTGCCGCAATTCGGGTCGAATGAATTCGAGTAAAAAACGCAGGTGGCCAATGATGGGATAGTTACGCAAAATAGCGTGATGGGTTTGCTGCAAGTCACTGATACCGACAACGACCAATACCGACAAGAGCAAGACCCACAAAAAGCTGGCCTGTCCAACCACCAATTGCAAAGCCGATAACACCCAAAGGACCACAATGGCGAAGAACGCCAAAAAGCGAAGCGGTAGGCGCTGATCAATCCAATTCAACATCTCGGGTCTCCCAGTAATATTGACGCACAGTGCGTCGGTCATTCAATCGTTTAAATGGCAAGCGGCTAGGTGTTTCTCGCGAACTTGATTGATCAGACCGCGTATTTCACTTTCGTTCATCATGCTCTTCAAAAAAATCAAATAGGAATTTTAAAAAAATCCCACAGGCTAACTCTAATCTACAAATGAAAGATTAGGGTTTTGCTTTAGAAGGAATGCGAATAAACTTAATTCTTTCGAAATAAGATTCAAAAAAGGATCCTTTATGGCAATCAAGAAAAGAGCAATTCAACTTCCCAGCATGACGCCTGGCACCCACCGCACTGTTTCCGTGCTCAGCTTTGGCAAAACAGGTGCAAGACCCAAGGTCTACATGCAAGCAGCCATTCATGCCAATGAAATGCCGGGCACCATGGCTTTGCACCATTTGATGCCCATGTTGACCGAAGCAGATCAAAAAGGCCTGATCCAAGGTGAGATCATTTTGGTGCCAACGGTAAATCCCATTGGGCAGTCACAACTTATTGGCAATTCCCATGCCGGTCGCTACAACCACCTCAGTCATGAGAATTTCAATCGCAATTGGCTTGACTTGTCAGAGCCTGTGGCTCAGAAGGTCTGGAAAAAAATTGGCACAAATCCCCAGACCAATGTCAAGTTGATTCGCAAGGCCGCCTTGGAAGCTTTGAGCGAAATAAAGCCCTCAAATGAGCTTCAAACGCTGCGAGTTGAAATGCAAAAACTCAGTACAGATGCCGACTACGTACTCGACTTGCATTGCGATATCTATGCCGCACTGCATTTGTTCACGGCACGCAATGACTGGGTCAAAGGGCCTACTGGTCCCTTAGGCAACGCAGGCGCTGTGCAGGCCTTGGCGGCAGACCTTGGCGTCGAGGCCTCTATGTACAACGATCCGTACCCGAGCACCCTTACATTCTCAGGCGTCAACAGCGCTTTGTGGGCTCGCCTGCAAGACAAGTTTCCACAAGCCTACATTCCCCAAGCTTGTATGTCAGTCACCCTAGAAATGCGCAGCCAGCACGACGTCAGCGATGCCCTGGGCATGTCTGACGCCAAAAATCTATACCGCTGGTTGGTCAGACAAGGTGTGGTGGGCGGAAAAGCAGCGCCCCTGCCCAAAATGAAAAGTCCTGCATCGCCCATCAGCGGTATGGATGTGGGTTACAGCAAGGGAACAGGTTTTCTGGTGTTTCATGTCAAACCTGGAGCGAAGGTCAAAAAAGGGCAAGCCATTTGCGATGTCATTGACCCCGCCAACCCCAACGGGCCCAAAGCACGCAAGAGTTACAAAAGCCAAACAGATGGCATTTTGTTCTCGCGAAGGCTAGATGGCTACCTGTCTTGGCCAGGCCAGGTGATGTTCAGAATTGCAGGCCCCAAGCCCTTGGCACACCGAATGGGCATGTCAGGCTTGGACGACTGAAGATCAATCTATTCAGTTTCTAATGTTGATTTTTTGAGAGGCAACTTTTAGATTTTCCCCAAGTAATCTGATTTGCCAATTTCGACACCACTGGCGCGAAGCATGCTATAGGTGGTGGTGGTGTGGAAATACAAATTCGGCAAGCCATGGCCTAGCAAATACTGCATGCCTTTGTAGTGCGTTTCTTTATCGCCGCGCTTCACCACAATGTCTTTGTCTTCTGTGCCGTCAATTTGCTCGGGCTTGAAAGTTTCTAAAAACGCAATGGTTTTTGCAATTCGCGTTTGCAAATCTTTCAAATCTTTTTCGGTGTCTTCGTGGGCTGGAATCTCAACCCCAGCCAGCCTTGCAATCAGTCCCTTGCAAACATCGCATGTAATTTGAACTTGTCGGCTCAACGGGAACATATCAGGATAAAGGCGCATTGAAGCAAACACTACGGGGTCAATTTTTTTAGCTTCAGCATGGGCTTGCGCTTTGTCCAAAAGATGCGACAAGTTAATCAAGCCATTGATCAAACGGGGCACGCTGGCTTGGTACATGGAAATGGTCATAAGTTCTCCGATTTAAAATACAAAATATTTGAGTCTTGCTCAAGCTTCCTCTAGAAAGCGCTCAACAAGTCGCGTCCAATAAGCGGCGCCATAAGACAAGTTTTTGTCGTTGAAGTCGTATTTGGGGTTGTGCAACAAAACACTGTCTATGCCATTGCCCAGTCGCAAGAAACAACCGGGTTTGTGCTGCAGATAGTAGGCAAAATCTTCACTGCCAGTGACGGGGCCAAAAGGAAACACCACCTTATCTTCTCCCACCAACTCCACAGCCACCTGACGGGCAAATTCAGTTTCAGTTTGCGAATTGATAACCACGGGGTAACCGCGCTCATAAATGATTTCCACCTCTCCACCATAGGACTCAACTTGTGCGCTGACCAAACTCTTAATCCGTCGCTCCAGAAGTTCACGAACGTCAGGACTGAAGGATCGAATGCTCAGCGACATGCTGGCTGAGCCAGGGATGACATTGGACACACTGCCAGCGTGGGCCGTACCAATGGTAACCACCGAAGTTTGCAAGGGATCAATGTTGCGCGAGATCACAGTTTGCAAGGCCATGATCAAGCTGCCCATGATGACCACTGGGTCTACTGTTTGGTGCGGTCTTGCGGCATGGCCGCCCTTGCCTTTGATTTTGATGTAGCAAGTATCTGAAGCAGACATGAAGGCGCCAGCGCCAAACATAAAAGTGCCGACGTCTGCCCCTGGGTGGTTGTGAATGCCAAAAATAGCATCGCACGGAAAGCGCTGAAACAAGCCGTCAGCAATCATTTGTTGTGCGCCACTGTTTTTGCCAGCCTCTTCCGCCGGTTGAAAAACCAAATGAACCGTGCCCTTGAAATTTTTGGTTTTGGCCAGTTGCTGGGCCGCTCCCAACAACATGGCGGTGTGGCCATCATGACCGCAGGCATGCATGGTGCCAGCATGTTGGCTGGCGTAAGGTTTTTGTGTTTCTTCTTGAATGGGCAAGGCATCCATGTCGGCGCGCAAAGCGATGCCTTTGCCTTCGCCATTTTTCAAAGTGCCGACCAGCCCATGGCCACCTACATTGCGTGTCACTTGATAGCCCCAGGCTTGCAACTTGTCGGCAACCCACTGAGCAGTTGATTTTTCCTGAAAAGAAAGTTCCGGAAATTGGTGTAAATGGCGTCTGGCTTCGGTCAAAGAGTCCTGAGCACCTAGCAGGTCTGTCAATTTGCAAAAACAATCATAGCGAGCATTCATCTTGTGTCCTTTGAAATTGTTTTGGTGATTGGGGCCAAAGTTTAATTGGCTTGCGGGGCGTTGTGCGTGGTGTGATGCGGCGTATTGCCCGCACCCATATCCCAGTAAAGTCCCGTCATGACCTGCAACGCCTCTTTGAGCAATTCGGGTGGCAGGTGCTCATTGGGCGCATGCTGAGAACAGCCTGGATATGAGTGCGGCACCCAGATGGTCTTTAAACCCAGCACATCGGTAAAAATGTCATTGGGCAGTGAGCCTCCTAAATTCGGCAAAATGGCAGGTGTTTTTTGCGTTGTTTGCTGCAAAGAATTGGCCGCCCAAGTGACCCATGCGTCGTCTGGATCAATGCGGGTTGCTTTGAAAATTTCATCGCGTGCCGCCGTAATTTGGACATAGCCAAAACCATGGCTGTACAGGTGCCGCCTGAGGGCACTCAAGATGTCTGAACTGTCGATGCCCACCACAAATCGGAGCTGGCAAGTGGCCTTGGCTCTGGGCGGAATGGCATTGACAGGGTTGTCTGGGTTGCCCGTTTTGAAGGCCAGCACTTCAAACGAACACCAGCCAAAAACACGTTCTGCAGGGCTCAGTCCAGGCTGGCCCCATTCGGGTTCGATTTGAGGCCCATTGGCACCCCCGTCTACCAAGCAGTCTGCCAAGACACGCCTCACAGCATCAGGCAAAGACTTGGGTTTCCATTCGGGCACTTTGATTTCGCCATGGTCTGTGACCAAACTGGCAATGGCGTGGGCCAATTGAATGCCTGGGTTAGAAATCAGCCCGCCCCAATTGCCTGAATGGTGGGCGCCCGATCTGGACTCAATGCTGAGGTCAAAGTTGATGCAGCCTCTTGAGCCCAAAAATATTGTAGGACGATCTGCTCTGAGGCGTGGCCCACCGGACGCCACCAACAAATCGGCTTTGAGCAAATCTGCATAGTCCGAGCAAACATCCCTTAAGCCAGGTGAGCCCGTTTCTTCACCCATTTCGAAGATGTATTTGGCATTGAAACCCAAACAACCTCGTACAGCCAGAACACAGGCCAAGGCCTTTAAATTAACCGAATGTTGACCCTTGTTGTCAGCGATGCCTCGTCCATACCAACGCCCCTCCATCTCGGTCAAAGCCCAAGGCGATAAGCCCTCACGCCATTCAGATTCCAGCCCCCGAATGACATCGCCGTGGCCGTAACCAAGTACGGTGGGCAAGTTTGGCAATTCAAGGCGCTCAGCGTATAAAAATGGGGCTTTTGCTTTGGGGTGTTCTATAAGTCGGCAAACAAATCCCATGGCTTTCAGTGCCGGCTGCAGATCCTCCGTCAAATAAGCCAAGAGGTCAGCCGATCTCGCTGGATTTTGACTTTCAGTGGGTCTGGAAATTCTTTGGCGGAGCACTTGCTGAAATGAACCATTGTCAAATTCTGCGTTGGCTTTTTGAATGGCGGCTTGTCGGGACATCATTTTTTATTGAATTCAATGATGTCAGACTAACTCAATTTGCTCTAAGCGCACCATAATGAATGTACAAACACACACAAAATGACCTGTAAAATCTGGCAAATTCTTTAAATTCGAAATTAACTTATTGTTACGCAACCTATAGTTAATGAACAATAAGTTAAATAACAGGTAGTCATTATGACAATTCCAACCAACGAGCATCCAGAAAAGATCAACCCAACGGATTGGAGGCATCAAGGTGTGCGGGTGGTACCTGGTAACCAGTTAGACGGCAATGTTCCCTCCACCCCTGGCATGGACAGAAAGGCTGCAATTAACTTTGCAAGGGTGGGCGCTGAAAAGCTATGGGCGGGCACTGTCACCATCCATGCCAATGCCAAAACTGGGGCTCACCATCATGGCCCCCTCGAAAGCGTAATTTATGTCATCAAGGGACGTGCCCGCATGCGTTGGGGTGATCATTTAGAGTTCACCGCAGAAGCCGGACCGGGCGATTTCATTTACGTGCCGCCCTACGTGCCACATCAAGAAATCAATGCCAGCGCCACAGAGGTGTTGGAGTGCGTTCTTTGCCGAAGCGATGGACAGGCTGTATCTGTCAACCTAGACATTGAACCCATCGAAAAACCTGAAAACGTGCTTTGGATTGACCCGACCCACCCCCACGGCGGGGTGTAGTCGAGGTTAAGCAACAAGGTCAATCAATCTTTGCGCCAGAATCTTTCACAAGTTTCGCCCAGCGCACCAAGTCAGACTTCACAATTTGGGCAAGCTGATCGCCCGTGCCCTTGAAAGGCTCGCAACCTAGCGTGGCCAAGCGATCCAGCGCATCTTTGGCATCCAGGGCCTTGGCCACATCATTTTGAATTTGAATCAAGATGTTTTTGGGTGTACCTGCTGGCGCAAACATGCCATACCAAGGTGTGGCGCCAAATCCAGGCACCGTCTCGCCAATGGTGGGCGAGTCGGGCAAGGCAGCAAGGCGTTTTTCATTCACAACGCCCAAGACCTTGAGTTTGCCAGCACGGATAAATGCAATGGAGGAAGGCATGCTTTGCACAGACAGCGGCACTTGACCTCCCACCACATCGGTAGCAGCAGCAGCAGCCGCTTTGTAAGGAATGTGCTGAAGCTGAATGTCGGTGGCCTTTTGCAGCATCTCGCCAATCAAATGGTTCAATGTGCCATTGCCCGCAGAGGCAATGGACAACGCGCCCGGCTTGGACTTGGCCAAAGCAATGAGCTCTGCCACATTGTTGCCAGGAAAACTGGGGTTGGCCACCAACACGTAACCTGCTTTTGCCAAGGGGGCAATGGGGTCAAAGTCTTTGACAGGATCAAATCCTGTTTTGGCATAAAGAGCAGGATTGATAACCTGCGCACTGTCTGCGTTGACCAACAGTGTGTAGCCGTCATTCTTGGCTTTGGCAGCAAAGGCAGTTCCAACGTTGCCACCTGCACCGGGCCGGTTTTCAACCAGCACCGTCTGGCCCCATTGTTCTGAAAGCTTTTGAGCCACGACACGCGCAATGGCGTCATTGGCACCACCGGCCGCCTGCGGCACCACAATAGTGACCGGGCGGGATGGAAACTTCTCTTGCGCCAGGGCCAGGCCTGCAAACGACAAACTCAAACCCAAAGTAGCAAGCTTCAAAATGGCAAAACGGCGATGTGTCATGGCTCAACCTCTGTTAGTTCAAAAATAGTGCCTTTCGATTTCGAGAACCTCAAGGCACTGGACATGGGTTCATTGTTCCCACAAATCCAGAACTCTCCAAGTCGGGTTTGCCATAATCAAGGCACTTCCAATGAAAGGCGTTTTGTGAACGTGACCCCAGTTAGCGCTAAAGAAGCCATGGCCCGCATGTCTTTGCCGATAGGACAAGCCGGTGGCTACAGCGCCATCATTGACGCCAGAAGTGAAGACGAGTTTGCACTGGATCATTTGCCAGGCGCCCTCAATTGGCCTTCACTGGACAACAAACAACGCATAGAGATCGGCACTCTGTACAAGCAGGTTGGCTCTTTTGAGGCGAAGAAAAAAGGTGCAGGCCTGGTTGCAGCCAATATTGCGAGGCACATTGAGAAGCACGTCATTGACTTGCCCAAGGATTGGCAGCCTCTGGTTTATTGCTGGCGCGGTGGCAAACGAAGCGGTTCCTTGGCTCTTATCTTGGGACAAATTGGCTTCAAGGTGGCCCTCATTGAAGGGGGGTACAAAAGCTTTCGAAGTGAATTGGTGGCCGCCATTCCGCCCCTGGCTGAACGGATTCAGTGGCGCGTCATTTGCGGGCCTACGGGCTCAGGCAAAACAAGGCTTCTGCATTGTTTGCAGGCCCAAGGCGCTCAAGTTTTAGATTTAGAAGGGCTTGCCAACCACAGAAGTTCTGTCTTGGGCTTTATTCCAGGAGAACCACAGCCTAGCCAAAAGAATTTTGACACTCTGATTTGGGATGCCCTACGCCAAATGGACCCCTCCAAACCTGTTTATGTAGAGTCTGAAAGCCGCAAGGTGGGCAACCTGGCCGTACCCGAATCATTGATTGTGGCAGTTCGATCAGGGCAGTGTTATCAACTTGAATTGTCGGACGACGAGCGCGTGAAACTGCTGCTGGAAGATTACGAATTTTTTGTCAAAGACCCCAACTTGTTTGCACGCAGATTGGATGCGCTGGTTGCCATTCGAGGCAAGCAGCAGGTTGAAACTTGGCAATCGCACATTGCACAGGGGCAAATTGACATCGTCGTGCGTGAGCTTCTGACGATGCACTACGATCCAACTTACTTTGCTTCAATGAAACGAAATTTTTCACACATCGAAGATGCCAAAGCTTTAACGGCACACAGCAGATCAAATGACTGCCTTTCAGACATCGCCAAAGAACTCGTTTTGGCATGAACCACATCATCTTGAAAGCTACAGCAAGCATCTTTACTGAAGACGCCAAGTTCTGGGTCAAACTTGTAAAAAGCGCAGGTGTGAAATTAGATTGATTCGAAGCACAAGGACCGTAGCATCAACGTCATGTTCACTTATAAGTTGACACAAATAATTAAATATTTCGGTCAACAAGTGTGTCTTCCCTGCCGTTGAATGATCACTCCCAATCGGTGGAGTTTTCAAACAACCTGAAAGATTCATCATGACTAAACTTCTCGCTACCTTGATCATTGCCGCATTCTCAACAGCCGCTTTTGCCGCTGCACCAGCGACAGCTACTGCACCCGCAGCAGCTACCGCTGCAGCACCTGTGAAGGCTGAAGCCAAAGCCGACGCTAAAGCTGTGGCCAAAACAGAAGTCAAGCCAGACGCTAAAGCAGGCGGCAAAAAAGCTGAGAAAACAGCCAAAGAAGTCGCCAAAGACGGCGCTAAAAAGTAAGCTCTGCCCCCGTGGCGTCAACGCAATTTTTGTGTTGGCGCCATTTTTCTTTTCGATCCAATAAGTTCGATCATGTTCCTTCTTGGTCCATCTAAGCCAACTGCGGGCCTTTGAATTCGAGCTTCACCCTGTTCTAGACAATGTGCGAAAATCACACTTTTAAGTCTTGAAAGTTCGCATTGAATCTTGCTTTAAATGGGCAACTTCAAACCATTGCCAGTGGCACGGGTCAGCTTTGCTTTTACGTTAAAGGGCAAGGACGCCCGCTCATTCTGGTTCACACCATCAATGCATCTGCTAGCGCTGCAGAAGTTCGGCCTATTTTTGAATCACTCAGCCAGCACCGAACGGTTTATGCCATTGACCTGCCAGGCTACGGATTTTCAGAGCGCGCCGATCGCTTGTACACACCGCGCCTCATGACAGATGCCATTCATGACTTGGTTCAACACATTCAAGCCGTGCAAGGCCCCCAAGCTATCGATGCGTTGGCCGTTTCTTTGTCATGCGAATTTTTAGCACGTGCGGCAGCTGAGCAACCCACACATTTTCAAACCATCTCTTTGGTCAGCCCAACAGGCTTCACAGGCTTGAAACTCAGACAAGCTGAAGAGGGAAAAACTTATGGGCTTAGCTGGCTTTGGAAATTGCTAAAGGGTCCTGGCTGGGGACTCTCGATTTTCAACTTACTCACGCGGCCCAAAGTCATTCGGTATTTTTTAAAGAAGACTTGGGGGTCTCCCAACATCGACGAAGAGATGTACCGCTATGCCGTTTGGACTACGCGACAACCCGGTGCAGAACATGCACCCCTTAGTTTTTTGTCAGCTCAACTCTTTAGCGCAGACATCACCAACATCTACGACAAGCTGACGCAGAAGGTTTGGATGAGTCATGGCACGCGCGGTGATTTTGTCGATTACCGTGGCAAACAGCGCTATGCCAATTCAGAAAACTGGAGCTTCACCGTCTACGAAAGTGGTGCGCTTCCCTACTTTGAAATGCCTGATCAATTTTCAGCAGATCTGCTTCAATTTTTAAGGCAAGTATGAGACTCTTTTCAAGCATGAATCACCCCGGCGTTTGGATCACCACGCTCATGGCATCGTCTATTTTGATGATTACGATGGGTACTAGACAAGCAATGGGACTGTATGTCGGCCCACTCAATACCGACACCGGCTTGGGCATTGTGACCATCAGCTTGGCCATGGCCATTGGTCAATTTGTGTGGGGTGCCGTACAACCTATCGCTGGCGCATTGGCCGACAAATACGGCCTAGCCCTGTCCTGCTCTGTGGGGTTCTCATCTTGGTCATAGGCTCTGCCCTCACGCCCTTTGTCACAAGCAGTTGGGGCCTCATCCTGAAGATGGGCTTTTTGACTGCGATAGGCGCTGGGGCATGCAGCTTCTCTGTTTTGTTGGGCGCAGCAGCACAGCGCATGCCCACTGAATCAAGAGGTGTGGCTTCTGGCATCATCAATGCTGGCGGCTCATTTGGTCAATTTGTTTTTGCGCCAATCATTGGCAAACTGATTCAATGGGTGGGTTGGATGGGCTCCATGTGGGCCATGGCAGTTGTCACGTTGTTGGCCATTCCTTTGCTTAACAAACTGACCAGCAACACCCATGCGCCTGTTAAACCCGCCGACCCAGAAGGTGGGTTGAAAAAAGCTGTTTCAGATGCCATGCGTAATCCCAGTTATTTACTGTTGCATTTGGGGTTCTTCACCTGCGGCTTTCACATTGCATTTTTAGTCACTCACTTGCCTACCGAAGTGGGCCTATGCGGGCTGTCGCCCACCGTCGCCAGTTGGTCATTGGCCCTCATTGGTTTGGCCAACATTGTGGGCAGTTTGTTTGCAGGTTCTTGCGTCAATCTTTATCGCAGCAAATACGTGTTGGCCGTGATGTACGGCTCTCGGGCCGTGCTCATTGCTTTGTACTTGGCGGCTCCCAAAACCGAATGGACTTTTTACGCATTTGCGGTGGGCCTCGGCTTAACGTGGTTGGCCACGGTGCCTCCAACTGCCGCCTTGGTGGGTAAACTTTTTGGCATCCGGTACTTGGCCACGCTGTTTGGCCTCACTTTGTTGTATCACCAAATTGGTGGCTTCTTAGGCGCATACCTGGGCGGACTGGTCTTTGAGGCCAACAATGACTACCAATGGATGTGGTGGGCAGACATTGCTTTGTCTGCCATGGCGGCCCTCATTAACTTGCCCATCAAAGAAGGGCCCATTGTGAAATTGCAAGAAGCTTGAAGCTTCAACGCTGCGGCATGTCTTTGTTTGAGAAGCCCAAGCTGATGGTGGCATCGGCTGGAATGGGCGGCATCGACGCGTTCCATGTTTCCCAAACCGTTTTCAATGCCTGAAGTTTTTCTGGCATATGTTTACCCAAATTCGCCCGCTCACGCGCGTCAGCCACGACATTGAACAAATAGTCATTGCCATCAACGCGCAAATATTTCCAGTCACCCAAACGTACCGCACGTTGCTCGCGGTGGTTCATGCGCCAAAACAGCGGGCGCTCGAATGTGGCTTGCGGGTTTTGAAACAAAGGCAAAAGAGACACACCATCAAAGGGATAGTCTGCGTGCGCCTGCCCACCTCCCAATGCCACCATGGTGGCTGACCAGTCCATGGTCATACAATGCTGAACCGATGTGGTGTTTGGCGCAATGCCATCTGGCCAATGGGCAATCCATGGCACCCGAATTCCGCCTTCGGTCAAATCCATTTTGCCGCCTACCAAAGGCCAGTTGTCACTGAACCTTTCGCCGCCGTTGTCACTGGTGAACACAATCAAGGTGTTTTCGAGTTGCCCTGTTTCTCTCAAAGCATTCACCACCCAACCAATGCCTTCGTCCATGTGGTGAATCATGCGGTGGTAGGTGTGAATGTTGCCACCCTGAAGATGGAAGATATTGTCTTTGATGGTTTGCGCCAGTTCGTGGTCTTCGCGAGTTTCCCACGGCCAATGCGGCGCGGTGTAGTGCATGCTCAAGAAAAACGGTTGCGTGGTGTCTTGTGACATTCGCTTCACAAAGTCCACCGATTTGTTGGAAATCAAATCAGTCAGGTAACCCTCGTGGGGCTGCTCTTCCTCACCCACCCACAAGTCGTGCGCACCCGTTGAGGCGCAGTGCGTGAAGTAGTCAACACCACCCGCCATCGGGCCAAAAAACTCATCGTAGCCCGAACGCAAAGGACCGAACGCAGGTGGGTATCCCAAATGCCATTTGCCAATCAAGGCAGTTCGATAGCCTTGTTCTTTGAGCAAGGATGGCAAGGTGGGGTGAGAGGCAGGCAAACCCAATGTGGTGCTGTTTCTAGCTTTGCTATTGATGGGCTCTTCGGCGGCACCTCTTAATCGGTATTGGTAGCGGGCCGTCATCAGACCAAACCGAGTGGGTGAACAGACTGGCGAGTTGGCATAGCCATCAGAGAACTTCAAACCATTGGCGGCAAGTTGGTCTAGCACCGGTGACACTTTTCCAAATGCTGCGTCACGTCCACCGTAACATCCCAGATCGGCAAATCCCAGGTCGTCGGCTACGATGAAGATGATATTGGGGCGTTTCATGCGCTCAGTCCTTGAGTGTGTTGGGCCTATTTATCACATGCTAATCTGAAATAGATCAGTGGTGGTGATGGGGCGCAGCGCCACGGGGTTGGCCTAGGCCCATTGGCAGGGTAGCATCAAGCAGCAGCTCAACTTGAAACTTGCCCCCTTTGGCATCTTGAAACTTCATAGTTAAGGGCAGCTTGGCACCTTTTACAACAGGCGATTTCAAGTCCATCAACATGATGTGATACGAGCCCGGTTTCAATTCGACAGCTTTTCCCGCAGGCAAATCTAAAGATGGGATGGCCGCCATTTTCATGACATCTTTCTCCATTTTCATTTCGTGAACTTCTGCCACGCCCGCGGCAGGGCTGCTGACACTCAAAAGCTTGCTGTTTTCTTTGGCGGTGATTTTCATGAAAGCACCTGTGGCTCTCTGACCGGCAACGGTGGGCCGAACCCAGCTGTCGCTGATGGTCACATTGGCATGGGTTAAGGTAACATTTGAAGAACCTTCGGCTTTAATGGTCAGCAAGGCAGCAGGCATTTTCATGCCTTTGGTGGATGTGCCTACAGCAGGAATTTCAGCCCAATCGTTTTGACCTTTTTCACACGTCTGCAGAACACGCAACCAAACGGCACCGGTCTTTTCAGGGAGTTGGGTCATGAAGGCAAATTCATCGAATGAACCATCGGGCAAAGCTGCCTCTTTGGAATTGGCTTTCCATTCAAGTTCGACCACATCTTCGGTGATTGTTTTGCCATGACTGGCATAGGGCTGGGCCAATTTGGCTTTTTTAGAACTCACGTTCCAACCTGATTTGGGCTGAGGCTTTGCGCCTTCAAAGCCCGCAGGAATAGTGATGCGGATGCCAGTTGTAGCGGTACCCTCACAGCCATGCCCAATGCGAATGGCGCCCTTGTAATTACTTCCGGATTGTGCAGTAGGGTCTACCAATACAGCATGCGCTTGGACAGCGCCAGACAAAAGCCATGGGGACAATGCGATGACAAGCGAATTGATTGCAAACTTTGTAATAAATTTCATTTTAATTTCCAGAAAAATTGGATTGCCATCAAGATGACAACACTGAAAATAGCTGAGCAATAGCCCAGACACATTGACAGAATTTCAGGAAATAAAAGGAGGCCCGCGCGAAGGCAGTGGTGGTGCTGTCAGTGAAGCAACGAGTGCTGCAGCGACAGGATGCAAGAGGTGCGCTAAAGGACTGACTTTCTGAAGTCCGAGAGAACAAGAATCTGCAGCCAAGACAACTGCGGCACACAAAGGACAGTCCATTTTGGTAGTCAGTTTGGCGTCGACACCCTCTTCGCCAAAAACCACCATTTTCATGCCACCAGCACTGGAACAGACCATTTGGGTTTCTGTTGGGTTCAAAATGGGCGAGCCAACGGCCACGCCAATGAACAGTGCAAACCACACAAGCACTAGACGTGCAATCAATTTGTGACTACTGGCATAGATCATGTGTCGTATTATCGCTGAAGTAAATTGATTCAAGTAAGTCACACCATGAAAAAAATACTGCTTTTAGGCTCCGGAGAACTCGGCAAAGAATTCGTCATCAGCGCAAAACGACTAGGCTGCTGTGTCATTGCCTGCGACAGCTACGCAGGTGCTCCCGCCATGCAAGTGGCCGATGAATGTGAAATTTTCAGCATGCTCGACGAAGCACCCCTGCGTGCAGCCATTGCCAAACACAAGCCCGACCTTATCGTTCCCGAAATTGAGGCTATTCGCACTGAGGTTTTGCTCGATGTCGAAAAAGAAGGTTTCGAGGTCATTCCCAGCGCACGTGCAGCCAATCTCACCATGAACCGCGATCGAATACGCGATGTGGCTGCAGGTCTGGGTGTTCGCACTGCCAAGTTCAATTACGCAGAATCCAGCGATGAACTGATGGCCCAAGCCAAGCTCATTGGCTTTCCTGTCGTCATCAAGCCCGTCATGAGTTCTTCTGGAAAAGGCCAAAGCGTGGCCAAGACCGAAGCCGACGTTCAAGCAAGTTGGGACTACGCTTGCGCAGGCATGCGTGGCGACCGCAAAAAAGTCATTGTGGAAGAGTTCATTCACTTTGAATTTGAAATCACCCTGCTCACTATTCGCCAACGCACTGGTCCAACTTTGTTCTGCCCACCCATTGGCCATGTACAAGAACGCGGTGACTACCAATACAGTTGGCAGCCCCAACCCATGGCACCCGATTATTTAAAAGCCGCGCAAGACATGGCAGAAAAAGTCACTGCCGATTTAGGCGGTGCTGGCTTGTTTGGCGTTGAATTTTTTGTGACCGCCAAAGAGGTCATTTTTAGCGAACTCAGTCCTCGCCCGCATGACACCGGCATGGTGACATTGATCAGCCAAAACCTGAGCGAGTTTGATTTGCACGCACGTGCTGTTTTAGGCTTGCCCATTCCGCTTATTGAAGCGGTAGAAGGCGCCAGTGCCGTAGTGCTTGCTGACCGGGAAGGAAAGAACCCCAGCTATTCTGGCATACGAGAAGCAATGCTAGAACCTGGCATAGATGTCCGAATTTTTGGCAAGCCCACCACGCGACCTTATAGGCGCATGGCCATAGCTTTGGCCGAAGGCGATAAAGCCTTAGAACGTGCTCGTGCTGCAGCCGCTAAAATCAGAGTGCACGTCACATAAAAAATGCTCATCAACGACAATTCAGAATTTCAACATTTGGGAGCTATTTTTCATGCTGATGAATGCAGTTCACACCTCAAAGTTTTTAACATTTCCTAATGCTGCATGAGTAATTGGCTACCACTGACTGCGACCTTGTTCATTCAGGTCATGGTATCTATGGCCTTGTTAACGCTTCCTGTCATGGCTCCTATCGCAGCCAAAGATCTAGCAGTATCACCTGCTATGGTGGGCGTGTACGTCGCCATCACCTACGCTGGTGCCATGTTTTCCAGTCTCACCTCTGGCACCAGCGTCACTCGCTTTGGCCCTGTTCGAGTGAGTCAAGTAGGACTGATCTTGTGTGCTTCAGGGCTATGCCTTTGCGCCGTGCCTTGGTTGCCCGCCACTGGCTTGGGGGCCTTTCTCATTGGCTTGGGATACGGCCCAATCACACCATCTAGTTCTCAAATTTTGGCAAGAACAACACCGCCCCATCAAATGTCCTTGGTGTTTTCAATCAAACAAACGGGGGTGCCAGCAGGCTCCATGTTAGCGGGCGCCATTGTTCCATCGCTGATGTTAGGAATAGGCTGGCAGTTGAGTTTAATGAGCGTTGCATTGGTGTGCCTGATCAGTGCGCTCCTGTCTCAACCACTTCGCGATCAAATGGACGACCAACGGCAACCTGGTTTGCAATTGAAGTTATCGACCTTGCTGACCCCTATTCGAATGGTCTTATCGCACCGCCCACTGGCCACCATGGCAGGTTGTTCTTTGATGTTTTGTATGGTGCAAATGTCACTCACCACTTACTTGGTCACTTACTTACACGATGATTTGACTTATGGACTGGTGGCCGCAGGCTTGCTCCTGTCCATTACGCAAGCAGGTGGCATCGTGGGACGAATTGTTTGGGGATATCTGGCGGATCAATTTTTTAGCTCGCAAAAAATGTTGGCTGGTTTAGCGACAAGCATGGCACTTTGCGCTGCGGCAACGCCTCTTTTGTTGCCCATCCTTCCAGTCTATGGTGTTTGGACCCTGTTGTTACTTTTTGGCGCATCCGCCATTGGGTGGAACGGTGTTTATTTGGCAGAAGTCGCCAGGCAGGCACCTGAGGGCAAAGCCAGTGTTGCAACGGGCGGCACATTGACATTTACTTTTTTGGGCGTGGTGATTGGCCCACCCCTCTTTGGTGCGTTGTCAACGCTGTTTGGAACCTATGATGCCGGGTTTTGGGCGCTGGCTGCTATTTCAAGTCTTTGCAGCCTTGTTTTGTGGCGCTTAAAGCCTAGCCCCTCGAATTAAATCAACCCCTTTTTCGGCAATCATGATGGTGGGCGCATTGGTATTGCCCGTGACCAAGTTCGGCATGATGGACGCATCGATGACGCGCAAATTTTGCAAACCATGCACTCGCAGTTCGGAATCAACCACGGCCAAGGGGTCTTGCAGTGGGCCCATTTTGCAAGTTCCGACGGGGTGATATTCGGTGTCTGAATGGTCACGCAAAAAGGCACGAATTTGCTCTGGCTGCTCAGAATCAACAGGGTAGAGCATTTCGCCACGATAAGCTGCCAAGCCCTTAGAAGCCATGATCTTCAAGCTCTGTTGCGTTGCCAAGGCCAAGGTGTCTAGGTCGTCTGAGTGTTTGAAAAAAGCAGGATCAATGAGGGGCTTGTCTGTAGGGTTGCGACTGCTCAATCTCAGACTACCTCGGCTCTTTGGACGCATGAGGGTGACATGAAGCGTGTAACCATGCCCCAAATGAATTTTACGGGCGTGATCATCGACCATGCTGGTACACAAAGCCAACTGTATGTTGGGATGCTCTGAATTGCCTTCGGTGGATATGAAACCTTGTGTTTCTGAAACATTGGAAGTGATCCATCCTGTACGCTTCGATCGCCACTCGAACATCGCGTTGATCAAATTCAAAGCACCTTTCAACGAAAAGCCTAAGGCATCATTGATTTTTTTTGTTTTATAAATTATGACTGTGGTGATGTGGTCTTGTAAATTCTGACCCACACCAGGCAGTTCATGCACCAACGAAATACCCATTTCTTGTAAATGTAGCGCGGGCCCAACCCCAGACAACATCAGCAACTGGGGCGAGCCGAAAGCACCGCCCGATACAATGACTTCTTTGCGCGCGTGAATTTCATGGTGCACGCCATTGACCCTGTATTTGACACCGATGGCTCGCTTGCCCTCAAACATGATTTGCGTTGCGTGTGCATGCGATATGACATGCAAATTATCTTGATGTCGATGAGGGTCTAGATAAGCTCTGGCGGCATTCCAGCGCTCTCCTCCCTTCTGCGTCACTTGCCCCGGTGAAACGCCAAACTGTTTTTCGCCGTTGTAATCTGGATTAGAAGGAATGCCTTGTTCATTGCATGCTTTGACAAAGGCCTGGTTCAGAGGGCTTGGACTTCGCAAATAACTCACATTCAAAGGCCCGCCCACGCCGCGGTAGGCCGTCGCGCCGAAACACTCGTTGTGTTCTGATCTCTTGAAGACAGGCAAAACATCTTGAAATGACCAGCCCTTGTTGCCAAGCGCCGCCCAGTTGTCATAGTCTTGCGGGTTGCCGCGGGTGTAGACCATGGCATTGACGGAAGAGCTGCCACCCATCACTTTTCCGCGAGGCTGAAACCCCTTTCGACCATTGAAGCCCGCTTGAGGCACAGTGTGATAGCCCCAGCTGTTGATGTTCAGAGAAGCCGTAGCCGCAAACCCCAAAGGTGCTCGAACAAATACCGAGTCGTCAGGACCACCTGCCTCTAGCAAACAAATAGAAGTAGCCAAGTCTTCTGACAAACGCCCTGCTAAACAACAGCCTGCCGAGCCGCCTCCAATAACGACATAATCAAATTCTTGCTGAGACATTCACACTACCTTCCAAATTCTGCGGTACAAAATAGGGCACGCCATGACAGGGTTTATAGAACAAGTGGTAGAAACTACCTAGGGGTAATACCCTGTTCATTCTGACAACAGGCGGCATACTTTGCACAACAAATTGCAGGGCAAATCTTATTTTGAACACAGCCATTGAACACCACCCAAATCTAACGCCTTCTTACACAGATAAGAAACGTTTTGCATGGTTATTTTCTGTCGCGGGTCCCGCTATTTCATTGGTGGGAACGGTTGCCGTCTCAAGCTTCGACGTGAACCGTTGGATTTTATTTTTCCCTTTGATTTTCTATTATTTCTTTGTTCCGCTTTTAGATTTCCTGATAGGCGAAGACACTAGCAATCCTCCAGAATCATCGATTGAAGCTTTAGAAGCTGACGACTATTACCGCTGGATTACTTACGCAACCATTCCTATTTTATGGATTGCCGTTATTTTTAATTGCATTTTCTTGTGCTCCTATTCACTGAATGCATTGGAATGGCTTGCTACCGTTATTTCAACTGGATCGGTTTTGGGTTTTGGCTTAAACGTAAGCCATGAACTCGGTCATAAACTACAAATAGTCCCTCGGAAAATTGCACTTTTCAATACAGCACTGGGTGCTTACGGTCACTTTTCTATTGAACACAACAGAGGGCATCACCGCCACGTCAGTACACCTGAAGATCCAGCATCTTCCAAAATGGGCGAAAACATCTATCAGTTCGCTTGCAGAGAAATGCCTGGTGCAGCCCTTCGTGCATGGCGGCTGGAAGCAGATCGACTTCAACGACAGAACAGGTCTGTTTGGCATTTTGAAAATGAAATTCTCCAAGCTCTTTGCTTAACGACATTGATATACGGCTGCTTAATTGGTCTTTATGGCTTTGACATGGTGCTGGTTATCATTCCAGTTGCAATTTGGGGTGCATTTCAACTGACCTCTGCCAATTATGTAGAGCATTACGGCATTCAAAGACTCAAAACCGCTACCGGGAAATATGAAAATTGCCAACCACACCACTCTTGGAACAGCAATCATTTGATTTCTAACCTGGTGTTGTTTCAACTGCAGCGACATTCGGATCACCACGCTTACCCAGGACGCAGTTACCAATGTCTGCGCGATTTTCCAGAGCTTCCCAGATTGCCTTCTGGTTATTTTGGAATGTTTTTCTTGGCTTACCTGCCACCTCTTTGGTATCGAGTGATGGACCCGCTATTGATCAAAACACTGAACGGCGACGTCTCAAGAATTAACTTTCTGCCAAGTGCCAAGAATCGGCTGATCAAAAAATTTGGACTTGTTGTGCCAAATTAATTCAAAGCACATTGTTGGCAACGGAACGTTTGTCCCACAAGGCATGGCGCCAGTAAAGCGTGATGGCCAAGGTCAATATCAAACCCAAAGCTGAATAAACCCAAGCCGTCCAGACATACCCAATGCTTTCAACCAACGGGCCACTGGCCAATAGCCCAATTGGCAAGCCCCAAATAGCCAGCATGCGCATACCCATCACCCGCCCGTGAAACGCGGGTTCAGTGGCATGCAGCATGACTGCTGCCAAAGGTGTCATGCAAAGACTCTGCACAAAGCCTGCCAACATCAAAACGAGCATGCCAACGAACAAATTGCTTGTGAACGCAAAAATCAGATCCAATGAAAACCATGCGACTGAGGCGATGATCATGGTTTGTGATGCACGAAGTTTGAATTTGTGAGTGCTTAATGTTAAAGAGGCCAATAGCCCACCAAGTGCAAAACTTGCGCCTAAAAATCCCAAGCCAGTTTGGTTTGTTAGAAAGATATTTTTAGCGACATAGGGCAGCAAACCCAGCGAAAAAGGGAATGCCAATAAGTTCACCAAAAAAGCCATTGCCATAGCGCCCATCAGAACAGGCTTATGCCAAACATATACGAATGCCGATTTCAAATCTTGAAGTGGACTGACTAAAGCACCGGCATTGGGTGTTGGCTGAACATCGTCAACACCTAGGGACAGCCAAAAACTAACAACATACAAGATGGTGACAACGGCATAAGCCGAGGTCATGCCCAAAACTGCCACGATACCGGCGCCGGCCAACGCGCCTGCTATCCTGGCAGAATCGGATGTTATTCTTGAAATACCTAAAGCGCCCATCAGTTGCGCCGAGGGCAAAGTTTTGGCAATCAATGCATTGCGCATCATTTGATCGGAAGGCCTGATGGTGCCCACAATGGCGGCCAAAATGAGCACCCTCTCGGGCGTCAGTGCATGAAGATAGGAAAGCAGCATGATCACAAAAGCCAATAGGGCGTAAATGGCCCTGGTTGACCAAAGCATTCGCCGATAGCCCATCCGATCGCACACCACAGCAAACACAGGCGAAACCAAAGAACCTAAATACTGCAATGAGCCGAAGACAACCAGCATCAACACAGAACCAGATGCAGACAAGATGTACCAACCCAAAAGGATGGTTTCCATTTCAAAAGCCCAAGAAGTGGCAAGGTCTGCAGGCCACTGGTAGCGAAAGCTTTTGACCTGAAACGAATCACGCCAATTTAGATCCGGTGGCTGCGAAGAAGTTGTCATTGAGATTCATTTTAGGCAAGAATGGAGCTTATGACGATCAACACTTCCCCTACCCCATTGGCTCAACCTGGCCCCATTGGCTTCATTGGCATCGGCAACATGGGCTTTGCCATGATGGCCAGGTTGCTATCCCAAGCTTGGCCTGTATTTGCGCATGACATTGACCCCTTGCGCGTCAAAGAAGCCGTCGCCCTTGGGGCTACTGAGTGCGCATCACCTGCTGACATTGCGCTGCAATGCCGCATCAGTTTCATTGTGGTGGTCGATGCACAACAAGCTCACAGCGTTTTATCGGGCCCTATGGGCTTGTTAAGCAAAGTACAGCCGGGTGACTTGGTATTTTTATGTCCGACATTGGGCCCGCTTGATGTGGAAAAGGCCGCTGACGCAGCCAAGGCCAAAGGCGTCTTCCTGATTGATTCACCCATGTCGGGTGGTCCTGTGAGAGCCAGAGAAGGACTGATGAGCTTGATGCTAGCGGGTCAATCTGAAGAGTTGAGAAAAAACGAAGCATTGCTCAATGCCATCACAACGCATCGATTTGTCATTGGACAAAAACCCGGTGATGCCGCCAAAACCAAATTGGCCAACAACCTTTTGGCCGCCATCAATTTAGCAGGTGCAAGCGAAGTCTTGGCCATGGCGCAAGCCTGGGGCTTGAATGCAGAAACAACCTTGAACGTGATGCAATCTAGCAGTGGGCAGAGCTGGATTGGACAGGACCGAATGGCACGTGCGCTTCAAAACGATTTTGCGCCTAGGGCGCACACTTCCCTGCTGGCCAAAGACACTCGTTTGGCTATAGAGGCATGTGCACACTTGAAAGTATCGGTGCCCGAGCTGGGGAAAGTTGCAAGCCAAAAGTTTGCAAAGGCTTGCGAATTAGGTTTTGCAAACCAAGACGATGCCAGTTTGTTTTTAATGGCTGGCGGCCAGCCAATCAAGCCCTAAACGGGCTCAATGGATTCAATGGGTTTAGGCCATTGCCGGTTCTTTGGCCGCAATGGGCAAATAGCCCATCTCGTCAAGTGCATGTGCCAAGTGCTGCACGCTGCGCCCTGGGTTGTGCAGCTTCTCTAAGCCAAACAAACCAATGCGGAATGTCATGAAATCTTTGGGCTCATCACATTGCAAAGGCACACCGGCTGCAGTTTGCAGGCCTAAAGCAAGGAATTTTTTGCTGTTGTGAATCTCGGTATCTTGGGTGTAGCTCACCACCACACCTGGCGCCTGAAAGCCTTCTGCAGCAACGCTTTTGAAACCGCGGGACTCTAATAAAGTCCGAACTTGCTGACCCAGTTCAAGCTGCTCTTGCTTGACTTTGGCGAAACCATAAGCCTGAGTCTCCTGCATCACATCGCGCAGCTGGGCAAGCGCATCAGTGGGCATGGTGGTGTGGTACATGTGTGTTCCAGCCTCATAGGCCTCCATGATTTGCAACCATTTCTTGAGGTCGCATGCGAAGCTAGAGCTTTGCGTGGTGTCAATGGCTTGTCGAGCACGCTCGCTCAACATGACCATTGCGCAACAGGGCGATCCGCTCCAACCTTTTTGTGGCGCGCTGATCAAAATATCAACCCCCGTGGACTTCATGTCGACCCACATGGCACCAGATGCAATGCAATCCAACACCAAAAGGCCACCCACTTTGTGAACGGCTGCACTCACGCGAGCTAAATAGGCATCTGACAAGATCATGCCAGCAGAAGTTTCGACATGCGGCGCAAAGACGACAGCAGGTTTCTCTGCAGCAATTTGGGCTTCTACTTCTTCAATCGAACAAGGTGCCCAGGCCGATTTGGTATCGGTGCTTTGCTGACGCGCTTTCAAGACAATGGATTGCTTAGGAATAGCACCCATGTCGAAAATCTGGGTCCAGCGAAAACTGAACCAGCCATTGCGAATGACCATGACTTTTTGACCATGTGCAAATTGCCGAGCCACCGCTTCCATACCAAAGGTGCCACTGCCTGGCACCAAGGCAACCGAGTGGGCCGCATAAACGTCTTTTAAGATGGCGGAGATGTCTTGCATCACACCCTGAAAGCGATTGGACATGTGGTTCAGTGCTCGGTCTGTGTAAACCACAGAAAATTCGAGCAAGCCATCCGGGTCAATGTTGGACAATAAAGCGGGCATGGTCATTCTCCTAGGAATGAAAGAGGAACGTGTGATTTTATCCAATGGGCTGAATAAAGTCATTGATTTAAAGTGGCTTTCTATTGAAAGTAAACCAGCACATAGAGTTTATGCGCACTAAAGGCCTCTTTTAAGCCTTATGTCTCGGGCGTAATATCAAGCGCTACCAATAACCTGGCCACCATGTTGTAAGCCGCAATGGCGGTGGTAAGTTCAACAATTTCAGTCGTGTTCAGGCGCGTTTGAAGTTGTTTGAAGAGTGCGTCGTCCACCTTCACACGCAGTGTCATCTGCGCTGCGTATTGAACCACCCACTTTGACATTTCATCCAAAGCTGAGTCGGTCACGCCATTGGCTGGATTTGCATCAAGCGCCCGTTTTAAACCCTCTAATTCAGCTTGCGTACCACCTGCTTTCAAGTAGTCAGGTGCATGGTGATGATATTCATAGTGTGCTCCCGTTAGCAACGCCACAGCGCAAATACCAAGTTCACACAATTTGCGCGGGGCAGACAAACCCGTTCGAACATTGCGCATGTAGACGTTCCATCCGGCAGCAACCGGTTCACTCCACAAGAGGGCTTTGTCTAGGTTAAGCAGTTTTCCACCTCTGCGGGCCAAAATAGCGTCTACCAATTCTTTGGGTTGAGCCAACTGCTCTGGCGTCCAATCAGGAATGCGCATACTGTTTCCTTCAGCGTTTAGCGGTAATAGGCTTCTACCGTGCCCTTGAGTTTCATTAGCAAAGGATTGCCCTTGCGGTCAAGCGCTTTGCCGGCAGGCACTTTAACCCACCCTTCACTGATGCAGTATTCCTCCACATCTTTTCGATCTTTGCCATTGAAACGAATGCCAATATCGTGCTCAAAGATAGCTGCAACGTAAAAAGGACTGCGAGCATCGATAGAGAGATGGTCAGGTAAATCGGGGCGTGAGTTTGTGTCGCTCATATTTTTGTTATTTCATCCGTACGGATAAGAGTTCATTCTGTCGTGATATTGGCCTGGCGAATTAAATTCCCATACTTCGCAAACTGTGCGCGAAGTTCAGTTGCCAATTGATCCGGCAAAGTGCCTCGAGGGCTTAAGCCCAATCCGAAAAGTTGCTCTTTGATGCTGGGGTCTGCCAAGGCCTTTGCAATTTCTGTTTGCAGTTTTTCAACAATGGGTTTGGGCGTACCAGCAGGTGCCATCATGGCAAACCAAGAGTTGAATTCAAAACCACTCAAACCAGACTCAGACACAGTGGGCACATCGGGAAACTGCGCCAAGCGTCTGGGTGTGGTGACCCCAATCAGCCTAAGCTTGCCTGCTTTGATCAAAGAACTGACGGTGGCAATGCCTTGAAAAGCAACCTGCACTTCATGGCCGGCAACGCCCACCGCAGCTTGTGTTGCGCCCTTGTAAGGCACATGCATGAGTTGCACACCCGCTTGAGAGGCAAACAGGGCCATGGCGATGTGTTGCGGACTTCCGTTGCCACCCGAACCATAGTTCAGTTGACCCGGAGATTTTTTGGCAGCAGCGATCAAATCGGCTGCCGTCTTAAGGGGTGAGTCAGCGGGCACCACAAGGCCCCACTCCACCGTGGCCACCAGAGAGACAGGCTCAAAATCCTTCAAAATATCCCAAGGCATTTTGGCTTGCAAATTCGGCAGCATGGTCATGATGCTGTCGTTGAAACCGCCCAAGGTGTAACCATCTGGTGCTGATTTGGCCACACGGTCTGCACCAATAAGGCCTGCAGCACCCGCTTGGTTTTCAATGGCAATGGCGGCACCCATATTGCTTGCCACTTTTTGCATCACAATGCGCGCAGCGTTGTCTACAGCGCTGCCGGCAGCCAAGGGCACAATCAATTTGATTGGTTTTTGGGGATAGCTTTGAGCCCAAACTTGCGGTGCACTGAACAGGCCAAGGGCCATGCTCAAACCACATGCTGCTCGAATAAGGCTACCTAGCTTGATGGCTAAATGACGTCTGCTCATTTCATTGTCTCCTCAACAATTATGTTTGTATTTGCACATTCAAAGGCTTGATATTCAATTGCGCAGCCAGGTCGTTCAATTGCTTCATCAAACTGGGCGCCAACACAATGCCGTGTGACTCGTGGCTCAGTCGCTTTTCGTGGCTCTGCTCGCCGGGTAACCAGATACGATCTACACTGGGCATGCGCTCTGACCCTCTGAGTTCTCGCACCAGTGTGTCTACGTTTTGCTTGAACTCAGTGATATCACCAAATGCTGAAGGGTCGATGATGGCAATGGCTTGTCCAGTGTTGGTGGTGGTGCTGAAGTCTTTGTTGAAATCAATCACCTGACGGCCCATTGCAGCACCATTCAATGTACCGGCCAAAATACCAACAATGAGAGACAGGCCGTAGCCCTTGTAGCCCCCAATGGGCAACAAGAAGCCTTCCTCGCTTTTGGCTGGATCCAAAAGGGGCTTGCCTTGCCGGTCAATCATCCAGCCCTCGGGCATCATTTCACCGCGCTGCGCTTTGGCTTTTACTTTGCCGTAGGCCGCCACGGTGGTGGCCATGTCCAACACCACAGGTGCCTCATTCAAAGTGGGAATGGCCGCCGCAATGGGGTTGGTTGACAACAGCATGTCTAGGCCCCCCCAAGGTGGCAAATGGTTGGCATTGCCTACAGCAAAGTACAAACCAATCATGTCGTGTTGCAAGGCCATGCGGGCATACAAAGAAGCAGGCCCTGCATGGTTGCTCAATCTGCTGCCCACCCAAGCAATACCTGCACTTCGGGCTTTGTGGATGGCCAACTCGGTGGCTTTTTTCATGACCAAATGGCCCATGCCGTTGTCGCCATCGACCAGTGCCATGGCCGTGCGTTCTTGAACCACTTTGATGTCTGGTTTTAAGTTGATGCCACCAGCCAAAATTCGTTTTGCGTAGGGTGCCAAACGAATGATGCCATGGCCGTCTGAGCCTTGCATGTCGGCATCGACCATCAAAGACGCCACAGAGGCTGCGTCTTGACTGGGCATGCCCAATGCACTCAAGGCACTGGCCGTGAATTCTACTAACTGCAAGTGCTTGGCTCTGACTTCAGACATTTTTCATCCGTTTTTGAAGGGCTAAAACCGCGCATTCAGGGCTGGTCAAAATGGTCGTGTTGGTTTTGGTTTGGGCCAGCGTTTGAGCTGCTGCCATTGAAAATTGTGCCAGCATGATCACATCGCACGAAGGCATTGTTTGAACACCTTCTGCAATCAGTCTGTGATGCTCCTCTGCATGTCCTTGCGCAAGTGCATCCATGGCATTTGGTACAAAAAGTGAATGCAATTGAACTTGTCGCTCTAGACTTGCTGCGAGCGCATTGAACTCTTCACTCATCGACACGATAGATGCTGCAAATGTAGCCACCAGCCCAATGTGTAAAACTTCGGCATCGTTTTGATTGGCTTTTAAAGCCGCACGCAACGCATCCTCAAACATCGCTTCGTTGGGTTTTAAAGTGGGCATGGCCACAGCCGCAGCAGCCGCTTCGATGGCTTCGCCAAATGCAGAGCAAGTGAACAAAATACCTTGGCAACCTGCGCGCTTGGCATATTGAGCCAAGACAATGAATCTTTCTACCATGTCGGCCGTTAGGTGCCCTGCGGCCGCATGGTCTCTAGACAAGCTGTCATCCAGAATATTTTGCAAAGAAGCTTCAGGCCAAAGCTTTTTGAACGATGCATTGACTGGCTCTATCGCAAGGGGTGTGGCATGAATAAGTGCAATTCGCTGTGCAGACATAGGGACTCATTCTAGGCCAACCGGCAACTGACTGAGGCGATGGCATCTAAGGCCCATTTGGTCTGACCAATTAGGGTAATCTTGGATAAGAAATAGCCCTTAAGAGTGTGATACTGCCCACTATTATGAGCAGTTTGCCCGTGGTCATTTGAACCACTGAGGCGTTTTTCTAGGAATTTGCCAATGGCCAGTGTATCGATCCGTACCGTCAAAAAGAACTTTGGCGAAGTCCCCATTCTGCACGGGGTCGATATTGAAATTAAAGACGGCTCATTCACCGTTTTGGTGGGCCCCTCTGGTTGCGGCAAGTCCACATTGCTTCGCATGATTGCTGGCTTAGAAGAAATTAGCAGCGGCGAAATTCACATTGGCAATCGCCAAGTCAACGACCTGCCCCCAAAAGAACGCGACATTGCCATGGTATTCCAAAACTATGCGCTTTACCCCCACATGACCGTGGGCCAGAACATGGCCTTTTCGCTTACCCTTGCCAAACGCCCGCAAGAAGAAATTGACAAAAAAGTAGCACGTGCCGCAGACATCTTGGCCCTTGGCTCTTTGCTTGAGCGTTACCCGCGCCAACTCTCTGGCGGTCAACGCCAGCGTGTAGCCATGGGCCGCGCAATTGTTCGGGATCCCCAAGTGTTTTTGTTTGACGAGCCCCTGTCCAACCTCGATGCCAAACTTCGAGTGGCCATGCGCAGTGAAATCAAAGAACTGCATCAGCGCCTACAAACCACCTCCATCTACGTCACGCACGATCAAATTGAAG
>Ga0209442_1000260_pt1 | contig 31755 bp, 38 predicted proteins | sample LauGreSBDMM110DD_2_FD_187565 | JGI IMG/M metagenome (GOLD analysis project Ga0209442, IMG submission 187565) | Freshwater lake microbial communities from Lake Michigan, USA - Sp13.BD.MM110.DD (SPAdes) (version 2) | ecosystem: Environmental > Aquatic > Freshwater > Lake | place: Lake Michigan...
GCCACCTTCAACCATGCCCGCGCCCGATTAGCCCGATTATCATTCTGCTCATCTGGCTCACCCGAAAGTAAAATATGCCGCTCATGCTTGAAAAAGTACTTATGAAAACTTGCGGTAGGCCCGTTTGGCTTGAAATTCCCATTTTCGAAGTCATTATGGTGCGCAATCCACGAAATAAGTGTTTTCATATATCAGAAATTGATGGGTAAAAATGTGGAATGAGAGTTCCGAAGCTTAAAGGTAGCTTTAATTTTAATTTGTACGAAAAGAAGATTTTAATATCTTTAAATCAAAGACTTATCCAATGAAAGCACTTTCAACTGTCCTCGCCATCCTTCTTTTTCTATGCCTTGCTGACATGCCCTACGGTTACTACCAATTTGTACGCTTTGCCGCCGCCGCATTTTTCGGTTATGCGGCTTATCAAGAAAATGAAGATGGGCGAAAGGAACTCGTCGTGGTTTTTGTAATACTTGCCCTTTTATTTCAGCCGTTCTTCAAAATTTCTTTGGGAAGAACACTATGGAACATTGTTGATGTGATTGTTGGGATTGGATTAATCGGCTATGGAACTACTAAGAAAGGATAATAAACGAGGGTTAATAGTCGTTCTGACTGTACTTTCGATTTTTGGTTTTATGCTCAAGTTACCTCGTGTTTTCCATCATTACGACAAAGAGCTACACACCGCATTCTATTTTTCAGCATACCTTTTTTTCAGTTTTCTATTTCCTAAAAAATGGTTTCTAATTTTTATGCTGCTCCTATTTTTTGGAATAGGCATAGAGCTTTTCCAGGATTTCTCTAACGAAATTTTGCTAAGGCTAGTGGGCCGCCGAATTCATGGTAGGTTTGACCCCGAAGACGTTCTTGCCAACTTTTATGGCTTGGTTTATGGCGCAATAACCTTTTTTATTTTGAACAGATTCCGGCGTTGATCAACAACCTTTCCAACTCCACCCAATCCACCATAAATCCATATTCCAGCACCTTATTGCGGCGCATGGGTGTTCCTTCTGAAATGTCATCGATATACAACTCATTGTTACTAATGTCGGCTTCTAAATAAAATTTAAGTGGCTCTACCTTCAATTCTAACTGCTCGGTGATGGGCTCAATATTAATTCAGCTTGATAAATTACCCCCATTAATTTGGTGATTTTTTCAACATTTATAAAAGGCGAGTTATCTTTAAAATCAATTACTTCTTTGAAAATAAGCTTACTAGCAGAGTGTTTTGAGTATTCATTGAGTTTATTGAATTGCTCCATTGAATAAGTTGAAATGCAGAGAAAGTAGCCTTGAATTAGATAAAATGAATTAAAAACACCATCCAAAAATTCAGGTGTTTCCACGTCAAATGAATCAATATAAAGACAATTTATATTACTTAGTTTTCTATCATCTATTGTGAATTTTTTATATCGTTTTGATAATTCTCTAATTGCTGACCGGATTGTGTTTTTATCGGTATCTAATTGAATGGATTGTTGAACCTTATCCACCAACTTATCTTCCATCTCATCGAAAGGAAGTCCTTCGATTTCGAGTAGATTATCAATTACGAACCAAACAGCTAAAGACTTCAACAGTTCTGGAACATTTAATTTGGAACCATTTAAGAAGACCAAAGGTGAATTTGATGGAAAATCGTTCAAATTTGCTATTACACCACTTTGAAATTTCTGAAAATCCAAGTCATCTATATGATTCAGAAACTGTGCACAAAAGTGACCATGTTGTTCAATAAACTTTTCTTGGTGACTCACAAAATGTTTTCGGAATACATTGTTAAAAAATCCCATACGAATTAATTTATATTTTCTAAGTGATCTAGTTTAGTTGAAAATGGAAAATTATCTCGTTTCATTTCATTTATTAGTTGAAGCATTGAAGTGTACGAATTGGAGATTTCTCCTAATTGCATCATCTTTTCTTCTGCATACGCATACATTTCAGGATTTTCAATAAATTGTTCTGGATGTATTTCTCTTTTAAGAATTTTGAAGAGTTCTTTGGATTTTGTTATGTCCTTAAACAAATCAGCACCAGTTCCCAAAGGTCCATCTTGTCTGATTTGATTTAATCCTGTATTCTTGCGTTTTTTGAAATTTTTAATTACTAAAAATCCAAATACAAGATTTAATATCACGCTTACAATTAAATATGTTTTCATGATATATAAATATTATTTTGTAATCTCCACTGAAGACCTGATGAGGAGTCTTGCGGGTGGACTTCAAGTGTATCCCAGCCTAATGCTATCATTGTTCTAATTATCATTGGGTTTCCAATAATTGACTTTCCAATTGAGATTACTTCATCTCTACTTAATGGACGCCCTCCATCTGCTTTAATTCTGAAGCCTCCAGCCATAAATCGTGAAAATGAATGTCTATAATCAGAATTTCCGTAAGATGTCGATGCTTTTAATAGTATGTCCGTTTGTCCGGTTACATAAGCTCGTTTTGCCTCGTCATTAAAGTCCTTTAAAAATACCTGTCGGTCAGATCTCTCCTGAAACCATCCCAACACTAAATTCCATAAATTCATTTGATATTGTTTTTGTTTTTTATTGTCCTTGGCTACTATTTCTCATCATTTTGCGACTTTTCTTATAACAACATTGCAAATCATTAAATCATAGGAATCAAATTTCGAGAATTTGAAATCCAATCAAAAAGAAGTGGTTTCAAAAGATAGTTTCCAAGAAGCATACCCACAATAAGTGTAATTGTAGAAGATAATATAACCTGCGAAATATTATTTGCTTTAATTTCATCATATAAGCTGATTTCATCCTTTATTGCAGTTAGGAATAATAAATGACCGATTAGATTTGACAAGATGAAAGATATCGAAACTCCGGATATAAGGACACCAATATAAATCCAATAGTTTATTGCAGTTGATCCAAAAAGTTGTAAAGTTTCTAAAAATACCGATATCTGAACATCTTGACTTAGCAAAAATATTAGGAACAAAGTCATTAATTGAAAACAGATAAATATTGAATATGACAAATTACCTTTATTAATTTGATAACCCCTTTTAAATTTCCAACTCCAAAATTTAATTGTTAAAAACAACATACCAATTAACATAATAACTTCAACAATATGATTTAGCATCTTTTCCATATATTTTAATTTAATTCAATTTTCCAATTACGTATATCCCCAACGGACCTTTGTATTTCACCTATTTGATGACCATAATCAGTAGTCTCCCAAAAATAATATTTAATTCCTGCATTTATTAAATAAGAACCTTGAATATTAGGCAGATAAAGACCCAACATTGAATGTCCATATACATCACTATTTAAAATTGCGACATTGTAATGATAGTGCTTTAAGATAGAATAAAGAATTAAGGTTCTCGAATCACAATCACCCTTCAAACTTGATAGAAACTGTAATGGAGTGGTTATACCAAATGGTGCATTTCCTTCGCAAGAAACCCCTGACTGAATCAATTCTCTAATTTGATTATTTCTGAGATTCAAGGGGTCACTGCAATCCTTATCCAAAATAAGCACATATGGTATTGACTGAATCATAGAAACAATAGACTGTGCAAAGTCTTTTCTATTCAACTGATTTACATCTTGAAGACTGTCAAGTTTGAAAAATAAATCATTCATCGAATTTTTATCATTTAAATAGACATCGTAATATATTTCGCCGTAATTATTTAAAGACGCGCTATTTAACAGGTGTAAATTATTATTACTTTGCTCGATATCGCTAATGAATAAATTAAAAGCAATTCGATTTTTAACGCCTTTAAAATCCTTCCATTTTAACGTAATCCTCTTTAGGTTTTTCGAATGAACTATTGAGTCATTTTTATTAGAATTCACATCTTCAACATTTTGACTGTTCCAACTACTATCCAAATCATTTCGATGATTTGCACTATTGTGATTGATATGAAATAGACCATTTATCACTGAATATATAGCTAAAAGTGCAAGAATATTAAAAATCCATTTGAAAATAATCCTGAAAACATTACTAAATCTATTTAAAAAGGAACCATAATTAATAAATCCAAAAATGAATAACGGAATTCCTAATCCAAATAAAATTGGCAACACTGATACGGCTTGAACGGACCACTTAACACACAAAAACACCCATCCTAAAACAAATATTAAACTTAATATCCTTGAACACCCCCCATTATAACATCCCCCTGATGGAGCTGATGGTCCTGGCGTTCCAGGTGACTTTGGTGGGCTGGATGGTGGTGAATCGGGTGGTTTTGGTGGGCCGGGTGATTGAGGTGATTCTTTAATCCAAAAAGTCTCACATGTCAAATTATCATCACAGAATTCACCTGTGGTAATTTCCAAATACCTCCCATCATCACGTGATTCATAATTTCCTGTTGGCACATTTGGTATACAACGCTCCTCTTTTACAATCTTTAGTAATCTAAAAACGATAGGAATATCAATGAAGTCAGTATGCAATTCATCGTCAATTCGTTGAGAGTGATTTGGATATATTTCATCATGCACATAGAGAATATCAGTACTTAATTGAAAGAAATCAGCATTTCGTTCAATGACTACCAAATTATCTTTGATTTTGGATAACTGAAATTTCTTAGGCCATCTTGTGAATTGTTTTGGTGTTAATTGAACGACATTCGAAATTTCCACATCATAGTACAAACGATGTGAAAAGTAGTCAAAACGACTATTGGATGACACTTCTTTTTTTAATAACCCATGGCATTTAAATCTAGCTTTACCTTTAAAAAAAAAGTAATTCTCAACATCAACTATTTCCTTAAATGGCTCCAAATTAAATTACTTTAAAATCATTTAGAAAATCATCAACTGATTTAAATCCGCCATCCTTATCAACGCGCTTCGTATTAAACGGAGGATCAATAAACTTCAATTTAGGTTCAACGTATTTAGATTTCTTTTTTAAATATACATTACTCATAATCCTGAAATGATATTCTTTGAATTTCAAATACTCTTGTCTGACCAACTTAATTTCTTTTTTTTGTTTTATAGAATAGTATTCATTAGTTCTTTGCAAACGATGCCTTAAATAAATAGGATAAATAAATAGGGACACTATAATCGCTGTAAGAATCCAAAGTGCTGGATTATCTCGGTTTAATTGGAACAATTGATAAATAAATCCTTTAGAACCTTCATGATTTTGAAATGAATTTGAATTAAAAAAACCAAACAACAGCATTTCGAAACTTTTACTAATAAATACAGCAAATAGAAAAATTGTTGTGTACCGTATGATGTTTGCTAAAACGACAGAACCAATTTCGATAGAAACAGGAAGGCTACGCGGCTCTAAACTGATAAGGTTTAACAGATAAATATTTGTGATCAAAAATCCAAAAACAATGGAACTTAAAATAGAGATGATCAAATTCTCAAATATCCCAAAGAATAAACCAAACAATGACAAATAAGTAATACAATTTACAATTAAATACAACCGACCTATTCTTGTAAAGCTTTCTTTACTATCATCTCCAGAAATCAAAAGAATTTCTACATCCGCGCCTACGATTCTCCAAAGAAAATACTTCATACCTAGTCCTCTGAAATAAATTGTTCCGGATTATCCTTTATTTGTTTCCTTCTTTTTTCCTTCCACGCTGAAATAATTTGCTCATTGAGCTCCTCTTGAGCCTTCACAATCAACATTCTTTCTTTGTATTTTAGTTCAGCATTGTGATTTACGACCTTGTGGGCTTCCATACCCTCACCGTCTTCATAAAAATTATAAATAATTTCTATTCCGGCTTCCGCCCTCGCAAGTTCCTTGACATTGTCATCCATATAATCATATGGACCTTTAATCAACATCATTTTAAAGAATATTGGGGTAAGTTCAATAACCATGAACAATAACGTTATAAATAATGAAATCCAAAATCCAGCTATTTGATGAGCTAATTGTAACCGAAGAAGAAGTCCGTCCTTTGATGATTTTTTTTCTTCATTTGTTTTAAATTCTTCTTTTTTTCTTTTTTCATATTTTTCTATTATCGTTGATAAAGCAATTATGCGTTTAATGTTTGTGTTCTTTTGGATTTTATATTCACTTTCCATTTTATCCAAATTGTCTTTTTTATCCTGCCATGCAGGTCCTCTTCCAGCCGGGCTGGGGGGTAGCAACCCCGCCGCTTCATCTTCTAATCTTCTTCTTTGCTGAGCAATCTCGATACGAATATTTTCATTTGACTTTTTCAATGAATCTGATTCATTTTTGAAGGGTAAGATTTTAGAATCCCAACTTGAAGTAGTAGTTGAATCAAGTTCATCTAAATATTCTTTTTGTACTACTGCGATTTGTGCTTCAATTTCTGATTTAAACATTCTAATTTCTATTGGCTTTGAAATTGTTAACGCGATTATCATTCCCATAATTATTCTCGGTACAGCACTTCTAAATTCTTGTCCGGTAATTGCTTCTGTACCATCACCTTTACCAGTGGATGTAACTATGAATCGATCGATATTATAAATAATCAGTCCCCAAATTACCCCAAAAAATAAAGCAATCATTAAGGTAGGGAAATGAATTTCATTGTGATTTGTTGCGAAGCCACTTTTCGGTTCAAAAATTGTATACATAGCATACCCACCGGCCAATGCTGCCATAACTCCAGTTGCAACCACAATACCGCCTAAACAGAAATATTTAATTTGATCTGAGTAAGTACTTTTTTGAAGTAAATAGGCATCCGCTCCGCAGGCTTTCCAAAACTGCTTCATTAACCAAGTTGGTTTTGGACTTTGGTAAAATTCATTTTTCATAGGTCTATTTTTTAGTCTTTTAAAACGTTTAGATAGTTATTGTCAATAGCCATTCGTTGATTGATAATTTTAATAGTATTTGATTTAAGTCGTATATTTTTGGTATTTAACTTAATACTTTGTTGTGAATTTAAATTTTGTGCGTTTAGTCTAATGTTTAATCTATTATTAAACTTAATTTTTGGATTGAATTTTTCAATACTTAAATTTATTGTATTCGATAAATCATAACTGTATTTCTTTGTTCTTTTTAGTAATCCTAGTCCTTGGATTTTTAGTTCTCTTGTATCATTAATTGGAATTACGAATGTTAAAGAAATTTTGGGTTTGGGATTATAAAAATATTGATTATTAATTCTGACAAAAATCACGTGTTTCATTGAGACGGTCAGGCGAACGATCGAGGAATTCTGATTGATTTGAGAAATACTCAACATCTCCATAATTGGCCTGTAATTGGCCTTCATTATTAGTCGGGGTAAAACTGTAACTAGTGAAAAAAAGTTCTTGAAAAAAAGTTTAAATAACCTCATGTTTTTCTGTGAAGATTCATTTTTTAATCATTAGTGCTTAATACTCCCTAATACCAGACTAATAATGATTGCAAGCTAAGTTAATATTTGTTGTATTAAGAAGCAAGATTTTGGGTGCAAAAAGGGTTTTAAGCAACATTGGTTTTAGGTCCGTGGTGAGGTGTTTGTTGTTGTTATAGTATTTGACAAAATAATCCACTATTGTAAAGTTCAGGACTAGTTTCATTCGGATGGAAAGAGGGGTAGTTGTGTTTGATGGTTTTCCAGAAGAGTTCTATACAGCTACTGTCGATTGCTCTTCCTTTGTAATTCATTGATGTTTTTACATTTTGTTTTTCAACGGCTTTTGTTTTCGAAAGAAATTACCACTCATTAATTGCGTCTAACGCCTACTTTAAATTAATTTCTTCTTTAAATTTTCTGCGTGTTGTTTTCTTTTTCGTTTATCGGCAAAAGTCAAAGAAATCCACAGGTAAATATATGATTCAAATAAAAATCTGTATTCTCTGTCTCTTCAAATTTATTGAGAAGATTTTCAGCTCTTTTGGACCATTCAGATGAAAAAGTATAACGATCCATGATTTATTAATATTAAGCTGGTATTTTTAATCAATATTGAAACTCGAAAACAATCTACTTATCCCCACTACATCCACAAAAACCTGATCATCATCTAACACGAATTTACCACTAAAGGAATCCCATTCAGTGTAATCGTAGTCTGCCAAGTAAGGGAAAACTTTTGAATGGATAAAATCTGCAATTCCGTCCATGAGTTTGACCTCAGCTTCTGTGCCAACTACAATTTTAACGTGTTCGCGTTTTTGGCTATCCCATTCATAGAACTCACCAATTTTGACGCGTTTAAGAAAAATTTCTACCAACGGTCCTCCTTGAATATTTAGAATGACTTTGAATTTTATACTTTTTCTTGTTTTGAGATAGGCGTAAATGTCCTTTTCTAATGTATTTGACATATGGCTGAATTTTATTTTTCTTATTTGACGATAAAATACTTCTTAATTTAAGAAATAAATGCAAAATTTAAGTAACTAGTATAGCATTTTGTGAGTCAGTTTTTAAAATTGTCCAATGCTCTTCCATTGGAATAGCGCTTCGTTTATAAAAGACGCTTGATTTTTGTATTTTTACTTGCCTAAAAAACCTACAATGTCCTCCAACAAAAACTCCATCGGTACAATCATTCTTATTTCTTGTGCAGCAATTCTTGTTATTGTTGGTTTACTATATTCTTTAATGGGTGGGGCAAAGGCTGACGTTGTAACTAAAGAACAAGCTGAGGCAGATTCTCTACGTACTGTTTTGAGAGAAACACAACAAAAATTAATGGAGGAGCAACGACAAAAAGAAGCTGTTGACCTCACGCCAAAATTGACCCTTGAAGAACAGCAAGCAAAACTAGAACATGACCTTTTACTCAAAGAAAGTCAACATCCACTGGACTACCTGACGCTAGATTACGAGCATACCTATCGTTGGTTTGCAGGTAAAGAGGAGTATTCAGGTCATATTTATAACTCAGCAAAATATGCGACTTTCATGAACTTTGATATTCGTTTGACCTTCCTATCTGAGACAAAAACTGCCCTTGAAACCAGAGTTTTTAAACTCTATAAGTATTGCGATCCTAATGGCAGTGTTCCTTTTACAATTCAAGCCGAAGCACCGAGTGCTTACAGGCATCATCGTGTAGAAGTCATTCGAGCGGTTCCGTATCAACCAGAATACGAAGGCGACGAACATGATTATTAATAGGTAGTGAATTGGACAAAACACCTCAATTTTATTTTATGAAAACACTATTTCTCTTAGCCTTCACTTTATTTTTTGGAACAAGCTTTAGTCAGAATTTTTATCTAAAAAAAGATAATAAGATTTCAAAAGAAGATTTTGTTACAGTCGAGACCATCACTCAAAAGACCGTTAAAGTAAAGGTGTATTTTCAATCAAGTGAAAGATGTGCTTGTGAGTCTGAAGAGGTTTTCACATTAACGAAGAAAGCATCTGGCTATTATTCAGTAAAACCCTACGGGCATGAAGGAAAGCTAATAAAAGCCAAAGTGGAAAATGGCAAAGTTTCATACATTGTCATTGAATACGATTTTTCAGATAATTGTTGTGGCTTCTGGCCGGGGGTCTATGTGCCTAAATCGAAATAATAAAAATTAGTTTCTATCGGTCTATATCAAAAAACACCCATCGGTTGTTTATTTGAATAAATACTATATCATTAAAGACTTGCGATTGAATATAACGGTACAGATTTGAACTATAGGTATCTGTAGCGAACTGAGATTTGAAGGCATTTTTTTTCGCCTCTTCTTCCTCGTTATACTCTGTTTCAACATAATTCTCAGTAAAATGATACATGATTAAATTTGTATTGTAGGCAAATATAGTTGGGAAGTAAGTGACTCTATTTCGAGCTAATTTGGGGAACCAATTTTTAATATTACTAGCGATAGTCAAAGTTGAATTTGAAGGCATTAATGTTAGTTGTTCAAGACCAAAATTGGTATAATTGAGTTGAAAGGCTTCAGCTAAATCAATATTTACATTTGAAGAGTAGCTGGCTAAATTTGTTTTAAAGTCGTTATAATTGGTAATCTGTTCTAAATCCTTTTCACTATTGAGATTGAAAGAAAATTGAGTATATAGATTTCGAAAAACAAAGTGAAGATAATCCTTTGGTAGGTTTTGTATCGTACTTGAATCGCCATTAACAATACTTAAAGTTAGACCATTTGGACAAGGTTTATTTGTCAATAAGGTGTAAAGCGAATCTAAATCCGAAAAACTTGGACTATGTTCATTAAGAAATTCTAAAAGATCAGCATATGTATTAATCGATTTGATTTCTCTTCGAATGGGATAAATATCTGGACTTTCTTCTATTCCCATTAAATACTGATCTATTTTCGTTTCAACTTCTTGATGAATATCATCAAATCGGCTCAATTCTTCATTAATAGTAACTTCATCTTTAATTTCCTCAATAGGACCAAGTGTAACGCCCAAGCAGTCATTTGTTTGTCTTAAAAATTTTATAGGCTCATATAGTTCATAATAAACTTTGTACTTATTCAGACATCCTTCAGCAGAGGAATTAATGATTAAATAAAATGGAATAGTGCCTTTACAATAATAAAACAGATCAATATTATTTTCGTACCCTTTGAAATTAATTTCTTTTATTCCATAGCCATCAGGCAAGGCCAAGTATCTAAAAGACGTCTCTGGAGAAATTTCACCGGGAGTATTTAATTGTTCAGACCATTTTAAATTTATTGTTTCTTTAAATTGTTTGTTCTTTATAGATAAATCCATTTTTGAAACTAAATTATTGGCTTCTAAAATAGGATTTGAACTCTGTGAGAATAGTAAATTCTGAAAAAAAAGTAGGGCTAAAAAATGTAAAAACTTCATCAGGTTGAATTGGGTAAACTAAATTAACAATTAAAATCATGCTCTAATCATTCTAGACCTATATCCTTGTTAGTTAAGACTTCACAAGCGGATTAATGATTAATCAACATTTCCATCACTACCTCCTATATTTCTTATATTTGGCTTAAACCATACCCATGAAGCCAACGGTCATCTTTCTATTTTTCATTTTGTGTAGCTGCTTTTCTGTATTCGGCCAATCCAAAGAAACACTCAACCTTGAAATCAGCAATCTCAAAGCACAAGTTCAAACGCTTGATCAAAAAAATCAGGAGTTGGTGGTTAAGACTGCTACACTCCAAAAGGATATCGAATTTCTACAGCGCCAAATTGACGAGCTCAAGGCTCAACGGCTGGTTAGTCCTATGCCTCCTGCTTCAAATAATTCTGTACCCGCAGGATACCCAACTGCTCCTAGCACACAACAAGCACCGCCGCCACCACCACCTGCAGCCGTCAAAACCACCGGGCAATTCGGTCGCTGCCGCGCGACTACTCAGAAGGGCACGCAATGCTCTCGCAATGCTAAATCGAATGGGTTTTGTTATCAGCATGGTGGGGTGTAGGGGAAAATTTCTAGAATAATGCCCATCAACAAAAACGCCTACCAAAGATATGTTGTCATTGACAGCATGCTGCGCAATAAGATGCGGCCGTATCCGACGTTGGAGCAGATAGTTGCTGCTTGTTGGGATCGTTTGGAAATTGAGACCAAACCAAATACCATTGCGAAGGATATCGAAAGGATGCGGATGCTGCCACCCGTTGGCTTTGACGCGCCGATTAAATTCGATCGGTATCATTGGGGTTATGTGTATACGGATCCTGATTTCAAAATCGGGAATTTGGATCTGACGGATGCAGATATTGCGAGTATCAGGGAATCATTGGCGCTGGTGCAAAGTATTGGTGCTGGGCGTATCGATGAAAAGTTTGGACATGCCATGCAAAAGGTATTGGCTACGGCTGCTGAGGTTTTTGATCAGCCACAAAGTAATGCGGCCAGTTATTTGCAGACCATGAGCCCGCCGATTTCGCGGGGTTTTGCGCATTTTGAGTTGTTTTCAAGGGCTTGTCGGGAGCAAATTCCGTTGAGTTTTGTGCATTATGGCTACAAAAAGCGAAAGTTTACAGCGGTTCAATTGCATCCGTTTTTAATCAAGGAGTTCGACAACAAATGGTATTTGTTTGGCTATTCTGAAAATCATCAGGAGGTGCGCCATTTTGGTTTTGACCGCATCTACAGCCCTTTGCTGCTCAATAAACCTTACAAGCGTTTTGACCAACAAACTACCTTTGACCTATTGGCAAATGCTCACGGCGTCTTTCCTATTCCGGATAAAAAGAAACAACGCATTACGCTGGAGGTCAGCAGCTTAATTACCCATTATTTTGAAGCGTATCCGATACACAATAGCCAACAAATTAAAAAGCACGCAGACGGAACTGCAAAAATAACATTAGAGTTGGTCCCGACGATAGAACTGGCACGGCTGATTTTATGGCACGGCTATCATGTGCAGCAAATTGCACCGAAGTGGTTTGCTGATTTTACCAAAGCGCTCACCCTATGAAAAAGCAACCTAAAGACCTCCTTTTTCATGCGAGTGCAAGCTCCGGGAAAGCCAACCCATCTTTACTCAGAGTCATATTGGGTTCTCAAACCACGCGCTTAGATTTTGGTTATGCGGCAAGCAGTTATTACATTAAAGGCGGCTGGATTACCATTTCACCTGACACATTTTTACAAGTCAAAGGAGACTCCACGCCCTATTTACTCAAAGAAGCTATTGGCATCTCGCAAGCACCCGTAAAGCTCAAATTCAAATCGACCAAAGACTACCAATTCTTCTCCTTGCATTTCGAGCCCCTCCCTCAAAAAGACCTCGTTTTTGACATGATTGAGAAACTCAATGGCACCCCCAATGATTTCAATTATTATGGAATTGAAATCAAGTTAAAAAATGGGGTAGTGGTGTTGGTCTAAGTTAACGCCGGCGCTCCCATTCTTGTAGTTGCGCAATGGTAACAAATTCATGGATAAGATGGTCATGTTGACTTACCGCGTCTGTAAGTTCTTGTAGAATTGGCAGGAACTTTGCTGAATTTTCTATTCGAGAAATACAATAAAAATTATATGCTTCAAGATTAAAGTGAATGTAATCTTGATCGTTAAAATAAGTTGTAACCATCTTTTTATAAACCGAGAATCTGACGCTTTTTTTTCTTCTGAGTAAATTATCGCGGTTATAAATTTGTGCTACGAAAGAGAAAACCTTTTCTGGGTTCATTTGAATTTCTTGAAATACTAAAACACAACAAGTGTAAAGTAATCTTCTAACTTCTGCTATTTTTAAACCCATACCAACTTTCTTGAATTTATCTGGTTCGGATTCCATGATTTTTGGATAGAATTTAATAAAAACGGTATGTTCGTAGAAGTCTAAATCAATGTAGTAGACGAGTTTATGCCGGACATTAATTTTATAAATCTTTTTTGCAAAGAGAACAGATAAAGGATCTTTATTTGCTTCTAATGACCGATGAAAACGCTGGTTGTAAATAGGTGAACCTATTTTGTAATGTGTGTATTGCATAAAAGGAGTTTGAGCAGCTCCCTACGCAAAAGCCTAGAAAACTGTTGGGTAACTATTAATACGAGCTTCGCGAATTTCCTCTTTGGTCATTGGCCTGAGTTCGAGGTTTGCGAAAAAATGAGCAATGGCTTCTTTAGAAGGGCTAAACTTAGCCGCTTCATTTTCCAGTACTTGTTTTTTGCGTTGTCTTCTTGATACAGATGAACTCATGATGAACTCCTTTTACAATTCAAAGTTAAGGAAGAAATTTTAGGATGATTAAACAGCTCTTGCTTTTTTGTTTACGCTATACGTAAATAAACCGACAAATTTGAGTGAATCTGGCATACCCCTCTAAATATCATCCAAAAAAAATCAAAATATTTTTAACTCCGTACATCCAATACGGAGTGAGTGTTTTCCTTTGTCTAAAATTTGATGGACATGAAAACAAAAACACCAACCAAAAAACCAGTCAAGGACTTAGAAGTTCCACAAGCAGAGCCTTTTAAGGTAAAGATTGACAAAACCCGCTGGCTCAACCCTGAGGCCGATTACTCGGATAAAATTTGCGTCAAGAGCATTGAACTCACAGACGCCTACACCCGCATTGACTTCTGGTACAAAGCCCCAGATTATTACATCAGCGGCGGCTGGATCCAAATAGACCCGCTCTGTTACATCAGGCCAAGTGGCAGCAATATGCGCTACTCCTTATTCAAAGCCATCAACATTCCGTTGGCCCCCGAGAAGTTCTACTTCAGGCGCTGCGGCCAATTGCACAGCTACAGCTTGTATTTTCCGGCCCTACCCAAAGACACCAAAACCATAGACATCATCGAACGCGAAGCCCCAGGCACCTATTTCAACTTCTATGGCGTCAACTATTCCGAATGGATCCAAATGGCCAATCAGATCAACGTAGAGCTATCTAAAAACTAAATTTCAACATCAAGCAACCCATATCACTTCACTTTTAAAACCCCATACCCTTATGAAAACTACTTACTTCCTCAAATTAGAAATCGAACTGGCCGAACTCAAATTGAAACTCGCCAATCATCGTTTAGACAAGCACCACGCCATGGAAAAAGACTCTGCCGAAGACCTCAACCGCCACATCAACCCCGCGAATTTGGCCTTCCAGGAACACTTCTCGCATATCTTCACACAACTCACCGCCTTACACGAAAAGTTAATGGAAGAGGAACGCTTTATTGAGGCCAAAAACGTCATGGACCAATGCATGTCAGTAGCGGTTTATATCCAGACATGGGGCGAGGAGAGGTGGTAAAAAAATTGTATATTTGGCTATGTCCGAAAGTAATCCGCTATTTAATGAGTATAAAGAGGCAGTTTATCTTGAATTGTTACTTACGAATGAACTTTTAATTATAGAAAAAAAAGACTTATTAAATATGACGTCTGGTTTAAGGTCGTTGAAAATAGAGAGCTTTCAAAAAATTCTCGCTAACGTAAGATTAGAACAATTGAACGTAAGTGATGTATTTCAGTTATACCTCAACAGGCATTCAAGTTTTTTAAATGGTAAATGGTCTGTTAGTAAGCAAGATAACATTATTGCTGAAGTAATTTCTAAAAATGTGGATAAATGTTGCTGGCCTACTGGTTGCAGCTATATTGGTCAACTTGATAATGATCATATAATCCCAAGGAGTTCTTTCAGTCTAAATCTTAAGCATCTTTTTGATAGTTATTTGAACTCAACCTCGCTATGCCCAGTGCACAACAGGGTGATAAAAAGAGACAATATAATGCTTGGTCTTTGGATGCGAAAATTTATAACTTTAAAATAACTAATATGGCAATAATTTGGTTAAAACCAAGTGAAAAGGCTCCCAGTGAACCTATCTACATATACGACAACCCAAGTGTTCATAAAATGGTATTTACGGGTATCTTTATTAGGCAACACGGCAGGATTATACGAACAGTATTTGGAAAGGTCCAAGATTTTGATAGATTAGCATTAACACCTGAAATAGGCGAAAGAAATAATGCTGAAATGACAAGCTTGTTTGTGCAATCCAATATTCCATGGCAAAGAAGATTGAGTGCTGATCGTTTGCCAAATATTGAATCTTGGTGGAAAAATGATCATTCAAGTAGTCCGAATGGTTCTTTGATTTATTTTCGGGAATTAGTTAAAATTTTAGATAATCCGTCGAATAATTCGTTTACCGCTGAATTTGACCCTAGCGATTGGGTATTTGAAAGCTGCCCAAAATGTAATTGGAATCCTGGTGTTCTTGACACATCCTACTCTGGCTTCTATTCGGATTGCTGTCCTGAGTGTGGACATTGCTCAAGGCCAGGAATGGTGGTAGATGGTCAGCATCGTTTGAGAGGAATGTCAAGAAATCCTGACCATAATGAAAATCATCTCGAATTGGTTTTTTCCACATGGTTGTTGGGTGATGATGGATTTAATCAGCATAATGTTGCTAAAATATTCACAGAAGTAACATCCTCTGCAGTTACCTTACCGAAACTTCATCAAGAGTTTCTTAGTGCTAAATATGAGTTGGCGCCAATGTATGATCAAAATCTTTATAGTGGTAGGGTTAGAAAAAGGGCATATCAAATTGCATCGCAATTAAATTTATCCGCCACAAAGTGGGCAATAAATACAAACGGTCGAATTGAAATGATAGACAGATCTCGTGCGTTGAATGGCGATATTGTAGACGTTCAAAGATTAACAGATTTTATTTCTAGATGGATTACGTATGGCCCATTAGATAACTCGGCTATTACGGATGCCATAATTATAGACGCTTTGGAAAATTTCTTGAAAGCAGTTTTAACCATATGGAAAGGCCCTCAGTATTGGCATGACGATCGTCGAAAAAATGCAGCTTTCCAAAACAGAGGGGTATTCCGTATGCTGTTGCATTGTTTTGAATTCACATCAAGGAGAATTTTAAATACAGGGCTAAATTTAAGCACTAGAAATTATGAAACGGAACTTTCTTTTATTAAGCCAATAAGGTGGGAACTAACAAACTGGACTCAATTATATACACGCCAAGACGCGGACCAAAATATCACAAGAAGAGTTTTGTCGACCATTTTTGAAAAGGCGCCAAATTCTCCAATCCCTTCAGGGAATACTATTTCCAATGATATCAATGAATGGATGGCATCTCCGCCCGACCAGATAACTATTGATAGTATTAAATCCTCTCTTTCGAATGATTTTATTGAAATTACTTTTCATTGTGACTTTCCGATTTTGAAAGGAGTAAAGGTCAAATGGCCTCAAAATGCAAAAGGAAAGGCTGCAGCAATTATAAGTAAAAATGGTGCGGTATTGAACCAAATCGACTTCACGAATGATCTAAGATTTAACATATCTGAGACAATTACGGGGAAACATAATCCAGGAGAAAAAATTGAAATTGAAATACTATTTAGATCTTGGAGCTTAGCTCCAACCGTAAAAAAAATAGATATAGTTTTAGGAGTTTAATATTGTAGTAATTTATCAAGTCCTGAGATATTGGATATTAAAACCATGATGATTTTTTTTAAAGAATTTATGATTGAATTTCCAGGATTTCAATCAACATTATTAAAAGGTTATGGCCACCAACAAAAATGCGATTATCCGATATCAAACCTTGGATAAATGTTTCCGGAATCCTGGCAGAAGATTCTACATCGAAGATTTAATTGAAGCTTGTAACGATGCGCTTTTTGATTATTCGGACTATTCAAATGGAATAAAGCGCAGACAGGTTCTTGAGGACATCAAATTCATGGAAAGTGAGCATGGTTGGAGGGTTCCTTTGTTGCGTTTAAGGGACGGACATCGAGTCTATTTCAGATATGAGGATCTCAATTTTTCGATAAATAATCAACCGCTTAATCAAGCTGAAGAGCAACAATTAAAAGAAGCCATTCTGACGCTATCCCGATTTAAAGGAATGCCTCAGTTTGAATGGATAGATGAATTAACGGCTCGTCTGGATTCGGGTTTAGATTTATCCCATCATCAAGAAAAAATCATAGACTTTGAACAGAATAGATATTTGAAAGGCCTTGAATTCATATCTCCTTTATACAATGCGGCCTTGTATAAAAACGCGATTGAAGTCGATTACCAAAGTTTTAAGCAAGACCAACCGCAAGTAATCTTTTTGCACCCCTATTTTCTGAAACAATACAACAACAGGTGGTATATTTTTGGTCAAAATGATACGGATAAGTACATTGTTAATCTGGCATTAGACAGGATTGTATCTGTAAAAGAGACATCAATAAAGTTTGTTCAGAATAGAGAAATTGATTTCACAGAATATTTTGAGGATTTTGTGGGTGTTACGTTAGGTAATGATGGTATTCAGGAGCATATCGTTTTGGAGATTACAAATCAATTGATGCCGTATATTCAAACAAAGCCTTTGCACGGATCCCAGAAAGTAAAAAACCGAGAATCAGAAGTAACAACTGTCACGCTTGACCTCATCCCAAATTATGAGTTCGAATCTTTGCTTTTATCATTTGGAGAGGGAATAGCTGTAATCGAACCACCTACTTTGAGAGAACACATGAAAAATAGAATACAATCCTTGAATAATAAGTACATTTGAAAGAGTGCACATACACTGCACTGTTTGAACCAATATTTGCAACATGTTTAAAGTAGGAGTTAAAAATTTCAGACAGTTTCAAGAGTTAGAGCCCCTTGAAATCAAACCAATTACCTTCCTTGTCGGAAGGAATAATTCTGGAAAATCAACTTTGGTTAAGGCGATAATCTTAACCAACAATTACTTGAATTCTAACAACCTGGAGAAATTTAGTTTTGTAAATAATGTTTTGAACGACACCAATGTTGTTTCTTTCGGACGCGCAAAAAATAAAGCTAACGTTGAAACAAATTCTATCGAGTTTAATTACGAGCTCAATGAATTCCAAGTAACTGTTGTTGTATCAGGGAAAGAAAACGATTCAGTAGTAAATGTCTTGGATCTCATCGTAAAAGACAACAAGCGCGGTTTTTTATTTGAATTTGATAATCGATTGGATATGGATATAGGCGGTCACATGACCGTCTTTTTATCTTCTTTTACCACGGAAGACAAAGAAACGCAAAGTAGTTCAAATTTATTGACTGACATTGAAAGAGAGATTTATAATTTGAAATCTAAAATTTCAAATTGGACAGGCAGTAAATATGATAAAGAGTTTTTAACAAGTGTTGACGAGCTACAGAATTTGCAAGCCAAGGAGCAGAGCTTTTCCTATAAGGTGTCCAATACTGTTAACCAATTTACCAGAACGGAGATTGATATTCCAACAGACGGTTGTCATTTAAAAGATTTAACCGGGCTAATGTTATTTGAGGTCGAATCTGGATACGAATCAATTAAAGGCAAAAGCGAAGAAATTCAAGAGGATGAAGAACTTTCTTTCTACGCAGGATATAAGGACGCATACGATTTAAGAAAACGATGGACTGAATCGTTTAATGCTTTTACTAGTATTTTAAATAATTGGACCTTTCACTTTATTGGTGCTACGTCCATGAAACAACATACGTTGTTGTCTATAAAGGATACAAATAACCCACTTGCAGTTGCAGTCCATGATTATTTTCAAAATAATGTTTATAAATATGCTGAATGTCATGCTTTTACGCTCAAGTGGTTAAAGCTATTTGAAATAGGAGATGACTTTAAAATTGAAATACACGAAGGAGAAGCATATAGCGTGAAAATCAAGAGCGATGGTTTTTGGGTGTCTATCGCCGATAAAGGTATGGGTTCAATACAGGCATTCATCATTATTTTAAAACTAGCCACATATGGTAGTAGAAGTGATTTAAAGCATACAACTGTTCTTATCGAAGAGCCTGAACTCAATTTACACCCGGCACTTCAGAGCAATCTTGGAGAAATGTTGCTTGAAGCGTTTGAGAGTTTTAGTTTACGCATTTTGGTAGAAACACATTCTGAGTATTTAATCCGAAATACGCAATTATTGGTGAAGCGCTACAAAATGGAAATTAAACCAAACTACAATCCTTTTTCCGTTATTTATTTTGATAAAGGTCAGAAACAATGGAAAATGAATTATCGAGAAGATGGCAAGTTTATTGAAGATTTCGGCACTGGTTTTTACAATGAGTCTGCACGTTTAGCAATTGATCTTTTGTAGCATGAACTTGTATATTGATAAAGAAAATACCCTTTCACTTGTTGAAAACGCTAGGCATGAATTATACAGCGACTGTATTAAAACAATGAAGCGTCAATTGGATGTTTATTTTAATTTTAGCAGGAGTGAATTATTCGACAATGAAATTTTAACTATTTGGTTTACGAGTAATTTTACATCCGGAGTTGGCGAACGCAAACAGTCTTTTAACGAAGAAAAATTCCCGCCAAGACCGCTCAAATCAAATTCATACAATTCCTTTTCTAAGGAAGAGCTTTCCGCAGCATATTTAATAAATGATGATCGTTTTGATTCACTGGCAGAAAAAGGTGCATTATTAATTGGCAAACCAGGTGAGGAAATTGACGTTTTTCGCCAATTGTTCTTAACCAACAATGACTACAAGTTCGATAAAAAGTTAAAAATTGGAGGCGCAAATTTTAGAACTTGGTCGGATCTAGAGAACTATTCATTTGGGATAACAGATATTCTAATTATTGACAATTATATCTTTTCTGATTCATCTTTATTAGAGCATAATTTTTTTCAATTAATAAAAACATTACTTGTAAAAACTAAATGTAAAGTGAATATTGTGGTTTTAACAAACACGGATAAAGTAGCAATCTCTTATGGTGAGTTAAGTCCTAAAATAAGGGATGCTGTTCAAACGATCACTGGAGTTAAACCGAATTTTACATTGATAAAAATTCGTGATCAACGGGGTGTTAAGTCGAGTTCAGAGCATGACCGAACTATCTTTACTAACTACTCCAGAGTGTATTCTGGTGACACCTTTAATTACTTCAAACCAGATGGAACAATTCTAACCAAAGGAAGAGAAATTCATATTTCAAGTTTCGGCGATCGTGAGAACCATGATGTTTCAATGGAGTTAATTGAAGATATTCAAGAAAGGTTAAATGATTTACCAGAGTCAATTGCTGAAGGCGACAAAAAATCAAATTTTTTACATTTTAAATAACAATGCAGATTGGCTGCACACTTATCTATTTACTTTGTATCGTGAATGAAACAAGAGAAGAAAAATAAAGAAAATACAACCATGGAAAATAATTTAAAAGTAGACGTTAGCTTCATTTTTCAGATTACTGATAAGGTACTTTGGAACACGTTTCGAAAGAATGAAATAGGTGATGTGTTGTTGCCATTTGTGGTTGTCCGAAGACTGGATTGCATTCTTGCTCCTGTGAATGAGCAAGTAAGGGTGGCTTATGAAAATTTTAAAGATAAAGTATCAGAAGAAAGGTTGTCGCCAATTTTGCGCAAGGCTGCGGGTGGGTTGCAATTTTACAACACCTCAAGACACACCATCGAGTCGTTAAAAGAAAATCCCAAAACCATTGAAATTGACTTTAACAATTATATCAATGGCTTTAACAAGGAAGTACGCGATATTATTGAAAATTTTCAATTCGATAAAGTAATTGCTCGTTTGGTAAAGAACAAATTACTTTATCAAATGATAGACGCTATTTCTCAAGTAGACCTTAGTCTGGAGAAAATAGATAACCAAAATATGGGTTACATTTTTGAAGAATTGATCCGTATTTCAAATGAGCAAAGTAATGAAACCGCTGGTGAGCATTTTACGCCAAGAGATGTCATTGATTTAATGGTAAACATGATGTTCAGCACGGAAAAAGAAATATTATCCCAGCCTGGCATTATTCGCACGATATACGATCCAGCCTTAGGGACGGGCGGAATGATCAATCTTGCAAAAAAATACATACTAAATAACCTCTTGGCTGACGAAAAGAACAAGCCTGAAATCAAAACTTTCGGACAGGAGATAAACGAACAGTCATATGCAATAGCTAAATCAGAGGCCTTGATTACCGGCGAAAATGCGGATAATATCCGTCATGGCAATACCTTCACCGAGGATCAATTCCCTGACAAGCATTTCCATTATATGTTAGCAAATCCGCCTTATGGAGTAACATGGAGTAAAGATGCCACATTTATCAAAAATGAAAGCGCCAATCCAGCTGGTCGATTTTATGCAGGTTTACCTGCAACAAGTGATGGTCAATTGCTTTTTGTCCAGCATATGATCAGCAAAATGGAAAGAGAAGGTAGCAAAATGACAGTCGTTACCAGTGGCTCACCACTTTTTACTGGCAATGCAGGGAGTGGAGAAAGTGAAATAAGAAAGTGGATCATCGCAAACGATTGGTTAGAATGTATCATTGCACTTCCCAAAGATTTGTTTTACAACACGGGCATCAATACCTACCTCTGGTTTTTGAATAACAATAAACCCAAACACCGAAGAGGAAAAGTGCAATTGATTAACGCAAATGTACCTGAGGACAAAGCCAATGGGATAGATGGATTCTGCCGCCCTGAAAAGAAAAGTTTGGGGAATAAGCGAAATAAAATTGAGGCCATTCATATAGAAAAGCTTGTTGAGATGTACACCAACTTTGAAGAAAGTAAGTACAGTAAAATAATGAACAACGACGACTTTGGTTTCTACCAAATTACAGTAGAACAACCTGAGTACGATAAAAATGGTCAACCAATCAAGGACAAAAAAGGAAATATCAAACCTGACACGAAGAAAAGAGATAAAGAGAATATTCCTTTAAGTCAAGATATCGAATCTTACTTTAACAATGAGGTGTTACCTCATGTACCCGATGCATGGATAGACTTCGATAAAACTAGAATTGGTTACGAAATCAACTTCACCAAGTATTTCTATGAATACAAGCCTTTGCGCTCTTTGGAGGATATCAGAAAAGATATCATGGCTTTGGAACAAGAAACAGATGGTTTACTTAAAAATGTTATCGGATAATGAAAAAGTACGATAGCTATAAAGACTCGGGTGTTGAATGGATTGGAGAGATACCAAGTCAATGGAATATTCGCAAGTTAAAATTTGTATGTAAAATTTTCAATGGTGATAGTTTGAAAGATGAAGAAAAAGAACTTTACAGCCAAGAAATTGAAAATGCAATACCATATGTTTCAACAAAGGATATAGATATCGGGACTTCTAAAATTAATTATGAAAATGGTTTGAGAATCCCTGTTGACCACTCAAGATATAAGATTGCTCCAAAAAATTCATTCCTAATGTGCATTGAAGGGGGAAGTGCTGGTAGAAAATATAGTTATTTAGAGAAGGCTGTTTTCTTTGTTAACAAATTGGCTTGTTTTGAAACTAAATCAGAAAACAATAAATTTCTCTACTATTACTCTCAAAGTCCATTATTCCAATCACAATTTCAAAATTCACTTTCGGGTTTAATAGGCGGGGTAGCAATTTCACAGATAAGAAATTTCAGTGTCATTTTACCAATTCCCGATGAACAAACTGCCATTGCCAACCACCTCGACCAAAAAACCACTCAAATTGATGCTTTGATTGCCAAAAAGGAACGTTTGATTCAGTTGTTAGAAGAAGAGCGCACCGCCATCATCAACCAAGCAGTGACCAAAGGTCTTGACCCAACCGTTCCCATGAAGGATTCGGGTATTGATTGGATTGGCGATTTACCATTTAATTGGCAAATTAAACGTATTAAACATACGACCTATGTAAAAGGTAGAATTGGATGGCAAGGTATGCGTTCTGATGAATTCCTTGAGTCCTCAGATAGTTATGTTGTAACTGGAACTGACTTTGAAAAAGGACTTGTCAAATGGGACACTTGTTATCAAGTTCCATTGGAGAGGTATGAAGAAGACCCATTTATCCAATTACGAGAGGGAGATTTATTAATCACAAAGGACGGGACAATTGGAAAAATAGCAGTAGTAAAGAACATTCCAAAAATTGCTACATTAAATAGTGGGGTATTTCTAACAAGACCACTATCCGATTCTTATGTTCCAGAATTTATGTACTGGATTCTTTATTCTGAAGTCTTTAAAACTTTTTATGATTTTAACAAATCAGGTTCCACAATTCAACACTTATATCAAAACGTATTTAATGAATTTAAATACCCTTTACCTCCAATGAAGGAGCAAATAGAAATTATCAATCACATCAATATCAAAACCAATGCGTTAGATTTAGTTATTTCAAAAACAAAACAAGAAATAGAGTTACTAAAAGAATACAAAACGGCATTAATCAGTGAAGTAGTTACAGGTAAGCTGGATGTTAGGGATTGGGTAGCTGGTGAGAATTAAATTGTAAAAAATGGCTGAAGGAACAAGAGAAATTCATTTTGAGGAGCATATTGTGAAGTACTTGACGAAGGTGGTGCAACCTGATTTTGTTGAGTATGTGCAGAAAGACACTTCAGTTTACAGCAAGGAATTGTGTATGATTCCAGAGGATGTAATTGGGTTTTTAAAAGACACTCAGTTGCAAAAATATGAGGCACTTGAGATGCAATATGGTGCATCGGTGGATGCTAAGATTTGTGAGCGTATTGCAGAGGAGATTAAGAAACGCAAAACACTTGATGTTTTACGTGGCAAGGTAAAAGATAGAGGCCAAAATTTAGATTTGGTTTATTTTAAGCCTGCACACAACAAAACACCAGAACATCAAGTCAACTACGAAAAAAATCGATTTACAGTAATTCGACAGCTCAGATATTCAAATAAAAATCAGAATTCAATAGATATTGTACTTTTTGTGAATGGTCTTCCTGTAGTCACTTTAGAGTTAAAAAATGCGCTCACTGGTCAGTATCTGCACAACGCAATCAAACAATACATTGAAAGTAGAGATCCTAAAGAACCGTTACTTGAATTCCAAAGATGTTTGGTACACTTCGCCGTTAGTACAGAGAAGGTAAGTATGTGTACTGAATTAAGAGGCAAAGACACATTTTTCTTGCCATTTAATAAGGGCTTGGTTAATACAGATGAGAACGATTATGCAACCTCTTATTTGTGGAAAGATGTTTTGCGGAAAGATTCTTTGTTAGACCTTATCCAAAATTATGTCAATCTTCAAAAAATAAAAGACCGTTATTATGATAAGGGAATCGGTGATTTCAAGGAAAAAGAAAAAACGGTTTTAATCTTCCCTAGATTTCATCAGAGAAGAGCGGTCAGTCAACTTATAGAAGCAGTCAGAAATGATGGCGTCGGTGGAAAATACCTCATACAACATTCCGCAGGTTCTGGAAAATCTAATACCATCTCTTGGTTGGCGCATCGTTTGTCTGATTTTTATCGAGCATCAGGCGACGCCAATGCGCTTTATAATGGCGTCATTGTTGTTACGGATAGAAGGGTACTCGATAAACAAATTCAAGATAACATTCGGCAATTTGAACAAACACCAGGTGCCGTTGCGTACATAGATAAAAATAAAACCGCTCAGGATCTTAAAGATGCCATAGAAAAAGGCAAAAGAGTAATTGTTACTACGCTTCAAAAATTCCCAGTTATATCAGATGTTATTGCTCAAAACAAGGACAAGACCTATGCAGTAATAATAGACGAAGCACACAGTTCCCAAGCGGGTGAATCTGCTAGACATTTACGCAAAGCTTTGTCTCAGGATACCTCACTAGATGAGGCAGCTTCTGCAGAAGAGGAGGAAAGAGATTTAGACGATATCATAGCTGAGGAAATCAAGCGAAAAGGCGATCAGTCTAATATTTCTTTTTTTGCCTTTACTGCTACCCCAAAACCCAAAACACTAGAACTTTTTGGAACCGTGAGAAATGGTCAAAAGGAAGCTTTTGATTTGTATACAATGGAGCAAGCCATAAAAGAAGGGTTTATCAAGGATGTGCTTAAAAATTACATGAGTTGGAATAGATATTACAAGCTCCTCAAACGCACAGAAATTGACGATAAAGAGTACGACAAAAAGAAAACCGTAAGACTTTTATCATCATACGTCGACCTTCAAGATCATGCCATTGAAAAGAAATCTCGCATCATGCTCGAGCATTTTGTGAGCCAAACCCAAAAAGAAATACTAGGTGAGGCAAGGGCAATGCTTGTCACACGCTCGAGATTGCATGCGGTTCGGTATAAACGAAAGTTCGACGATATCATGCGCGAAATGAAGTTGCCTTATGGCGCACTAGTGGCCTTTAGCGGAACAGTAACGGATCTTGATAATGGTCAGGATTATACTAAAGAAAATATGAATAATTTAGGTGGAAACACCGAGATACCGGATGCATTCAAAATGCCCCAGTTCCGCATATTAATAGTAGCAAATATGTATCAAACAGGTTTTGACGAACCAAAATTACATACCATGTTTGTGGATAAAAAATTAGGGGGCGCAAGTACGGTTCAGACACTGAGTAGATTGAATAGAACTACTTCAGGAAAGGATACCACTATGATCCTAGACTTTGTTAATGATCCAGAGAAAGTTCAAGAAGACTTCCAAATGTATTATGGTAGTAATTATATGGATTTGGACGATCAAACCGATCCAAATAGTTTGTACGATTTACAAGGAGCAATTGATGCTGCAAACATCATTTTTTCTAATGATGTCGAAGCCTATGCGCAGCTTTTTTTTACGCGTGGTGATCATAAAGAAAAGCTTCAGCCTATATTAAATGAGGTATCGAATCGATTTTTGAATGATCTTGATGAGGAGCAACAGTTATCGTTTAGGGCGAATATGCGAAGTTTTGTTCGCTTATATCGATTCCTAGCACAAATTATCACTTTTACAGATGTACAACTTGAAAAATACTACGTATTTCTAAGTGATTTACAGAAGAAGTTGCCATTAACAAACAGTGACTTACCTTATGATGTATTAGAAGAAATAGATTTGGACAGTTATAGATTACAACACCAACTGACAGCCGATTTAACGCTAGAGAGTTCAAATACACCAATGGAGGGAATGACACCAGGAGGTGGTATTAAAAACAATCCTGATGAATTAGAATGGCTGACCAAAATAATTAAGGTTTTGAATGAAACCTACGGTCTAGAGTTAAGAGAAGAGGACAAAGTAGAATTTGAGCGTATGCGTCAGAACATCTATGCAAATGAAGAGCTTATGAGTTTTTTCAATACCCAGAATAGCAAAGATAATATCCAAGATAAGTTTAATGAGGAGGTAGACAATGAGCTATTAAATTTTATCAATACGAAGCTAGATTTCTACAACAAGTTATCAGAAGACAGAGCAAACATCATGTTCAAAAGATTGTGGTTCAATGATCTTTATGATCATCGTGTTAGGGGAATTGAAAAATAAATCACAAAAGCGAATTAGAATAACTCGAAAAAATTCTATTTCTGCATTCAAAGGAACCTGGGGTCAAATGCGAAAGTACGGGTCACCAGGTAAGATTATTTATACTGGAAGTCGTTAATGCAAACAAACCAACAGACGATGCGCTTATCACAATTTGCTAAAAAGTACAAGGTAAATGAAGAAACTTTGGAAAAATATTTTGAGGAGTTAAAATGGCATTATACCTCTTTCAACAAAAAAATGTCAGATGTTGAAATAGATAAATTATTAGAGCATCACAAAACGCCAGTCAAGAAGTTAATTACTCCCGGTTTTTTTGTTGAAAATAGCATTACTCCAGATTTTCATATCACAAATAAGTTTAAGGATAAGATAGATCAATTATTTAATGTTGATTTCTATAATAAAAGAATCAATGAATCAGATGATTTTCATCTTGATGATTTTACAGCTATTACAATATGTGACGGACTAAAAAATCAAGATGCAAAAAATATTTGCAAGCGATTTTATAATGGTGACATTGATGAACAGTTAATAACGCAGGCACATGAAATTGCACTTGAAACTATTGATCGTTATGGTAAAGAGGTTATTTTAGAATTGATTAAATTACCGAAACTCCCCATTAAGGCTATAGATTTTCATCAGGTATTTACGGAACTAGATAAGAAAAGAGGGCAAGTATTAGATCCATCAATTCGAATCTTGGTCAACAATGTTCCTATTCATATTTCATTTTATAAACAAGATGAAAAAGGCCGGAAAATCCTCTTTAAGAATATTGTAGAAATCAGAAATAGAACTACACGTGAGGTCTTATTTAAGTTAACAAGACACGGGGATTGTTTACCTCAATCTAGTAATAAAGGATTAATACCAATGATTCAAACATTTGGATCATATTCCTCCGATTTAAATAAACATATTTTACATTATGGATTGGTAACCGGTGAATGTTCAATTTGCGGAAGACCTCTGTCTGACCCCGAATCAATTAGAATAGGAATCGGACCAATTTGCAGGCAGGGTTTATTTTAGCTTTTCGTGGAACGAAATTGATTACCAATGATCAAGAATTATAACACAAGTCTGAAATATAATCTTCATCTGGCGTAATTGCTTGAGGTGCGCAAACACAACAACTCTGTGCTGGCGGTTCAAACTACTGTAATAGTTTGGGTCAGTACGAAGTTGTTCGAGTTCGGTCATGGGTTTAAAGATAATTAAAACCCTCCAAAGGCCTCAAATCATTCACCTCAACCTCCAACACATACTTATCTTTTCCTGACTCATATTTCACAAACGGTGCAATCAACGGATACTGTGCTTTCAGCAGTAAATATTCCTTCATGCTCATTTCCAATTTCACAGGATATTTTTGCCCATTGTAAGCAAAGCCAAAGTCATCCATGACCTGTTTTTCACGCTTGGCTTCGTGTTGGAATTTTTGGTTTAGGTATTCCACTGATCCAATGCGGTCTATGTTATATGTTTTGTTCTTTTCTTTTCTTTTCTTTTCTTTTCTGATGCTGGTTCGTAGGCCATTACCGTGTGGTAATTCTCGGTAAATCCGAAGGGTTCTACAACTCTGTCTGCTATAGTTTCGGTGTTGATCGATTGGTATTTCTTGAGCTGCACTTGTTCTTTGTTGAGTATGGTGGGCTTTTAAAGATGAAGGGCAATTGTTACCTAGTTTAAATTCAAGTTTTGATATCGAGCATATCTTTGCAAAGAAAAGGCAAGAAAATGACAAATCATTAAGGAACATTAAGAGCCTTGAATCCCTTGGAAATAAAGTGTTATTAGAGGAAAAAATTAATATCAGGGCAGCAGATTATCGATTCTCCGATAAGTTAAAGTATTACCAAGGATTTGTTAATGATAAAGGTCAGCAAAAAGAAGGTGCGATAATCGTTGAATTAATTCACTTTGTTAAGTCAAAATCGGATTTTACGGAGAAGGATATTCTTCAAAGAGAACAACAAATAATAAATCAGTTGATTCTAAATTTAAAAGAACTGAAGCTCATTCAAGAATAACAACTTAATTTATACTTTAAAACACTCCCAAAAACTTCTTCCTTTCCATAAATAATAGAACGGCATGTAAGAAGCGAAATGACATGTGAGAATAAAATTCGCCAATGCAAAAAAGGTCTTCCACCTTCTCATTTCCGTAATCAGTTGTATAGTTATATTGCCACTGCTTTACAAATGAATTCCAATCATCTTGACCACTGTATTTTGATTTGAATTTAAACTTTTTTGAATCTAGGTTATGTTGATTGTGATATTGTTCAATTTGCTTATAAATATCTGTAATCATTTTGTCAAAATGATCCACAGTTTCATGCTTGTTTTTGTGTTCTTGCGCGTTATTTGGATCTTTAAAAAACAAGAAGTTATGAAAATCGATTATCCAATTGGCAGCCTTATAATCTAGGCCATACTTGTCATCAGAAAGTCTTGTGAATAGTTCTTTGCTGAATATCCATTTCTCAGGGTCTGAAACAAACTGGTTTGGAAAAGGTAATGTGTTAGTCACATTTGCTAAATAACTAGGTTGTAGATTACTTAAAACAGCTGCACTTATATATGCTTGTTTTTCTGGAAAACTATGCATTTTCATATGGGCGTGAGCATAACCGAGTGCAAGAGCTTGTTCTTTTGTAGATAAGAATTGCTCAATTTTTTCGCCAATTTTTTTAATCAAGTCACGATATCTACAATTGATATTCCATTGATTTTCGACTTTTTTGAAATAAGGATTCGTATTTCTATCAAATGATATATTGATGAAATTCTTTGGAATTTGAACTAAATTTTCGTTGTCGATTGATTTTGCAAACAAAAGAAGTTCAACGAATATTTCTTGATTCAATTTTACAATTGTGGCGGTTTCCAAAGGGAGTTTTAAATTGGCTTGTATTACTGGTAATATCGGGTTTACCTCAGAGGCCTTATTATTTACCTCTGCCATCACACGCGCTATACAACCAGTTAAATAAGTGTAACCGTACAAGTGTGGCTCACTAATTCCAATCTGATCAAGATTGATATTCCATTTTTCGATTTCTGTCATCATCTATAATTTAATTCAAAACCAACCCCCTATGCCTCTCCAAATAATTCAGATTACCACTATGAATTTGCTGGAGCTTTTCGGAGCCCGTAATACCAATCTTTTGGAAGGCTGTGCGGTCAATTTCGTCGGATAAAATGATTTTTCCGTTGTTTTCAAAAGAAATGAAATGCTTGTCGAAAAGGGCGTCGAAAGTGGGGGAGAGCAATATGCCGTTGTCTACGTCCAGTCGTTCGTCGTTGGTGGCTTCCTTCCAAGGTACGATATGCGAGGCGATAAGAATCCGAGGGTCATCAAAACCAGTTACCCCGCATTGGTAGCGCCAACGGTGCATAATACTTTTGCGGTAGGCGCCTTGCCCAACTCTAGATTTTACTTGGCTGATTCTTTCTGTTGTTTCTGGTTGTGAGATAATGTAATCTTCGTAGGGTTCCATGATGAGGCCATGGTTGAGTTGTTCTGGCGTTACTTTGAGATGAGCGCCAACTCTTTTGAAAAAGAACTTTATGCCTTGCCTTAAGTTGCCGTCGGTATCGGGTGTTTCAAAATAATCTGCGTCATAGAATTCTACTTCGCCTTTAAATCTTACAAATCCATTTCCTTCTGCTTCAAAAAGAAAAACTCGTTTGCCATTTTCTAGGTGGTTTCGCAATGCTAAGTTGCCACGTGAAAACTGCATGTCACCTTTCTGCCCTTCACCAGTGTAGGCAAAGATGTCTTCATTTTGCCATTCATCTTTGTAACCGTGCTGCTTCCCAGAGGCTCCGCTAAAAATAAAAATATATGGATGTTTTGTCGAAGGGCATATTCCGCTTTGCCAATTGCCGCCATATTCATCGTGAATAGCGCGTCTTTTGTAAAGCAAGTCAGGAATAAACATAACCCAAATTAAGTGAATTTACGGATACTAACCAGGGCTTTTCATTAAAAACTCCACCACCGCCACATCAGCCTCCGCCCATTCCAATTCCTTGAGGTCTTTGGCATCTAGCCATACAAACGCCTGGTGCTCTTTCAATTCCATCCCCTCACCAACCGGTGCGCACAACCACGTGTGCAGTTCGATACTGAAATCGGGGTAGTGGTGCGTGTGGCTCAGTAAATGCTTAATCGGTTGAATCTCCATGGAGAGTTCTTCCTTGATTTCTCTTCTAATGGTTTCTTCCTGGCTTTCGCCTTCTTCCATTTTTCCGCCTGGAAATTCCCATTTGTTGGTCAAGTAGGGGTACTTATGTGGGCCACGCTGTACGCAAAGAATTTTGCTGTCTTTGACGATCACGGCCGCAAGTACTTGAATGGGGTTCATCTAATAAAGGTAATTTTTCTGCGTTGATTTTGTTGTTTCAAATCCAAACAAACCGCCCATCCTCTTGTTTTTATTCAAATGAAAAGAACCTCTCTCAACGATGTGCAGGAGTTAGCGGACTTGAATGACCTCAAACTGATTGTCAAGGACAAGCGTGTGGCCAAGCGGGCCGATGCCAAAAAAGAGCGGCGCAATCGGCATTATGTGAAGGTCTTGATTAAGTCGTAATTGAATAATCTAGACTGAGTTGCTCCATTTGTATTGCTTACCTTTGTAGGCAAGGTGTTTGCCTTTTGTAAGACACCAAATAGTAGTAAAATCTTTTATGAAAGAAAGTATTTCGATAGACTTTTACTATCAGCATTTAATGCATATTCCACTAATTGATGTGCGGTCGCCGGGAGAATTTACCAAAGGACACATCCCAAATGCCACCAATCTTGAATTATTTACAGACCATGAACGTGCAGTAGTGGGCACGGCCTACAAAAAAGAATCAAAAGAAAAAGCCTACGAACTTGGATATGAATTCGTAAAGCCCAAACTAAACGATTTTATAAGTAAATCTGCTACAATAGCGCCGCTTAAGGAGCTTGCCA
>Ga0209442_1000263_pt1 | contig 31345 bp, 44 predicted proteins | sample LauGreSBDMM110DD_2_FD_187565 | JGI IMG/M metagenome (GOLD analysis project Ga0209442, IMG submission 187565) | Freshwater lake microbial communities from Lake Michigan, USA - Sp13.BD.MM110.DD (SPAdes) (version 2) | ecosystem: Environmental > Aquatic > Freshwater > Lake | place: Lake Michigan...
GTGACCCGTTTGGCAATGAGGAAGAGGGACGCTCCCAGGTTGTCGCCATGGAGGTGCGCGACACTGTCAGCGCCATGATGCCCAGCCTTATGCGGGTATTTTTCAGCACCGAGAATACTGTCGAATTCTTACCTCGCGGCCCAGAAGACGAGAAGGGTGCCCAGCAGGCCACTGATTATGCAAACCTAATCTTCAACTCGGACAACAACGGGTTTATGACCACTTATGCGATCTTCAAGGATGCGCTGGTCAGGAAGTGCGGCATCGCCAAGTATTACTGGGAGGAAGAGGAAAAGGTCCGCATCGAGGAGTACTCAGGCCTTGATGACCAGACCCTGCAAATCTTGTCCCAAGAGAATGCCGAGGTCAAGATCGTTGTGTCTTACCCTGACCCGGCGATCTCCCAAGAGATGATTGACCAGGTCAACGCGCAGGCCATGGCCGCAGGCCAACCGGCGCCGCAAGTGCCCATGATCCATGACGTGCAGATCAAGCGCATTGTCAAAGATGGGCGCGTGCGCATCATGGCCGTGCCGCCCGAGGAGCTTGTGATTGATCGCCGGGCACGGTCCTTTGATGATGCTGCACTGATTGCTCACCGCCAGATGCTGACGGTGGCCCAGTTGATCGCCATGGGCTATGACGAGGACGAGGTCCGCGACAACCTGACCTCTAACGACCTGGACTCCAACGAGGAGTTTTTGGCGCGTCAGCCATTGAACAACATCACGGGCAACAACAACACAACCAACCCCATGATGCAGCGGGTTTTATACGTTGAGGCGTACTCCCAGGTGGACTATGACGGGGACGGCATCCCTGAGCTGCGCAAGATCTGCTGCATGGGTTCTGGCTACAACATTGTGCGCAACCTGCCGGCGTCCTACATTCCATTTGTTGACTTTCCTTGTGACCCAGAACCCCACACCTCGCCCCTAGAGTCCATGTCGATATTCGACATCACGCATGATTTGCAAGAGATCAAGTCCGAGATCTTGCGCAACACGCTGGACTCTTTGGCCCAGTCGATCCATCCCCGGACCGCGATTGTCGAGGGCCAGGTCAACATTGATGACGTGCTCAACAACGAGACGGGCGCCGTGATCAGGATGCGTGCCCCCGGCATGGTGCAGCCATTCAACACCCCCTTTGTGGGCCAGGCCGCATTTCCCATGCTGGACTATGTGGACCAAATTAAGGAAGACCGCACCGGCATGAGCAAGGCCGCCATGGGTTTGAATGCAGACGCATTGCAATCGAGCACCAAGGCCGCGGTGGCCGCCACCATCAGCGCAAGCCAGGGCCGCATTGAGCTGACCTCGCGCATCTTGGCCGAGGGCATGAAAAAGCTCTTTAGGGGTATTTTGTTTTTGATCACCACGCACCAGGACAAGCCCCGCATGGTGCGCCTGCGCAACGAGTGGGTGCAGATCGATCCTCGCGCCTGGGATAACTCCATGGACGTGTCAATCAACATTGGCCTGGGCCAGGGTGACACAAACGAGCGCTTGCAGGGTCTGATGATGATCATGCAAAAGCAAGAGCAAGCCCTCAGCACCATGGGTGCCGACAACCCCTTTGTGACCATGACCCAGTTTTCGCGCACGCTGCGCAAGATTGTGGAGTTGTCAGGGTTTCGGGATGCCAGCCAGTACTTCAAGGACGTGCCCGAGGGTTACATGCCGCCCGAAAAGCCCAAGACCCCAACGCCAGAGCAGGTGCTGGCCCAGGTCCAGGCCGAGTCTATCCAGGCCGATATTCAGAAGAAGGCTGCCGAGCTTGAACTCAGGCGCGAGCAGATGATTCGGGATGATGATTATCGTAGAGATCAAATGGCGCAGGACTTAATGCTCAAGAAGTACGAGCTTGAGTTAAAGTACGGTACTGCGATAAGTACTGCCGAGCTTGATGCCCAGCAGTCCTTGGACAGAGAGGCACTGATCCAGCAGTCAGCTCTCATGGCGCAGGCCATGCAGCAGCCGACCCAGGCTCCAGTGCCGCCCATCAACCCTAATAGTGGAATGGTCCAATTTCAATGAACGAAGAACAGGTGCGTAAGGGCCGAAAGGCCGAGCAGTTGCTGCAAGACGAGGTCTTTGCGGCTGCGCTGGAAAAGCTCGAGAACGAGCAGTTGTGGGTTTTCAAGGGCAGCAAGCCAGAGGAAACCGACAAGCGCGAGCAAGCATACGCAATGATCAAGGCCATTGAGTTGTTCAAGACCGAAGTCACCAAGATGGTGGACAACGGCAAACTGGCGCAGCGAGCAATTGAACGCGCCCAGAAAGTATTGGTATGAGCACGCAGGCACCGCAAACCAGTGCGCCTGCTGGCCCAATGAATTTGGCCGAAGCGGCCAACGCTCTCGAGGTAATGCTGCCAGTCGATGGAGAACAGTCACCCGAAGAGACGCAGTTGTCAGAGTCCGAAGAGGATGATGGCGCGGCCTTGAACGAAGAATTGTCAGCGGATGCAGACGCTGCTGACGAGGAAACGCAAGAGGAACAGTCCGAGGAAGATGAGGAATCTGAGGAGCAAGATCAGCCAACCCACTTCACCGTCAAGGTTGACGGCAAAGAAGTTGAGGTGACGCTGGACGAGCTGCAAAAAGGTTACTCGCGGACCCAGGACTACACACGCAAAACGCAGCAGATCGCCGAGATCCGAAAACAGGTCGAGGTTGAGACTGAGGCAGTGCGTGCCGAACGTGCGCAGTATGCACAGATGTTGGGAGCGTTACAGGCCCAGCTCCAGGGGACCGAGACTCAGATTGATTGGGACCGTCTTTACCATGAAGACCCCATCGAGTGGGTGCGGCAAAAAGAGGTGATGCGTGAGAAACAGGAAAAGCTCCAAGCTATTCAGTTTGAACAGCAACGAGTGGCCCAGCTCACGCAGCAAGAGCAGCAGCAGCATTTCCAGACGCATTTGCAGGCGCAGCACACAAAGATGCTCGAGGTCATTCCCGAGTGGAAGGACGTGGCAAAGGCGAAAACAGAAAAGCAGCTACTGGTCGAATTCGGTAAAAAGACTGGATTTACACCCGAGGAGTTGAGTGCCATTGTCGATCACAGGGCGGTTGTTGCGTTGCGTAAAGCAGCGCTGTACGACCAGATGATGACCAAGCGAAAAGCAATCACCCCCGTGACCAATAACGGTCCACGGCCAGCCAAGCCAGGTGCAGCAGGCCGGGTATCCCAAACAACTGAAGCAACTCGCGCCAAACAGCGTCTCGCAAAGACTGGCCGTGTCGATGATGCGGCCTCTGCAATCTACCAACTTTTGAGGTAAAACCATGACTATCGTAAGCAATACCTTCACGACCTACTCTGCAAAGGGTATCCGCGAAGACCTGAGCAATGTGATCACCAACATTGCTCCCGAAGAAACCCCATACCAATCCAACATTGGCCGCGAAACCGTCAACAACACTTTGTTTGAGTGGCAGACCGATACCCTGGCAGATGCCGCAGCAAATGCGCAGCTCGAGGGTGATGACGTTGGCACATTTGACTCTGTCACCGCCACCGTTCGTTTGACCAACTACGCTCAGATTTCGCGCAAGACTATTGTCTTGTCGAATACTGAAGAAGTAGTAAATAAGGCAGGCAGACGCTCTGAATTAGCATACCAAATAGCTAAACGCGGTAGCGAGCTAAAGCGGGACCAAGAATTCATTCTTTTGAATGGCGGCATTGCTGTTGCAGGCAACACCACCACGGCTCGCGTGACTGCCTCCTTGGGCGCGTTTGTCAAGACCAACACTGACAAGCAGACCAACGGCACTGATCCCAGCTACAGCACGCTGCCCAACAGCGCTCGCACTGACGGCAACGTGCGCACCTTCACTGAGACGATCCTCAAGAACGTCATTCAAAAGGTGTGGACTGCTGGCGGCACTCCGAAGATCCTGATGGTCGGTCCTGTCAACAAGCAGCGCGTGTCTGGTTTCTCTGGCATTGCATCTTCACGTTTCAACATAAATGGAGGTGAAAAGCCTGCCGTATTGATCGGCGCCGTTGACATTTATGTCAGCGATTTCGGAAACGTGGCCGTAATTGCGAACAGGTTCCAACGTGAGCGTGACGCATGGGTGCTTGATCCCGACTATGCCAAGATGGTTGTGCTGCGTCCTTACCAGCAATTAGAACTTGCTCGCTCAGGAGACGCCGAAAAACGAATGCTTTTGGTTGAATTCGGACATAAGGTCACAGCAGAAAATGCCCACGGCTTGGCTGCTGACTTGATCACTTCCTGATAACTGACTAGGAGACGGGGCCAGGGAAACCTGGCCCCACTTACATGGACAAAAGAATTCTTGATGTAAGCCCCGACAAGGGCATCACGCGCACCTGGCACTACAACTCAGACACTGACGAGGCGACTATCCAGACCACTCAGGACATGACTGACGTGATCGAGGCCAACAAGCGTGACTTTGCAGCCATTGACAACAGGGCCAACTGGACCGGCGAGTGGCATCATGTCGCCAGCATCCCAGAGACCTTGTATTACAAGCTGAAAGCCGAAGGCAAGCTCGATGACCAGGCTTACATGAAGAAATTCTTAAATGATCCAGACAATCGATTCTTTCGCGTGAGGCCCGGCCAAGTATGAACTACATCGCGGTTTGCACCCCAGCACGGGACCAAGTCCACACCAACTACACCTATTGCATGGTCAACATGGTGGCGTATCACACGCTCAACACCACTGATGCCATCAGTCTGAAAATATTGCAGGGAACGTTGATTCAGAACCAGCGTGCTGATTTGTGCCTAGATGCGTTGCGTGAGGGTTGCACGCACATCTTGTTCATTGACTCAGACATGACCTTCCCCCAGGAAATGATCCAGCGGTTGCTGAAACATGACGTTGACATTGTTGCGGCCAACTGCGCAAGGCGCAGGATGCCCACAGGTCCAACCGCGCAGAACTATGACGAAAACGGCAAGCGCAAACCCGTCTATTCCCTGCCAGAATCAACTGGTCTTGAAGAGGTTGGCAGCGTTGGCACCGGCATCATGCTGATCAAGCGCAACGTCTTTGAGGGCATGAGCGAACCCTGGTTCGATATGCCTTGGCAGTATGACACCAGAGGCTACATGGGCGAGGACGTATTCTTTTGCAAGAAGGCGCAAGAGCTTGGGTTCAAGGTGTATATTGACCATGACGTGAGCAAAGAGATCGGCCACATTGGCACGTTTGAATTTAAGCACGAACACACCTGGATAGTTAAAGAGGAAATGGAAAAAGAGGCAAGCTGATGGCACTGACTACATATACCGAGTTAAAAACATCAGTTGGCGATTGGCTCAACCGCACCGACCTGACAACTGTTGTCCCCGATTTCATCGCGCTGGCCGAGGCTCAGATCGAGCGCCAACTGCGCACCCGGCAGATGATCGTCAGATCCACTGCGTCAATTGCCACTGAGTACAGCGCGGTGCCTGATGATTTTCTGGAGACAAAGTCCATCAAGCTCACCGGCACCAACCCCGTCACGCCTTTGGGCTTTGAGACGATTGATTCACTTGACTCCTTGAGTGTGCAGTACCGATCCAGTGGCGTGCCGATCTTCTTTGGCATTGTGGGCGGCCAGATCCGAGTGCTGCCAATCCCTGATGCTGCCTACACTGCCGAACTGGCCTATTACGCAAAGTTGTCAAAGTTGTCAGCCAGCGTGACAACCAACTGGCTGCTGGCTCAAGCGCCTGACGTTTACCTCTACGGCGCCTTGCTCCAGGCTGCGCCATACCTACAGGATGATGCGAGAATCACAGTGTGGTCAGCGCTGTATCAGGCAGGACTTGATCAGTTGCAGATTGCAGATGATCGAGGTTCTACCAGTGGCGGCGCATTGCTGACCAGGGCAAAAACATTTGGGTGATTAAATGGTAACGACAACCAAGGGCGAGATGGACGAGTCACTGCTGGAAAAGCGTGAGGGGTCCATTGACAACGATACTGAAACCACAAGCTGGGTTGAGTATTGGCATGAGGGTGAGTTGGTCCATCGATCAGTCAACATGGTGCTAAAGCGCGGCGTCTTTGCCGAAGGCATCAGTCAACAAATTTGAGGGTTAAATCATGGCGAATACTCAGGCAATGTGCACGAGCTTCAAAGGTGAGCTGCTTGTCGGCCACCACAACTTTGGCACTGGCGTTGTCCGAGGCGCCACCACGGCAGATACCTTCAAGGCTGCCCTGTACCTGGCCTCTGCCACCGTCAATGCGTCCACCACGGCATACAGCGCGACAAATGAAGTGTCTGGCACTGGGTACACGGCTGGCGGCGTCACAGTGACCTTTGGCACGGCTCCAAGCACCTCTGGAACCACGGCATTTGTCACGCCCAGCGCCAGCATCACTTACAGCGCGGTGACCCTCTCCACGGCCTTTGACGCAGTCTTGATCTACAACTCGACCCAGTCCAACAAGGCAGTCAGCGTCCACACTTTCGGCAGCCAGACCGTGACTGCTGGAACCTTCACGCTGACCATGCCAACCAATGATGCAAGCACCGGCCTGATTCGGCTGGCGTAACGCAGGGGCAGCACCATGGCTGCTTACGGCACAGGCTATTACGGCAAGGGCGTCTACAACATTGGCAATGTTGTCATCAGTGGCAACGCTGCCACTGGCGCCGTTGGCACTGTACTGGCCGACAGATCAATTCAAGAAGATGGAACCATTGCCACCGGCAATGTCGGTACCGTCACACTCACCATCGCCATTGCCATCACGGGCAATGCCGCCACGGGTGCCGTTGGCACGCTGGCGCCAGATTCATCCCAAGCAGTCACAGGCAATGCGGCCACACTGGCCGTTGGCACTGTCGCGCCTGCCGGGTCAATTGACGTAAGTGGCAACGCTGCCACTGGTGCAGTTGACTCTGTTGGGGTAACCCGGTCCACGGCCACAACTGGCAACGCTGCCACTGGTGCTGTTGGCACTATGTCGGCAGAGGTGATCTCTTTTCAGGCCATCACAGGTGTTTCTGGGACTGGCGCTGTTGGCAGTGTGTCAAACGTCATCACTGTTGCGATAATCGGCAACGAGGCAGTGGGATCTGTTGGTGTAATGGTTGGGTTTGGATGGGGGTCGATTCCCGACACATCAGAAACCTGGACCGCCCAGTCAGATACACCAGAGACATGGGCGCCAGTGTCCGACACGGCAGAGACATGGACTCCAGAGTCAGACACGTCAGAGACCTGGACACAGATCGCAGACAATTCAGAAACATGGACGCAAGTCCCAGCATGAAAGTGAACTATGGCAGATACCACAACAACCAACCTTTTATTGACCAAGCCCGAGGTGGGGGCCAGCACTGACACTTGGGGCACAAAGATCAATACTGACCTTGACAGCGTTGACGCAGTCTTTGCGGCTGCTGGCACAGGCACAAGCGTTGGCTTGAATGTCGGGTCTGGAAAGACAATCACGCTTGCTGGCACAACTAAATTTTCTGGCTCGACATCAGGGACAACCACACTGCAAGCAACTGCGGTGGCTGGTACTACCACTTTGACGCTTCCTGCGGCTACTGACACTTTGGTTGGTAAGGCAACGACTGATACGCTGACCAATAAGACGTTGACGGGTGCGGCAATGAATGGTACTTTGGGGGCTACTACTGCTAGTACAGTAGCGGCAACCACACTCACCACATCATCGACTGTTACGCACAATGGCGGCACTGCCAATGGAGTTCCTTATTTGGATGGCTCCAAGGTGCTGACTACGGGCAGTGCGTTGGTGTTTGATGGTGCGAATTTGGGTGTGGGTGTTACGCCTAGTGCTTGGAGAAGCACTTTTAAAGCATTGCAAATACTAGGGACTGCAACATTATCAAGCAACAATAACACCACAGTTTATTTAGGTTCAAACTGGTACTCCAACAGCTCTAACCAAGATGTTTACACTGTAACCGGAGCCGCTGGTATTTATGCCATAAGTGCTGGTCTTCATGTTTGGTACAACGCCCCCTCTGGCACAGCAGGTAATGTTGCCACCTTCACCCAAGCATTGACCCTTAACACCAATGGTGTTTTGGCTTTGCAAGGCGCATCAACATCAGCCACAGGCGTAGGCATCACCTTCCCCGCAACTCAATCAGCATCAACTGACGCAAACACGCTAGATGATTATGAAGAGGGGTCATGGACACCAGCTATTGCGTTTGGGGGAGCATCAGTCGGCGTAACTTACAATGCGGCTACAGCAGGCAGTTATGTCAAAATCGGAAGGCAAGTCACCGTTACCGGGTTAATTATTTTGACGAGCAAAGGGAGTAGTGTTGGGAGCGCAAGTTTGACGGGTCTTCCGTTCCCCATCTCTAACACCAATGGGGCATATTCGGGTGTTGCCCTAAGGTTTACCGCCATAACTTTTACCGGGCAAGTTCAAGCCTACACCGTTATTAGCACGACAACCATATCCTTCGAAAATGTCAGTGAAGCCGGGTCTAATCAGCCTCTAACTAACACAAATTTTGCAAATAACAGCGATGTACTAATTTCTCTTACATACTTTGTTTAAGGAAACCCTCATGTCAATCACCAAAACCACCACTGTTGACCAAATCACCGTCAATGAGAACGGCATCGTTCTTTATCGTGAAGCCACACGCATCATGGAAGATGGCAACGAATTGAGCCAAACCTACCACCGTTCCAGCCTGACCCCAGGCCAAGACCTGACAGGCATTCCTGCCAATGTCGTTGCAATCTGCAATGTGGCTTGGACTGCTGAAGTCATTGCGGCGTATCAAGCTGCACAAGCTGAGAATGCTTGACCGTAATGTCTGACTCCACTGAGACCAGGCTGGCAGTGCATGAGGCCATTTGCACAGAGAGGATGAAATTCATTTCTGACTCTCTTGCAAAGGGGTCAGAGCGCATGACAAAGATAGAGTATTTGCTCTACGCCGTGATCGTGGCCGTCTTGCTTGGTCCTGGTGCTGCTGCCTCTGTGTTTTCTAAGATCTTTGGTTTGTAGCAAATGTGGACCCCATCAGTATTCTCCTTTTGGCCTCGAGTGCATTCTCTGCAATCAAGCAGGGCATTGCCACATACAAGGACGTTAAGAATACTGCTGGTGACGTTAAGAAGATCGTCAACGAGATCGCTGGCATGTTTGGGCCAACCCCAACAAAAGAGCAAAAGAAACAGATCGTTGCCGAACAAAAGCGAGTGCAAGAAGTCGCTGCCTATGACCCCAATGCAGTCATGGGAGACATTGCAAAGCGCCTTGGTGAATTTATGCGGCATATGCAGCAGATCCAGGATTATTACCATGAGGAAGAGCGCAAGTCCAAAGAGGAAGTCTATGACGGGGCAGACTCTCTGGCAGAGCGTGCCTTGCAGCGTACCCTTGTACTCACCCAGTTAAGACAGATGGAGGCTGATTTGCGAGAGCAGATGATTTTCCAATCGCCTCCAGAGCTTGGGAATTTGTGGACACGGTTTAACGAGATGCGTGAGCAAATCGCGGTGGAGCAAGAGCAAGCCAGGGCAGTGCGAGATCAACGTGAGGCGCAGGCGAGATGGCAACGAAGACGGGTAATCGCGGACCTGCAAGACAAAGCAATCTACCTGGCAGCCGCCTTGTGCGTGATCCTATACCTGGCCGTGTTTTGGTCACTCCTGGTGATGGACCGAAAGACCAGATGGGGTTTCTGATCGCGCTCATATGCATGGTCCTAGTTTTTTGCCTGATGCTGCCGATAATTACAGTAATCTACTTTGATACTCTGGCGGTGCAAAAGGAAAGCAAAGCGCAGATCGAAAGAATGGAGAGGCTGCGCAAGCAGCTTGAGGAAGACCGAAAGAAGATGGACCAGGCCAACAGAAAGGAAGACTGAATGAGACTGCTGCTTTGTCTGACCATCATGGTGCTTGCTGGGTGCGAGGACCGCTATCGATACACCTGCCAGAACCCTGACAACTTTGAACTCAAAGAGTGTCAAAAGCCAAGGTGCTTATTCACGCAGACCTGCCCCGAGTATTTAGTTGCCCCGGTATTGACAAACAAGATTGAACCAGCAAAGGCCGAAGATGCTAAAAAGTAAATACACCCCTGAAGAGATTGAGGTTCGTATCTGGGGCTTTGTTGTGGTGATGATCACCGTCATTTTGCTTGGCATTGTGTTTGCCCTGCTCTATTCAGTAACGTTTGTCACCCAACCCATCAAGTCCATGGCGCCCATCGACCAGGCTTACACCAAGATGTTGAACGACATTGTGCTGCTCATTGTTGGCGGCATTGGCGGCATTGTGGGCAAGCGTGCCGTGGGGGCCGTCACCGCTGCAATAAACCCTACGCCGCCACCTACACCTGCCCAGGCTGCACTAGTGCCTTCTATGCCTGTTTCTGCGCCTCCCAGCGGTGCTTTGCCAGTCTGGATCAATCCACCTCTAGATGAAACCTGGACGCCTCCACCTCCACCGACAACGCCACCAGAGCACCTGGAACCCGATCATGTCCGCGAGGAGATCGCAGCAGCAAGACGTGAGGCTGGGCAGTGAATCCATACCTAATCATTGCGGCCATGGTTGCCATTGGCGGTGCCTATGGTTACGGCCACCATGTTGGTTATGCTGACCGTGACGCTGAGATGCAGGCTCACATTGCCAAGCTCAATGCAGAGTCACGCGCCAAGGAGCAAGAGCTGGCAAGCTCACTGAATAATCAAACTGAAACCCTGCGAAAGGCCAAGAATGAGATCAACAAGAAGCAGTCTGACATTAATAATCTTATTGATGCTAATCAGTTGCGCCTCCCGGTCCCGTCCACCCCAAGTTGCGTACCAGCCACCCCAGATGCCAGCCCTCCCAGCGGAGATCGGGACAAAGCAAGACCCGACACTGACAGAGAGATTATTAAAGCTCTTGTCGCCATCGCCATCGAGGGAGACAGAAACACCGTCCAGCTTAACGCCTGCATCGACACCTACAACAAAGTGAGAGAGGCCATCAATGGTAAACAGTGAACAACTCAAAAAGCTGCACATTGGCCCCGAATGGGTTGATGCGCTCAATGAAACCTTTGGCAGGTTCAACATCTCTACCAAGAGACAACAGGCTGCATTCATTGGGCAATGCGGCCATGAATGTGGGAACTTCAAGGTGCTGCAAGAGAACTTGAATTACCGCGCAGTCACCTTGATGAAGTTGTGGCCCAAGCGTTTCCCCACTCTTGACGTTGCCAACCAGTACGCTGGTCAACCCAGCAAGATCGCCAATAAGGTGTACAGCGGTCGCATGGGAAACCGTGACGAGGCATCAGGGGATGGTTTTCGTTTTTCGGGAAAAGGTTGCATCCAATTGACCGGCCACAGCAACTATTTTCACGCAGGCCAAGCCCTTGGCGTTGACTTTGTCATGCAGCCTGAGTTGGTCGCCACCCCCAAGTACGCTGCCTTAACGGCAGGTTGGTTCTGGTCAACGCATGACTGCAACCGCCTGGCCGAGGCAGGGGACTGGGCAGCGCTCACGAAGAAGATTAACGGTGGGACAATTGGCCTCGAAGACCGAATTAAGCACACCAATGAGGCTTTGGCAGTCCTGACATGACAAACCTTTACCAGCAGCTCCAAACCCCGGCACCGCCAGACCTGCCCTCACCTGGCGCGGTCTATGACGAGAGACTGACTGCGCAATCCCATCGCGGCCTGCTGACCTACTTTCGCAAGCTCACCAATATCTTGTCAACAGTCCTTGGGCCGCGAGGTGGCAAGTACTTGAACCTGCCATATGGTGCGTTTCAGGACTCAACCGACCAGACAGCGGCCAACACCACAACGGCCTACGCCATCACATTTGACACAACTGACTATGCAAATGGGATCACTCTGTCAAATTCATCACGTTTGAACGTGTCGCAGGGCGGGGTTTACAACGTGCAATTCAGCGTGCAATTCAAAAACACAACGAATGACACGCAAGACGTTGAGGTCTGGTTTCGTAAAAATGGCACTGACATTGCCAAGTCAAACTCAAGGTTTGGACTTACGACAAGAAAAGGCGCAGGTGACCCCTCTCACGTGATCGGGGCTTTGAATTACTTTGTTGATTTGGAGCAAAACGATTATCTGCAACTTATGTGGCGGCCATCAGACGTTGGCGTCTCCATTGAGCAGTACCCTGCCGGGACCAGTCCAACCAGGCCAGCAACTCCCTCAGTCATTGCCACAGTGAGTTTTGTGTCCAATCTTTCCGCATAATCACATCATGGCACTTGTACCACTCAGAATCCCCCCAGGCGTTTACCGTAACGGCACAGAGTATCAAACCTCTGGGAGATGGTTCGACTCCAACCTGGTTCGCTGGTTTGAGGGTACTTTGCGTCCCATTGGTGGATGGCGCAAGAGATCGGCATCCCAGCTCACCGGGTCATGCCGGGGCTTGATCACCTGGCGCGACAACTCAGGGGACCGCTGGATTGCTGCCGGTACAAATTCCAAGCTGTATGCCATGAATGAGGCTGGCACTTTGAAGGACATCACCCCGACAGGTTTAACTGTTGGCATTGCTGATGCAGCCACAAAGACCGGGTACGGGTACTCCACTTATGGCAACTTTGCCTATGGCGTGCAGCGCCCAGATACCGGCACAGTGACGCCAGCAACGACCTGGAGCTTGGATACCTGGGGAGAGTACCTGGTCGCCTGCTCAGATGCCGATGGCAAGCTCTACGAGTGGCAGTTGGGCTTTTCAACGCCGACCCTGGCCGCTGCCATCACCAACGCGCCAACGGGCTGCAACGCCGTTATGACAACGGCAGAGCGCTTTGTCTTTGCGTTGGGTGCCGGTGGAGATCCCCGCAAGGTCCAATGGTGTGACCAGGAAAACAACACCGTCTGGACCCCGGCAGCCACCAACCAGGCAGGCTCATTTGAGCTGATCACTGTTGGGTCACTAAAGGCTGGCAAGCGCGTGCGCGGTGTCAACTTGCTGTTTACAGATGTTGATGTCCACGTCAGCACCTACATTGGCCTGCCTTACGTCTACTCTTTTGAGAAGGCCGGTTCTGGTTGTGGCTTGATCTCAACCCAGGCCGTTGCGGCCATTGACACTGCCGCGATCTGGATGAGCAATTCTGGCTTTTGGGTTTATGACGGGTACGTCAAGCCATTGGCTTGTGACGTTGGCGACTACATCTTCCAAAACATCAACGCCAACCAGGTCAGCAAAGTCTATGCTGTTCACAACTCGAAGTACGGCGAGATTATTTGGTTTTACCCATCAAATGCAAGCAACGAGAATGATTCTTATGTGACGTACAACTACAGGGAAAATCATTGGGCCATTGGCTCACTGTCTCGCACGGCTGGCACTGACCGTGGGGTCTACCTAAACCCCTTGATGGTTTCTGCTGACAGTTACATCTACGAGCACGAAGTCGGCTTTGCGTATGACTCTGTCGCGCCTTTTGTTGAGTCTGGCCCTGTTGAGATCCAACCGGGTGAAAACATTATGAATGTGCGTCAGTTGATCCCTGACGAGCAGACTCTAGGCGAGGTTGTCGTGTCCTTCAAGACTCGCATGTACCCAACGGCCACAGAAACAACTTATGGACCCTACAGCGCCAGCGAACCCACAAGCGTGCGGTTTTCAGCGCGTCAGGTCAAGGTCAGGTACACCGGGGCGGTGCTTGCTGACTGGCGAGTTGGTCTGAATCGTTTAGACGTGTTACCCGCTGGCAAGCGTTGAGACTTAAAATTCAGCCATGAAAGACATCAGACAAATCCTCACCGAAGACCTGGCGAAGAACTATGGTGGCTTTGCCATGACAGTTGATGCCTACTTTGATGGGTTGATGAATGCACCCAAGACAGGCAACTTTGTTGTGCGTCAGGGTGACACTCTGATCCTGACAAAGAAGATCGAGAAGAACGGCATCGAATTTCACTGCATCAACGGTGAACGTGCCAAAGACCTTGTGTCCAACGTGCAGGCTTACCTCGATGACTTGAAGGAGCATAAATACGACTATGCCGTCACGTTCTACGACAACCCAAGGATCAATGACTTGTTTTCACAAATCACTTACCCGTCAGAAATCAAAAAGATTGATGATGGTTTATTCAGAACGTATGAAGCAACTTTGAGGTTCAAATGGGCGCATTAAATCAACTTGGCAGTGCCGCGAGCAGTTTTGTTTCTAACCCTGTTGGCAGCGTCAGCGGCGCATTGGCGCAGGCAGATAAAGACTTGAGCTTGTCAAAGAATGCCGTTCCCATTGCTGCTCTTGGAGCTTTGGCTGCTACTGGTGGCTTGGCAGGTGTTGGCATTCCAGGCTTTGCTGGCTTGGGCGGTGCTGGGGCGGCTGGGACTGCTGCTGCTGCTGATCTGGCTGCTGCCTATGGCGCGACTGGTGCTGGAGTTGGCGTTGGAACTCTTGGAGGCATTGGCGCTGCCGGTGCTGCTGGAGCTGCCGGCGCTGGACTACTCAGCGGCATCAGCCCATCAACCATGATTGCTGGTGGAGCGTTGGCTGCAAAAGCACTTGGCGGCAGCACGCCGTCATCTTCAACAACCTCAACATCCATTGACCCTGACATAAAGGCTGCATATCTCCAGCAGTTGCAAGATGCCAGAACCACTGCTGCTGCCTTAAAGACGCAGGAGTTTGCCGGGTTCACGCCTGACTATGCGTCTGCCGAGGCGCAAATGAAGAGGCTGGCCCTTGGCGGTGCTGGTCAGGTGACTACTGATCTGGCATCCCTGATGGCACTCAAAGAGGCTGGGTATACGCCCCAGCAAATATTGGCGGCAAGTGGTGGCAGTGCTGCACAAGCAACATCCCAAGGATATACACCAGAACAAATTGCGGCTGCACAAGCAAGCCGCGCTGGTGTGCAAAATGTCGGCGCCGGTACTGGTTCTCAGTTTATGGGTGCATACCAAAACCCTTTCGAGCAGCAAGTTGTGCAGGGTGCATTGGGCGACATTGAGCGCCAGCGCCTGATCTCTCAGCAGGCCCAGCAAGCTCGAGCAACAGGCGCTAGGGCATTTGGTGGCTCGCGCCAAGCAATTGCTGAGTCACTTGCAAACGAGGACTACACGCGCCAGGCAGCCAACACTGCTGCCCAGTTGCGCTCTGCTGGGTTTACCACTGCTGCTGGCCTGGGCCAGACTGATGCGGCCAGGGCACTGCAAGCTCAGATGGCAAACCAAGGTGTGGACTTAACCCTTGAGCAGGCCAACGCGCAATTGCGTCAACAAGGATCGTTTGCAAATCAGGCCGCTGTAAATCAGGCATTGCAGTTTGGTGCTGGTGCAAGCAACCAGGCCAACTTGGCAAATCAAGCCGCAATGAATCAAATGGCTCAATTTAATGCTGGACTTTCTCAGCAGGCCGCGCTGGCAAATCAATCGGCATTTGGACAGGCTGCTGGCATTCGTCAAGGTGCCATTGGTCAGATGGGTGCTTTAGGTGCCCAGCAGCAAAACCTTGGGTTATCTGGTGCGCAGGCCATGATGAATGTTGCGCAGCAGCGTCAAGCATTGGACCAGGCAAGACTTGATGCAGAGCGTAATCTAAGGTTGCAACAACTTGGCATCACTGGCGGTGCATTGGGACAACAGTTGCCCAATATGGGCGGCACGACAACTTCACCCATCTACCGCAACCAATTGGCAGGCGGCCTTGGCGGTGCTTTGGGTGGCGCTCAGTTGGGCAGCATCTTGGGTGGCAAAGAATATGCAGGTTATGGCGCCGTCTTGGGCGGTTTGCTGGGCTTAGGTTAAGGAACAAACATCATGGCAACAATGAACATGGGCTTGCTGGGTGACTTGTTTGGTGGCGGCACGTCTGCCCTGAGCGAGTACCTGACCCCCGAGCAGCAAGAGTCGATGCAGCGCCAAGCGCTGCTGTCCACCGCTGCGGCCCTGCTCCAAGCAGGTGGCCCATCTGCCACTCCCATCTCACTGGGCCAAGCGCTTGGTGCAGGCTTGCAAGCTGGCACGTCCAGCTATGGCAAGGCCCAAGAGGGTGCGATTCAGCAGTTGCTGACTAGGCAGAAGTTGGACGAGTACAAGCGCCAGATGACTGACGATCAGGCATACAGAGATATGTTTGCTCAAGTGCCAGTTGCTGGCGATGCAATAACTCCCATGCAGGCGGCGGCATTGCCTGTTTCTCAATATGGTATGGGTCCAAGTCCACAGCGTAACGCCATGATTGGTCAGCCAATTCCTGCCGGTATGCAAGCTACTATGTCAGCTCAAGGTGGTTTATCTTCTTTGACTAAGGCTCAAAGAGACTTGCTTAGAAGTATGCCCGCCAAAGAGGGAAGATCAGAGCTTTTGAAGATGTTGCAGCCTCCAGAGGTGATTGGCGAACCGTATCGAACTGCTGAAGGCAAAACATTTCAGCGTCTGAAGACTGGTGGAAGAATTGAAATTCCAACTGGAGAGGCTCCAGCACTTGAGGCATTGGGCGAACCCAAAGAGGTTACCGATGCACTTGGTAACCCTGTGCTGATCCAAAGATACAAAGACGGCAGCGTCAAGACCATTGCAGGTTTTGGCGTACCACGCGAGATGGTCCAAATGAACTTGAACAACAAGATCATTTGGGTTGACAAAAATAGAATCCCAGCGAATGCTGAATACTTGACTGGATTAAGCCCGGCAGAGGCTGAGAGATTGCGGCTTGAGCGTGCGCAATTAGGTATTGCTTTGGATCGTTTGCAACTCAGCAAAGCTGAATTTGATCGCGGCCAGTATGACCGTGTCGAAACGGCAGATGGGTTTGCTTATGTGCCTAAAGTGCCAGGTTTACCAATCATTCCAATTGCAGGTGCTGGCGGTGAACAGTTGACTGGTAAGGGCGCATCAACTGAGGATCAGGCAAAGTCTGCTGGATTCTCTTTGCGCATGAACCAGGCAAAGCAAATCTTCAATCAGCCATTGATTGATCCTTTGACTCAGCAGCCAATTGTGGACATGAATGGAAAGCAGTTGACGCTTGAGGACGTGTTTGGAAGTCCAAGCAGAACGCAGGCAATTTTGCGCGGCATACCGTCTGCCGGTCTTACCACTGGGTTTGCAAACTATATTGAAAGTGGTGGCCGTCAGCAATACCGCCAAGCTCAAGAAAACTGGGTGACTGCAAATTTACGTTCAGAGTCTGGTGCTGTTATCGGTACTGATGAGATGGAAAAGGAAATTAAAAAATACTTTCCACAAACAGATGACAAGCCACAAACCATTAAGCAAAAAGCTGATGCACGAAGATCATCAGAAATTGCAATGCAAGTGCGTGGCGGCCCTGCACTCAAGGCAATTCAAAAAGCCCAACAAGCAACGCAACCAAGTGCTGGACTCTCATGGGACCCAGCCACACAATCATTCAAGTGAGGTAATCAATGGCACAAACTGTTAACGTAATTGGGTATGGCCCGATTACTTTCCCAGATGGAATGTCGCGGGAGCAGATGGCCGAGGCATTGAAGAAGCTGCCGCCATTGCCTGGGACTGCTGCTCCAGCGGTTCCAGCAGCACCACAGACCGTTATGGAGAAGCTCGCGGCATCTCCAGTTGGTGGCGTTGTGCGTGGCCTGCGTGATGTTGCTGAAGGCACTGCCCAGTTTGCAGCAAGGGGCGCTGAACAGTTGCCAGTCATTGGTCAATTCATACGTCCAGCACGTCAGTCATTTGAGCAAGCCATGACTGCTGGCGAAAAACAATACCGCCAAGATCGAACCGGCCAGCTACGTCCAGATGAGCTTGATGTTGGCCGTATGGTTGGCAATGTGGGTGGGACACTGTTACCAAGCACTGCTGCCGTCAGGGCATTGAACCTGGCCGCCAAGCCCGTCAAGGCTGGCGCTGTTTCTGGTGCCGTCAGCGGTGCAATGCAGCCCGTCCAGACTGGGGCAACAGCGCCGACATTGTCCGACCTGGTGACAGAGACAAGGCCGCGAGACATGGGCGCTGGTGAATACTTTACACAAAAGGCCCAGCAAATTGGATTTGGCGGGGCTTTGGGCGCTGGAGGTGGATACCTGACCGACAAGATGATGAGCATTTTGTTTGGCTCAAGAGCGCCTGGTATGGCAGCCCCAGCACCTGGACCGGCACCGGGGCCAGCAACTGCGCAAGCTCAGAGCAGTGCAACGGCAACCGCGACTCCAACGGCCACAGTGACTGGCGGCCAAGTTACGCCTGGCGTTGTTGGCGCTGATGCGTCAGCGGCATTGACTGAAGCTCAAAGGGCAATCCTTGATCGCGGCAAGGCAATGGGGTTTCGCACAACTCCAGGCCAGGAAACTGGCAGCAGATCTTTGCAGCAGATGGAGGCTCGAATGGAGTCCAGTCCATTGACGTCTGGCCCATTTAATGAGATCAAAGCAACCAATCAAAGGATTTTGAACCAATCGACAGCTCAGGCCATTGGAGTCAATGCCAGTGAACTGAGCAACCCTGTACTGGCAAAAGCTCAAAGACAAATCAGCGAGGTCTACAACAAGGTTTCAAGTCCAACGGTTCAAAAAATCGATCAGCCTTATGTGCTCAACGGCATTGATTTGCTTGACAACGCATTTGAGGGTTTGACTACCAAACCATTTAAATCTGAGATATTTGTAAAGCAGTTGCAAGATTTGGCTATGAAGGGCGAGGCCACTGGAAACCAATTGGCCGTTTTGTCATCAAAAATTGGCAAGAAAGCGAAAAACGAGAGAACAACTCCAAATGGAGATCGTGAACTTGGTGAGGCTTTGTTTCAGATGAAAGAAATTGTCGATGATGCTTTAATGTCTGGATTGTCAGCAGCAGATCAGGCAGCATTTCAAGCAGCGCGTGCCAATTACAGAAACCTGATGACAATTAGAACCTCCTCTGGCGTTGTCAATCCATCATCAGGGAATGTCTCAGGATTGAATTTGGCATCAGCTCTGACACGCAAAGACCCTCGCGGATTTATGGAGGGAAGTAATACCACTCCAATGTATGAGGCCGCACGCTTTGCACAAGCATTTAAACCTATCGTTGGTGACTCAGGCACAGCGGCACGCATGATGGAATACACACCTTTGAACGTGATGCTATCCATGCCGACAAACCTGGCTGCACGGGCTTACACGTCAGCCCCATCAACTGCAATTGCAAGCAGGTTACAGACTGGTTTGATGCCTAGTGGCGCGGTTGATCCAGCAATGGAAGAACTGATGCGCCGAGCATTACCAGTCACGGCTGGCGCCGGGCTGGTTGGCGGTTTACTGGGTCAATGATCTTTGAGGTGAAATGATGGCAACTGGTCTACTGGATTACCTCGAGGCTGCTGGTGAGACGGGCGCAACGCTTGGTAGCGGTGCCGCTGCCACCTTGGCCGGTATTCCTTACGGCATCTTGCAAAACATCAGGTCAGGTAAGTACGGCACAAAGGAAGGCGTCAAGCTGGCCGACAAGGCCACTCAAGACTTTATCAAGCAGTACACCTATGCACCCCGCGGCCAGATGGCCCAGAACGCTCTGCAAAGCGTTGCTGGCCTGCTTGAATCCACCAAGCTGCCACCAGTATTGCCAGAGGCCGGTTTGCTGGCCGCAATCCCCAAGGCAACGTATGCCTCACAGTTTGAGCGTGCCGGTATGGCAGCAGAGCGTGCCATGGAACCAGTCGCGGCCAACGTGATGGCGCGGGGCGGTCTGCCTGCTCAGTTGTTGCAGGATCTGACGCAGGGGACAACCAGCAACGTGACCAAGCGCCAGGCCACCGTGATGAACCCTGAGCGCATTGCATTCCCCAACATTTACAAAAACCCCAAGGAATTGGTGCAAGAGGCAACCAGCAGGGTCGCACCAGAGAATCCATTGCTCCAGCAATTGTTTGGCGTGACCAGGCAAGACCTGTTTGACATTTCCCAGCAAGGCACGCGAGCTGGCAACATCACTGATGTGCCATTCAAAACCGCCAAAAATCCCAAAGGCGCGGCCCATGCTTCTCAAGTGATGAACCCACGCAATGAGCAGCGTCTGCAAGACATTGTGGCCGAGGCAAGATTGCAGCCTGAGTTGTTCAAGGGCATGGCGTCTTGGTACACCATGGACCCGCTGTATCAGCGCTTTGTGGACATTTATGGGCAAGACAAGGCCATTGGCGAGTACAACAAATTTAATGCCTTGACGGGTATGTCTAGCCCCGGCAGTGAAGTGCTGACAGAGTTGAATCGCGGCACCGCTGCCAACATGATGGACACACTTGGCCGATTTGAGGACTTCAGGAAATATGGCGGTGTGTCTGAATTCAAGCGGGGCGCAGATTACCCGCCAGAACTGGCCGGTGTGATCGGCCATCCATATCACAGTACAGCTCAGGCTGGCCCCATGGGCAAGTATCTGGCGTCTGGCTTGATTGAGATGGATTCGGCCAAAGTACCGAGCTATATCCATGCGTCTGGCGTGCCAGAGACAGGATTCCAGACACAATACCCGGTTGGTGATGCCCACTGGTCGCGCCTGGTTGGGTTGCCTGACGTTCGCGGTGCGACAACCAAAAAGGGCGTGCCAACCATACCCAAGGCCAGCGCGTCAGTGCCTGAGATGGTTGCGTTGGGTCCATGGTTCAACCAGAGAATTGCTCAACCCATGGGGCTTGAAGCAGTGCCTACCCAGGCCGTGATCTGGGGCGCTGGATCTGGCGCAACTGGTGTGACATCACCCATTGGGGCGCCAAAGCTAGAGTTGCTGGCGCAGCAAATCGGAGAAACCGCGACACGTCTTGGCATCTCTCCAGAAACTGCCAGAGACATGATCATTCGCGGTCAGGCTTACGCTGGCGGGATCACCAAAGGCGGTTTGCTCTCAATCGATGACTGATCAATCCAGTCCATGATCTGCTGGATGGCCTCTTGTGCTGATGGTGTTTCACCACTTGCGGCCTGCACCTCCTCTGCCTCATCCATCAATGCGAGCAGGTAGTTTTTCAATTTGTCTTTGTCAATCACTTCACTTCTCCAAAAAACGCAGCCACCAGCGGATCTCTCCTGATCTTCACTTTACGGCCCCGATCACGCGCCTGCCTGAAGGCTTTGTCATCGAGGGACTCTTTGCGTCTCCACTTGCGCACCCTGTCGCTGACGCTACTGGGCAAAGGCTTGATGGCATCAATGCCGATCCCGTACCTGTAAACCGCCACCGGGATACCCCTGACCTCTGACCGGGTCCACTCTTGTATGTGGACCAGGTGCTGCCGGCGCAGCCGCAGGATCAGCAGCCTGGCAGACCTGTCGGTGCAATGGATCGTCTCAGCCACCTCCGCTGAGGTCAGGCCAATGTCGGTGATGGCCTTGATCAAGCGGGGCAGTTGGGCAGACTTCATTTGACCGAGGCAATGACTTCAAGCTCAAGGTCTTTGACCCTCTCGCGCAGTAGCTGCATCTCCTGGTCCAGATCTCGGTACTTGCGCTCCATGCGCTCGCGGGTGAACGTCTCGCCATGGATGTACCCGATCAGCGTGCCATTTGTGATGGCCTTCCTGATGAGCTGCTCATACTCATGCCTGTTGAGCATGACCCCTGCAATGCCGCCAGGGGCACGCATCTTGTTGACCTCGAGGTCGATCTGTTGTTGCATTGACTCGCTCATTGTTCCCTCGCTTTCAGCATGGCGTCTGCCATGCAATAGCACCAACCGGCTATTGCGTCTATATCATTGCTCGCCTCTAAGGCATCTGGGCCTGACCAGTAAACAGTCAATGCCCTTGCCGCAAAGTAATCGCGCAGGCTCATGCCTGCGTCTGATTGACTGGGGACGCAACCCAACTGGCCTGCCATATCTGGGTGCACGGGAAACGCTGGCCCACTTGTATCTTTGTTGTTCATGCTTACGCCCTCCAGACCAAGCAGTCCATCGCCACCACGATCAGGCCAATGAGGCTGATCACGCGGATGATCTTTTCAGCGGTGCTGCACTCATGGACGTGGATCTCGATGGCCGCGCCATTCTCGAGTGAGTTGGGGAATGCCTCAGTGAATGTCCTGGGGAATTTGCGGGTTGTTTCATTTTCCATGATTTCACTCCTTGTTTGAATATTGATCACATTACACCTCTCATCTCCCACCCGAGCAGGAAGTAATTCCAGCGGGTGACAATGTTGCTGTTGGTGAACTTGGTCCCGTCCCAGGCCAAGTCTGCTGGGGTGTAGCCTTTGCTCACCATAAGTGCCATAAAGACTTGTTGTGCTTTCATTGGTTCACCTCTCTGAATTTTTTCAGCAATGCTTTGCCAAACTGCACCTGTCCCCAAGGCATGGGTGCGCCCCTGTGTTCTTGCACCATTTCAAAATAGACGTTTTCAATTTGCGTGTCGGTCAGATCTACCCACGGGCGCTTCTTTTTGCCGTCATATAAACCACTCATGTAAGCAATACTTAACTCATCAGGCTTTTGCTCTGTGCGCTGTGGTGGGGTGACCATTTCGAGGTCTTGCGCGGTATGGTCTTTGTTCATCTCACACTCCTTAATTTGTCGTTTGCGCCAGCCGGTCACAGCGCGTTGTATCCATACTTGAAAAGCTCCACGGCCACCCGGCAGGCGAACCCGATGAAGGGCAGGAAACAGACTAGGATGAAACCGAATTTAAAACCACTCATTTGCTTTGCTCCTTACGTTTTTGAATAGACTCGCGCAGTTGCTGGCGCAGCCAGTTGATGCCGCCCAGGCGCTTCCACTCAGCAAAGTGCGCCGGGATCAGCCTGGCGCTGACCGTGACGGCCACGCTGGTCATCTCACTCTTTGGACGTGGCATCTTCATCTCCAGGCCGCGAGGGCCGTTGCAAGGTCTTTGGTGGAGACGATAAGCTGATCCAGGCGCATGGACTCATCACGCACAACAAACAACCCAGCGCCGCGCTTGGTGCGTCCCCAGGCATCTTTGCGGTTGACATTGGAGAGTTGGTTCTTGCGCACGGCGTTGTAGACCTGGTGCGTTGTGAACCCCTCATCAAGGCACTCGCGCATGGTCCGAGGAACCCGGCAGAAGTCAATGATCATCATCTTCAAGCTCCTCATCAGTTGGGGGTTGATCGTCTGGGTTGTAGTCTGCGCGGCCAGTGAGGATCTGACCCCACCGCCATTCTTGGTAATCGAGATCTGAGTACATGGTCAATCTTCGTACTCGAGGCGCTCAGAAAAAGATGGGTTCCAATCATTTTCAGAAGCGTTAGATTTCGCCCAACGTATGACCCATTCATGGGCATTAAGACCGCGATGGTTGTTTTTGCCATTTTCATTTGCGTCAGCAGTGATTTCAATGATTTCTGCTGGTGTCAAGTCGATGCCATGATCGGCATAGATTTTTTCGGTTTCTGCTTTGGTGATCATTTAAATACTCCTTGAAGTTGGGGCCGTGGCCCCGGTTGATTTAACGAGGCTTTGCACGCGCAATGACGGCACTGTCGATCCAGTCGCCAACTTGGATGGGTATCCACCCATTCTTTTGCTGACGGCCACGGGTAAGGTTTGCCAGATGGCAATAGGTGCTGCCATTGCGCTCCGCGCCGATGCTGACAATGCGCCATGTCTCACCGGCATACACAACGATGCAGTCAACCTTGCTGCCGTCACCGATGATTGCTTGTACTGTTTGCATTTAAATACTCCTTGTTGTTGATCTGCCGATCATACACACATTGACTAAGTCATCAAATCCCACACAATCCAGTCAACTATTAACCCCATACAATCAACCCCGGCAGGCCAACACCTGCTGATTGCGCCGGGCACTCCAACCGGGCGCAGTTGCCATTTGGGGGGCCGGTCATCACTGTCTGGCCCCCATTTTTTTGACTACTTGCACAAGTTGTCAAATTGGGGTTAACATGCAAGACATGAAAACAACTGACAACCCCATCAAAGACGTTATGTCCAAGGCCAGTGCCGCAGGCTACTCCATGGCCGATGTCTGCCGTGTCGCAGAGATCGACCAGAGTCAAGCCAGCAGGTGGCTTAGTGGCCGTACCAAGCCCTTATATGCCAGTGTGGTGCGCCTCAACCAAGTGGTCGATGCCATGGTGGCGGCCAGGCTGCAAGTGCTCAACAAGGCCATGGACGAGGCGCTCAAATGAGGCACATTGGCATCGACCCAGGTCTATCGGGTGCCATTGCGGTGATCACAGATGACACACTCCAGATCCATGACATGCCGGTGATGACCGTGGACCGCAACGGCAAGGCCAAGCGGCAGGTCAGCGCAAATGAGCTGGCCGAGCTGCTGAACCTGTACGCCGGCAAAGACTGCCACGTCTACTGCGAGCGCGTGAGTGCCATGGCAGGCCAGGGCGTGACAAGTGTCTTTTCGTTTGGCCGTTCATTTGGAATGATTGAGGGGATCTTGGCAGCGCTCAAGATGCCCGTCACCTTTGTGGCCCCTGCCACCTGGACCCGTGCCATTGGCCGCAGCCCAGGCAAGGATGCCTCGAGGGCCAGGGCAATGGAGCTGTTTCCCAATTACGAATATTTCTTCAAGCGCGTCAAGGACGATGGCCGTGCTGACGCTGCACTCATTGCACATTGGGGGCGTAAGCATGGATGACGTTGAACGCAAAGCCATGAGGGACCAGATTGTCTGGCTCACCCAGGAACTCGAGAAGGCCAGACGTGCCAACCAGGATAAGACGCTGCTGCTATCGCGAATGCTCAGTCCCGAGGACCTTGGGCACGCAGTCAGTAATGAGGTGCGCCAGCTCATCTACACAATCATCATCAACGAACAGGATGCGGAGCGCGAATCATGGAACAAAAAATAATCCTCAGACCCAGTGCAGCATCGCGCTGGATCGCCTGCCCGGCCAGCGTGCGCCTGTCCCAAGGGATCGAGCAAGAACCTGCTGGGGAAGCTGCGCAGATCGGGACGGCCATCCATGCCCTGGCCGAGCTTTGCTACAAGACTGGAACCAACCCGGCAAACCATGTCGGCAAGGCGATTGGAAACATCACCATGACGGCGGCCAATGCCGAGTATGCGCAGCTCCACCTCGATGAGATCAAGCGGGTCAGGGACGAACTGGGGCACGTCAGGGTCGAGCAGTACGTCACCATTGTGGACACTGACGAGGTCAAGCTGGGCGGGACTGCTGACGTTGTGGGTGTTGGGTCTGGCAAGCTCATCGTGAGCGATTTGAAGACAGGCAAAGGCTGGGTGGATGCTGACAGTCCCCAGCTCAAGATCTACGCCTTGGGCGCCATCAGGTCAGCCGCAAAGAACGGCATACCGCCACCCCAAAGCATTGAGCTGCGCATTGTCCAACCGCACCATGGTGACGTGCGCAGCCACTCGATGACGTATAAAGAACTCTGGGACTGGTATCAAAACACCTTGCGCCCGGCCATTGTCCAGGTTACTGTGGATGACGCCCAACCAAACCCCAGTGATGGCGCCTGTCAGTACTGCCCTGCCAAGATCGTTTGCCCTGCCCAACGCAAAGGGTTTGAGGTGCTCGCGGCCAAGCCAGACCTCAGAACCCTGGACAAGCAACAGATCCAGGCCGTCATGGTCTCGCTATCAGTTGAGCAGATTGCTGACCTCTTGGAGCGTGCGCCAGTGGTGGAGAAATTCATTGACGCTGTGCGTGACCATGCTGTGCAACGAATCAGGAACGGTGAGTCAATTCATGGATGGCAGATGGTCCCAAAGCGTGCAACACGCAAATGGACCAACGAGGATGCCGCCTTGCAAGCGCTAACTACGGCTGGCCTTGACAAGTCCAAACTGGTCTTAACTGAGATGGTGACGCCTGCGGTGGCCGAGAAGCTGCTGGGCAAGGACAAGAAGTCCATGGTCGATGACCTCACCACAAAAGAATCCTCGGGTTTGACTCTAGGCCGTGCCGTTGAGATTGCCCAATAATCCCATTCCCCCAACCGTGTCTATTGACACACAACTCTGAAAGCGAAAACGCAAAATGCTTAACTTATCCTCTGGTGGCGGCTCCGGATCCTACATTCGTTTCTCTCCCCAGGCCAATGCCTGGACCAATCAAGATGGAGAGATCCAACTTGGCAAAGTGGTCTTTGACATTGACAACGTGGTCACCGGCTGGCTCGAGCTGGGCGTTGGTGTGCGTGACTGGCAGCCTGATGCTGCCCTGGGCAAGAAGGGTCCGCAGCCCACTGCAAACCACAAGCGTGGGTTTAGTGTGGTGTTTTATTCCAAGGCACTTGGAACTGTTGAGTGGTCCAGCAATGGCGTTGGCCCCAACATGGGACTCGAAGCCCTGTGGAAGCAGTGTTCTGAGCAGCGTGCTGCAAACCCTGACAAACTGCCAGTGATTGAGTACACAGGCAGCCGAATGGAGAAGATCGGCAAGGGCACAACTCGCATCCCGGCATTTAACTTAACGGGTTGGATCGCCAGGCCAGCAGGCATGGACGCGCAGACACCGCCCATTGACGAGTTTGATCCTTTCCCTGCGCCAGTACCGGCACCAGCAGCTCCAGCGGCCAAGCAACACGCTGCACCTATCCCCGTTCACTCTGACGAGGACTTGTTCTAAGACGTAACGAATTAAGGGCCGGGGCTTTGTCCCCGGCTTTTTTTTCCCTCATGGAATCAAAAGAAGAATTCTGGCAACTGCTGGTGCTGCTCTTAGCCCGGCGGGTGTACGAATTGGAGCAAAGAATTAAAAAAATGGAGAAGCAATGCAAGCCGAACAAATAGCGAAGGCGCTTGGCAACGCGAAGAGAGTTGGCAAAGGATGGTTGGCAAGCTGCCCACTGCCAACGCATGGACAAGGGCATGGAGACAAGAACCCGAGTCTGTCAATCAGTGACGGCGAAGACGGAAAACCGCTGTTCAAGTGCCACTCTGGGTGCGATCAGCATGAGTTGTTCCACGCCATAAGGGACTATGGTCTGCTGCCAGAGATCGAGAAACGCGATCCATTGGCATCGATCAAGCCACTGCCAGCTCTGGCGCCGCAAGTCTTGGAGCATGAGTGGGTCTATGTGGACGAGGACGGTGAACCCCTGTTCGTGAAGCAAAGATTCAAGACTCACAGTGCCAAGGGCAAAGACTACAGGCAGATGCGTTGCGTCAAGCAGCCAGATGGGACTATTGCCAAGTTTCCAGGGTTCAGAGACACGCGCCTGGTGCCGTACAGGTTCCCCGAGTTGTTGTCTGCAAAAACTGCAGGCCGCACCATATTTCTAACTGAGGGGGAAAAGGCAGCCGATGCCCTGGTATCGATTGGAGTTATCGCCACAAGTGCTCATGCTGGGTCAGGGTCATGGCCCGAGGAGATAACGCAGTACTTTGCCGGCGCAGTGGTCATCATGGTCCCCGACAACGATCTGGCGGGTTGGACGTATGCGGCCAAGGTGGCAGCGGCACTGATCCCTGTGGTGAAGTCACTCAGGATCTTGGACCTGCCAGTGGAAGGGTTGACAGATGATGCCTGGGAGTGGGTCAATGTCCTGGGAGGCACCAGGCAGGCACTGGTGGAGCTGGCAAAACTGAGTCCATTGATACGCCATGAAGATGACGTAACGACCCCGGAAAGATTAAGCGGTTCAACACCAAACGCAACAAACGTAAACGCAACCGCCCCAGGCAACGTCCACCAAGAAACAGACAAGACCTACAAACCCTTCAAGATCGAAAGCTGGCAGTCAGTCAAGGATGAACCCATTAAGTGGTTAATACAAGACGTGATCCCCGATCAGTCCTTGGTTGCCCTCTTTGGGCCACCAGCCTCATTCAAGTCATTCCATGCAATGTCCATTGCCGAGTGCATAGCCAGTGGCAGACCTTGGATGGGTAAAGAGATCAACGGCAGCGGTCCAGTTTTGTATATCGCGGGGGAGGGGTATGGGGGAATAGGGGCCAGGATTGCCGCCATCAAGCAGCACCACAAGACCCCTGACTCAGCCCAGCTCTATGTCGTGCGCTCCATGATCAACCTCAGATCAAGTGTGGATGACTTTACGAACCTGGTCCTGGCAATCGATGAGCTGGTGCAGTTGATCGGCGTTCAACTGCGCATGATCGTGATCGATACCCTGGCACGGTCATTTGGCGGTGGAAATGAGAATAATTCTGATGATATGGGGGTCTATATCCAGTCATTGGGCAAGATCCAGAACCGCTACAAGTGCTCACTCATGTTGCTGCATCATGCAGGGAAGGACAGTAGTAAAGGGTTGCGTGGGCATAGCTCACTCCTGGCAGCGGCGGATACCTCGATGGAGATCTTGAGGTTCACAGAATCCATGAAAGGCCAGATCATTATGTCTAAGCAGAAGGACGGCGAGGACGGCCAAAGGTACGGGTTTGAGGCCATCACGGTGGACATTGACAGGTCTGAACTGGGCCTGGAGAACGGCAGCAGCCTGGTTATTGAGGCGTCAGATGTTGGCGACACGAAGGACAAGACCGAAGAAAATAAGCCACAAAAGGGCAAACCAATTGGGGCAAAACAGAAGATTGCCGAGAAGTCACTGAATGTTGCAATTAAAACCTTTGGCTCCATTATGGACACTCCAGAGGGGCGCAAAAACACCATCACTTTGGACCAGTGGAAGGCCGAATTTACGGCCATGATTGGTTCAGATGTGTCCGCAAAAGACCTGGCAACGTACTGGTTAAGGGCCAAGGATCACGTCATAAAGAGTGGCTTTGGGACCATAAGGAACGACAAGGTATGGGCCAACCGTAAGGACGTTACCACTGGATTTGAGGCAGAGGCACTGCTAAAGGCAGGGAAAATGGCCGCATTGGTTGATGAGTGAGTCATGTAATGGCTGACAATGTTATCCACTACAAATACTACAACTACCACAGATGTAGTGCAGCTGTAGTGCTACACATACTACAACTACTACAAACACCCCTGGAAGGGGTTGTTTGTAGTGTGGTGTGTAGTGTGGTGTTTGTGGTGTAGTGGTTATTGATTTGATGATTAATGGATTGAAGGTGCAAGATGAGCGCAAAACAGAACCAAGTGGGTCAGGTCAAAAGTCGCATACCCAGCCGTGGTGTTAAGCCAGACTTTCCCGCAACAGATTTTGAGATCAGGCAGGCATCATGGCTGGCTGAGATTGATCGCATTAAGGTGGATCAGGATCAAAAATGGGGGACTGACAGATTGTGTACTTTAGTTGATCCAGCGTTTCGAGAGAAATTCTGGCAACAACAGCAGCGGGTCTGGTCTGCTTGTCAGGCCAGGGATAGCGAGAAGCTCGAGAAGTCAGCAGCAGGCATGGTCAGGGCTTACCAAGCTCTCGAGGCTTGGGCATTCCAGAACGCAGTGCCGGTGCGGCCAGCCGTGGGCGCGGTGGAGCATGTTGGGAAAGATGGGAAGCTGATGGTGGTGGTCGCCACCAAGCAAGATGCGGTCTGGTATCGGGAGAATCGGCCAGACGTTACCGGGCAGCACGTTTGGTCCATGGAGGAGATCGAGCTGCTGATTGAGGCCGAGATCAACCAGGCAGTGGTCGAGGCCAAGATCAGGTACGCTAGGTTTGACCCGGTGGTGGTCAAGGTGGAGAAGTTGGGAGGTGAAACGGGCTTTGATGACTTTGTCAATGATCTGGATCTCTCGCAACCATCGAAGGAACCTAAAATGTTCGACAGCAAAACAGCGGAGAAATTTAAGCATGGACAGAATCAATCGATTTAAGGCACTTTGTGCCAGATGCTGGGCTTGGGTACTTGATCGCGTTAAAAGCGCTGGAAAGGGCTGAAAACATGCCTGGAAGACCTAAATTTAGACGTGACCTTGCCTTGCTGGAAGAGCTGCCAGAGGAGATGATCTTTTCAATGGTCGAGGCTGGCAAGCCAATGTCGGTGATTTGCATCGAGCTGGGTATCGGGCGCAAGGCGTTAGAGACGTGGATCGAAGATCAGGATCGTCCTGATATGATCGCCCGTGCGCGTGCAAAAGCAGCCGATGAGTTGGCTTGTGAGACGCTGGCGATAGCGGACAACACCGATCCAGAGCACGCCGCGCACGCTCGCGTCCGCATCCAAACGCGCCAGTGGCTGGCTGAGAAGTGGAAACCGAGCGTCTACGGCACCAAACAGGCGCAGGTCCAGGTCAACATTCACTCGATGCGGATGGATGCACTGCGCCATGCCGAGGTGATCGAGGTCGAGTTATCCACAGGGCAGGACAAATAAGTGACTACTTATCCACAGATCAGAGGGGATTGCCTGTGGATAATGGCCATATCTGTGCATAAGCACTGTCGTATGCCCGTAATAACTTAACATAATGGACAATGTAGCGATTAGGCTTTTGATAACGATCAGTCGATTCCAGCGTACATGCGGCATCGAGCGCAAGCAGTCACTAACCAGCAATTCACAGGCGCGTGCAAGTTGCACACAGGCAGTTGGCGCCTGGCCGCTGGCGCTGGCCTGCGCGGCCCGGCTCCGACCCCCCCCTTGCGCTCGCGGCTGGGGGCAGGCTGATGCAGCACCTTGAGAAACACCGACCATGACCCACCCCACTACCCCCGACCCCATCGCGTCCAGCGTCCCAAAAAAAATAAAAAAGGTGGAGACAACGCTGGACCCCACCCAGAACCCGTTTGTTGAATTTGTAAGACTCTACAAGAACAACCCTGTAAGGTTTGTGCAAGAAGTGCTGGGCGTCACCCCTGACCCTTGGCAAGCAGAATTCTTGATGCACATTGCCAAGGGCAACCGCCGCATCTCTGTCAGGTCCGGCCATGGAGTTGGCAAATCTACCGCTGGTGCCTGGGCCATGCTTTGGTATTTGCATTTGCGGTTCCCGGTGAAGATTGTGGTCACGGCCCCCACTTCCAGCCAGCTCTATGACGCCTTGTTTGCGGAACTCAAGCGCTGGATCAAGGCCATGCCGCAACTCTTGCAGGATCAGCTCGAGGTCAAGCAGGACCGCATCGAGGTCAAGGATGCCGCCACCGAAGCGTTTATCTCAGCCAGGACGAGCAGGGCCGAGCAGCCCGAGGCCTTGCAAGGGGTACACAGCGACAACGTGATGCTTGTTGGGGATGAGGCATCGGGTATACCCGAACAGGTATTCGAGGCCGCTGGTGGCTCCATGTCGGGGCACAACGCCGTCACCTTGCTGCTGGGAAACCCGGTGCGGTCCAGTGGATTTTTTTACGACACCCACAACCGGCTTGCTGATGACTGGGTGACCATGAAGGTAGCGTGCGCTGACTCACCTCAAGTCAGCCAGGAATACATTGAGGAGATGAAGGCGCGTTACGGTGAGGAGTCGAACGCTTACCGCATCAGGGTGCTGGGTGAATTCCCCAGATCTGACGATGACACGGTGATCCCCATGGAACTGCTGGAGATGGCAAGCCAGAGGGACGTTGAGGCCAGCCAACACGCTAGGATGGTCT
>Ga0209442_1000266_pt1 | contig 31226 bp, 66 predicted proteins | sample LauGreSBDMM110DD_2_FD_187565 | JGI IMG/M metagenome (GOLD analysis project Ga0209442, IMG submission 187565) | Freshwater lake microbial communities from Lake Michigan, USA - Sp13.BD.MM110.DD (SPAdes) (version 2) | ecosystem: Environmental > Aquatic > Freshwater > Lake | place: Lake Michigan...
CCGTACAAACCGGTAAAAAACAATTTGTCAAGACATTTGTCCAAAACGAAAAAATCGCAGACGCAATGAACACTTTCATTGATGAGCAAGCCTCTTACACAAAGAAAGCTGCCAAAGTTGGTACAGATACATTTGCTACATTAACTAGCGAAATGGTCAGAGCCACACAAGAAGCCATGAAGTTTGACTACACCAAGTTTGGCGAAGGCATCATGAAGGCTTACACCGCTACTTCCAGTAAGAAGTAATTGTTCCATACTTTCAACAAGTAATTGACATCTAATCCGGTTCGTGCTATAATAACGCATGTACCGGATTTTTTAATGGATCAATCGTGAAACCTATAACTTTTGTATTACAAATGCCTAGACTACGCAGACGTGCTGTGGAGTTGTACGCCCGCGACACACCGTTCAAATCACGTGCGGAAAAATCTAAAATAGTGTATAATCGTAAAACTAAACATCGGAATAAAGAGGAAATATAATGGCCGGCAAAGCAAAATCAATCTATCTCACGGTACTGCCAAAAGGCTCACACATGAGCGTGTTTAAAAAAATGTTCTTTGAGGCCAAGTCCTACAACGAATATGTCAAGAGTGAAGAGTTCAAGACCAAGTACCCCAAAGAACAGTTTGACATCGTAAAAGAAACCTACTGACATGAACGATCTTGAAATGCTGTTGAAAAATCATGCGTGGGACCTTTCGGGGTACGTGACTCGTATAGCTCTGGACCAGGCCATGAGAACCCATGCTGGACCAGAAGCCCAGGCACTATGGGAAAAATACTGCCCGTGGAGCGACACCAACGGTGGCTATATCAACTGGAGTAAAAATGCAAGACCGAATTAAACAACTTGCCATCCAGGCTGACTTGTATGTGGATGTCAAAGGTGAGCCTTGGCCCAGAAACATGAACGGTGAGGACATTGAAGGTGCATATGAACGATTTGCCCAGTTGATCATCGAAGAATGTGCCACTGTGGTTGAACAAAATCTATTTCAAGGCATTGGATGGAACACCAGCCGAGCAGTCAGACGCCATTTTGGTATTGGAGTAGAAGAATGAATGATTTAAAATTTACCACCGCAGGTGATTATATGAACACTAACGAACGAATTCAAGAACTTGCACTAGAATGCTACAATCCCTACGGCAACTTTGATCACGCAAAGTTTGCCGAGTTGATTGTTCTTAAATGTGCCGAGATTGCTGATACTGCGGAACCATTCCTTGCTTCGGATTTGATTAAAGAACATTTTGGGATTGACCAATAAACTTTTTTGCGTTACAATACACTATCTTAACCTTTTGGAGATTGAAATGAAGTTCAAATTACTAGCCCTAGTGGCCGCATTAGCCATAACAGGATGTTCAACCACAGCAGTTACCAACAGTAACGAGCAGATTCGAAATCAGAAGTTGTCCACAAGTTTTGTCGGTGAAGGTATCCGAATTGAAACCGATTGCAAGTGGTACAAGCCCTGGAAGAACGACTGTGAGATTGTGAGCATTGAAGCTGTGGCCACTGCACCCACATTTGGCAACACCGTGCCCAATCGTAAAAATGCACTCACAGTGGCCGAGATGAATGCTGGAGCCAATGTGTCGCACTTTATCAAGCAAAACATCACCAGCTCAAGAGTAACATCTACCATTGCCAAGAACGTTGAGAAAGCCCGAGACAAGCTAAACACCAATCATGGCGATCATGAAGTGGTTGAGATGACCGATAAGGAAGCTCGGGCAACCAATGTGAGTGTGCGTGAAAACAGCAACGACACAGCCGTGCAATTGACCACCACTGTGCGAGCCAACAGTACTGCAATCCTGCGTGGCTTCCGGGTGATCAAACAAGAAGTTGTTGGTGCTCAAGAAGTAGCAGTGACTATTCGTTGGGACAAGACCAGTGAACGCACCGCCCGACTGTTAGAAAGCAAATTTGGTTCTGGTCGGTGATTGGCCATGAAAAAGCTAATTGTTGCGGCTGTGCTTGCTGTATCAACCGCGGTTCATGCACTAAACCCCAGTGTGGTGATCACAGTAGGACAGTGGTTATTTAAGAATTCAGACCGTGTGTATTATGTGCAAGTGGAGGGTCGAGGCCACACTGAAGCTGAAGCCAGACGCAATGGCTTTGCTCTAGCAGTGGAGCATGCTGTGGGTACTCTGGTGTTGAGTGAACGAGAGGCTGTGCAACAAAAGTTAACCAGGCAAGAGGTCACTAACTACAGCAGTGGCTACGTTGACAACTTTAAAATTCTAAACAAAACCATGCGTGGCAACGAAGTCACAGTGACCATGGATGTGTGGGTGGCCCATAGTGCCATTGCCAACCGGCTGTTTGGTCGATCAGAAGTGGCCGGTCAAGTTGATGGTGCTAGGATAGGTGCACAGGTACAGACCATGCAACAAAGCCTGGTAGATGGTGACCGAGTTGTGTCCCAGGTGTTACGAGACTTTCCTCGACGTGCATTTGACATCACCTTGAGCAATGCTGTGTTTAGAATGGATGCGGACCGGCGTACCATGCTTGAAATCCCATTTGAGTTGAAATGGAACTACAATTACATTGTGAGCCTGCACGAAGCATTACAAGCCACGTCACAGAATCCACGAGCAAAGAACTGTTGGAATTTCAATCAGGACTGTGTGAACCAAACCTACATTAGAGTAGTGGCCAAAAATCCCACAAGTTTTGCCAAATGGGACAATACCCTGGGATTCAACGATTACCGAAAACATCACTTGGTCAATGACGCATTCATCAACTCAGTGCCAGTTATGCAATTGGTGATTCGGGATACGCAGAATCGCATGGTGTTTAGAGACTGTTATAGTTGGACTGTGATGAACTGGTCTAGCACTCAATCCTTTGTGGAAACACGCAATAATCAAATTGGCGTGTACGGTGATCTTGTGCGTAGCAGTAGAATTGTAGTGGATTTAGGGCGAGATTCCCGTGGAATAGACGCATTAAGCAACATTGAACTGTCAGTTGTCAAGGCCGAAACGTGCAAGGCATAAGTAATTATCTAAGCAGTTTATTGTTTAGATAATCATTTGTACATTATGGCACTAGATACAACCACAACCGAAGTCTCCCACAGTCAAGACCTAGCCAATGCAGGCATGTATGTTTTCATGGGCGAAGTAAACAATGAAAGCATCCGGCCCATCATTGAATGGATCTTGCACGAAAACTTTGTTGCAAAGAAAAAGCGCAAAGAACTCTTGTTGATGATCTGCAGTGAGGGCGGAGACATGAGTGCCGCATTTGCCTTGATTGATGTGATGAAGAGTTCCAACATATTCATCAAGACCGTGGGTCTGGGTCAGATTGCATCAGCAGGATTGCTGATCTTTCTAGCAGGATCTCCTGGACGCAGAACACTCACTCCCAACACATCAATCATGAGTCATCAGTATGCCTGGGGCAGTGATGGAAAACATCATGAGTTGCTGGCCACCATAAGAGAGTTTGAGCTCACACAACGTCGCATGGTACAGCATTACATAACCTGTACAGGATTAAGTGAAGAAGATATCAAGCAACACCTGTTGCCACCACATGATGTTTACTTGAGTGCTGAAGATGCCCTGAGACTAGGCATCTGTGATCATATCAGCCAGCTGGCTCGTTAACGTTTTCTACGACCTGTAGTTTTTTCGTCAAAGTCGGGCTCCACAGGAGCTCTTGCCTTTTTAGCACCTGGGCCACGTAGACCGCCTGTGCTGACAGCATCAAGATCTTGATTGCTCAAAGCCGCTGGATCGACTGTGTTAGCCGAGCCATCACCTGCACCAGCACCACCAGTGGTGTCCACAATTTCTATCTGCGGATATGGCAAGCGAACATCCGAAGTGCTGGTAATGTATGTTGTACCAGCATGTAAACGCAACCCACTGTCAGCCAACTCATCAGCATCTTTAAAGAACACTGACATGATTGGATCTTTGACTAAACTGATGTACAACACACCTTCGTCTTTTTTCTTGCTCATGTAGTAGTTGAAGTTGGCCTTGGCATACTCTTGCTTGGCACCGTTTACATCACCGCGCTCAATGGCCTTGATAATCTTTGAAATATCTTCGCCTTCAAAAATGTTTTGAATCACATTGTTGATCATGCCAAGTAATGCTGCCGCATCTTCCTTGAGATCAGGATTGGTCTTTAACACTTCGTAAAATCCAATAAGTCCATCTAGGTTGGCACCACTCTTGGCCAAGTTGGGTTGATATTGTTTAATAAATGCATTCAGTTGACGAGCTGCCTGATCAAACCCTGCGCCTGGACGCACTTCTTGGTCAGTGAATCGACCCGCACCGCCATCAGTTGTTTTGACTTCGATAGGTCGACCACTGATGTTCAAGTCGCCTTTGCCTTCTTGTTTGTTGATGCTCTTGCTCATGACACTGAGTCCAAACTCGCCCTTGCCTTGTCCCAGCGCACTGATACGCATGAGCTCATTGCTCAACTCACGGATAGCAGGGTTTGTTTTATAGCCAGTGATGATTTCGCTAAAGTTCTTTTTGCCATGTCCCAACAGCTGATCAATCTTGACCAACTTGTTGTTGCGCCATAATGTAAACAATTGATCACGATCGGCAGGAGTCATGTCAATGCTCATGATGTATCTAGCCAGTTCTTTCTGTGCCGCATCCACAGTGGGGTCATTGATGCTGGCCAATTCGCCATTGATAATGCCCATTTTGCCCCCGGCATTCACGTGCTTGAGCAGGTCCTCAATTTCGCGAAGTGCTTTGGCAGTGTTGTCATCGTCGGGTAGTTGTTTGATTTTGCCAGCAATGATCTTTTTAAAGGCTTCTATTTCATCAACATTTGGCAGGTTGTTAGATGGTGCTTCGTAGAGTTTGAGTAAATCGAGTAGGTCGCGCATTGTATTTCCCAGAGAATTATGTTATACTTATCATAGAGCATTACATAACATAGGAGAATTTATGCCCAGTTTGATCCCCATGGTTGTTGAACAAACCTCAAAAGGTGAACGCAGTTACGACATTTACAGTCGTTTGCTTCGAGATCGCGTTATCATGTTGGACACTGAAGTCAGTGAACACAGCGCCAGTTTGATTGTAAGCCAATTGCTATTCCTAGAAAGCGACGATACAGACAAGGATATCTCTTTGTATATAAATAGTCCAGGTGGCGTGATCACTGCAGGCATGGCAATTTATGACACTATGCAATTTATCAAGCCTGATGTGCATACTATTGTTATGGGTCAAGCCTGTTCAATGGGCAGTTTCCTGGCTCAGGCAGGCGCCCCAGGCAAGCGATTTATGTTGCCATCAGCACGGCACATGATTCATCAACCATCAGGCGGTGCTCGTGGCATGCAAAGCGATATTGAAATTCAGTACAAAGAAATTACCAAAATGAAACACATCCTGACCGAGCTGTATGTCCGACACAACACAGCTGGCAAAACCTATCAAGACTTTGAGCGTGACATGGATCGCGACACATTCATGAGTGCCGAGGAAGCACTGGCCTACGGACTGTGTGATAAAATTGTGGACAAGCGAGCACGATGACATTTGAATCGTCTTTTTGCTCTAGCCCTTGGTTCCACATGCGAATCAACAATGTAGGAGACTACGAATATTGTCGTTGGGCTAACTTTGAGCATAGAGACACCAATATCAATATCAAGGATTGTACTCCGCAACAATATTTTCAAAAACACATGTCGCCTATTAGGCAACAAATGTTAAATGGTACGGCTGTTCCTGGCTGTAAAGAATGCGCACAAATGGAACAGCATGGCAAAATAAGTGGTCGGCAGCGACAGTTGTTGAAAATTGGCGTGAGAACAGAACAGTTTGCTAAAACTTTAGCTAGTAGTCCTTGGGTGTCAGAGTTTGCCAGCAACTTAAACGGAGACACACAACAACTGCCTCAAGATTGGCAAATTGATCTAGGCAACTATTGCAACTCGGCTTGTGTGATGTGCAATCCGCGGTCCAGTTCCAAGATTGCTACAGAGTTTTTTAAACTTGGTATAGTTGATGCAATTCCAGCCCCATCCTGGTGCAACGATCCTGCACTGGTAGATCAATTTATTGATACATTAATCAAATCTCCGCACATACAATATCTACACTTCATTGGCGGGGAGACCTTGATTACTCCAGCATTCCGGCACATATTACAGGCATTGGTTGATTCTAGATTGAGTGAAACATTAACTGTAGGATTCACTACTAATCTCACTGTGTGGGACCTGGATATTATAGAACTGTTAAAACATTTTGCAGGGGTACATTTAGGAATGAGTGTGGAGTGCTTTCACTCAGTTAATGATTATGTTCGTTGGCCTAGCCAATTGGAACAAGTGCAATCAATTACTGCCCAATGGCTTGACATAGTGCATAGTACTCCTAGTTGGTTGGTACAGCTTAGAACCACTCCTACTATACTTACAATTTCTCAGTTGTTGTCAGTGTATGATTTTGCTTGGCAACACAACATCACTGTGGAAAGTTGTAATTTTATAACTAATCCTGCACATCTTAAACCGGCGGTGTTGCCGATTCTATATAGAAATAAAATTATTAAAGAAATGAAATTTTGGTTAGAACAACATCCAGCGGCAGGTGATATTGTAACAAATATTCGAAATCCCAAGTTCATACAAACACAGATTACGCAGGATCTGCAGAGCTATATCAACTATCTCGAAACAGCACCCGACGAAAGCAATCAGTTGCCTGCACTGGTACAGTATTTAAAACTGCTCGAAGGCAGTCGTGGCAACAGCATTCTATCCTACCTACCCGAATATGAAGAACTTTTTAGAACTGCTGGCTACTAATCTCTCGGTAGATATTGATCTTGTTGTGGTGCCTACGGCCATGGGTCCAGCAGAAGTGGTGATCAACGGCAAATGCATCTACAACTCAGACATGCAACATAGTACAGATTTTCATTACTCCGTACCTTTGCTAGAGCCAATAGAAATTACCGTGTTTCATTCAGGAGCCACGGTGCCGAGTTTGAAGTTTGATGGATGGGAGTCGAGACCTGTACACGGTCGGGACGCAATAGGTGTGTGGCGATTTACTACAGATGGTTTGCCATTTTATCAATGGCAACATCATGCCACAGCACAGGGCTGGTTGTTAGAACCAACCAGGAAATTCGTCAGTAATTAACGGGTGGACTTCCCATCCCTGTTGTTTCCAACGCAACAACATCACAAGAGTTTGTATAAATGTCATTTATTAAACTCCTCTGCCATGTACACAAGAATTATTGTACCAAACACAATAATCTGAATTGCTACTAATTCTATGTCCATGATCATTTCCAGTAGTTGTATTTGCTGGCAGGGCTTTGACGATATTCATGAATCATTTCTGCCCAAGAAATTAAGCCGTCGTATAGTGTGTTGATAAAGTTTTTCATAGATAAGTTTCCTTTTGAGAATATTGGTATTGTCGGATATAGCTTTCCAACTGTGCAGTATCGGTAATGCCTTTGGTGCTTAGATATTGATCCAAGCGGCTTTGGTAATCGGATCCTGGAAACATTTCGGATAAACGTTCCAGTAGTCGTGCTATGGTTTGTGTCATGATTTTATTTCCTTCTACGTATTTACCACTAGTGGTTTCTACTAATATATTCCTATAACTCCTGGTTGACTGTTAAATTATCATTTGCTATAATACTTGTATGCTATATTTTTCTTATGGAATGAACACAAATCAAGCCGAAATGGCTTTTCGTTGCCCTGGCGCACAAGCACTGGGTCATGCCCGCTTGATTGATCATGTGTTTCGATTTGCTACCCATGCTGATGTTGTAAAATGTCGCGGGTCTTTTGTGGACGGAGTACTGTGGGAAATCAACAACAGCCATCTAAAGGCACTTGACAGCCTAGAAGGCTTCCCTTGCTACTACAATCGCCGTGCCTTAAGAGTGGCGTTTGAAGGACGTACGGTCATGGCCGAAACTTACTACATGCAACCTGGCCACTTGGATGAGCCCCCAAGTCGTGGTTATTTTGCAACAGTACTAGAGGGCTATCGTCAGCATAATGTACCCCAGGATCAACTGTACAACACCACAGAAATCTTTGGTTGACCAATAAATCCCTATTTGCTATAATACTTGTATAGTAATTAAAAAGGAGTGACACATGGAATTTCATGTTGACGGCCGAGGCCAAACCAAACGTTTTGTTGAGAGCTTGCTTCCTTCCATGCTAGAGCAGTTGAAACTGACTACCAGCAAAAAATTCCTGCATGTTATGATAGACCGGGATCTTGAGGATCTGGGCACCACTGTGCCGCTTAATGGCCTTGACACCTACTTGGTTGTGATCAAACCGCAAAAAGACAAAACCTTGTTGGGTGCAACCCTGGCACACGAGCTCACCCATGTAGCCCAATTTGCCAAAGGCACTCTGCAGTTGACCCCACGTGGCAAGCTGTGGAAAGGCAAATACTACGGACGCAAGGTGCCGTACCTGGACCAGCCTTGGGAGATCCAGGCCTTTGCCAAACAAGAAATCTTGTTCCGCAGGGCTATTGAGCTGTAAGTGTTGTTTTTTTACAACACACAAAAAGGTTGACCAAAATATCCCAATTTGCTATAATACTTGTATAGTAATTAAAAAGGAGTCCAAGATGTCATATGTAATCGTAGCTAAAGGTACCGGTCTTATCGTTACAGACGGTCCCAACAAAACCCGTGCATACAAAACCTTTGGTGCCGCCAAAGCCACACGTACACGTCTCTGCAACAAAGCAGGTTGGAACGAAGCCCAACTCAACATCGTTGCTCGTGACACTTACACGGCACCCAAGATCACTGTTCGTAATTTGATGAGCGGCAAGCCTGTTGAGATTGATGCAGACACTCCATGGTGTTGCAACCCTGCCTCTGAAACTTACTGGAGCATGTGATGACACTGTTAGAAATTATCGTAGTAGGGGCAGTTATAGGATTCATCTTTGCTGTCAAGGTTTGGATTCTCACAAAGATTTAAGGAGTATGTAATATGAGAAATGCTACACCGCGTACCTTTACATTCAACGTCATGGTCAGAGAAACTGCCGATGGTCGTGTCACCAAGTCCTCTACAGGCGGACCTTGGTTACAATTAGCTAGAAAAATGGCCAAGAATGGCCAGGCTACGCTAACCTGCAATGGAAGTCAGTTTGCCGGATACGGTGGATCTTATGATGTTGGTTATCACAGTTTGAACTATACAGTAACGGAGATTGTAAAATGATGCATCAAAGCATACAAAAACTCATTAACGATTATCAAACAATTCTGGACCGAGATCCCTTGGATCAGATGGAAGACACCCAAAGCATTCTTGTCCGCTTTGCCCAACAGTTGGCCACAGAGATGGGTGAGATTGTGGTAGCAAGTCCTTACATGGAAGGTACCCGCATGTACTTTGACGAGAAGATTGCTCGCTATGAGATCAAGAAAAGTGTGGGCCTAGTAGAATGAAGTGGTACTCGGAAACAACCGCATACACAGATAGCATGCCCAACGGCACCTATCTCTTGAACGACTCCAAGACCAAACTGTATGCCTATGTCAGTCCCGGAAGCGGCACTCCCAAGCAGTTCAAAAACCCAATTAAAATTGACACTCGTGGCCGCAAGTTTGTAGAGAGCTCTACTCAGTACAAGATTGTCACACGGGAAGAACCCGAAGGCCGTGTGTGGGAAGTGGCAGGATCAAAAGGTGATGTGTACAAAATAACTGAAGCCAATGGCTACCTCTCTTGCACCTGTTCAGGATTTAGATTCCGAGGTGACTGCAAGCACGTCAAAAGCATACAGCCATAAGAAAGCCCCTTGCGGGGCTTTTGTTTTTTACGCTTGGTCTACAAACTTCTTGAGTGCTTCTGCTTCAGCCACAATATCCGTGGTAGACGGAAAGTCAGGCATGGTTGGAAACGGTAAACTATCACGATTGGCGTCAGTCAGCTTGGAATGATATTCGTCGCTGAGTTTGTTGCGTTTTTCGTAAACAGGCGCTTGGAGGATTTCCTTGGCCAGGGTGAGAAGTTCGAGACGGATCTCGTAAGGTGTTTTGCTCATGTTTTTCTCCTGTGTATGTGTGTGTCGTTCAAGTCCCGCCCTATGCAGGACAAGATTGCTACACGAGCGTATTACTTATAGATGTAATTAATGGTGGTAGAATTTTCGCGGTAGATACCAGCGCCATTCTTCAAATGGAAACGTCTAGCCATTTCGGTCTTGGGACTCAGGGTTACATAGGTATCAATGCCCGGAAACTCTGCTTCAATTGACTTCTGGGCTTCTTGGATCAAGGTGCGACCAGCGCCTGCGGCATAACTCCAAATTGTGTAAAATACCGCAGTTGTGGCACTCTCCACCAAACCGGCCATGTCCTCCACAGCCTCGGGAATTGAGTTTAGAAACTTCACACAGGTCACAGCTTCGGTCTTGTCACCATCCTTGAGCACATACATTCGACTGTTGATATTGACGCGATCGGTCAATGGAATCTCAGGACGAACAGGGTCGTCTTTGATCAGAGTTTCCAGGTCTTCTGTGATGCATGTGATTGTGTATAACATAATGTACGCCGTTTCTTTATGTATAGTTATTTATCATCGTAATATTACAAAACCGTTAAAAAACCTGCCTTACGACAGGTTTTTTGCCTTTTAGGTCCAAACCTCTTGATGTTTTTTCAAGGCCAACATCCGGGCTAAGAGTAATCTATCTAGCACGTAATCAGAAAGGTCATCGTCGGGAACTAGTTGTCCAAATTTTAAACTTTGTCGATTACGTCCAAAGGTGAGTTCGTCATCGACTTCATACTCACCATCTTCTAGATCTATTGGATTACTTCTTGGCTGCGTCTTTCTTGTCGTCTTTCTTAGCAGGCTCACTTTTGGCAGGCGTTGCTGGCGCAGTTGTTGCGGCAGGAGCTGGAGCGGCAGCGGCTGGTTTGGCATCAGCTTTCTTTTCTTCTTTCTTGGCAGCAGGTGCTTGGGCAAAAACGGAAACTGCAAATGCAGTAGTAGCGAGTAAAGCGATAAGTTGTTTCATGGTATCTCCTTGATTAGAAACTGGTAGACCAAGACCTTCCTGGCTACACATATATAACGCCATAGCCCTGCTAAACGTTTACATGTTTTGGATATGTTGCCAAACTAATTTATTTTGGCAAATGCTGTGCCAAATGCTGTTGTGTTTGTGTTATAATGTCTGTATAATAGTGACATACTGTACGCAAACAGTATTTTTACATGAAAGGTAAATTTAACATGCGATTCAATCCTGAAACAAAAACTTACAAATTGTTCTCTGCTTTGCACAAAGGCGAGACAGTGACAGCTAGCCAAGCTGAAAAGCGTTTTGGTGTCAAAAACATCAGCGCCGAAGTCAGCCGCATCCGCCAAGCTGGCTTTGCAGTATATGCCAACCAGCGTGTGGCTGGCAATGGTGTTAAGGTCACCGAGTATGTGATTGGCAAGCCATCACGCAAGTTGGTAGCCGCTGGTTACAAAGCAATGGCCATGGGCTTGGTCTAATTTAGACTCGCTGGCTCCCCAAAAGAGCCACACCAAAAAACCCACCGCCCTGGTGGGTTTTTATTGACTTTTTATTCTGTCTGTTGTATAATTGTGTTGTAAAGGAGTAGCCAATGCTATTAAAACTTTTAGACCGTTTGGGACGCAAACGCATTGTAATGGACCGAGTAGAAAATGAACCATATCTTGAACGCTATTATCTGTTTCTCCGGGAACGCAACCGATTTCCGTTTAACATCTTTCTGCACAAGTTTCTCAAATCTGATCCCGATGATGTGCATGACCATCCTTGGCCTTATGCCACTCTTGTACTAAAAGGTGGCTACTGGGAATGGATTCCGCACTTTGATACTGTGGGAAGAAAAACTGGTGAGTACCAGGCGTGGCGTGGTCCAGGGCATTTTAGAATCAGCAAGGCCAACAGCTTTCATCGCATTGAACTTGATCCTAACATCACAGCATGGACCTTGTTCATGCCTGGACCTAAACAACGTGACTGGGGATTCCTGGTCAAGAACAAGTGGATACAATGGGAACAATATTTAAAACAAAGGAAGTCGGTATGAAGTGGTTTAAACGTTTGATCTCGCAATGGAGCGCCGAAGGTCGGGAACTGTGGGACGAAGACATTCCTATGCCTATGACAAAGTCATCAAACCGATCTAGACTTTCCATACGTGGTAGCAATGATATTGACTCAGAAGACGGACTCAATATCACAGTTCGCAAAGCGGTCGGCGGCAAGATTGTGTCATTCCGGCACTATGATCACAAGACAGATCGTACCAACTACAAACTGTATGTGGTATCCGACGATCTAGACTTTGACAAGGAACTGGGCAAGATGATCACTTTAGAATCAATGAGGATGTAAATACATCATGGACATTATGGAATTTTTAGTAGACAGCTTGTTGATGTTTATAACCATCTACGGCATCTTGACCTTGGTGGCTTGGGTGGTCAAACGACGTGTACAGTCAGACTTGAATGAAGTATCCAATGATTTAGAATTGGAACGACTGATTCCTCTTACCGTAGAGGTTGTGGACAATCAGTATTTCTGCTATAATAGCATAACACAAGATTTTGTATGTCAGGGAGTTAACCTAGTGGAGATAGTAAAAAGATTCAAACAACGCTATCCCGAAAAATCCGCTGCCATCTACAATGGTGATGAAACAGCAGTACGGACTTTGAAATCCCAATTGAAAGAACTTGATGAAAATAGCAGTGGTATCCGATATACATCTTGAATTCGGAGACTTAGATTTTGAAAATACTGAAGGTGCAGAAGTCTTGATCCTGTCAGGCGATATCTGTGTGGCTAGTGATCTTGACCACAACAATATTGCAAGTAATGTTACATATCGTAGCACTCGGTATCATGGCTTCTTTGAAAGATGCTGTGAGAGATTTCCTCATGTGATCTATGTACTGGGCAATCACGAACACTATCATGGTGACGTGGCCGCCACACTAGATCACATGCGGGCAGTATTGGCGCATTTGCCCAATCTCTACATCATGGAAAAAGAGAGCCGTGTTATCGGTGACACCACATTTGTAGCAGGTACCTTGTGGACCGACATGAATCAAGAAGATCTACATACCTTGGCTCACATGCGTGGATACATGAATGACTTCCGTATTATTTCAGACAGTCGTGCTCTGGTGCATTTTAAAGATCAGGACGGTAAGTTTCATACCCGAGTTGGTAAATGGACACCAGAAGCGTCGGTTGTGGATCACAAGGCCATGAAGTGGGTGATCAAGCAAACTGTGGAAGAAGATCCCACTGCTCGCTATGTGGTTGTGGGACATCATGCACCCAGTAGAATGAGTACCAAACCAAGATATCAAAAGGATGTGGTGGTAAATGGTGGGTATAGTTCCAGCTTGGATGATTTTATTCTGGATCATCCGCAGATCAAACTATGGACACATGGTCACACTCACGATGTGTTTGATTACATGATTGGATCATGTCGCATTGTGTGTAACCCACGTGGATACGCAGGACACGAAGAGCAGGCAAATTTATGGCAGTTGATTACCGTGGATATTTGAAGTGGATTAGATACAGTGGTGCCAGTGTCGTTGTTACACTGAACCCTGTACACTGGAGTTGGATACCTAGAGCTCGGCACGAGAAACCAGCAGAGTGGCCTAGCCCCAACGAAAACACCTACATGGTGTCGTGGTTATTTTTAACTGTTCGAGCATGGACAGACAACGGAGATTGGTAATGAAAGTTTATATCGGCAAATATCGAGATCACTGGATCTCACCCTACACCATGTTGGACTACATGTTCTTCTGGACTGACTGGTCAAAGTGCGCTCGCTGGAAACTTCTGCAAACACTGGAAGATGAACGCCAAGAAAAGTCTGCATACGTGGAACGACCTAACTGGTGCGAAAAGTGGAGTGATCGACTGGAACCCATCAGCCGGGGCATCATGTGGGTACTGGATCGAATCCATCCCAAGATTGACTATGTGAAGATTGACAAGTGGGATACCTGGAGCATGGATCATACCCTGTCTATCATTGTGTTGCCCATGCTCAAACAACTGCAGACAACCAAGCATGGCAGCCCGTTAATAGATGATGAGGATGTGCCAGAAAATCTGCGTAGCACAGCCGCACCGCCCAAAGAAAACGAGTGGGACACAGATGCCAACCTGCACCTTCGCTGGGAGTGGGTCATGAACGAAATGATCTTTGCGTTTGAACACAAGGTAGATGATTCTTGGCAAGATGCTTTCCGTTCAGGTGAACATGATCTACTATGGATTCCTGTGGACAAGGATGGTAATGAAGTGCCCAAAGGCGAGCACAAACATTATCAAATGAAGCACGGTCCCAAGGATACCTACCAATGTGACTATGCGGGCATGAAAGTGGTAGAGGATCGCATTCAAAACGGCTTCCGCTTGTTTGGCAAGTACTACCAAGGCCTGTGGGATTGACCATTAAATCAATGTGTGCTATAATCAGTGACCAATAACTATGACTGATTCGATGTTTGACTCAATGATCCACGACCTATTATCTCGACATGATCCGCGCCAAACTAATCTACCAATTAAACTAGCAGACTATGAATCCTGGCAAAAGTTATATACATTTGATGCCCTGCAAGATGTGAGATATGGGCAAAGTTTTTGCAATCACTTTGACATTCAAGATCATAGAATTTACTATGAACGAGATTGGGTGCGATGTGACACCATTATAAGGAAAGACTGGATTGAAAGACCCTGACTACCCGCACGGCGCACGTATCAAATGGGGCAGACCCTTTGATACTGTTACTCAATGGGAAGAGGTAGCTACCTGGGGCATAGAGTTCTTTGGGCTACCTGGCGATCGCTATATTACAGACATCAACATCAACGAAATGATCTGGTGGTTTAGAGATCCACGTGATCAAACCTTGTTTACCTTGCGCAACGGATCAGCACAATGCATCCAATCACAATCACAAACATAGGACCGGACGAAGCAGTGGACTTTAAGGGTCAACTGCTTGACGCAGGACTAGTGATGAATACTGACTTTTTTTGGAAGTATCATCCATCTAGATGGGATAACTTTACAGGACACACCAGCGGCAATTATGCTATGTTTTATTTCCGCGAGCCTGCCACAGCAACCTTTTACCAATTAAAATGGACATGAAATATTTTTTACTTGCACTTGTTGTTGCGGTGTCTCCAGCCTGGAGCAAAACCAAAACAGCCAACTTGCCCACGGAGTCTGTGTTGATCTTCAATGTATCAAAAAACAGATCCGAGTATGAACGCAATGCTACCGAGCAACGTGCTATTGCAAGTATTACCAAAGTTATGACTGCCATGGTTGCACTGGACTATGACCGAGACCTAAACAAACGACTCATGCACCGACCCAGCGTATCTACAAGTTTACCACGACAATTGTACACTCGCCAAGACTTGCTCACGGCCATGCTGGTTAAATCAGACAATGGCGCCGCAGAGACCTTGGCCCAGGACTATCCTGGTGGCGTACCGGCTTTTGTTCAACGCATGAACACACATGCACGTGAATGGGACATGACACGCACACAGTTTGTAGACCCACATGGTCTTGGCGCAGGCAACATCAGCACAGTACACGACGTGGCCAGCATGATCACCACCTCCTCCAACTACTGGTTCATTCGTGAAACTTCAATCAAGAAACAAGTAGCCATAGAAACACAACAGAAAAAACGAGTGCGCACCATCAGCCTTGCTCACACCAGCGCACCCATGTTGTTTGAGTTTGACAACATCATTGTGAGCAAAACAGGATTGACGTCAGCGGCTGGTTGGTGTGTTGGTCTGGTTGTTGCTCAAAAGCAAGAACAGTACGTGATTGTGGTACTGGGTGCTCCAAACAAATCACAGCGATTTGCAGTGGTCAAGGATGCAATGTACAATCATGTGCTGGATCAGAATATTCCCTACTCCTTGGATTTGCAATAATTACAACATGTTAGATGAAAGAGTTATAGACTCTAGAAACCGTGAAAGTTTCCTTTACTCCCGGGAAATTGCCAAACCTTTTGGTGAATTGGACCGTGTGATAGATTGGTGCAAAACTGAAATGATTGGAGATTGGCGTTGGCAATTGGTTGATGTGAGTTCTGATCGTCGTCCTGGCCGCTACGTTTTCTACTTTGATAGTGAACGGGACTTTTTTGCCTTTACACTACAATGGTCTTGACCTAATATTGCTAATTTGCTATAATTAGCACATGTTAGAATATTTTGAGCGTATTGATAAACTGGTGTCCAGGAGTAAAGCCTTGCCCAATGCCGAGGCACGTGCTGACATGTTGACAATGTGCAATGCCGCTCATGATATTGCAACGGAATTGAGCCGGGAATTGGTTGAGTGTCGCAGACGAAGCAAGCTCAGCGCACACAGCGAAACCCTGATAAACCGATTAGATGAGTCCATAGACAACGTGGAAAAAATGTTGACCTATGCAACATTACGATATTCAAAAAAAGGATAAAACATGATTCAAATTGAGAACCTTACACCGTACCAGTGCGAGATGCTGGATATAATGTGGGAACTAGACAGCGAAGACGATTATGTTGAATGGTACCGGCTGTTGGATCCCGAAGACCAACTGTTGGCCGAATCACTACAATGCTTGATCATTTTTGAAAGCCTTGAGCCCACAGTTCAAGAGATGGATACTTACTGGCTGGCCAACAACTACCTTAAGAAATTCCAACTGCAATGAATCACAATTTTTTAGTCATGTGGTGCAACGAAGGCCTTGAGTGTGTGGTTGACTTGACCGAGGACGAAAAAAACCGCACCTGGTCTGTGCTCACAGGAAAACCACCTGTAAGTCGACTGCCCAGTCTACACCACTTGATTCTACGTGCAAAATTCAACATGCAACGTCACTATGAGATCTACACCGTGGAAGCCACCGAAGGTATCTCAGCAGATGACATTCGCGACATGTTTGAGAACTCACCGCAGACGGCCGCTGACACCATACGTGAACGTGGCAACTGTTTGCACAGTGATCGAGTGACGGATGATCGGGTATTAATACGATAAGTATTTTATTGACCTAAGGAGGGTTAACATGCAACAACTAAACGAAGCACAATTAACAGAAATTGGAACTTATGGTGTCCTACTAGATGCTAACAATCCTGCAGTAAATTTAAAATTCAAGTCTACTCGCAATGATTTGTCCAAGCGAGCACTTGGTCTTATTGATCGCATTAATTATTGTATCAGACTGGCAAATGCAGGCAAAGACTACAAATCTGATGCATTTAGGCGGGCACATCCAAATGTGTATTTCCCGAGATACCAACCTTTCATCGATGCTGGCACTACAGATTTCCAAGTTAGATTGACCTCAACCTTTAGTGTTACAAAGTAATGCTTTAGTATTACATAATATTTTGGTAAAACTGCTGAAGAAAGCGGTTGACCAATAAACGGTATTTTGCTACAATTGATGCATACGTTAAGAAATTGACGTATACAAGTTTAATTTTTTCAATTCTCCTTAACTATTAGGAACCTAAAATGACTGCAACAAACTGCAAAAATCGCAACTTTAAAATGGTGTTCATTGACGAGCACGGCAATGCGGAAGTGCGTTGGACCAACGATCCCAAGGTGTTTATCAAAAATGCCACTAGAGACATTAGAATCGCCAAAGGCGAGCTAAAGGGCAAGGTATGGGATTCATGGGCTCGATTCAAGGATTCCTTGAATGTCACATGGACTATCTCGGGTGCAGGCGAGCTGGAAATTTGATGCAAGACACAACCGGTCCGGTTGTGTCTCCTCTTGTATTATGTTACAATTAAGTCTAAAGGAAACAACAATGAATAATCACCAACACCAAGCTCTTGATACAGAGCTACAACGACAACGCTACGGCGAGAACTCAGAACTACTTAAAGGTCTAGGATACAACACTGATGTCATGAACATCCGGCGTATGTCTAGGGACTTGGCAACGCAGGACACATGGCGGTACATGGAATCCAAGGATCTAGAAGACCTCAAGGATTGTGTAACTGACTACAGTTTGTATGAGTGGGTGGTTAATACTCAACTTGATCCTGCACTGTTAGAACCAGGATTAGTGTTAGAATTTGGTACCGCAACTGGTCGTACATTGAATCAGTTTGCTCATTGGTTGCCAAACAAAACCATACATGGGTTTGACAGTTGGCAAGGATTACCCGAGAAGTTTAACGACTTGCCTGCTGGCCACTTTGCCCAGGAACTGCCCGAGGTGTTACCAAACTGCAAATTGGTACAAGGTTGGTTTGGCGCTAGGCCCCCACAAGACCAATCCAACATTGCAGAAAACACGGCACTTGCATTTGCAACCACTACACAGGAATCTATTGCACTTTTGCACTTGGATGCGGATTTGTACTCCAGCACAAAAACAGTCCTTAGTGCGTTTGCCAAACACATTGTGCCAGGTACTGTGATTTTGTTTAACGAGTACTGGAACCATCCAACTTGGAAGAAACATGAATTTAAGGCCTGGCAAGAGCATTGCAAAATGTATGGTGTTGAGTATGAGTACATTGGTTATGCCAGTGATCACCAAGAAGTGGCAATTCGGATAACCAAGTAATTGACACCAAAAGATTTCTAGTGTAAACTAGAAACTGTACTGACAATAGTGTTAGTACAAAACAGTAGGCCCTGAATTAAAATTGGGGCAACTTACAATTTGAAAAGGTAATTTTATGGCAATTTCATTTGCATCAACTAGCGGCCAGTTTGGCGTGTATGGTTCATACGCGGCACAGGTCAACGCCAAATACGGCAACACAGCCAGTCACTTCCAAGACCTAAAAAGTCGGTGGAATAGCACCATGGCACTGTATCAACCAGTTACAGTCAACAGCATCAACTCATCACTGAAACAACGTATTGCAGGTTGGATCAAACTACATCCCAAAGTCAAGACATTCAAGGACATGCCTTTGTGCCGTGCCCAAACTGCACGCCTCAGCGATATCTTGATTGACGAAACAATGCAACGTCAACTCAACATCAGTTGGGTGTTGGAAATCATTGAAAACTGGCGTAGCTGGCAGGCCATGCCTATCCAAGTTTACACTGTGGGTTCCGATGCTTCACCGGAGTTGGAATACCTCGGGCAAGATAAATTGTATGCTAGCTGGGATGGCCAGCACACTGCTATGGCATTTTATATCATTGCTGTGTTTATCCTGGGTCTTGATCCTAAAGATGTTGAGATTCCTGTAGTAATCTACGAAGTGAGCACCAAGGCTGAGATCCGTAACAACTTTATCCAGAGCAACACTGATGGTGGTAAAAAGCTCTTGGACAAGATTGACACTTTCCAGCAAATGGTGTATGGTGTACGTGTTGATGGCGCTACCTATCCTGAGTGGTTGGAAGTGGAGAAAAAGCAACAGTATCTCGAGGCTGCTGGTCTGTTTTTAACTGACAAAAAGTTCAAAGACGATCACATGACTGGTGCAATTAGTCGTGTGGAAGACATTGTGAGCCGCAAGCACTCACCAGAGATTGTGAGACAGTTTTGTGTATATGCACAAACTGTCTTGGGAATTACTCCTCGCGCAATTAATACCAAGGAAGCTCCTATCATTCTAGGCTTTCTCAAGATGGCTAGTGTAGATAATGTGCAGTACACCGATGATGGGATTCGTAGTCTTGCATTATTGTGCAACACCATGTTTAATGCAGATTTTGACGAAGGCGGAGAGTTCTGGGCCAAATTGGAAACAGCATATGTTAACTGGTGGGAAAACCATTATGAAAACGTTGACGTGAGCATGCGCCCTGAACGTCCGCGCATGAACAAAGACTGGACACAAGGTGGAACATTCTTCTGGCATCTGTTGAAAAAGAACTGGAGGGACGAAGCTGGCTTGCCAGTGTTAATGCCCCGGTTGAATATTCAAACACCGTTCATTCCTTCTAAACAGGACTTGTTTTAACATGAACTTAGAACTGCTTGAATCAAATGTCAAGGGGTTCGTACACCCCGACTACGGTCGGGTTGTGCGAGATGGCCAGGCCTACGTGGCAACAGAGATGTTTGTACGTCGTGGGCTAAAGATTTGCTTGGCCTTGTACCGCAAGCTAGAACGCCTGGACCAAACTGCTCGATTGTTGCGTGATGCAATCGACTTCTTGTTGCGTAGGTATCATGGCTACGCAATCAAAGAACGTATCCGTGCTCACTATCGTGATGCCAGTTTAAAAGCAACTGACAAAACTGATTTTGAACATGTGATTCCTGCGGCATTGTTGGCAGCATTGTTGATTCAAAACAAGATCACAGTTGACTTGGCCATGAATCCACCAACTTGTTTAATCAAGAAGAAACATCATGCCTTGCTTAAAAAACAAGGCCTTGCTAACAAAACTCCAGATGTTTGGAACTTTTGGGAAAGGTATTCTATGCTTGGTATCAAGATCGAAACTCACAATGGAGATCCTGTAGACATGACAGCATGGAACTTGGGTACACATGTCATATACTTTAAAATTTAATCTAAAGGAAACAAAATGAGCCGTTTAGCATTACACAGCCGCCCCTTCGTGGTTTTTGATCCTGCCAACAAGGAACATCGCAAGTGGTTTGCAGAATTCAACCGCAGTGCCAAATGGGGTTCTTGCCCTGTGAGATTTGTGGTAGAGGATGACAATGGAGACTTAGTCACAATGATCCAGCGCAGACTGATCCAGTACTATGTAAGCAGAGAATTTTCTCCTGTTGCTGTAAAATCTGTCTCAAAAAAGCAACATAAATTTGGTTGACCAATAATTCCCAATTTGCTATAATTAGGAATGAATAAAACGAACGAACTCTTACAGTGGACCGGAGCAGTGTTAATTGTTGCCGGCCACGCTCTTAACTCACTGGGGTCTGAATATCATCAAGATTTTTGGAATATCGTGAGCTTTACTCTAGGCACCACATTATTTTTAATATGGGCCTTCAGAGCAAAAAACAAACCACAAACCACGGTCAATACAATATCGATAATTATTATGTTAGTGGGATTATATAAATCCCTGAGTTAATCTAAAGGAAACTATTATGAAACTTGAACATCGCGCCCTACTTCAAACCACGGGCATTATCCTGGGCATTATTGCCGCTGGTGTACTAATATCAATTATCACAGCAAATATGTCACTAGAAACTGGCATGTACCTTACAGGTGCTGTCTTCTTTGCTATATTCTTTAGATTAATTTATAATGTTGTCCTAAACCGACTGTGGATGGGACAACTTCTTAAAGATTATGACAAATCTGCTTAATTTTTAAGCAGAAAAGTGTTGTAAAAAAGCCACACTATTTCGGTTGACCCAATATTCCCGTTTTGCTATAATACTTGTATAGTAATTAAAAAGGAGTTAGAGATGACAGCAACAGAAACAGCATCAATCCGCACCGCAGTTGGCCGCAACATTCAACATGATCGTGAGATTGCCATGTACGGTTTAACAGAAGCTGATTTACGTGCCAGTGTTGAGCGAAGCATTACATTCAAGACTTCAGGCCCAGCAATGGTTGTGGCCAGCTGGATGAGTGACGCACAAGAAGAGATTGCACACGGCATGGGCGAATCAGCTCGCAAGACCTTGAACCGTGCAAAATGGGTGCTTTTTGAGTACATCATGGACCGTGCAAACGGTTGACCATAAATTCCCAATTTGTTATAATACTTGTATAGTAATTAAAAAGGATTCCGAAATGAAAGCAATCGCAACAGTAGTGACCCCAGAAGCAGTTCAATTGGCTTGTCAAGAAGCCGGCCTAGAAGCCCGTGCGGCAGCCAGAGACTTTTTTGAAAAGCATGGTGACCGTGATGCCTGCGGATTTGCCTGGGTCAATGTTTGGGGTGTTCGCTCCAACAGCAAAATTGGCAAAGCCCTGCAAGCTCAAGGCTTCCGCAAGGACTACACCGGCTCCTTGTGCATGTGGAACCCCAGTGGCTTTCCTACACAATCAATCAGCATCCTGGAAGCAGGTGCCGAAGCCTATGCCCAGGTACTTAAAGATCAACTGGGCCTGGACCGTGTTTATGCCGGTTCACGTTTAGATTGACCAATAATTCCCAATTTCGTATAATACTTGTATAGTAATTAAAAGGAGCTCAAGATGGGTACACGTTCAAGAATTGGTATCATGCACGGTGATGTTTGCAAATCAGTTTACTGTCACTGGGATGGTTATTTGGAACACAATGGTCGCATCTTGCAAGAGCACTATGACTCTGCCCGGGCCAACCATCTTGTGGCACTGGGTGATATCAGTTCACTGGGCACAAAGATTGGCGATGAGCATCCGTTCTCAAAGTTTGAGCTCAACACGGATTCGCCAGATTTTGCCAAGCTCATGGCTGTACACGAGCAAGCAGAGAAAGAAGGCTGGACCACATTCTACGGTCGAGACCGTGGTGAACAGAACGTAGAGTTCAAATCAGATTTAACCTTTGAGGACTTCTTGGCCCGTGCTGAGGGCTGTGGTGCAGAGTTCTACTATATCATGAAGGATGGCGTATGGTACACAGGTTGCCCTGGCAAAGACAACGCTCTTGTGCCCTTAGCAGATGCATTGACCCCTGTTGCAAAGACATGGGAAACGGTTGACCTTTAATTGCCCTTTTGCTATAATACTTGTATTGTAAATTAATTAGGAGACCGACATGCCAGGATTTGTAGACGTAAGCAACATGACATCACAGGAAATCAAACGTCTAGGACAGATGGATGACGACTATGAAACTCCACGCCAAACTTGGAAACCCAAAGCCAAGCCTACGGGTGCCAAGCATTCTGTGGACAATGTCTGGGGTGCGGCATGTGCGGCTCAACGCATCAATGGTTCCTACGTAAAAGAAACCCAACACCAGTTTGACGAGAACACCAACACCATGGTGGTTGTGAAACAACGCAATCGCGATGTCATGTCAGACATTCTGGCCAACCCTGCCCTGCTCACAGTGGAAGATATTGCACAGGGCCAGCAGTGCCGGAAATTCCTGCAACAAGACATTACCTTGCGTGGACTTAAAGGCCGGCTCACAGAGTTTGATACTGCCATCAGCAAGACCGTTGCTGTGTCAGAAGAATTTGACACAGTCACGCACAAATACGAACTGGCAGTGGTTGCAAGTTTACCTGCAAGTCACCAACGTAGCTTGGCCCGTCAAGATGTTGACAGCCGTGTGCGTCAGACCGCAGGCGGATATGTGGGTGCTGTGGATGCCAAGATCGAATCAGACGTAGAAGTTGTGAGTGCCAATTACAGTCACACCTACAACATCTTTTGGGTAACTGCAATCACCGCGGACAATCAAGCTGTGTTTTTCAGTTACCGATCTAAACTGGATACCGGAACATGGATCCACATCAAAGGCACCGTCAAGGCACAACGCGATGGTAAAACTCAACTCAACCGTGTTAAAATTGTTTAAGGAAAAATCATCATGGCAACTAAACGAACCACTAAACCATACAGTTATCGAGACGTTTTACCAAACGGTAAAACAACAGGCCAGGCTTTGTTAGAGACACTGTCTAATAGTCTTGGCAACGACTATTCAACTTGGCATAAAGATCCAAAGTACGTTGACATTCTTCGTTGGTGTCATGTGTTTATTTTTGGACGTCCAGCATCCGCATTCAAACCCGGTGGTGGCCTTCGTTTACGTATTGCATTTTTAGAACAAGCAATTCGCCAAACAAAAGGAACAAAAAATAAACGCCAATGCTATAACGACGTAGCAATCGATGCGTTAGCCGCAGGTGTTATCAATGTTGAAACATATCACATCCTAAGGAAATAATATGCGCAACATAGTACTCGGATTCGTTTTGGGCCTGGTAGTCAGTTCAGTTGGATTTTCGGGCATTGCTCGAATGTTTGACAAGGGCGTCCAGACCATCCAAACCCATAGCAAAGAATTGGCCCAGTGAAACGGGCAAACCCAATCAAAATTATTGCAAAAAGACTTGACCATAAACTGTTCTTTTGCTATAATATTGATATGTTGTGTGACAAGCAACATGTATTTTATCTTTAATTTAACAGGCAATTTTGAAAGGCAACACAATGTCAGAATCTAAACTCTTTACAGTAGCAGGTACCGCAACCAATCCTGATGGTACCACTAAGGCTCGCTTTGCGAACGACTTGGTAGCACGTATCAAGATCCTCAACAAGGGCGGATGCACTAACATCAACTTGGTAGAATTGCCAAGCCCAATGACCAAACTGCAAGCTCTGCAGTTCTTGCAAGACACACAAGGCTACACTGGTGACGCCAGCTATGCCGTAGCCAATAAATTGGCAGAGAAGACCAAGGTTGCCAAGAAAGGCGAGGTTATGGTTTCTGCTAAGAGTGCCAAGCCTGCTAAGGCCAAGAGCACCGTGACAGCAGAACAGTTGTTAGAGGCTGTCAAAGCCTAACGCAACTTTGCGCCAGACAGAGCGGCTTTTGAGCCGCTTTTCTTTTGACTGAGATAACTACTACATGCTTGATGAAGACCAACTGCAAAAACGCATCAAAGCAATCATGATGGACCTTATGATTGTGTTATATGACCACGGTATCAAAGAAGCGCACATGGGCGCCATGATGCGACTGTTGGGTGTGGATGATGAGAGTGCCGCCAAACACGATGATGAGAGCGTGGTGCTAGACGAAAAATTTGGCGAGATGATAACCAAATTAAACAAACAAGTGCCACCTAATATCCCATTGGGCACTACTTTCCATTAATGTCCATAACCTCATACCGTGCAGTAGAACCGCTGTACATTGTTACCATACGAAACAACACTCAAGCTGAAACCCTGTTCAAGGCCTGGGTCAAAAGCAATCGTGTTGAGCATGCCAACATTACTGGTAACCGAATGATGTTGCACGACCAACGTGGTTTTGAGCAGTTTAGAATTACCTGGAAACACGAAGTAGACAGCATCACTATTTGGGATACCTGGAATCGTAGACACATATATTTAGACTAAACTGAAGTGCCAAAATCCAGGCTTTTTATTGACATTGCCTCTACAGGCGTGTATAATTACTATTGTTATTAACAAAGGAACCACATGACACAACATGAACAAATCGTGGCCGCATACGAATCATATATTGCGGAAAATGAAAAATTCACAACCAAGGGTGTGAAGGCAGCGGCAGCTCGTGCTAGAAAAGCATTGCAAGAAATGAGCAAGGGCATCAAGGAACGCCGCAAAGAAATCACAGCAGAAAAAGAAGCATTGGCCACTGCCGCAAAATGATTGTAAAAGATAGTCAACTACATCAAACCGAATGGCCCTTGGTGCTTACCCCGGAACAGAGAGAGCAACTGATACAAGAAAAAGTTGCTCGACTTGCCGCTTGGTATCAGCACTCAAAAACCGATGACCACAAAGATTGTGAACGTAGTTGAAGACCCGGATACCGGCGATCTCATGCTGGATCTGGGTATCGAGTTGTGCGCCGAGCTTGGCTGGCAAGAAGGCGACACACTTGACTGGCAAGACAACAAGGACGGCTCATGGCTGATTTCAAAGATACCTCCTTCTCAAACTTAACCGACACAATTTCCGCACAAGACTACGATTTTCAAACAGTAGATCTCAGTACAATAGATCTTAGCAGTAGTATCACAATGGCCAGTCCAGTGTTTACTATATCAAGTGCACCAACAATAACAATCGGCAATAGTGGCGCTAATATTTCAAACAACATGTGGACCACAAACACCACAACAGGGTGGAATGGTACCAGTGCCGCAGATCTAAATCAATCTGGTAAACTCAGTTTACAAGGTACCAACGCTGACATTGACATCAATGGCAAGAGCTTGATGAAAACTCTTGAAGCACTGGAAGACCGATTGAACATGATGGTACCAAATCCTGAACTAGAAAAGGAATGGGACGACTTGAAGAAACTGGGCAACCGCTATCGCAAACTAGAAGCCAAGTGCAAAGAAAAAGCCAAAATGTGGAACAAACTCAAATCCATGCCCAAACCAAACATAAACTTATGACATCAAAACAAAGAATCAAACACATCTCTAAGTGGATTCGATCATACGCTACCAAGAACAAGATCTCAACTCTTGTGGTGGGCATTTCGGGCGGAATTGACAGCTCAGTTGTGAGCGCCTTGTGTGCCGAAACAGGGATCAATACCATTGTGGTGCAGATGCCAATTCGTCAGGCCAAGAATCTAGACAACCGTAGTTCAATGCAGGCAGGATGGTTACTGGAACGCTACAAGGACACAGTCACACACATGAGCATGGACCTAACTCCTGTGTACACAGCATTTGAAAAGAAAGTTGGTCCATTCTGCTCCACAGAGCAAGAACCCAATGAATCAGAGCAACTGGCATTTGCTAACTCACGTGCTAGACTACGCATGATGACCCTGTACCAAATTGCACAGAGTCATGGTGGTATTGTGGTAGGTACAGGCAATAAGGTAGAAGACTTTGGTGTGGGTTTCTACACCAAGTATGGTGATGGTGGTGTGGACATCAGTCCAATTGGTGACTGTCTCAAAACTCAAGTTTGGGACATGGGCAAAGAATTGGGACTGCCACAAGAAATCATTGATGCTGCTCCAACAGATGGATTATGGACAGACGGACGCACAGACGAAGATCAGCTGGGCATGAGCTACTCCGATTTGGAACGGGCCATGGCCAATGACGAGCTTGAGCGTCAAGATGTGTACAACACCCTGCCTATAGAATTAGGCCGAGAAGAACGAGCACAACTCAAGAAGTACCGTGCCATTCGTGCCCGTAACTTACACAAAATGGAACCAATTCCTGTGTGCAAGATTGGTATCCAATGACCTATGTTGTCACAGAAGCCTGTGTAAAATGCAAATACACAGATTGTGTCAATGTCTGCCCTGTAGATTGCTTTAAAGTAGGTCCTAACTTCCTGGTCATTGATCCAGATGAATGCATTGACTGTGCAGTATGTGTGCCCGAATGCCCAGTTGATGCCATCTATGCTGAAGAGGATTTGCCACCAGATCAACTGGAGTTTGTGCAAATCAATCGTGAGCTGGCCAAGGCATGGCCTACCATTACCAAATCAATTGCACCGTTAAATGATGCCGAACACTGGGCAACGGTAAAACTCAAACGTCATTTGATTGACAAATAACATATTCTAGTGTATAATACATTGAGTGGAATAACTACCCACTTAATGGCAAAAAGGAAGCATTTTTGCCCGGTCTGACCGGGAATCCTAACTCAAATGAGTAAGTAAAAGCCTATGGAAACAACTTTAACATCAAACAAAATTGACTTTGTGCCTTGGATCTCTCGGTTCTTTAAGACTGTGGGATTTGTGGCCGTGGCTCTAGCTGTTGTGGCAGTTTGCAACGCTAGGTTAGAAAGTCTACGTAATGCGCAAAATGCCATGCCTCCTGGGTATGTCACTGCCGCAGAACAAACACGCCAATTAGAATGCTTGACACGCAATATCTACTGGGAAGCCGCCAGTGAACCATTTGAGGGCAAAGTAGCAGTGGCCCAGGTCACATTAAATCGCATGCAATCGGGTAAATTCCCAAATTCAGTCTGCGGTGTAGTGTACCAAAAGAATGTGTTCTACGAAAAAGTAGTATGCCAATTCTCATGGCACTGCGAAGGTAACCAAAAAATGAAACCCATACACAAACCCCTATGGCGAGAATCTGAAGAAGTAGCCAAAAAGGTCTTGTTGGAAGGCTTCCGCTTGCCCGGTTTGAAGAACGCACTTTACTATCATGCTGACTATGTAAACCCAGGATGGCAATTGCCAAAAATTGACCAAATTGGTCGTCACATTTTCTACGGAGAGCGCAAATGAATATCGAAACAGTACGTAACTTTCTTTCAACTACCCTAACCAAAATCTCTGCAGAAACTCTGGGCTGGCTGGCAGCCATAGTGATTCATGCCGCAACCATTCCCACCTTGCTGGCCTTGATGACTGGACTGAGTGATCGCACACCCAATTTGGATATTGTGCTGTTTGCCTGGGCCGGTTTGGTCCTGATGTTTTTACGGGCAGTGGTGCTCAAAGACCTGCTGAACATCATCACAATTGGCCTGGGCTTTATAGTGCAGGCTGTGCTGATGGCTTTGATCTTGTTCAAATAACAGTTGACCACTAAATCCTGTTATGCTATAATAAAGCATGATTAAGATTAGTACAAATTCCAAAACATTTAAAACTCTGCGTCCGGGCGACCCAGACTTTGTGATGGATATTGGCATACTAATGGCACCTCGTGCTGGACTTGAGATCAGCAACAACTGCCCTGATAGATACGCATCAGTAATTGAAGAATGTATCAATCAAGGCTGGCTCAAACCTGTGGCACACATGAAAGAATCTGAATACACGTGGGAGTTACTACAGAAATGATTGATACCGAAACCAATGCAAGAGACATTGCGTACTCCAAAGAGCATGATGCCTACTACAACCAAACAACCAACGAGTGGACCGAGCCCAAGTGCGATGACCCTGCTTGTGAGTATTGTACTACCCGCCCAGAACGGCCAGTAGTTGACAAATAAATTTAGGCATGTTATAATACACACATACTTTGGAGATATCGAATGAGCATGCACCTGCATCACCCTAGCTTGAGCCTCAACGGCAAGAAGCGTGGCAAGGTCAAATTCCGTAATGCCGCAGAGGCACAACGTGCCCGAGATTTGGACACCAGTTGGAAAGAGCTGTTGAAGACTCAAGGCATTGAGCAAGACGAACGTCGCAGGCGTCGGGCCATGAGTGCCGAACCGCTGACCTATAACTTGACCACACCCGTGGGCCGCGAGACTGCTCACATTCCCAGCCGCGACACAGGCCACTCAGGTGCTGTGCGCACCAAAGACATTCCGCAGTACACTGGTACCAAGATCTTGGGCATTGGCACCATGCATAAATCCAATGCTGTGCCTGTGTTCTCAAATGAAGAAGCACATGACATTGCCACAATGAGGAGAGGATAATGATGCATCCGGCAGCACTTAATAACTTGGTACATGAAACCTTTATTGACATGCCCAAACGTGTACAGGTTCACAAATGGTGTGAGCAACAGTTTGGCCGTGCCTGGGAACCGTTTGACAATCGCGAAGGACGCTGGACCATGATCTGGGGCGGACATGACGAAGACACTCAAACCCTGATCAATGAGAAGCTCACCAAATCTAAAAAGTATAAAGTTTGCTTTGAGGATGAACAAGATCTGCTTGTGTTTAAGTCGGTCTGGCCGTGATTAAGAAACGTTTGTTAACCAATAGAGAAATTATTATGGATGGAATTATGAGTACCGATATGTGGGAAAAACAAGAAGTTGTACGACTGCTCAAAGGAGCACCTGGCACCATGTACCAAGAAGCAGATGATGTCAACAAGACCATCATGCGTGACTGGATCAAGAGCCTGCTGAACAAGCAAGAAATCACAGTGCGATTTACCAAAGCAGATGGCACTGAACGTGATATGAAGTGTACTTTAAACTGGGACTTGATTCCTGAACAGCCGCAAAAAACCACAACAGGTCCTGTGGATGGCATTGTGCTAGAGAGTGCCAAAAAGCCACGCAAAGATCCCAAGGAACCCGATCCTGCTGTGATCAAGGTGTTTGATGTAGAAGCCCAAGCCTGGCGCAGTTTCCGTATGGATAGGTTGAAGAAGATCACTGCGGAATTGGTGTTCGAATAAGTAATTGCTTATGGCAAAAGAAGAAACTATAAGCATGGAAGGCAGAGTAGAAGAGATTTTACCAGCCGCTATGTTTCGCATTAAATTAGACAATGTAAGCACCACAGTACTTGGACATCTAAGTGGACGTATGCGTACTAACAACATCAAGGTATTACTGGGCGACCGTGTGGAAATTGAGTTCACACCCTACGATCTCAGTCGTGGACGTATCACTCGCCGCAAATAAATACACGATGGAACTACGTGACCACATCAATCTTGTAGAAGCAAGCACCCGTCCGGCAAAACTGGAAACCACTCCTTTACCTTATGGCGTCAAAGACCTTGAGCCCATAATGAGCAAGGAAACTATAGACTATCATTTTGAGCATTTGGCCAAAGGCTATGCCAAAAGATATAATGCAGGAGAAGGCAATGCGGATTTTAATCGTGCTGGCAGTTTTTTACACAACAAGTTTTTCCCTCAGCTTCGGGCTCCCAAAGGCGCCAACCGGCCTCGAGGTGCAGTACTCGCGTTGATAGAAGAACACTTTGAAACCTGGGAAGATTTCAAAGACGCTTTTAAAGAAGCCGCAATGAAGATTCAAGGCTCCGGCTGGGTTTATTTGAGCACCGGCGGTGCAATCAAAACCATTGCCAATCATGCTGTTCGAACAGACATCTGTGTGTTGGTAGACTGGTGGGAACATGCCTGGGCATTGGATTACCAAGCAGACAAAGAACGTTACTTAGACAATATCTGGAAGATCATTGACTGGGATGTTTGCAACGAAAGACTTTGATTTTAAAAAGGCAGAGATAAGTGTCAGTGCCATCGCATTTTAATCAGCAGTTTGCATCGACTACGCAGTTGTGGAACGGAACTGATTCCGAAAATAATTTTAAAAAAAATTGTGCTGTACCTGAATCTCGTAAAATTCTCGAAGAATCAGGCTGGCTTGTTCCTGAATCTCTAACTTATAAATTCAACAGTGAAGGGTTCAGAGATGACGAGTTTGATCAACAGCCCGCTGGACTGGCCATAGGTTGCAGCCATACTCAAGGTGTAGGAATTAAAAATGAACACACCTGGCCTAGCCAACTGCAATCCATGATGGGGCAGAAGATTTGGAATCTTGGTGTAGGTGGCGCTGCCTTGGACACTTGCTATAGATTGTTAGAATACTGGATAAAGCATCTCAATGTTAAATTTGTAATTTGTGTGGTACCCGGGATTTCACGTTATGAAATCTGTACCGAGAACAATTGGACAAATTTTGTGCCCACATCTGAAATTCGTCCATATCTCGAAGGCTATCATAGAGAATATTTGATGTACGATCAAAATAGCATTGTGAACAGACAAAAAAATTTGTATGCCAT
>Ga0209442_1000269_pt1 | contig 31042 bp, 31 predicted proteins | sample LauGreSBDMM110DD_2_FD_187565 | JGI IMG/M metagenome (GOLD analysis project Ga0209442, IMG submission 187565) | Freshwater lake microbial communities from Lake Michigan, USA - Sp13.BD.MM110.DD (SPAdes) (version 2) | ecosystem: Environmental > Aquatic > Freshwater > Lake | place: Lake Michigan...
GACTACGTGATGAGGGGCGGGAATCAGCATTTAATTCCTAAAAGATTTTATTCCGTTATTCTCTCATACCGGTTACCGGTATTGACCATACCGGTAAGAGAATAACGGAATAAAATCTTTTAGGAATTAAATGTATTAAATAAATATCACTGGGGGGATTTTGGCTGACACCCCCCCCCCTTTTTGTTAATCTGAACTAAACCTTCCCGGAAATGAAACCCCCCGGAAATGAAACCGCCCCGGAAATGAAACCCCCCGGAAATGGAACTAATTTGCTCATTTGTGTGTGAAGTGCACAACGGTGATGTCCGCTGGAGGCGAAGATGGTTCGGGAGGTGCGTGCGATCATCCCGCCGCACCGCCTGCGAAGCGACACAAGAACATTTCTTGGTCGCCTTCGACAGAACACTTCTGCATGAAAAACTCTCCTGCGATGCTCACTCCCAGGCCTTCGAGCATCGAGGGGCGGCGTATGACAAAGCGCAAGAATGCCATGGCGATTCTGGCAACTTCTGATAAGGAAGACGCTGAGAAGGAAGACGCTGAGCAGGAAGACGCTGAGCAGGAAGACGCTGAGCAGGAAGACGCTGAGCAGGAAGACGCTGAGCAGGAAGACGCTGAGAAGGAAGACGCGAGCAAGGATATTCTGGATTATATGTTGCAGACCTGGATCACGGAGCAGCAGAAGGAGGAGGAAGACGCTGGCACCGTGCTCAATGAGCCGGATGCGCCGCTCACGGAGCAGCAGCAAGAGATGTTGCAGACCTCCACCAGCACGACCTCCACCAGCACGACCTCCACCAGCACGACCTCCACCGTGCAGCACGCCTCAATCTGGTTTATGTGTGTGTGAGCTGCACACACTGTTCGGGTGCCTGAGATGCTTGTTGTCGTGTAGTTGTGCCCTCTGGACAAATCTTACACATCTCAGAGCTTGTTGTTTGCTTATACGAGCCAACACGGCAGGGAAGACAAGCAGCACCGCTGTGCCCTGGTGTACAGACACAGAGACTAGAGTGCACTGCACCAACATTCAGTGTATTGGTGTTGATATTGCACTTACAGCACCCTTTAGACCCTGTTGTAATAACACACGCACCATTATTCTCAGCACTGTCCCCTGCGTACTCTTTGAACGTGCCTGCGGGGCAAGGTGAGCAGATGCCTCCCTGCCTGCTGTAGCCGGCGTCGCACTGGCACACAGGTTCCAGGAGTCTCTGTTCGAATTTCCTTTCATGCACAGGGCACTGGAAGCTCCAAGCATACGAGAAGAATACAGAACATAGTATTACACAGCGCATGAGCGTCATGACACGTGATTGTGTTATATATATTTATTTAATAAAACTAGCTACTTCGCCCATTGTGGTACAACATTTAAAGGGTCCTTTCCCACATCATATGTATTTCTACCACCGATCGCTTTCCCTTGGCCCCCCTCCCCAAGCAGTTTTTGTTCCAGTACATTAAGTCGGCGTACTAGAGCACTTACAGTACCGGAATGTATGGGGCCCACTCTGAATTCCAGTACACGCAACCTTTCTTCCAGTGACGTAATTTTGTCAAGCAGTGACGTAATTTGCGAAGCCATAAGTAAAGTTCACGTTAATACTGGCGGTGCTGATTTCATAAGGGTTAAAAGCCGCCACAGTCTTTCGCAAAGCTTCCCCACAGATCTTCCGTTGTTGCATGCTCACCATGTTCATCAGCATCGTGTTCGGCTTTACGCTTGCCTGGAGCTCCTGTGCGAGAATCGGACGTGGCATAATGCCCATCAATTTTCTCTTTGAGGGTGTTATTTTCCCCACGCAGATTGTTCAAGTCATGCTCTTGCCGTTGATGAAGTGCCGAGGCAGCAACCATCATCTGCCACACACCATTTTCTTCCGCAGAATTTTGTACCAGCTTCTCCATGCCATGTTTGAATTGTTCCTTGCATTTGTCGTCTTTTGTGTCACATGCATCCATCCATTTTTTCATCAAAGAATCGAGAGCACTTTGCATCCCCTCACGCGTCCGAGCACTGAACTTGTCAACTCGCTGCTGCGTGTCATGCAGTATTCTGTCCTTGCTGGCGAGTTTGGCCTCAAGACTCTCAATGTGCTTCAGCATGTTAATCACCTCCCCAGACCTTTCTTTGTGCTCGTCCGCCTTGTACATGTCGCTGTTTTCCTTGTTACTGCTTCCGTAGTCCTTGCTACTGCTTCCGTAGTCCTTGCTCGCGTAGTCCTTGCTCGCGTAGTCCTTGCTCGCGTAGTCCTTGCTCGCGTAGTCCTTGCTCGCGTAGTCCTTGCTCGCGTAGTCCTTGCTGTAGTCTCTTCCACCCATGGGAATAAATTGTCCGTTTTCATTGCGTGCTGTGACAAATGGCTGGCGTGGTTTGTCTCTTGTTTGCTCCTGCCTTTGTTCGTGCGTGTTCTGTTCTGGCTGATGCATGGTAGACGAAGACATGTCATAAGCGTTCTTAAATATACAAGAGGTGTTTGAAAAAAATATTTTGTAGTTCAAGTTCTTGCGTAATTGAAAATTGACAAAAATATCCGGTTTGTGTGAGAAGTCTCGCATGTAATCACGAAGACTGTGTCATAAGCATAATGTCGACGGCGTCAAACGGTCGACCACCACTGATACACTTCGCAAACACCCTTGATTTGTCTCCATAGTGATCACTTTGAGGCATAACACTTGCAGTTGTACCGTTGGAAGGAGACCGACACATTCTATAAGACTTGATCCTCACAACTTTGTCTGTTTGTTTTAGTCCACTGCTCTTTCCGATTCCGCTATTTCCACCATACAATCTTTGATCCATATATATATCTTTGCTCTTGCGCGGGTTGACGTCGCCAGAATTTCTGGATCCATTGTCCAAACCTGCGCAACTTTGAAACGAATCCTTCTCAAAATCAAAATACCATTGTACTTCGTCGCCAGTATGCATTGCGAAATGCCCGTTGAGCACTGTCATCATCCCCCCAACAAGCACAGACGCGACTGTGTCGCCGGACAAGTAGCTCGCCCATGCCTGTCCTAGAGCCACTCCCTGACAACGGAATTCTGGGAGTGACTTGATCTGCATATCGACTGTGTCTTGCATGACTCGATTTTCGTCATTTGGTAGTATCTTTTTGGGTTTGGCCAGTGGTTGCACAAGTTTAGGTGCACAATCACAAAAACCGTTCCAGGTGGTGTTCTTCCACACTGTATAAAAGTCATATGCTGATTGTTGAGCATATAACACTTTCATGTATTCCATTGTGTGCGTATGTATGTCACCGAGTGTGGTCACCACCATAGGATAAGCTTTTGCACAAGCATCAGACTGATCTTTCTTCCTTGTTGTATTTAGTACAATTTCGTCTTTATGCATACACCATTTCATCTTGTTTGTGTGTAGCTGATTTTCTTTATCATAAACATTTGACGCGTTGTCCATCCAGTTCTGAAGCGCTCGTGTGTCGACTTTGCACGCCATAATATGCTTGGCAGCAGAATCGACGCGAGATCCAGTGGCAGTTCCAATGCTTGGCATGTCAGCGAAGGACATATATCGACTGTACTTATATAGGTGGAGTTTTAGTGTTGGAAATAAAGACACTTGTATAAATAAAGACACTTGTATTTAAAATCACGAATTATCTCCAGCTTTTAGTTATTTAAGAAGAGAATATTATGGCGATAAAGAAGAATTCATCATTCAATCCTTACATCACAAGAATCTTGACTTTATCTGCGCCGGGCGACAGCGAGTATTCCCCGTGGGCTCCCAATGCTGTGCCAGCTCCCAATGCTGTGCCAGCTCCCCCCAGTGATGACACGGCCGCCACATTTGTCGTGGACTTGCCATTTGGTGTGGACATTAAAGTTGATAATTGTCAACTTTATTTACAGCAAGTAAAAATGTTCAAACACTTGATATTCGAGCTCAAGCATCTTGATCTCGCAGGGTCTAAACAAATCTCTGTGCATTATGGTTTAGTTCTGAACCCTCAATTCCGAGAAGAGGACGAGTACAGTAATTTGACTCCGGCGCAGAAGGATGCATTTGAGACTGACATACTTGCCATGGATAACGCTTATAAAGAAAGCTGGAATCACATCACGAAGATCTGCGTGAATGAATTACAAGGTTATTTCAAGTTAGAGTTCTTCCGACGCAATATACCACAGCTGGGGGAGTATGAAACCAAATTTATACTTCCAATAAACACCATTGAAGAGGTGCGCAGTAAGATGCAGTCTGTTTTCGTTATGGATCTGTTTAAATGCACGCAGGTAGGACACCGAGTTTTTTCGTGGCAGGGTGAAGCTTCACGCGGAGAACTTGGAGCGTATAAGCGTGTGCGTGAAAACACCGTAGAGCGCGGAGAACGGCGCTCGAGAAGATAAGCCTTCGGCAGTGTCTCATGTCTTTGGTTTTGTATAAATAAAGACACTTGTATTTGAAAGTTACGCATTTTTTCCCCGCTTTCCTCTACTCTAACGCACTACAACAATGCATGTAGAAATCATCCCAAGGGTCCTCACTGTCTTTGTTTTTCTCACCGCACCAGTGTGTTTGCTTGCCTTCCTCCTCAAAAGCAGTTACATAACATGCATCGCGGGCGCCCTTGCGCACTAAGGAGATTTCCAGCACTGTTTTTGCTTGCGCAACTAGCTTGTTCTGTGAGTGTGCTACGTCTACAGAGTACCCCAGACTCAGCTCGCGCGCCACGCCGTCCTTTACCAGGCCACCTGCTATGGCACCCTCCACTGTGTCGTCGCTTATACGCATCACACAGTTGAGTCTTCCTGCAGCATCCACGAAGCTAGAAACAACGCTTCCCAACTGCTCTCCTCTATGCTCAGCTTTCACAGGGACGTTCCGAAGCGCTCCATTCCCTACCAAGTGGCGGAGCTCACTGTCTGTAAAATAAAGGCCGTTGTACCCTTGCTTCTCACCAGCGGGATTGCACACTCCCATTACTAGCATACGTTTAGCGTCTGCTTTATATAGCTCGGGTTTTCTTGGTGGTTTCCTGGTCATACAACATGATTGATTTCAGGGGAAGTAAATATAAAGATCTAGTTTGATTTCAGAGATCCTTTCAGAGATCTAGTTTGATTCCACAGATCGTTTGATTTCAGGGAATACTTGACAAATTTGAGGCAAATGGAGGAAGCGCTCGAAGAAAGCGAGCACACAACGCTTTCTCGACAACGCAACGAGGAGCAGGGCAGACAGAACTGGATGCGCATGTTACGCGCATTCAACGCTAGAGTCCCCCCTCACATGCGCATTAACGCAGGATGACTCTCCACAGTTCGCCGTATCTTTTTGAACCATAATTTATTTTTGAACCATAATTTATTTTTGAACCATTAATAAATTATGCAATATATAAGTCCCCTCAGCCTGAGAAACATCTGAGCCTCAGAGACACTTGAAAACCAAATCGTTTTTACTCGTCCGTACTATAGGTCACGATTGGCATTGCCTGTGCACAGTGCATCATGTAATACACATTTGACACTGTTGATTTACATTTGATTGTTTTTTTGTTTATATTTTTATTCAATGAAGTTTTGAATAAGTTCTCAGTTTGAGAAAATTTCCTTGACGTCTTCCTCTGTGATACTGTGTTGTGTGAACCACATCAGACCCAGTATGCGGGTTTCGAGGTTGAAAAGGTCTTGGCCAGCCTGAAAATAATGCTTGCTCAAGCGCGCCCGCATCTGCGACACCGTCTCCCCCTCCACAGTCCCTGTATCTGCTGGAAACGTCAACGCGGCATGCTGGTACTCATACTCGTTGTCGTTGGTCTCCATCTTAAACACCATTGCCATCAATACTGCGAAGAGCAGGTTTCGCAGCCCATATGTATCTGCACTGTCCTTTGCCTGTTTAGACAGATCCAAACCCGTATACCACGTTTGCACGTTGTCATTCAACCCCTTGTACAATTTGTGCAGGAGCACAAGTGCACAAATGGAAAGAACAGAGAAGTGTTTGCCGTCAGCACCTTTTGACGCCACTTTGTGCGTGCAGATCAATTGCTTGTCGAGCCTCTTGATCGTGTTCCTGGCATGTTCCAGGCCCTCTTTGGCCTTGGGGTCCCATGTTGTCAAGTTCTGCATGACTATCTCGTTAAGCTGTGTTGTTGGGTCCATTTTTAACATTCTGAGGAGCCTTGCCAGATCCCCTTCTGGGAGGAGTGCTTGAATGTGCGGAAGTTGTTCCGGATACAGGTCTACATGTTCAGTCTGCTTCTCTAAGAGAGCAAGGTTGCAAGGCTCCAAGGCTTTGGCTTCTTTTCCCCATCCCGGTGCTCGCAGCAGTTTCTCGCTTTCAACCTTGAAGATGGGCAATTGTGTTTCATAAGAGAACTTTCTACCTTCAAACGTGAAAGACTCCGTTGCACTCATCCCTCCTGCGATTCCCCGGCCGCGAATTATTACGGGCTTGCTTGCGTGTCATACTGTGGCTTATATACTCATTCTCACAAAAACATTCTAGAGTCCCCCCTCACATGCGCATTAACGCAGGATGACCTCACTCACAAACTTGAAAGAAATTGAAGGTTGTCACAGGTGTTAGTTTTCAAATGATCTTTATTATGACCAAGCAGAAAGGGCAATGCTCATCTACTAGCTGATGTGCGTCGACATCATGTGAGCATCGCAGAGACGCTTCAGAGCTGTTTTTTCAAATCAGCACAGCCCTCGTTCTCCAAATCAGGAACAGCGTTTTTGAAGAACTTGGACTGGTCGTCGGGGCGCAGCATGATTTCCCTCAAATGTTCGGGACAATGCATGAAACTGATATACCCACTAGGTGGCACATCATGGTGATCTCTCCAGCGCCAGTCCCACATCGCGCCTTCGTAGTACCGAGGTTAAGAGCAGCTTATATATCAGAATAATTTTACTTGTTTTTTACTCGTCCGTACAATAGGTCACGATTGGCATCATGTTAATGATGCCGTCGTTGCGGTTGAAGCCGAGCTTGCACAGAACATCAATAAATCCTGCATGGGGGAACATGAATGCTTTGATGTCTGTGACTTTGGTTGCATATAAAACATTGTTTGATGTGTTCTCGTCGATTGCTTTTACAAATTGCTGTACAAGTTGCTGCATTTCATCTTCTGAGTCTGCAACTTCTGAGTCTGCAACTTCTGAGTCTGTGGAATTGTGTTGTAAGTTTCGCTGCTCATTTTCACTCTTATTTCTGGCATATATTGTCACAGTATTTGTTTGGTCGCGGGGAGGGAAAAACTTGTTGTAGCGCACAGTGTTCGTTGGGAACCCAATGTTTTTGCCCGAAACCTGGAACTCATTGCCAAAGAGGCGAAAGCATCCAGTATCTCGAGGGCCTGTGAATATCCAGAAGCCTTCACTTGCGAAACAGTCAAATATAATTCCTGACTTACATGATTGCATTATAGCGGCAGAACATGTGTACACAGCGCCACAGCCCGTGAGCATAATGTCACGAGTAACACAGCTCGTGCTAGGCAGCATCATACTTGCGCCGTCTACTGAATTCACGTCTTCGATTAAGTCCACGTTGAGATTTAGTGCTTGCGCAACACGTGCGGCCAGACGACTGTGATGTCTAAGAGTTGCTTTGCGCAGCCAATCGAGCTCTGCACAAGTAACAAACTGGCGCACCGTAATGTCATGCCTTGCGTCTAGCCACATATTGTACAGCTCCTCGCTCGCATGTCTGCAATACCCTGATACGACTATAAAGATTTTGTGCTCGCGCGTGTTCTGCGCTGTTGTGCGCATGAAACAGTGGTATATTCCAACTTTTGCTGGTGTATTTTCACACCAACTCCGCTGGTCCTTAAAAAAGTAAGGAGAGGAGACGTGCAATTCCATGTCTGGCATGCAGTCTAACTTCAGATGGTCCATTTCATGCTGTGTACTCTGGATCCTATGCATAATCTGATTCAGTTTAGCTTTCGTGCCTGCAACATTCATTGTGAGTTGTTGATACGTACTTCCATTATCTTGACGACATTCATAAATCGCAGTTGTGCTGAATGTCGACTTGGACAAAGGAAGAACGCTCGCCGAGTCATCAGCAGAGCACTCAAACACAAAACCTTCTAGTTCACCTTCCATGTTCAAAGAGTGGTTGGGCATCAGGGTAATTTTTGTGTGTTTGGACATAGCAACACTATTGTTAGCTGCGTCTACCTGCTGTCTAGTCAAGCATCTGTGTGCATAACGTATGTCTACAACACCAGCACTCGGTTTTGCTTCTGCAGTTTTGGATTCTCCAGTTTTGGCTTCTTGTGAAAACATACTGATGTATTTCTTTATTATACTGTGTCGATGAAAAAAATATTACACACACAACTCACATAAGATGCGCAAGAGTAGGCATTCCTTTTGGCATCATGCCTCTGCCTTCGCGCACACTTGCAACACCTACAAAGTTTGCACCCAGATGCCCGCTCCCTTGAGTTTCCTCTCTGTGTCCATGAAGAATACTCGCCATATGTCCGCTGAAAGAAAAAGAAGGTTTTTCTGTCTCACCAGAATATGCCGCATGCCCGGGAGCACCATTGTTTGCAAGTTCATGCAATCCCGCATATTCAATATATTTTGCAAAAATTCGTGCTTGAAGTTGCTGATCCGTCATGTTCGATACATTGTAATCCGGGTTTACAAGGAAATACTGGTGTTTTGACAAATTATTTGCTGGCATTGCGCGGTCAGGATGCATTGTTCCAATTGATCCTGCATTCAATTGTTGTGTCTGCAGCACAAGTGGGTTGGGAAACGCTCCCCCCTGTGCTGGAGGCAGCGCCATAACAATCATGCTAGGGCCGTCGTACTGGTCAGAAATATTTGTTAATTTGTTCTTGAAAAGTTGTACACCATCGTCTGACCACTGTAAGATTGATGAGTCATTTCCACCACAGTATCCGTCGAAACAAACATCAAACACACGTATCAGGTTCCTCTCGTTAAGAACTATAGCACGCTCGTGGTACTTGTAGCTCATGCCCCAAATACCATGCTGCGAGTCATCGTAGCATGAGAGCTCTGTCTGCCCCCAGAACGTAGCTCCCAACTCTTCGGGGCCACCACCTCTGCCCATAATCACAGCAAGCATGTAATGCTCAATGCACGGGCGCAGAAGCAACAGATCGATTGCCATAAATCGCACCGTGTCTGTAATCTGAAAGTTTTCGGGATTACATTTGGCTGTTGCCAAGAAATCCGTGATGTTCTTGATTTCAGCGCCACATTTGTCATTTGTTGCACCTTTAGTAAGTATAAGATTTTCCAAATACCTTGGGGCTTGATCTTCATTCGGCAAATAATGACGCAAAGCAAACAGACCCTGCGTGGAAATCAATTTTCTAATGATATCGTTAACAAACTGCATGAAATCTTGGAATGCCTTTAGATACGTTTGAAACTGGATGATAAAGTCTACAACATCTGGAACTCCTCCGTTTTTGGGTTGAAAAAGGTTCATGATCGCCGTGTTCAAACTTGCCTTGAGAATCTCAAATGTATGGTTATCGGCACAGCGGTTCTCAAACTCTGCGATAATTTTACGCACTTTCGCTTGCCAAGCGATTTGATTTCCAATGTTTCTGTGCCTCACTCTGTAAGATCCTGCACCAACAGCCTGTGCAAGGACAGAATCCCTGCCCTCCAGCTCATCTTCTGCGTCATTGATCTCTCCAATTTGTATGAGTAGCATTTTGTAATACTCCAACTCGTATTCCGTGTAATTATTCCAATGGATGTACTGCAAAAATTGGTTGACAAATGTTTTTTCGTTTTCCTGTTCGTGCGCTGCTCCTCCTCCCTGTACGGGCGCTGCTCCAAAGTACCACAAAGATTTCTGACTTTTGAACCATGCTTGCCATTGGTCTCTGGTTAAATCATACCCAGCGCAACTCTGAATTGATTGTGCAATGTTTCCGTCGCGCAAAGGGCCACTGTTATCGCCCGGGGGCACATCTTTTTTGCGTTTGAACAACCAAAAATTGTCATCGCTGGTAGGCAAGATAGTCTGCAAACACTGTAAAAGGTTCGTGTATCCAGTAAATCCATCGTAGTCACTTACCAGCTTCGAAAAGTTTTTGCGAATAAACAGTTTTAGTATAATTAAAGTGAAGATATATTGCAGTCCCTTCGGGTTACCTAAAACAAAAGAGCGCTCAAAACAAAAGACATCTAGTTTGTTTTGGCCTTCTGAAAAACTTTCCTTCACAAACTCTAAATTGCGTTGAATAAAAGGGAGGCCGCTTGCATTGCTTTGACCCATGGGAAATACCCCAAGCATGGAAGCAACCCGATATTCTGATGGAGTGAAAAAGTCTGAAATTTTTTCCGCTGAAAAAGCCTCATTGTCTTGGAACTCTGCAAAAACCTTGGTTGTTTCACCAGTGCCAAACATTGATTCCAAGTCATCTTTGTTTTGTGGAAAACTGTTGTCCCAGAGATCCTTAAACGAGAGATAAAACATAGAGTCTCTGGACTGATCGTAGAACTCGAAGCGTTTGGAAACGTTTGTGATTTCCCACGGGATCCGGTAGTGTTCGCACACACGCACGCGCCGTCGCAGCATGTCTCTGGGTGCTGTGCCAGCTTCCAGACTGAACTGCCGCGTGTTAATAATTTGCAAACCTCTGTAAGACGGGAGGTCAGGCCCCTGTGCTAGCTTGCGCTTGCCATCTGGTCCGTTTGTGATGTAATTTGTTCTTTCAGGCGTCATTGTGAGTTGCCTCGTAAGTGCCCCGTTGCACAGCATGAAAGTAGGCGGCTTGCTGCCCCACTTTTGAAGGTGGTTCTTTGCATCTTCAATGAGATAATCAAGCGCGTTTTCGTTTTTCTGCATAAAACCAAATAGATCAATGTACATGCGTGTGTTTTGAGATATTGTTCTCTGAGTGTCATAATATTTCTCGTCCATGTACTTTTGGTACGATGGTGCGTACAGTAGGGCCATGTGCACATCAAGGTCGTTAGTGAGCTGAATTGAACCAACGAGCTGCATGAGTTGCTTTCTAAAGTTATCCATGCCTTGTGGAGACATCATAAAGTTGTGTTCCATTGCAATGGCAAGACCTTGTCGCACAGCGTAGCCAGCAAACGAGCGCTTGCTCTGGGGTAGCACACGAGCTGCCGACTCATAGGGCACACGGGTTGCCATGCCCTCGTCAAAGCTATAGACATTCCATTTAATTTTTTTGTCAGGGTTGTCCATGTAGAGGTATGGGAGGATGTTTTTGGTGAATGGTGATGTGGTGGCGTCTGTTATAAGGCCATCCACACGGTCTGTTAAAAATGGGCTGGCTCCTTTCAGCGCGTCTGGAAGATGCCATCGCTGGTGCCGTTTGTGACGTTGCTCGTCCCATTTGATGTCCCGCACAGCAGGGCCGAATATGTTTTCATACTGGGCCTGCATATTCTGAGGTTCACTTGAGGAAACAGTGCCAAACCCGTTGCTTGAAGGATCACCTGTACCGAGGTACGCGGGTTGCACCTGTGACCTGGAATCGAGAGGTCCTGCCGATGGCTGCGCAGCCATGTATGTTCATAATTCTTATATACACTACTAGCCTGAATTGATATTCTTAATCATCACTATATTGGGAGAGATGAGAAGTTTTGTCACCTGCAGAAAAATCAGGTTGCATGGCAGGTAGCGATGTGGGAGAGTGCAATGGCACTGGAGAAGTATGCACCATCATAGAGAGTGAAAGATTTATGGCTGTGTGGTCTATGACGAGAAATAGCGAGGTTTCCTTGTTCAACTCTTGTTTTAACTTTTGCACTATGTCATCTGCTTGATCTTCACACCACAATTTGAAATCTCGCTGAGCGTAAAACCATTCCTGAATAATGTCACTACGCTGCCGGTGGGAGCAGTACATTCCTGCTTTGTTGCACACCTCTTTCTTTTGCAGTAATTTGCCTGCCAATATGCACAAGCGTTCTCTGAGACCTTGCACACAGTCAGTACGAAACAGCAGACGTACCAAAGCATTGTGACCTCTGTGTATATAAAAGAAAGTTTCCAGGTCCTTCTCTTGATCTGAGACGTCTGAAGGAAAGTTTCTTAAAATGTGCCTGTGAAATTTATTTGTTTTCAAATCACCATTCATTTTTTTTTCCATCAGTTGCACCACAGAGGCAAAGTCGGAATCGTGCAGTATTACAGCAACTGTGTCGAATACAACTTCAAACATAACAGAGAGCACACTTTGTGAAATGTCATACTTCTCGTTGCGTTTCTCGGCGTACCTCTTCTCCCAGTACTCCGCTGTCCGCACAACCCAATCCACCAGAAGAGCAGGGTCTTTTACTTTTTGTAGAACTTCCAAGTTTTCTTTGACACCTGCGTCAATAAAATTCTGTAAATGCTTCTGCAACGCCTCACGTGTCAATAACGTAGCATTCTCAAATTCATTACACACACTGTTTCTGGTCCACACAGCGGCCAACAGATTGCCGTTTGCATCTCGCACTTGGCAATTGGCAATACCTGTGATATCAACACTGATTTTCATGTCGATGCGTTTTATCTTGTTTACGAACAGCAAAATGAACTGTGGTACTCGCTCATCTGGAAAATTTTCTTGTATGTGATTGTTTGTCATGTCTACAAAAAATCCTTTATATGTACAGCACTCCAACAACAGAAGACGAACGACAAATTAAATCTTGGTTCTCATTATACATAAGAATTACTTTGGTATGAGTTTCGACAAAACGTCTCATAATACGTCTCATAATACGTCTCACAATACGTCTCACAATACGTCTCACAATACGTCTCACAATACGTCTCACAATACGTCTCATAATACGTCTACGTCTCATAATACGTCTACGTCTCATAATACGTCTCATGACACTTCTCATAATAATACGTCTCTTACGCAACTCAGACGTTTTTTAATCAACAATCTAGACATTGATCGATCGGGCGGCAGTGTGTTTATCAGAGATGATGACACAGTTATGGTTGTTGACAAGCATTTTCTTAGGTCTACTGACATTAAACTTTTACAGGCGAGATTCCCGCATATTTCGATCGATATTGTGTCATGCACAAGCAGTCGCAGTGGTTTTATGGTGCTTCTCAGCTCGGTAAAACCTTACAACCGTACATGGCAACGAAGTGTACTGCGTCTTGTTATGCATTGTGCAATCTTTGCCAGCACTGTTTTGTGGACTTTGAGGTCTGTGTAATATATGCATCTTTTTATGAAAGGTACATATAAACGATGTACCTTTTCATGCGTGGCCCATTACGTTCACAACAGAGTTCAAATGATGCTGCAAACAATGATGTCAAGTGCACGTTCGCTGACCCCAAGTCCTGGTGCAAAGGTTCTGGGAAACAGAAAGAGATTTCAGATCTTGCTGCAACAAATGATGTCACGTGCCGTGACCCCAGGTCCTGGGATTGGATGCGTATAGCTCAAACTCTATACGGTTTTGGTGTTTTAATAATTGGAGTAAGTCTTCTCATTATGTTAGCAATCTCTGACAAGTTTGTTTTAAACAATCAATACAGTGCTAAGACACTGCACATAGAGAAACAAAACGATCGTGGATCCGCAGACAGGAAATGGAACTCTCTCGGAGGCATGACGCCTTATGTTGAACTTGAGCTCTTGTCACAATCCACAGATAATGTCCATGGTCCTGTAGCATATAAAATATGGGAAGACTTTTCGCATGACAAAAGGTCACTTGAAAGCAGAGATAATTTCTTCAGAGGAAAACATTACGGTCCTGAAAATTTCGAAATGTTTATTAACAATCCATGGGCACTTTCTGTGCTTTCGAGCATTTCACCAGTAATGTACCTAATGACGCTTGTATGTGTATTCATACTCTCTTTCGTAGGCTGTGTCATCACACAGCAGATGAGGATTACATCCAACAATGAGAAATACAAAGTGTGGCTCCCGACACTCAAAATTTCCATTGAAAGAATCACACTGATTGTCTTCGCCATTGCTGTTTTCGTCCGTATTGCTAGACAAGGCACTTTGGCAAGTATATTGTGGGGAGATTACAAGATCCACTACATGTCAGCAGTACAGATTCCATCAGTTTTATACAGTTTGATCATTCTTGGCTTGTATTATATACATTTGCAGCGCACCGATAAACACCAGTTTTGGGCAAACATACTTGATGGCTTGTTTGGGCCCATCGAGAAGAAAGTTGATCAAAGTGAAGCAAATGCAACAATAATGCCTCCCGAGCAAATGACCCAGGAAACGAATATGCGTCTTTTCAACTCAATGCTTTACCCTGCTGCGTCGAAACAGATCACACAACAATCTGCTGTTATGAAGAACATGAGTTACGAGATGCGGGTTTTTCCGCAAGATTTTAAGGGTAAGCTCAAAACACAAAATCTCATGCCAGTCACTTTCGAGTATTTGGGGGCTAAGGCAACAGATCCTGTTCCTGTGACAGACGAAATATCAATTTTGGTATGTATGATTCTTTTGCTTGGAGGTTTGGCAGACCTTGGCATGCTCAACGGCTTTATTCTTGAATTCGAAGCTCAACTCATTATTATTAGTATTGTTTCGTTTTGTGTGTTGGAAATCTCTCGAATGCAATTCAACTCTTATTTAGTATACTGTCTTGAGGTTTGGGCGGAAGGTTGGGGGAAAACACAAGACAAAATTCCTTTCGATGACATAATCTTTAATCTCAGCGTGTTTGTGGATATAACTGTGTTGTTTTTTCAGATGTTTTTTTTGTGGATTTGGCAGTCTACGAGGAACAAAATCATTATACAGCAAGATGATAATTTTAATACTTCCTTTAACAATTGTTTGCTTGCTGAAGTGATTGTTTACATGTTAATCAAATTTTGCCTTTGGGTATGGAAAGTGATTTGTTTTGGTTATAATTTCAAAGATCGAACAGCAAAATTTACTAAATATACGGAACCAGATGAAGCAGTTTCAAGCGTTAACAGCGCCTTCAGCAAATGTTTTGGGTTCCTGAAGTCGTTTTTTGACAATTGTTTTGTTTCGAAATTTGAGTACGTCTTCTACTTGTTGAGCATTATTGTGTTTTTTGGTGTGATACTTAGTATGCTTAATGCTGACTCCCTTGAAACATCAGAAGGATCTCTCATACAAAACGAGCAAAGGATGTATCAATCAAGCAACAGGGTCAATATGGTTAACAGTATCGATCAAGCAACAAAGTCAATATGTGTTCTGCCTGCTACTGCTTTCCAAGAATTATTCATGTACAAAGACATGTGCAAGGATCACAAGGAGCCCTGGGGCGGACCTGTTGCTATGAAGGTTTTTGCATGGACGCGTTTTTTGGTGCTGCAAGATCTTATTTTAGGTTGTAAGATGACTTCAGGTGTCTTGTGTCCTCCAGCGAGTGCGCTCTTTTGTGCAAACGGGTTCGAGCATGAATGGGGCAAATGCAAGCAGCCGCGCGAGCAACCTACATGGAAAGGGTTAGCCATCAAAACGGGTTAGACATGAAAACGGGTTTTAGACTGATTTATGTATATGTATTTTATATTTTGTACTTTTGTGTATAATAGACAAAACTGTGTATGAATCTTCGAGAAAACATGTCCCTTAGTGCGATGCTGCATAAGGACATGCACAATGAAGTGCCAGAAGCTGTTCTCAAGCACTGTGGTGATGACAAGGTATTAGTGGAGAATTTATTGCGCCTTGCACAGGCAGAGTTGTTAGTTTTGAATCTTCCTAGCACAACAATTGTGCAAGAACAAAATAAGCTTGTAATACGTTGTTGTTTTACAGGACCTGCACCGAGTGTATGTTTGACAAGTATGCGTGCGCTGCAGGCATACAGTCCTGCGCGCGTTGGCGAGGTCCGCATAGTGTTACAAGAAGGTAGTATGCACCTTGTAATAGATGTTTGTGACCCCTCTGTTAGAATGGGCGCTACGGAGCTTGAGATTGTGCGCATCGTAAAGAGGCATCGTTTGTTTTAAATCGTTTGTTTTAATAAGTAAAAACATAAAAGAAATTAAAGACAAGAATCGATATATAAGATACCTAAAAATCCGCGAGAAATCGAAAACCGATTCCACGCGACATTTTCAAAACCGAAAAGTTGTGCCAGCACAACCAAGTGATGAGCACATGCAAGGACTGCGCTGGCCTAAACCCGGAGGCCGCCTCCAGTGAGGCCGCCTCCAAGCGTCAGCGCCTCCTGGCGGAATATGCCGAGCACAAGCGCCTGGAGGCGCTTGACCCCTACAGCACCGGTCCGTATGTGCCGTATCACAAGCGTCGGGTGCCTGCAGGAGGCGAATTCAAGGGTGAAAGCCTGACGATCGACGTAGGCAACGGCCCGATCACTATGACATATGATCAAGCAGGTGCTCCTCTCGCGGTTGTGCTTGCCGAGGCTTGCGCCGCCGCCGACGCTCGCGCCGCCGAAAACGCAGTGCTCGCGGCGGGCGGCGAGAGCGCGCCGAAGAAGAAGAAGAAGAAGGCGGGCGGCCACAGCGCGCCGAAGAAGCTGCGCCTCAAGATCGACACCGGGGCGGGCCGCGTCGCTGTCTGTGTGCCAGCGGACGGGACCGTCGCCGACACCTGCGCTGCGGCAGAGGCAACCGGCTACTTCAAGCGGCCGATCCGCACGCTTGCGCTCGCGAATGGAGTGTTGGAGTTCAAGCCAACAGACATGGTCTCCTTCATTGCGCGGTTGGGCGAGAACCTGTCGACTACGCTGTTCCGGCCCGTGTATGCCGAGGATTAGTGAAACTTGTCATGTTTTAATAAACAGCACGCTAATTACCCACAACTGTAAAGAGGCATCGTGTCTTCTAATCACATAAAAGACGCAAATGAGCATGCCCTCTTTGGCCATTGCTCCCCAAAACTTTCCGTGGCTGAGCAGCGAAATCTCTCGTACACCACTACAATGGAGCAATGGACAGACATACGAATTGCTTTTGACAAGCATGTATGTGAGGATAAACAACTTGGGTATACAATGGTGTGTTATGTGCACAGATCCTGTTCTCGACATGTCCAAAGCACCGTTTCTGCACTTTTTGTCAGGCTACCACGACCAGGGCTGGCAAAACTTTCCCTGTTTCCCTAACAAAACTTCTTTTTGCAGCGCCGACAATTTTACACTGTTCCCAAACGTTCCTGTATATGTTCCCATATCGGAGAATGCACTTGTAGCTACAACTTGCAACTCACAGACAGCCAATAGAAACATTGATTTATCAAGATCATCATCGACAAAACATTACGACATGTCTCTCTGTGATCTCGTGGACAGGAATCTAGAGTTTGTTTTCGATGTGCACAGCGGTCTTGTTTACTGGAGACACAATAGGAAGCAGTTATGGTGGAATTTGTGTTTGACAGTAAGTAGTCTTTTCTTTTTCACGCGTGTATGTGAGCATTTGGCCTTGCTAGTGCACGGAAAGCGCCGCAAGTTTTCTGTGTTGAATTTCTTCAGTATCATTGGTATGCTTTTACTTTGTCGCGTGTTGCTCGCTGCAGGAGTGCTGTCACAGCATCTTGTCACGCAAGAGGAGCTCACTCTAAATCTCGTTCTTGAATTTTATTGCTATGTATATATTATTGCCGAGTCACGTTTCTTTCGCAATATTTGTAAAGACAGCGGAGAAAACACGGGGGAACACAGCGGAGACGACAGCGAAGACGACAGCGGAGAAAACAGTCCAAACACACAAGACAGTCCAAACACAAAAAAAGACCAGGATATTAGTACACTGGGCTCTTTGGTCGCTGTGCAGCTAATACTCACAGCACATCTGCAAAACACCTACGAAAACCCTTTCATAGGAATTTTGACATTGATATTTGGGATGCGTGTTTTTCTCAAGTTTATGAGATTTATGCTTGTGCACACTGAGCGGCATTCATGTGATTTTTACTTTGTGTTTGGCAAATTCTGTTTTCTATGTGTCGACACAGTCACACTTGTCTGTATATTTGAACTTGGTTTACGTGTAGCATCACACAGCAAAACAGAGTACGGTAGTACGGCAACAGGCATGCTAATCATCATCGTAATGTCAGGGGCCTTCTTGCACACCGTAATTGATCAAGCTAAAAATAAACACTAGTTGTTGTTTGGATTTTACTTAAAGAGTATAAATTTCAACAATTCAAGGCTAAGAGATTCGCCAGCCTAGGCTGCGAGCTTGGCCCTGCGCAAGACCCCCCTCAAGCGCGAGATTTCCGCGGCGAGCTTGGCCCTGCGCAAGACCACCCTCAAGCGCGAGATTGCCGCGGCGAGCTTGGCCCAGTGAGCTAGTGGGATCATACTCGATCCACATTCGGGATCATACTCAGGGCCCGAGAAGCCAGCACCCTCTCCTGCGGCCGGCGCAGACCGGGCCTCGGTGTCGTAGTCCGGCAAACAAATCCTCCGTTGCCAAAACACCTGCTTCTGAAGAAACACCGGCTTCTCCTCGGCAGGCGCGGGGATGCTGTCGTCTTCGCTGTCGTCGTAATCGTACTCTGACGCCGATGCGTCAAACGAGGCGTCTGATAACTCCCCGATCGACTTGCCGTCCGGCGGCTCGCAGTCTGACGTCCACTCTACCTCATATTCAAGGGTGAGGTTTGTGAGCCGCAGCTGGGTGAGGTACTCAAACGCCTGCCTTTTCAGATTAGACTGCCTCTCTAGGAGGGCAATACGTTCCTGCAAGCTCTGCACGTCGGGCTCGCTCTGCTGCATGCTAAGAAACACCCGGACCCTGTACTGTCTTATATATGATTAACTGAGTGTCCCACCCTGTACGTGTCCTGCCGAAAAAACAATCATAAAAAATGCTATACACCTTAAAGCATTTATGATACAGATTTACCAAAAGCAATATTTAAGAAAGCATTTGATCCGGATCAAACCAATGGCTAATACCATTCTTCTTCGTCCGAATCCCGGAAATTCATTCAAGATGGTACTCTTGCAAATCGGACAGGTGAGTGAAGACCCACCTGTTGTCACCAAGGGTATTACTCGCAGTATGGGGAATACTCGCGGTGTGGGTGGTGGCGGAGGAGGTGGCGGAGACCACCTCCTTGACGCGCCTACCTGCATTTATGATGATGGTCTTGCACCCACCATGAACCTCGCCCTCACGTGGGCGGAGTTGCAGTGGTTTCTGAAGACCCAAGCAGGATGCAAACTCCCCTTCCGTCTGGAAATAGACGAATTGGTGAAGTTCCCCGAACGCAGCTTCACGCAGATCATCGATTTGCAAAACCCGGAAGCAAAGTTCGATAAGACCAAGATGTTCAGGCACACCCTGAACCTGACCCCCCAGTTTGTGGGCGAGGAGCTCACGCTGAACAGCGAAATGGGCAACCCCAATGACTTTACCTACCCTGCCCTCGCCCGTGAAGTGAAGGCTAACGCAAAGCCCAAGATCACTTTCATGCTGCTCACTGCAGCCAAGTTCAATGAGCTGCTGGACTCGGGCGAGCTCAACAACGTCATGAAGGCCCAAGCCGAATTCAATGACGGTAGTTTCACCTGGCATCTCGATGATACTGACGAGTACTGGCTCTGCAGTGAGAAGACCAACTTCGAGCTCAATACCGAGTGCTGCTGGTACGACCAACCCACCTTCGTGTTTGAAGGAGCTGTTGAAGGAGGAGTGCTGCAAGGGCCAATCACACCTGGGGAAAAACCCGTTGTCAGGGTCCATCGCAAGACTGTCGTTGCTGCAGGCGGCCAATCAACAACGTGGAAATACTGCATGAAGGCCGACAGCCGCCATGCGCTCCCTCTGGTGAAGATCAACGGAAAACAACTGACGCAGGTGTGGGCGCACGAGTTTACGATGTGTTTTGGCCCGCAAGAGGTAGAGGAAGTACGCAAGGTGTATAACCTCGAGGAAACATGCCCGATCTGCATGGACAGCTACAGGCAGTTTTCTGTCCTGGCCTGTGGTCACGCCGTGTGCGCCACGTGCAAAGACAATGTTGTTCAGATGAGGAACAACGTCACGTGCCCGTTCTGCCGTGACGAGGGTAGCGCAAGCGACATCGTCACTGTCGACCTCACTGGCGACTGAGCGTGTCGACCGTCCCCCCTTTGTGAACAAAATTAAAAACCACCCCTCGGGGTGAACCAAAAACACCAATTTAAGTCTTTATGTTTTTTTCACAATATTGTCTTTGACCAGAGTATTAGCGACAGATTGTGTATGGGCAAAATTCCAGTTCATTTAGATTCTCACACCTTTCTTGAAAGGCTCCTAGATATTGTTCTAACATACTCTGTTATCATGGTTTTCGTCTTGGCCGCATATCCACTCTTGAACGAGCAGCTTCTACTTACTGTACCTGTGAAAGTAGAGTAATTTTCACAGGTAGCGTAAGCCTAAAGTAAACGGCACGGATGACACAAATGCAGTCAAGGTATTAAACAACAATCAGACATGTTTGAGGGTGTGTTTATTTATGCACACGTCGTGCTGGGATTTTCCGTCTTCGGCATGTTTAAGCACTACATGTGTAAAAGACACGATGGTAAGACACGATTATACGGACAAACGTTTGTAAGACACGGTTATACGAACATCAGTAGGGACATCAGTAAGCAAGGAACCAATTGTACTCAACTATTACTGTCTGTTTGTTCTGTTGCATACGCTTTCTCTCTGTGGCTTGTTGGGCGCAACAGTTTGTGGGGAGATTTAACATTGACAACATTGAAGGTTTGGGAACCTTTCGTGTATATAATTTCAATAACCTTGCTTCTTTATCTTTATCAACGTATTGTTGGACTGAAACTATAAATTCGTCGTTTCTAACACGTCTGCCAGCGACTGAAACTATCAATTCGTCGTTTTTAACACGTCTGCCAGCACCACCGGCCGAACTTCCGCCCATGGTTCCTGTGTCTTAAGTTCGAACTTGTACCGCAGCGGCTCCCATATTCTTTTGTACGCATCAAGCACGTTCTTTTTGCATGCGTGGTTTGTGCCTACAACTTGCATTGCTGGAAACACACGCAAATACATTTCTGTTGGCACTCGTATCTTTAAGTGGAAGTGTCTGGAGTGCCACGAGCACTCCAGTCTCGCCTGCAGAGGGGTGTAGCTGTATGTCTCTCCTTTGATCCCGAACTTGACGCGAAACTGATTCAACGCTGTTTCGAGCAAAACAAAGTGCGCCATTCCAAGATTCACAACACGCCCTTGATCACCATGCAACAACACAACCACTATAACTGGCTCTAGCTCATTAGATGCCATAAAGCAGAACATTACATCTTCAAACACAGTCTGAGCACGCTCATGATGCACCATAGTCGAGAACTCACTCGCAACACGCAAATTTACGTGGTTGTGAATCTGGCCATTGCGATGTGTGCTGATCACTCGCACATCCAGCATCTTTTCCAGCACTTTGTCCACAGTACGCACAATTGTTCTCGCCTCTGCTACAGCACGCTGCCGCGCCACCGCCGACAGATCTTCCGTGTCGTGAGGCTTTATCAGCACAAGAGAACTCGACACCATTTCTCCCTTTGATCCGCTATTGGATCCCGTTGCATCTCCTGACATTGTCCGCGCACGCTTAGCAGGAGGCATACCAGCAGCAGGCATGCTAGCAAGACCCAGCAACACCCCTTCCATGCTTCAATCGTTGCCCTCAGGCACAACTTCTTTCAAACACCTTCTATTTTTTTATTTCCCTTCTATTTTTTTATTTCCTTCTTGTGCTTTTGTAAGAACCAACTTCAAGGCGGTCTCATGCTCTTTTTGCCATAGGTCTTCCATGTTCTTCTGGGACAGAGTGGCCTTCTCCGGATCAGTGGGATTTTCAAATAAAGATTTGCATGCATCTGAATCTTTGAACAATTTGCAAAGTTCTGTTCGATATTTATTCCAGTCCTTTACTCTTTGTTTCTTATCAATTTCGAAATTGTCGTTTGCTGCAGTTGAAGACTTTGCGACGCTGTTGTAGGCTTTTTTCAACGAATCAAACATTGAAGTTTGGAAATCTAATTCCAACGACGCATCTGTGCATCGACAGATTGGACAATTCGTCTGCTTACCACAATTTTGACATGCAGTGTGCTTCAATTCAAAACCATTGTTTTTGGTACTGAGCTTACCTGCTGTATTGAGAAATCCACCATGGTTGCTTTTCCACATTTCAGCACCGTGCATAGCCTCCTTGCATACATACACAGTGTGATCGTTTGCTTTGAATACTAGATTCCCTGATGCTGTGTGCGTTGAAAGAGTGAGCATCGTATCATTGGACATGAAAATAAGTCTCTTAAATATGTTTTTCGCAACATCACCAAGTCGTTTTTGCCTAAGTCGTTTTTGCCTAAGTCGTTTTTTTGCCCGTGTCGACGTTGGGCATAGTGGGCCAACGCGAGTGAGCATTGAAAGTCATCATGAGCTTGCGTCTACTGCCAGTTTCCAGTTCGTGCCCGAATGCCCGATGCATACCAGCTGTTGGTACCGTTGTTGTAGGTACCAGAGCTTGTTTTTGTGAAACCTTTGGTTTATATTGTTTACTTGGCGTACTTGGCGGCTCTGGCAGTTGCGATGTACCTGAAATAAACGGAACAACTATTTCCATAATATCCACCAAGCACGTGATAAATGCGATGATTGTGTGCACCATGAGTAGCTGCCATGGGAGAGTTGTTTGGAGATTCCATGTATGCAAACGCCAAAATGTTGCGGGCACGCTTGAAGACAGAAGAATATCGAACAAGGGTACCGCAACAAGCTGTGCAAATCGTATAAAACAAAACATTCCGACACTCAACATGTGTGCAACCGACCTAGGAACACAACAAAAACGATGTAGCCTACGGCGCAGGAAGTACTCAGCTACAATATCTGAAACACACAAGCCAATAAGCAACCACACAACTTCATAGCATGGGTCTTGTAGTGGTTGTTGTGGAAGCCTAAAAACAGCTGTGCCATTACAAGCAGTGTTACATTGAGTGTTTTTGCCGAGAGTGTAGTTCACGGTGTAAACAAGGACGTATGCACTGTTAATACACAGAAGTCTTGCATGCGATGATTTTTTGCTGTTCTTGCACATACCCGCAGCAGTCACCTGTAAAGCAGCGATGAATGCGATGACTGGCAGCATTACTGACAGGTACGCAGTGTACGACCACAGTACACCACGATTAACACAACTTGTGCCACACAACTGCGCTAACAAGCATTCAACAGAGTGTTTCTTGGGTGCCGTGTCATTTACCGTTGCATTTCTGTCATAATTCAGCAGTAGAATTGTGACATAGCACACACTGAGCACAACAACATACACCAAACGGCCTGCTGAGCGCGCGCAGGCGTCCATCATACCATGTGCCAGTACCCCGAACTTGCCCACGGAAATTGCACAGCATGTAAGAAGAAGAACCAAGACATATACTAATATCAAGAAAAGAGACGTAGACAAAACAGGCCACACTTTGTTTGCTCCCAAATCAAATACGTCAAAAGTCTGCGCAATCAGAATGACGGCCAAGAGTCCGAAACAAAAAGCCTCCACCGTGAGCACATACACTAACTCGTGCATACTATTAGTGACTTATAAATAGTATTTGTAATCATTTTAATTAAGCTGCTCTATAGCCGCTCATGCGGTGGGTTGTATTCCGCTCGCACGAAGTATTCATTTACGAAGTTTTGTTTCTCTCCCTGCGAGTTGTATTCCGCTGGTACGATGCCTTTATCTTCAGTAAAGGCAAGTAACTTCACATCTTCGGATAAAACGTAGCGCGCTGTATGCTTATCAACCATGGTCTTGACCAAGTTTCCAAATGTTTTGTGCAACCACAAAAACTTTTCTAGTTTTCTGTGTCGATTGGGCGAGAAACGACGTTCCCACTCTTTTTCGTCATCTTTATAAGAAAGAACAGAAGCACCAGAAAGATCCATGTTCTTTTTCCACTCATCGGAATACAAATACTTAAACTCTTTTATGGAACACGTATGGGGTGTCTTGTTGTAGTGATGACCGATTAACTCTGACCAATGAGTTTGATCATTAGTTGCTGTTATTTCGATCGAATCATGCTTTACCTTTAATATTATGGTATTTCCTGTTAGGTCAAGCACTTTCAGTTCCATAGGCGATTCATCGCCCATAAGTTTATGTTGTTAAATACCTACAGGTGCTCTTCTTCCGCACTTGCCTGCTGTACTCCACTTGCCTGCTGTACTCCACTTGCCTGCTGTACTCCACTTGCCTGCTGTACTCCACTTGCCTGCTGTACTCCACTTGCCTGCTGTACTCCACTTGCCTGCTCTGCTGTCATGTCCTCATCTTTAACCAATGATTCCGGCGCCGATATCGCTGCACATACCGGCTGTGGCATATCGGGCGCCGCTGTCTTCACACTATGTGGACGAATTGGTTCCGCATCATCATCTCCCAGAAGCAGAGCTAACTCCTCACCCAAGTCCATATCTGTGAAATCGCTTTCATAATAGCTTGTGCTCAGAGTGCTTTGCAGGTTAGTCATATCGGATGCCGAGTCTTCCAGATCAAGCATGATACTGTCAGCATCTGAGACCTTCATACCTAATGTTTGCAGAGCTTCGCTTGTGTGCTTCATGGATATCAACATATTTTGATTCATTTGGCTTTGCCGCAAGGTTTCTAGTTGCTTTTCCATTCCCATACGCTTCTTTCCCATGGTTGTCAATGTGTTCCTCAGACCTCTACTTTTTAGCAACAAATCTCTCAGCACTGCTTTGTTTTTGTTGACAGGCAACGCTCGTACACGCTCGACAAGTATTGCCAATTCTTTTTTTGTTGTGTTTTCAGCCTGGATAAGCTCTGTTATACTCCCGTTCACGCTCATCTCTGCTATAAGCATTCTGTCTCGCGGCTGCGTTCCCCACACAGCAAGTGCTACGCCTCGCACAGCGTTGGCCATGCTCGTTGCAAAATAAGTATGACTCTGTTCAATACAATTGTCTTGCTCTGATACAACCATGTTTCGTAGTCGGCAAATACTGCTTTTGGTTCTGCTGAAGTTTTATAACCTTTATTGACAACAAACACAAAGGTTATACACAGATACACGGAAAACTACACGATTCACTTGCGCGTAGCCGGTCCTGAATCCAGAACGCGTATACCAGAACCAGGTGCGAGCTGGTCCTGGCGGGCGGGCATTTGTACTTCTCCATCATGCACGCTTTCAGAGTCACCCAGTGGTCGCTTTTTGGACGCGCGTGCTTGTGCCATGCCGCCGTTAGCCGCATGTACAACGCGGATTTTAGATGCGAGCTTGTCATGGCGGGCGGCTTGTGCAATGCCGCCGTTATCCGAAGGCGGTGCGTCCGGCTCACGAAAACCTTCCCAAGGTGCGATCCCCACTATGCATTTACCCTTCTCTGTGAATGGGAAAGGCTCGAAGCAATGGTCTTTCGGCCACCCCCACGGACGGACATCCACCACCTCCTTGCCAGCCTTCGTGACACGCGTTGTGACCAGCTCGGCTTTGGCCTCCGCGCTCAGCCTTTTTGCGAGACTCTCGAAGTGACTGGTAAAGTTGAGAAATTTTCTCGGGTAGAACCACACCTTGTCGCCAGAGGGGTAAAGCCGCGGCACGGTGCCGTTGAGGTAAGACTCTTTGTATTCCATGCGTTGTTGTGCGGAAATCCGATGCAAATAGCCGTGGTAGAAACCGATTTGCATGCCCTCGTTGCGGCCGACGATAGCGTGTCCGTGCAGAAGCTTGTTGCTCCAGAGGACCAGGCAGCAGGCGGGCACAATGAAAGAACGCTGTGCTTTGAATAAGCACATCGGATCTTTGTTCGGATCGAGGCCGTACTTCGCCACGCCCAGCTTCCTCCCCTGATATAGAGGGTCGTACAGTGCGCAGAACTTTTCCAAGAACTCCGGGGTGTGGCTGCCAAGAACACAGACGAACGTCCCCTCGGTGACGCACACTTTGCCCTGCAGCTCCTTTCCTTTCCCCTGCTTGTCGTCCGATTTTATGGTTCTGGGGTCCCGGTCCCAGTGCAGGAACGCAGGTATCCCCGTTCCAGGCGGTCTGAAGAAGCAGCGATTTATGGGGCACAATAGCTTCTCCTCCTCGAGTAGCTCTTCCGCTGCTCTGTGAATGTCTTCGTCCTGGCGCATGTTGTTTGCATCTTTGTTAAACCACGACGCTGGTACGCATGGGCCCCCAAACTGTCGATGAGGGGGGTAGGCTTTGTTGACCTCGTTTACGTTTTCCGACGTCATGGGTGAACGGAGAAGCTCGGTGATAATGGCCTCTCTGTGCTCCGGATTTCGGATATTGAGGACACTCCCGTCCGGGGACCTGAGCTTCAGCAGATACTCTTCGCTGTACGGAAGGTACCCGAAGATTTGCTGGACCATGTCACCGACGACCTTCCGCTGGTCAAGCTTACCCTCGAGGCTGATGCAGACGATGCCGTCTTGTTTGAAGACGGCACTCAACTCGGCGAGGTGATCGTTTATGTTGTTGATGTTGAAGATCTTTTTGAACTCGCAACGTGGTATACACTCCTTCTTTTTCTTGCCGCCAGACATGTTGAGTGTTGTTGTGTAGGTTCAGTCACTTGTAATAATTTATCCTGGCTATTTTGTACCTTAAGTACTGATAATGATCGAAATAGTTATATCTTTTTCAACAGATCGTTATATCTTTTTAGCAGAAATGCTTTGAAAAAGACGCATTGTGTCCGTTGTTGTTTTCTATTTATAAGTAAAAAAAAACTCCAGAAGTATTAAAGAGCTCTTCGATTCCGCAGCAGTGTTCGAGATCATGTCGTCCGCTATTGGGAACGAAGAATCGTTCGCTATTGGGAACGAACAATTGCGTAGGCTTGTTAAGGTGGTCTCCACTTTGACGTGCGAACCACAAAAGGTTTCCAAGAACCTGCAGCAGTCGCTTCACCTGTTCCTGGACATGGCTGAAGACGAGCTCAAGGTCACGCAAGAAGCGGTGGTCACGCCGGCGTCAAACGCAGGCACTGCCGGAGCTCCAGACAAGGCTCTTGCTTTTGCCGACGACCAGTGGCACCCCGACGTCAAGGCAAAATTGGTGGAGTTGGAGGAGACGGGCAAGCTCAACGAGGCAGACTTGAACCAGGTGGCGCTCAAAGCGCTGAAGACACTTCCGTACACGGTGGCGCTGGTGTGTCTGGACCGAGCCAAGGAGAGCAAGAGTTGCGGCAATATGAACATCTTCATTGTCCAGAATTGCACGCACCTGCGCAACCAGTGGGGCGTCGAAGCTCCTCCTTCGAGCAGCGACGATGACTCATCTGGTGACGATGACTCATCTGGTGACGATGACTCATCTGGTGACGAGGATATGCACGATCCGCCCGTAAAGCCCAAAACCCCTTCGCCCAAACCCCCTTCGCCCAAACCCGCCCCAAAGCCAAAGGGGAAAGGACAGCCCAGGAAGAAAAATGACAAGGGGCTGGCGAAGAACCCCAGGCACCGTGCTCCTGGAAAGCAGCCGATCTGCGGCCTGTACGCTGTGGCACAGTGCGTAGGCCAAAAGATGAAGACGGCAGCGAACGTCGAGGCCTTCCGGAAACTGTGCTTTGAAAAACAACTGCTTGAAAAGCACAGCGCGAACTGGGTCGGGGGAACAACAGGCACAGAGCGAACGAGAATCTGCAGGTACTTCGGCTGCGCAGCATCGGACGTGCTCCTAACCCACAGCGAGTACATCGACAAAACCGTTGGCGCTCTGTTCAGGGTCCCAGCCTTCTTCAAGACGAAGCAGCAGTACATGCTAACAGTGGCGAAGCATTGCGTGTGGGTGCGCACTAATGGCGAGAAGAAGAAGCTCCAGGTGCGCGACCAGCGGGACAAGCCATTCAGGCCACTGAACCCTGAAAAACCGCTCGACAAGAGCATGAAAAAGCTGCTCGGGCAGCGCCTTGTCAGCCTCACGCTCGTGACGCGACAGCCCGCTGCTGCACCGCCCGCTGCTGCACCGCCCGCTGCCTGCTAGTCTTGCGTCACGCGAGACTAGTTACTCCAGACTCCTCGTCTGGGGCGTGTGTATAAGTGTTTATCTAGAATAAACTGTTTTGAACAACTTTCTTGTGTTTTATTTATAAGTATAAAAATCTCTATAAGTATAAAAGAGCTTGTTAATTACGAATCATCATGTGTGTCCGCGTGACTGTGAGTGGATGCTTTGTGTCCGCCATCTGCTTTCTGTACGCCATCTTCCTGGCCCTCGAGTCCCAGGGCGCTGAGGAGAGCGTGGACTACGGGCCCATGTGCTTCGACCTCGACGCACCTGTGCTACTCGAGCCCTCCAGGTGTCGTGACTGTGAATTCACTTCGCCCAACCTCCCCAGCGGGTGGAGCATCAACTTCAATACCGGGGCCATCACGGGCCCAGCTGAAGCAGGGGATCAAGGCTCCATCCACGTATACGTGACGACCAAAGCGGGGGTCGTCAACTCCACTGCAGTCTACGAGGTAGTGTCAGTGGCCCCAACTATGAACGTTGTGGAAGTAGTCATCAAGAGGATCGCCATCAGCGCTACGGCTCTGCTTGTGTTTGCATCCTACTACTAGTCTTGCGTCACGCAAGACTAGTTACTCCAGACTCCTGCTCTGGGGCGTGTGTATAAGTGTTTATCTAGAATAAACTGTTTTGAACAACCTCGTTGGCTCGGCGCTCGCATGTCATTTTGCGCACATCGTATTTAGCTGAAAATCATATTTAGCCGAGAATCAGACATGCATTTCGACCCATCATTGTTAGCGCGTGCTGAAGATTACTGGCGCGAAGAACTAATACAAAATACAAGAAACAACATCAAAACGTACAATAAAGAGCGTGCTGCAAAGGCTACTTCTCGTTTCCTAAAGAATCGATCAATTCTAACACAAGAGACGAGCGAGCAAATAGACAATTCAATAGAGGACTGGTGGTGTAAAGGTTATAGTCAATATGATCAGATCAAACATGCCAGCGACCTGAAAACAATACCAGATTTTTTTTTTGACACCCATGAAGACGATAAGGACGGCTCTCCAGTCGACCCGGGTCATTGGTTCTTTTCTGTGAAGGAAGACGGATATCTGGTGATCCTTAGTCGTGATTGGAAAACGCAGAACTGGGTCGCTGCAAACTCGTAAAGGAGTTGCGTATTACCCACCCTTGGATTTCCTCAGTGGACTAAAAAAGAGCACACAGCTTCCAGACGTGATGGTCGGCGAACTGATCACAGACGAAAAGTGCTGGGACGAAAATGGCTTTGGGGACATCGAAAACCGGGCCGTGAAGCGGAACCAACAATTCTCAAAACTTGCAAAAATCTGGTGGAACAAGGCACACCCGGAAGACACCAAGCAAGCTGAAAGGGATTTGGACAAAAATACAAAAGCGTGGACTGGTCTACGAATCAAGATTTTTTCCTTTCCCAGCCCGCAGAACACTCACAATATTCGGGAGACATACTGTCAAAACTTTCAGAAAATGTGTGCGGCAATTCATAACCACCCTTGGATCGGAATGTGTAATATGCTAAAGGTTCGAAAGGATCACCCTGAGCTTATAATTGACATCTTCAGGCGTGTGGTACAAATGGGTCTCGAAGGCATTGTTCTCGTCGAACCCGACGTTAAGTACGCAGATTTGAACCATCCAGAAGACAAAAAATTCTTTAAGTTGAAGCCGAAGACCGTTCTGCCTTTACGATATTACAAGCCGGTGCATCCATTTTTTCAGGTGAAACCAGATGGTACCACCAAGGAATATACGTATGAAACAGAAGTAAAAGGAAAAAAAATAAGGTTTCACGACCTAATTGAAATTCAACGACGAAACTACTCACGCATCAAGTACATGGAGTTTGCACGGGATGTGCACAATTTTCAATGTCACCAAGGCATTCGACACACGCACTTTGCACAGGATGACGACATGAGTATGGAAGTTAGTGCGTGGACCAGAGGACAGGACGCCGCACACGACGCCGCAGACGACGCAGACAAGCTTGTCAAAAAAATACTACTGGTTGGTGATACTTCACGTGGTTGTATTACACGGGCTCGAGTATTAAACCCAAAAGGGTGGAACAAGTGTATTGACACCGACTTCGCCCCGGCAATGAATTCAAAGCGTCGGCAACAACAGGAACAGGACAAGGTTGCAAATGACAAGGTTGCAAAGGACGAGGTTGTAAAGGACGAGGTTGTAAAGGACGAGGTTGTAAAGGACGAGGTTGTAAAGGATGAGGTTGAGGATGCGTGCAGCCCACCATGCGGCGGCGGAGGCAGCTCCCCGTGCAAGCGTCGTGCTGGGATGAGGCGTGCTGGTGCTGGGGTCATGGTAGGCGACAGGTGGATTGCGAGAAACCGTGATCAATTACACGGTGCAGCAGGTGCAGCAGGTGCAGCACATGCACAGGAAATGCGCCTAAACCCATATATCGTTGACGTCGTTTAAGAAGGACAAAATAAAAGTTCAATTTATAACAACTTATAACAACTTGTCGTCGTGTGAGTGAGTATGCGTCGGATTGCTCGGCATGCTACCTAACTGATCCAAAGACTACACTTGAGCAAGAGCTCGGCAAGGATGCCACACAACGCCATACAGCACACAGTATGCGCTGTGCACACAATGCAGTCTGTCGGGTCGTCATGCGGTTGCTGAATCCGATGCGGTTGCTGAATCCGACTTGGCACGGCTACGGCCGCAGACACGGCTTGGCGGCGCTCGAGGCATCTGCCAATCATCCTAGGCTAGCCGCGTCGAGCTCGCCGCTCAAAGCTAGCCGCGCTAAGTTCAACACGCTACAGCGAGGCAAATTAATTTCCATTTCCGGGAAGGTTTCTCATTTCCGGGAAGGTTTAGTTCAGATTAACAAAAAGGGGGGGGGGTGTTAGCCAAAATCCCCCAACCTCAAAACATTTAATAAAGAATATTCCTAAAAGATTTTATTCCGAAAACCATATTTATAGTCTACGCCTCCTCCTATTAATAAGGTTTTCGGAATAAAATCTTTTAGGAATTAAATGGAGATTCC
>Ga0209442_1000272_pt1 | contig 30951 bp, 31 predicted proteins | sample LauGreSBDMM110DD_2_FD_187565 | JGI IMG/M metagenome (GOLD analysis project Ga0209442, IMG submission 187565) | Freshwater lake microbial communities from Lake Michigan, USA - Sp13.BD.MM110.DD (SPAdes) (version 2) | ecosystem: Environmental > Aquatic > Freshwater > Lake | place: Lake Michigan...
GCGCCATGCCTGCGTCGTAAGCTTGCCGCCATCTCAAGGCACACAAGCACCATCGATCGCCAGCCACCAGACCTGCAAAACGATATTCTGGCCTTGGGGTGACCAAGTCATTGCCTTGCTGCAAAGAAAAATCTAGAAATGCTTGAGTCACTTTTGCACAAATGACGTGACTGCCTTGGTCTTCCTCGTTCGTGTTGCAGCAGCCATCTCGGTAGTAACCGCTGAGGGGGTCATAGGAGCAAGGCACCAAAGGTGTTCCAAGTACGTTTTGAGGGTCTTGATTCATGACTGTCCCTTGCCCCGCGACGTATGCAGTTTCTTGTAGCTGTCAATCAATCGATGGTGTCTGTCCAAACCTTCCAACTTCATGCTGGTAGGTGTTAAACCAAAGAAACGCACACTGCCATTTACTGAACCCAGCACAGCGTCCATACGCGAGTTACCAAACATGCGGCGGAAGTTGTGTTCGTAGTTTTCAATCTCGAGTTCTGGGTTTAAGGCAACTTCTAGCACTACATTCAAAGCTTGATAAAACAGTTTGCGATCAACGGTGTTGTCGTTGTATTGCAAAAATGCACCCGTCAAATCTTGTGCGGCTTCCAAATGCTTTAACGCCAGATGAATTAGCAATTTCAGCTCCAGCACCGTCAGTTGACCCCATTCGGTGTTCTCATCAAACTCAATGCCGATGAGCGTTGCAATGTCAGCGTATTCGTCCAGCTCGTTGTTTTCCAAACGGTCTAGCAATGCGGTCAATTGCTTATCGTTTAAGCGATGCAAGTTCAGAATATCTTCTCGGAACAACAAGGCTTTGTTGGTGTTGTCCCAAATCAAATCTTCTACGGGGTAAATTTCAGAATAACCAGGCACCAAAATTCGGCACGCAATCGCGCCCAATTGATCGTGCACGGCGGTGTAAACCTCTTTGCCCATGCCTTTCAAAATACCGAACAAGCTTGCGGCTTCATCGGCATTGGCTGTGATACCTCTGCCTGCAAAGTCCCACTCCACAAATTCATAGTCTGCTTTGTCACTGAAGAAGCGCCAAGACACAATGCCGCTGGAATCGATGAAGTGCTCTACAAAGTTGTAGGGCTCGGTCACAGCATGGCTTTCAAAGGTGGGCTGCGGCAAATCGTTCAGGCCTTCAAAACTGCGGCCTTGCATCAACTCTGTCAGGCTACGCTCCAGTGCCACTTCCAAACTAGGGTGCGCGCCAAACGATGCAAACACGCCGCCTGTGCGAGGGTTCATTAAGGTCACGCACATGACGGGATAGGTGCCGCCGAGCGAGGCATCTTTGACGAGCACCGGAAAGCCTTGGGCTTCAAGGCCTTGAATGCCGGCCACGATCTTGGGGAATTTGGCCAACACATGGGTTGGCAGATCGGGCAAACAAATTTCGCCCTCCAGAATTTCTCGCTTCACAGCGCGTTCAAAAATTTCTGACAAGCATTGCACCTGCGCTTCTGCCAAGGTGTTCCCGGCGCTCATGCCGTTACTCACAAACAAGTTCTCTACCAAGTTGGAGGGGAAATATACCACTTGCTTATCTGATTGCCTTACGTAAGGCAGCGAGCAAATACCGCGCGCCACGTTGCCCGAGTTGGTGTCGATCAAATGCATGCCCCTTAACTCACCATCGGGGTTGTAGATCTTGAGGCAGTAAGCATCCAAAATTTCTTTGGGCAGAGCATCCTTCTTACTTGGCTTGAACCATCGCTCGTTAGGGTAATGTACAAACTCAGAGTTGGCCAGGTCTTCACCCCAATAGGCACCCGCGTAGAAATGGTTGTTGTTCAAGCGCTCTATATATTCACCCAGCGCTGAGGCCAATGCGCTCTCTTTGGTAGCGCCTTTGCCATTGGTAAAGCACATGGGCGAATGCGCATCGCGAATGTGCAAAGACCACACATTGGGAATGATGTTACGCCACGACGCAATTTCAATCTTGATGCCCAAGCCGGCCAAGATGCCCGACATGTTGGCAATGGTTTGCTCTAGGGGCAAATCTTTGCCAAGGATAAAAGTGTTGGTTTCAGTCGATGGTTTTAGGCTAAGCAAGGATTGCGCGTCGGCATCTAGGTTGGCTACTTCTTCAATGACAAAATCAGGGCCAGCTTGTACCACTTTTTTAACAGTGCAGCGGTCAATCGAATTCAAAATGCCACGCCGATCGACTTCTGAAATTTCAGGCGGCAATTCAACTTGGATTTTGAAAATTTGCTGGTAACGGTTCTCTGGGTCAACAATGTTATTTTGAGAGAGACGAATATTTTCTGTCGAAATGTTGCGCGTGAGGCAATACAACTTCACGAAGTAAGCCGCACACAGAGCCGACGAAGCTAAAAAGTAATCAAAGGGGCCAGGGGCTGAACCATCGCCTTTGTAACGGATGGGCTGGTCCGCCACCACCGTGAAGTCATCGAACTTGGCTTCAACCTGAAGCTTGTCGAGAAAGTTGACCTTGATTTCCATGGGTGATATTTCAATAGATTCAAATGCTGCGATTCAAGCTTTTTCGGCAATGGCGATCGAAATGTTTTTAAGAAAGATGGTGAAGACCAGCGGCGGCAATTCCTGCAATGACAATCTCTTCATCCTCATCGCCTGTTCCGCCGGACGCACCGACTGCTCCAATCATTTCGCCTTGTGCATTGGTTATAAGAACTGCGCCTGTTTGTGGAATAAACGGATGTCGTGCATTGGTGGCAATGGTTCCGAAAAAAACAGGCATGTCCTTGGCCCTGACAGCCAAGGCACGGCTGCTAACACCCATGCCAATGGCCGCACCTGCTTTGCCATGGGCTATGTCCAAACGCAGTGCACTGGCCCCGTCTTCACGAGCGAATGCTACGGCTTGAACTGCCGCATCAACCACGACCACGCCCATGGGTTTGTAGCCTTTATTACGAGCAGCAGCCAAGGCTCCTGCAATGATGGCTTGTGCTTGGTTCAAACTTAAGGAATTCATAATTTACTCCATTGAAATATGTGGATAGTTTAAAGAAAAATCATGGCATTGATTTCAGTCACCGAATTGGGCTTTCGAAGCATTTTGAAGCTATCTTTTTATAATTGAATGGGTCATAACCCGATAGACTCGGCCAATCATGTCTTCGCACAACCCAATCGTGACCTCAACTCTGACTGAAAGACCCGCTTCTGTGAGTTTTTGGCAAGCCTTTGTCTTTTGGCTTAAGTTGGGCTTCATCAGCTTTGGCGGCCCTGCGGGACAAATTGCCATCATGCACGAAGAGTTGGTGGTCCGCAGGCGTTGGTTATCGGAAAAACGCTTCTTGCATGCGCTCAATTACTGCATGGTCTTGCCTGGGCCTGAAGCACAACAGTTGGCAACGTACATAGGCTGGTTGATGCACAAAACAAGGGGCGGGATTGTAGCTGGCGTTTTATTTGTGTTGCCATCTCTGTTTCTGTTGATTGCCCTGTCTTGGATTTACATCGCCTATGGTCAAGTGACATGGGTGGCCGGTTTGTTCTATGGCATCAAGCCCGCCGTCACAGCCATCGTGCTTCAAGCTGCACATCGAATAGGTTCGCGCTCTTTGAAAAACAATCTGCTGCTGGCCATTGCGGCAGCAAGTTTCGTGGCTATTTTTGCGTTGAACGTGCCCTTCCCAATCATTGTTTTGGTTGCTGCGATCATTGGTTTTTTTGCGGGAAGATTGTCGCCTGGGTCCTTCAATGCAAGCGGTCATCACGAAGTTTCAACAGCGTCTAAGGGCTTTGCATTATTAGACGATGACACGCCAACGCCATCGCATGCTCTGTTCACGCGGAAGCGCTTGCTACAAGTCCTACTGGCCGGCGCTGTGTTGTGGGTGGTGCCCATGGGCTACTTGGTGATGCAAAACGGATGGGGCCACACATTCACACAAATGAGTTGGTTCTTCACGAAAGCCGCTCTGCTGACCTTTGGCGGCGCATATGCCGTATTGCCTTATGTTTACCAAGGCGCGGTCGAACAGTTTGGCTGGATAACCGCCATTCAAATGATGGATGGTTTGGCTTTGGGCGAAACCACGCCTGGCCCGCTCATTATGGTGGTGGCCTTTGTGGGTTTTGTGGGCGGCTATGTCAAAGCTGTGTTGGGCCCTGACAGTTTGTTTTTGGCCGGCGCCTTGGCGGCCTCACTGGTGACGTGGTTCACTTTTTTGCCGTCCTTCATTTTTATTCTGGCTGGCGGACCCTTTGTAGAGAGCACGCACAATGATTTGAAATTCACTGCGCCCCTGTCTGCCATCACAGCGGCGGTGGTCGGAGTCATTGTAAATTTAGCATTGTTCTTTGGCTATCACACGCTGTGGCCGCAGGGCTTTAATGAATTATTGGATATACCTTCTGCGCTCATCGCAGTAGCTGCTGCCATTGCGTTGTTCAAATTCAAGCGCAATGTGATGCATGTGATTGGGGTCTGTGGGGTGCTTGGCGTGATCATTAAGTATTCGATTTAAATAACTTCTCCTTGGTGACATCTTTGTAATCACTTCAACGCTATGCTTTAAGGCTAATTTCTAACAGGCTTTTCATGACCAAAGTATTCGACATCGTGGTGCACGGCGCCACCGGCTTTACGGGACGCCTCATTGCAGAGTATTTACTCACCCGCTCAGAAACTGGGCTCAAATGGGCCATGGGTGGCCGAAGTATGGACAAACTGCAAGCAGTGCGAGACGAAATTGGCGCACCTGCATCTACCCCACTGGTGGTCACTGAAAGCAACAACGAGGCTTCTTTGAAGTCGCTCATGTCCAAAACACGCTTGGTTATTTCAGCCGTAGGCCCTTATCAGTTGTATGGCAACGAACTCATCAAAGCCTGCGCTGAATCAGGCGTTGACTACGTGGACTTGTGCGGTGAACCCGCCTGGATGCGCCAAATGATTGACAAGCACCAATGCACTGCAGAAAAAAGTGGCGCGCGCTTGGTCTTCTCTTGTGGCTTTGACTCCAGCCCTTTCGACTTAGGCGTGTTCATGGCACAAGACGAGATGACCAAACGTTTCGGCAAGCCCGCGCAGCGAGTGCGCGGACGCGTTCGCAAAATGAAAGGTACATTTTCTGGCGGTACAGCTGCCAGCTTCAAAGCCACAATGGCCGCTGCCGCCACGCAGCCTGGTGTCATTGACCTCTTAAAAAATCCGTTCTCACTTACTCCAGGTTTTGAAGGCCCTCGCCAACCCGCTGGCCACAAGCCAATGCTGGATGAAGTGATGGGCGTCTGGGTTGCGCCTTTCATCATGGCAACCATCAATACGCGCAACGTGCACCGCTCCAACTTTTTGTTGAACCATGTATGGGGTTCAGATTTTGCATACGACGAAATGATCGTGACAGGCCCAGGCGAAAAAGGCGAAGCCATTGCCAACGCCATTGCCCAAGACAAGAGCATGAGCGAAGACAAATTGAAACCCGGCGAAGGCCCGTCTAAGGCCGAACGAGAAGCGGGCAGCTACGACGTCTTGTTCATTGCCACCAACGAACAAGGGCAGTCGGTGCAAGTGGGCGTGAAGGGCGATCGCGATCCTGGTTATGGCAGCACTTCTAAAATGATTGCCGAAGCGGCCATCTGCATGTTGAAAGACGCCACAGTCAGGAAGGGTGGTTTTTGGACACCTGCTTCAGCCATGGGGCATGCACTCATAGCACGCTTGCAGTCGCATGCGGGCCTGACCTTTCGCGTGGAATAAATCAAAAACTCTTCAGCTTCGTTCAAGCCTTAAGGGTTCAGCTCCATCGCTGCGGGCAAATAGCCCTTCAAGGTGTGCACGCCATTGGCAAACAAAATGGCGTTCACGGTGGCTTGGGCTGTAGCTTCTGCCGCCATCACAGTCAACAACAGCATGTCGGGTTCAGCCGTTTCAGCGCAAGTGGCCATGGCAAACAAAGTATCACCATCCAAGGTGGTGTGGGCTGGGCGAATGCTTCGTGCAAAGCCATCGTGCGCGCTCATGGCCAAGCGCTTGGCTTGGGCTTTGTTCAGCGTTGCATTGGTGGCCACCACGCCAATGGTGGTGTTGGTTCCGAACGTGGGTTTGCCAGCCGTCTGTCCTGCTAGCAAAGCCTGTTGTGTATTGAGCAATTTTGTGCCGTCGGCCGAACGAGCGCCAGCCAGCACTTTGCCGGTGACGGGGTCTACCACATCACCCACTGCATTGCAGGCCACCATGGCGCCCACTTGCCAAAGGCCGACTTGAACCAATGCATGGCCAATGCCGCCCTTCATGGCGCGGTTCATTCCAAATAACTTACCCACTACGGCACCCGCGCCGGCACCCACATTGCCAGACAGTGGATATCCCACTGCGCGCATTAAACTGGCAGAGAGCGGTTTTTGATAGATGGCATCTTCGCAAGCTGCATAACCAGCCGCCTCATCAGGTCGCACTTTGGGGTTGTCGCCCAGACGAACAAGTGGCAAGTCAAACAGTACCGCGGCAGGCACAATGGGCACACAACCATGGCCGGTTTGAAAACCCATGTTGCGCTCATCCAACCAGCGCATCACGCCACTGGCGGCATCTAGCCCAAACGCACTGCCACCCGACAGCAAAATAGCATGCAACTTGTTGACCAAATTGGCAGGGTCGAGCAAGTCGGTCTCTCGAGTCCCCGGCGCAGCGCCTCGAACATCGACGCCTCCCACGGCACCTTGGGGTGCCAAAATCACTGAGCAACCCGTCAGCCTTTGGCTTGAAGTGAAATGACCGATGTGCAAACCTGCAATGTCTGCAATGCTTCCCTGATGCGGGTTGGAGCGCTCGCTCAGACGGGTGTTTATGATGTTCTGTGATGTCATGGAGAACCTTTCATCGATGCATTAACCCATATGCGCTGAAGCGGCTGTGAATTGGCATTAACTTGACGATCCATCGTATTTTTTCCCCAGCGCCAACAACTCAGGCGTCTCAATCAACGCATTGAGCTGATCAAAATCCAGCATTTTTTCACGCCATGGCGCCGTCGTTTGATGTGTTTTCAAACTGCCGTAATAGGCCTGCAAGTTGTGTGAGACGGCCCTTGCCGTACCACCCGGGAAAATCACTATTTTGAAACCGACCTTGCCCAACTCAGCAGCACTCAAAATAGGGGTTTTACCACCTTCCACCATGTTGGCCAGAAGCGGGATGCGATGTGCAAATCGGTCGCAGGCCATTTTCATTTGCTCAGGTGTGCGCAATGCTTCAACAAACAGGGCATCGACGCCGCACTCCAAATATTTTTCTGCGCGATCTAAGGCCGCTTGCAAACCCTCTACGGCCAAAGCATCTGTGCGGGCCAAAATGAGTGTGCTGCTGCTTCGTCTGGCATCCAAGGCCGCGTTAATTTTTCCCTGCATTTCTTTGACAGGCACCACCCCCTTGCCATCCAAGTGGCCGCAGCGTTTGGGGAAAGTTTGGTCTTCAATTTGAATCATGGCGGCACCTGCGCGTTCAAAGTCGCGCACAGTGCGCTGCATGTTAAGCGCGTTGCCAAAGCCTGTATCAGCATCCACAATCACAGGCACACGAATGCGGTCGGTGATGTTGGCAAGTGTATTGGCCACTTCGCTGGCGGTGGTTAAGCCGATGTCTGAACGACCCAATCGGGTATAGGCAATGGAAGCGCCTGATAAGTACAGCGCCTCAAATCCAGCCTGTTCTGCAATGAGTGCAGTCAGCGCGTCGTAAATGCCAGGGGCCAGCAAGGCACTGGGTTGTTGCAAGCGTTGAGCCAATGACATAAAAGTTATTCCTTGGAATATTTAATTTTGAAAATACAACGGGCGAGGCTGCAAAGCCTTAAGCCGCCTGCAATTTTTGAGCAATGTCTTGCGCGACCAGCCAGCCACCGCCTACTGCGCTCAGCAGTCCATTGCCTGCCAAATAGCCATCTGCACCCTGCCCTGAAACGCCGCGCGCTGCACCGCCTGCGGCATACAGGTTGGTCAACACTTGGCCATTGGTTTTCATCACTCGACAATGGGCATCAACTTCCAATCCGCCTTGCGTGTGAAAGAGCGCACCCGTGACCTTGATGGCGTGATAGGGCGCTTGAAGTGAGCGAGAAAATGTGCGCCCCATGCTGTCGGTATGGCCGGCACGCACTTCGTTCAGCGTCGCCTGCAATGCGGCCTCATGACAGCCCACAATGGCCGCCAAGCCCGCCACATCCTTGGCGGTTCGGAGTGCGCCTGCCGCTTCCGCATCTCGATAGTCTGGAAAGCTTCTAACCAATTCAAGCAGTGGTGCATCAAAGATATTCCAGGCAACACTGCCCGGCTGGCTTAACACATGGACCGCTGCCTCGGAGTAGCCGCCGGTTTCGTCGTTAAACCGTTGGCCCAATGCGTTCACTTGAACACCGCCCTCCATGATGAAGGCCCACGTCATGAGGGCACCTTGAGGCGTGACCCAAGAGCCATGTCCTTGATAGGCGTCCAAATCGCCCATCTGCAAACCCAACTGACGTCCCCATTGAATGGCGGTGCCGTCGTTGCCCTGGTGACCAGCAAAAACAGCATTGGCCATTTCTGGCAACAATTCTTTCACCATGTCGGTGTTGCCGCCAAAGCCATTGCAGGCCAGTAACAGTTCTTGGCAGACCAAGTGCTCAATTGCACCATCAGGCCTTTGATAGCCTACGCCCAGCACTCGATCTTCTGAATTGACCCAAAGCTCACAGACCAAAGACTGGCCCAAAAAGTCGGCCCCTAGGTCGTTGGCCACTTGCGCCAAACGGGTCATGAGTGTGGCACCTGTTTTTTCAGGCATGGTGTGCATGCGCCTAACGGTATGACCGGGATACAAAAATCCGTCGACAATTTCAAAGGGCAATCCCATTTTTTCAAGTTCGTCAATGGCGTGTGTGGCTGCTAAAACATAGGCCTTGACCAAGTGCAAAGGCGCTTGCCCATGGGCCTTGTTCATCACATCGTCTATCAGCAGTTGATGTGAATCTTCGATGCCCAATGATTTTTGCAAACGCGTTTCGGCCGCTGGAATAAAGCCAGAGGACAAGGCAGAAGAACCCGTGCCTGATTCATCTCGCTCTAACACCAAGACCTCGACGCCTGCTTTGCGAAGTGCAATGGCCGCCGTTAAGCCACAAGCACCTCCACCCACAATGCACACCGGCACTTCGGGTGTGTCTTCGGGCATGGCTTGTGCATGAACAATTTGCGGGACTTTTTGGTGTTTCATCATGATGCTCGTTGTTGCTGCAAACGCAGTTTGAGTTGTGGCAAAAGGCCGCCGGCTTCCACCATGGCCACTAAAAATTCGGGAATAGCATCGCAGGCAAGGCGTTGACCATTGGCTCGCACCACAGTCCAAGTCGAAAGGTCCAGCGAGATTTGTTCGCCCTCATCCAAAGCCTCTGCCTCTTTGCATGTCAACAACAGAAGGCCCAAGTTAAACGCATTGCGAAAATACAAACCGCCATAGGACGGCGCTACAACCGCCTTCACGCCCAGCTTGACCAGGGCATCCGCAGCCTGCTCTCTGGAAGAGCCAATACCGAAATTTGGTCCAGCGGCTAGCACGTCGCCCGCCTTAACTTCCGCCGCAAACTCAGGTCTCACGCCTTCCAAACAGTGTTTGGCAATGTCAAGAATGCCTAGCTTCATGTAGGCACCAGGCGCCAGTTGATCGGTGTCAACATCCGCCCCTACTTTCCATACGCGGTGATGCACGCTCATGCCAAGACCTCCCTTGGGTCGGAAATACTGCCCCGCAAGGCCGATGCTGCGACCGTGTAAGGCGAAGCCAAATAAACTTGCGCCGTGGCAGAACCCATGCGCCCTTTGAAGTTGCGCGCTGTGGTGGCAATCACATTGGCACCATCGGGAATGCTGCCTCCATAACCAGAACACGCTCCGCAAGAAGTGGGCAGCACCTCAGCGCCTGATTGACGAAGGGTCTGCATCACACCCTCGCTTTCAGCCTGCGCCTGATCTTGCAAACTGGCAGGCGCCACCATCAAGCGAACACCCGCAGGCAATTGTTGGCCTCTGAGGACTTGGGCCGCTGCCCGCAAGTCTTCTAATTTAGCGCCGGTGCATGCGCCAATGTAGGCCACCTGAATCGGTGTATTCTTAAACTCATCCACTGACTTGGTATTGGCCGGACTGTGCGGCGCTGCCACTTGAGGCACCAAGGTGGCTGCATCAAATTCATGCGCCACTGCCTCAGCACCTTCATCGGTATGCCAGCCTTCAATTTGCACATCTTTTGCACCCGTGGTGGCCAACCAATCGCGCGTCACTTGATCGGGTTCTATTAAACCCACCTGAGAGCCCATCTCAGCACTCATGTTGGACATCGTCATGCGCTCTTGCATCGACAAAGCCTTCACTGCTTCACCACAAAATTCGATAGCTTGATACGCTCCGCCATTCATGCCAAATCGGCCAATCATGTGCAGCATCATGTCTTTCGCGGTGACGCCCGGTTGAAGTCGATTGTTCCAGCGCATTAAAAAAGTTTGCGGGACGCGGACCCACAATTGACCTGTGACCACCACCCCCAACATTTCGGTGCTGCCCACGCCAAACATGTAAGTGCCTAAGGCGCCGCCTGTGGGCGAATGGGAATCGCCGCCCACACAAAACATGCCGGGCTTGAGGTGTCCCTTTTGCGGCAGAACGACGTGGCAAATGCCCAAACTGTCGTAGACATGGGGCAATTTTTGTTCAACGGCCCATTCACGTGCAATGCGAACAATTCGGCGCGAATCGTCATCACGTTCTGGCACATAGTGGTCCATGACCAAGACCACTCGCGACTTGTCCCAAATTTCAGCACCCAGCTCTTCCAGCATCGGCTTAAGACGGCGAGGTCCAGAGGAGTCATGAAACATGGCCAAATCAACTTGGCAGTTCACAATGTCACCCACCGCAACGTGCGATCGGCCAGCAGCCTTGGCAATCAGTTTTTGCGCAAGTGTTTGAGGCGTATTTGTAGGCTTATTCATGTTTCAAACCTCTGGGGTCAAGATTACCTGATGTCAATTTCTAGCCTTTTCCTCTCTCATTGAAACGCGCGCATCGACATCACCGATGCTTGACACTTCCAACTGATATTCGTAACGATCGGGCCGGTACAGGCCTTCTAGCCATTGCACGGGTCGATCATCTGCATCAAAAACACGACGTCGGACAGACAGCAATGCGCTGCCAATCGACACGCTCAAAGCTTCAGCCACACGGGCATCGGCTTGGCGTGCTGAAATCGTTTGCTGCGCACGACCCAGTTCCACGCCCGCCTCACTCAACAACTGCAAAATAGGCTTGGCCGCCAAGTCGCGACGCGACATTTCTTTCGTCAAATGCAGAGGTACGTAGGTAATGATGTAAGACAGCGGGCCTTCGCGCGAACTGCGCAATCGAATGGCTTTTTTAACAGACGCGCCCAGAGGCACTTGAAGTGCCAATGCCACATCTTCAGGCGCGTCAATGGTTCGCCAGTCAAGCACCTTGACCGTGGTCGCGCGGGTGGCACTGACGATGTTCTCCATCAAACCAGCAAGCCTCGTAGGCTGCGTCAGCGTCGAGGTTCCAAGACTCAAGCCGGGATGGGTCACAGGTTTTGGGAAGGTACCGCGACCCGCAATACGAACAATCAAACCCTCAGCCACCAGCTTTTCCATGGCATGGCGAATCGTGACACGCCCCACACTGAATTGTTTGGCCAATTCGATTTCTGCTGGCATGGACTTGGCAAAGCGCCCCTCTAACAATTGCTCTCGCAACACCAGATAAATTTGGTGATATTTGGTCAGCGGCAAACGAGGCGTCATGCAGGCACCTCGTCACAATTCCATTGCTGCAACTCAATGCCAAAAACATCTTCTGGGCTCACACCCTCCAGCAAGTGATACAGCACAAACTGATAACACTCATTGGCATCAATTTCACTCGGTGTAAAAGCAAATGCCAAGTTGCCCCCCGTGGTCAAGCGCCCGGGAAATCCAAAATGCAATAGGTTTTGTTTGAAGACAGCCGCCGCAGTTTTCGCCATAGCGGCATGAGGTGCCAAAAATTCAATCACAAGACCTATTTCGTGAAGGCTTCGCTTGGCTTGCGCAAGTTCGCGAACTGCACCTTGACCATAGAGATGCGGCACCATGGTCCACTCACCCGGCACCAACTTTCGAACACGCTCACTGACTTCCTGTAATGCGCTCGGCATGATGCTGATCATGGTGGGGTCGGCCACCCCCGCCAATAAAACCGCCCTCGCACCTGCATGCGAAGCGCCCTCTACTTTCAAGGTGGGCGACAAGCGCGGTACAAATTGGGCCCCAGAAACCTGGGTGCGATGTGAATCGAGTGCAAGGTAGGTGGCTTGCTTTAAGTGCAATGTGCCTTCTGGCTCTTCAACGATCCAGGGATTGGCTTGCTCGTAAAGTGCATGCGCTGCCACCGAAGCAGGCGTGGCATGGGCTGCCGGGTTCATGCTTTCCAAAATGAAATCAAATTCACCCAACTCCGCCAAGATAGCATCGCGGCCACCAGGCGTACAACACAAGGAGGTGCACTCAATGATTTTGGCCATGTGCAAAGACAAGCCTGCGTCGTAACCGAGCATTTGCGGCAAGGCTGCAAAGATGGCCGTGTCACAAGACCGCCCCGCAATGAGCACATCCGGTTTTTGTGCAAGCGCCTTCATGAAAGTGTGGGTGCCGCATTGCGCCACGATGTGGCCTGCCGACATCACTTTTTCTTCATTCGGCAAGGGAAGATTCAGTGAGGCACCGCTTTCATCCAAGGATTTCAAACGGCCGTGTTGAATGGCCTGTATCAACAAGTTGCGCGGTACATCGCTTAAAACAATGGCGACGCTGAAAGACAAACCGTTTGCCTCAGCCACTTCTTTCAACAAAGACAGCGTCTCATCAAGGTGTGGTTTGGCCCCTGCGGTGCCTGCACTGCCAATGATCAAGGGCACATCCAGTTGCCTAGAAGCCTTCAAAACCATTTCAAGATCACGTCGAACCATATCTCGAGGAGCAGCCATTTGCCCTGACCCCAAATAAAAAGGGCCAGGATCGATCGAGCCCATGTCGCAACCAATAAAGTGTGGTTTTCTTTCAAGGCCTCGCTCAAAAGACTCTTGAACAATGCCAAAACCCAATTGACCAGACGCAGACAGTACACGAAGTCTTTCATGTCCCATCCGATGGCCGTCCAACAAGCGAGATACTGCGGTGGAGGTTGTTGGATGTGTCATTGGTTTAAAGCATCAATGACAACAAAGGCGCATGTTGCTGTGCGCCATACAAATCGCCATCACCAGGATTGCCAGCGCACACCGTGCGCGGCATCGATAACTTGATGGCAAAAATATGCGGCAATTCAAAACGCCGAACCTGTGAAGCCATCAGCCCGTAGCAGGCAGCGACTGAATTGATTTGAAGCGCTTCACTTTGAGCCGCTCGCGCATAGGCTTGGGAATTGCTAAAAAATAAGTCGACGGTAAAACACAGCGGTCCTGCATTCTTGCTGCGGATCACGTTGGCCAAATCGGTGAGTGGCAAAGCTTCTTGGGACATTGATTCATCGGGCTGTGAAGCCACCATCCGCACAAAGAATTTGCCCCGTAATGAAGGAAGCTCTTTGAGACAATAAAAAACTCACCACCTCGCCAATCTCCTCGGGCTGCCCCAGGCGCGCCATCGGAATGCTAGCTTGCATGGCTGCCAGCGCAACCGGGTCAGCCATGGTGGGTGCCACCATGGGTGTTGCAACGGGTCCGGGACCCACAGCATTGATGCGAACACCTTCTTGCGCCCATTCCAAAGCCAATGACTTGACCATGCCATTCAAGCCAGCCTTTGAAGCGGCATAGGCTGCACCGCGGGCATGTCCCACAAGACCAATTTGACTGCTGATCACGACCACACTGGCATCACCGTGTCTTGCCTTGCGCATCTGGGCAATGGCAGCACGCGTTAAGACAAAGGTGGCGTCCAAATTCAGGGCCAAGGTTTGACGCCATTCATCCAGCGTGATTTCATCCGAGAGTTTTTTGAAAAATAGGCCGGCACAACATGCCAAAGCATCGAGACCTCCTAAAGCTTGAGCAGCTTTTGCGGGCAGTTCAGCGCAGGCTTTATCGTCAAGCAAGTCTTGCACAAACACCACCGCTTGCGGCAATACCAGCTGAAGCCCCTGCACTTGATTTTTATTTTGCACCACTGCCGCCACTTTGGCGCCATGGCGCGCAAGTGCGCAAGCCGTCGCCAAACCAATGCCCGAACCTGCGCCGGTCACCAGCGCGTGACGCCCTGATAATTCCATGGCAGTGTTGGGCATGACTTAAAGACCTAAATAGTTTTTACGCAATTCAGGATCACTCGCCATTTCTGCAGCGGTGCCTTGCATGGCCACCACACCGTTTTCGATGATGTAGGCACGGTGCGCAATGGCCAAGGTTTGCACCGCGTTTTGCTCCATCAATAAAATGGGCAGGCCCTCTTTGTTGATTTTGGCAATCAACTCAAACATTTGCTCTACCAACAAGGGTGAAAGGCCCAGGGAGGGCTCATCCATGATGAGCAACGCGGGCTCAGACATCAGGCCGCGGCCAATGGCCAGCATCTGCTGCTCACCGCCCGACAATGTGCCTGCCAGTTGTGAAAAACGCTCTTTCAATCGAGGGAAAATTTCGACCACTCGATCTAAATTTTTCGCACGATTGGGCTTGCCGCGAACTTGGCTTCCAAGCTCTAAGTTTTCTCGGACATTCATGTTTGGAAAAATTCTTCGGCCTTCCGGCACATGAATCAATCCTCTTTGCACCACCTCAGTCGAGTTCATGTCCGTGATGTCTTCGCCCTGAAAACGGATGGAACCACTGAAGGGTTTGTAAAGTGCAGAAATATTGTTGTTGAGCGTAGACTTGCCAACGCCATTGCTACCAAGCACTGCCACAATTTCGCCAGCGCCCACCTCCAAATTGATGCCACGCAAAATTTCGATTTGGCCATAGCCCGCGTGCAGATCATGAATTTCAAGCATGCGCCACTCCTTGCGCTTGACCTGGCATTTGATCTGCAGCACCGCGGCCGAGGTAGGCCTCAATCACTTCGCGGTTGTTCACCACCTCTTGTGGTTTACCCTCTGCAATGATCTTGCCGTAAGACAACACATAGATGTATTCCGACAAACTCATCACGGCATGCATGACGTGCTCGATCAACAAAATAGTGACGCCAGAATCGCGAATGCTGCGAATGAGGTCAATGATTTCAACAATTTCTTGAGGATTCAAACCGGCCATGACTTCGTCAAGCAACAAAAGCTTAGGTCCTGTGGCCAATGCGCGGGCCAACTCGAGGCGCTTGCGCCCAGCCACCGTAAGATCAGATGCAGGCTGATCGAGCATACCCGACATGCCTACTTTGTCGGCAATCAAGCGCGCATGGGCATGTGCTTCTTTCTTGCCAGCAAATTGCTGAAAAGCACCGACAGCAATGTTTTCAAGTACCGAGAGCTTGGCAAAGGGCTGCGTGATTTGGAAGGTGCGAACCATGCCCAGACGCGCAATGTCGTGCACCGCCATGCCTACAATGTTTTGGCCCAGCAATTCAACTTGACCCTCATCGATTTTGTAGAAGCCCGCAATGGACGCAAACAAAGTTGTTTTACCTGCGCCATTGGGACCAATCAGAGAAACAATTTGATCCGCACCTACTTCAAGGGAAGCGTTGTCAACGGCGCGCAAGCCACCAAATATCTTGGTTAAAGCTTTTACTTTGAGCATCAGACGTCTCCTTTCTTAGCAGCAGATGCCAAGCGGCCGGCCTTTTTTTGTTCTCTGCCCTTGAACAACTCAACCAAGCCATTGGGCAAGAAAGCAATGATGATGACCAACAAGGTGCCGTAGAGCACCAGAGACAAACCTTGGAAGCTGAACATAGAGCGAGTGACCTCACTGACCAAGGCAAGCAACACCGCGCCAATGAGAGGACCATAGACAGTGCCAGCGCCACCGATCATGCTGACCAACAGCATCTCGACCGACTTGTCGACTCCAAACACAATTGTGGGATCGATGTACAAAAAGTATTGCGCAAAGAAACAACCACCCACCCCAGCGATGGCACCAGAGATGACCATGATTTTGATTTTCTCAACGAAGGTATTGATGCCCAATGCGCGCGCTGAATCTTCGTTTTCGCGAATGGCAGCCAACCTGGCACCAAAACGTGATGCCTTGAGCCACAACGCAATCGCCACCGAGATAACCGTCAAGGTCAAAATGATGAAGTAGAAAGCGCGTCGATCACCAAACTGGAAATTGGCGGATGTTTGCTTCATGGGAATCAGCATGCCCAAACCGCCCCCGGTGATATCGACTGAGTTGGCAACGATGCGGAACACTTCGGCAAAGGCCAACGTAATCAACGCAAAGTAGGACCCTTTCAGGCCTGCTCTGAAGGACAGCACCGCAATGAACCAGCCAGCCGCAGCACCCGCCAAAGCAGAGGCCGGCAAACCCCACCAGGGGTTAAAACCAAAACGCATTTGCACAATGGTGGAGGCATAAGCGCCAACCCCAAAGAAGGCCACATGCCCAAACGAAAGCTGGCCCGCAAAGCCGCCTGCAATATTCCACGACTGTCCAATGAAAGCGTAGAAAAGGGCCAGCACACCAAAGTTGATGACAAAGGCTGAGCTAGAGACAAACGGAAAGATGATTGCCGCGGCCAACAACACGATGTGAAGAGCCCACGGTGAACGATTGAAGATCATCGCTTGTCTCCAAAAAGGCCGGAAGGTCGGAACAGCAAAATCAGAATGAAGATCAGTGAAATGCCAATTTGTCCGAGACTTTCACCTAGATAAAGGCCGCCAAAAGATTCTGTCAAGCCGACAATCAAGCCGCCTACAACAGCCCCCAAGAAGCTGCCCATCCCGCCCAGCACCACCACCGTAAAAGCCACCATCACAAACACATGGCCTGTGGTGGGTGAGACATAAAAAATGGGCATAAGGAGAGAGGCTGCAGCGCCCAAAGTGGCCATGCCTAAGCCGAACGAAATGGCAAAGACCTTGTCAACATCAATGCCCACCAAACGAGCACCCATGCGCTCTTTGGCCACTGCGCGAATGGCACGACCCGTGTCTGTTCGCGTGATAAAAATACCCAGCAAGGCACACATCACCATGGCCGCAACAAACGAGATGACCTTGGGCAACCCTATCAACAAGGGTCCAACTTCAAACATCTTGTCGCTGTATGACATCGAGATGGTCTGTGAATTGCCCGAGAAAAACATGAGTGCCAGGTTTTCAATGACGATGGACAAACCCAGCGTAATGAGCAGAATGTTTTCATCTTTGCCGTAAGACAATTTGCCTATGAAATACTTATAAAGCACATAGCCCATGACAAACATGGACGGCATCGTGACAATCAAGGAAAGATAGGGATCAACACCTAGCTTCGTCACCAAATAAAAAACACCAAACATAGCCACCATCAACAGGCTTCCGTGGGCAAAATTAATGATGTGTAAAACACCATAAATCAATGTAAGCCCAGAGGCGACAAGGGTGTAGATGCCCCCCATGAGGATGCCATTGATGACCGCTGCTCCGATAATGGTCAGATCCAAAACGAATTCCTTAAAATGAGGTCAATGAAGATATCGTCAAACTGCAACATAAATTCACACAAGAAATTCAACCTGACTGCAAGTCGCAGTCAAGTTGAAATCTCCGTTAGAAATCTAAGAAATTTAGAAGCAGTTAAATCCGGCAACAAATGTTTAGCAAATGCTTGGCCGAAGACCCCACATCAGCCGAATTTAGGACGCGGGAAGACGGGCTTCACCGCTGAAAATTCATTGGGCCAAACCACATTGATGTCAGTCTTGGTGGCCTGCAACATTGCCGCACGACCACCTGTGTTCTGACCGTCGACGAACTTTGTGGGGCCATAGGGCATGAAGTGGTCGGACCAGGTGCTGGCCTCGAGAGCAGCAATGACCTTTTCTTTGTCAGCCGACTTAGCGCGCTCCAGAGCATCAGCGTAACACTTCACGGAGTTGTAGCCACAGTAGACCTCGAAGGTAAACAGCCCACCCTTTGCCTCTACCGCCTTGCGCATGGCCAAGGCCTTAGGATTGCGCGGGTTGTACCAGTGGTTGAAGTCCATCATGTTCTGAGCGATGTCAGGCTGCTCACTGACGAGCTTGAAGTTGAATCCACCGCCCAGCACACTGAACATCGCCGCCACATCCACGCGCTGCTGATGCAAGGTGCGCGCCAACAAAACGTACTCGTTTTGGTAGTTGCTCATGATCACTAGATCTGGCTTAAGGCCCTTGATACGCAGGGCTACGTTGGAAAAATCGCGAGTGGGGTTGGCGTGTTTGATGATCTCTGCCACCTGCACATTGATACCAGGCAGGCGGTCGGCAAGCAGCTTGGCCGTACCCGTACCGAACTCTGACTCCTCGTGCACCAAAACCGCGGTCTTGGCCAAACCGCCAGCCGCCTTGTTCATTTCGCCCAAGCCCACAATGGCGTCGTCCACGCACTTGCCAAAACCTGGCGCCAACCTGAACACATTCTTCAGCCCGCGCCTGACGATTTGGTCGGAAACGCCGACGTCAATCATAAAAGGGGTGTTGTACTTGGCTGCAGCCTGCGTGGCCGGTAGCGCAATTGCGCTGGAGAAACAGCCCACGTAAGCGGCCACACCCGCCTGATGCAGGCGCTCCACCTCGGACACGCCTACCTCAGGGCGGGATTGTGAATCGCCCAGGGCGGCCTCAAGCTTGGCCCCACCCATCGACTTGATACCGCCAGCCGCGTTGATTTCATCGATGGCCAACTGGCAGCCGAGGCGGCCTTGGCCCCCGCTATAGGCCAGTCCCCCACTAACGGGGTGCACCAAGCCAATCTTGATGGGAGCAGGCTGCGCCAACAAAAGGCCAGGTGCGCCGAGAGCGGTGGTCGCTGCACCAGCTTGCAAAATCAAACGACGGGATACGCGGACATCAGACGTCATGGTAATTCCTCAATGAAGAAGTTGGGGGTTAAGTTAAATTGTTCCATTCATAGAACAATTGGACACACTGTGCAACAATCCTTTTTTAAAGTCAAGCGGACAACTCCTAATCTTTTCAAAAAACCAGCCGCATCTCCGCGCAACATTGGCTTGACCCAAAACCGCACCACGAACGCTTTATTGGCACCACGATGGACCACTCGCATTACAGCTACAGCCCGCTGCCCAATCGCACGCCTCTTCTCTTAGCGCCGGGCTTGCACGTTTATGTGGTGCTCTATTTAGAACACTGGGACTTTGAAGCGCCCGCGGACAGTGTTCGTGATCCAAGATTTGTAGGTGAATTTGGAAGCTTCAACCCCGACTACCGAAGTTGGACACAACGTGAATATGGCTTGCGCATCGGTATTTTTCGACTCATTGATGCACTGCGTGATTCAGGCATCCAAGCGGTAGTTGCCGCCAACAGTCTGGTACTTCCCCGTGTCCCGCAGGCGCTTGAAGCGTTGAAGCTCTCGCAAGCGCAATGGTTGGGTCACGGCATGGCCGCTACCCGACTGATGCATTCCAACATGCCCCTTGAGGCGCAGCAACAACACATCAGCAGTTCTATCAAGGCACTTCAAACTTTCACAGGTGAAGTGCCGCAGGGCTGGCTCAGCCAAGATTGGGGCACCTCACCGCTCACCCAAGGTTTGTTGGCCGATGCCGGCATTCGCTACACCCTCGATTGGGGCAATGACGATCAGCCCTATTGGATGTCTCCGGCAGGCACTTCTGAAAAAAGTTTGCTGGCCATTCCTTTGTCCAGCGAATGGGATGACGTGCAAGGACAATGGTTCAGGCCTGTAGAACCCGCACAACATGCGCAACAAATTTTTCAAGCTGCACAGCAAATGTGCGATGAATGCCAATCGCATCAACGCAGTGCCGTCATGGGGTTAGGGCTTCATCCTTGGGTTTGGGGCATGCCCAGTCGCATTCGTTATTTGCGTGAATTGCTGAAGCAATTGACCCACATGGAAGGGATCACATTCAGTACCCCTCAAAAAATTTATTCGCAGTGCGCTGGCAGCGTAGCGGTTTAATCAACGTTAAGGGAACACGCCATGGACTACCTCGATACCCTCAGTCATTTCGCATCAAACCTTGACTATTCAAAGTTAGAGCCACAAGTACAAGACCAAGTGGGTTGGATCTTGGCCGACACGTTAGCAGCTGTGGCGGCAGGTTCGGCAGAACCCGAATTGCGCGCCATTGCAAAGCGGCAAGCTGCGGGCACGCCCCAGCATTCTGCACAACTCATTGGCTTAGGACAAACAAGTACCCCTGAAGCAGCGGCATTCATCAATGGCACATCAGGCACATTTTTGGAGATGGACGAAGGCAACCGGTTTTCTCGCGGCCATCCTGCGGTACATGTCATTCCGGCTGCTTTGGCGCTCAGTCAAGAGCGCAAAGCCACCGCAGAAAGTTTTCTAGCGGCCATTGTGGCGGGCTATGAAGTGGGCTCGCGTTTAGGCGCAGCCTCTCTATTGCGAGGCGCCATGCACCCCCATGGCACTTGGGGAACCTTGGGTGCCGCCGCAGCCTGCGGGCGAGTTGCTGGGCTAGATGACAGTGACATGCGTCAGACCATCAATATTTCTGCATCACTGACCACCGCCACGTCCAAGCAAACCATGCTCGAAGGCGGCTTGGTTCGCAATGTGTATGCCGGCTTGAGCAACCGAAATGGCTTGTTGGCACTCAACTTGGCCGAATGCGGGTTCAATGGCGAACGTGATGGCCCCTCTTCTTTGCTGGGTAAAATCATCTCAGAAAGTTTTCAGCCTGACGCCGTCACGCAAGGCTTAGGGCACGACTGGCACTTAATGCGCAACTACTTCAAATTGCATTCATGCTGCCGTTATAACCACGGCACGCTCGATGCCATTGATCAAATGGCAGCCGCGAAAAAGCTGCCTCAGGTCAATGACATCGAACGCATTGAAGTGGTGACTTATCACTTGGCTGCTGAGCTCAATGATCCTGCTCCCACCAACACCTTGGCTGCCAAATTCTCAGTGCCCTTCGCTGTCGCCACAAGATTGGTCAACCACTCGAGCGCACTTTCAAGCTTCACATGGGACGAAGTGCGCAACCCTGCCGTGTTGGCCTTGGCACACAAAGTGTCGGTGGCGCATGACCCTGCAATGAGCGCCAGACTTCCCATGGAAAGACCTGCCAAGGTCACCATTCATCTGAAGGATGGCAGCCAAAGCGTAGGAGAAGCGGGTGTCAATCGAGGTGACGATGCATCACCCTACACCCGAGCTGAATTGCGCGACAAATTCATGAACCTCACAGGCCGTGTCTGGCCCCTTGTGCACTGTGAAAAACTATTGCAAGCCACATTAGATCTGGCCCATTTGAAAACACCGATTCAGGAATGGACCGAATTACTGGCTCATCCCGCGCAATGAGCAGGCGCTCCAATGAGATTGACGCTGCGCATCATTCAGCGCAGTGAATTTTCACCTGCCATATAAACATAGACTGCTGTGAACAAGCCGTCTTTCAATTCAAAAAAGTTGCAATTATTTTTGACCAATTTGTCGCCTTCGTGTGTGATGTTTTCCACGCGAAAGCGACTGGCAATGCGCTGCGCGGCCACATCCACCGTGTGCTTGAAATCACCATGCCACACTTTGGCATAGCGCTCATTCAGACGGTCATACATGCCGCGTATTTGAATCTCACGGCCTTCGTAAAAAACACCATGATTGGCAATGGCAAATTGGGCATTGGCCGCAAAGCAAATCAGCGTGCCTTCGACATCTTTGCGATCTACCGCTGAAAAATAGCCTTCGACCAAGGCAACAAGTTGCGATGCACTCAATAATTTAGGCACGATCTGACCTCCACATGTTTTGTTCTCTGAAAATTTTCAAGTCCTGTTGACGGACTGCTGTGCGGCACTCATCATGTCTTGCAACATGTCCAGCCGAGGGTGCATGGGTCGGGGATAGGCCATGCGACTTTGCGACAATCCCAAGCCCAATGCAGCCTCGGCCATTTTGTAACTCAAGGGGCCTGGATTAATGACCGGCACTGGCAAACGTTGGCTCAAATAAACATGCGACTGGTGCATGGTGGTCGAGCCCAAAATCAAAACTTCAGCACCGTCCTTTTCAATGGCTTCATAGGCCGCTTTCTCTAACAAAGGAAAGACATCTTCTTCTTTGCCAGACAACAATGATTGGTTGTCGGTAGACATTTCAATGGAACGCACAGAGGCACATTTTTGATGCAGCCCCAATTCGTCCAGGGCTTTTTTATACAGCGGCTTCCAGCGATTGGCCATAGTCAATACAGAAAATCGATCGCCCAACATCAAGGCGGCCAACATCGACACTTTGCCGGGTCCAAATACGGGAATATCGAGCACGGAGCGCAATGCTGCAACCCCAGAGTCGCTCATGGTGTCGATGCAGACAGCTTCAAAGCCTTCATCCTGCGCTCGACAGCCTGCCTCAAAGTTAGCTGCGTCGGCCAAAACAAAATCATGATGGCTTGAATAGTTTATTGGTCCAGCTTTCACAGTTCGAAATTCAAAGACCAGATCGGGGGACAAATCAATGCCTTTGAGTTGCGCTTTGCGCAGAGCCAAATTTTCTGGCGACATGGCAAAGGGCACCACCACCAGTATTTTTTTCTGAGGATTTGTCATGCAGGCACCTTCAATTCCGCGACGGCCTGCGCTGCCGAGGTGACCCGCCCAAACAATCTTTGAAAATTACGCATCGTGACTTGGTGCAACTCTTCAAACGTGGTGCCACACGCGTCTTCCACCAAAGTGACTTGATAGCCTCGATCTGCTGCTTCACGCGCAGTGCTTTCGACACACATGTTGGTTGACACACCTGCCATGTAAATTTGATCGATCTTCAAAGATCGAAGCAAACTGTCAATGGACGTTGAAGCAAAAGCACCCACGGTGGTTTTGCGAACCACGTGCTCGCCCGCTACGGGCTTAAGCTCATCCAGAATGGCATGATCAGGACTGCCGACATAGTTGTTGCAACTGGCCAGCAGTTTTTGCATGTGGCGCGGGGCATCGCTGGCGTCAGGCAATGCAGCGCCCAAGGTCACATGAATTACAGGTTGACCTAGCCTGTGAAAATGCGCACGCAATTCAAGGGTGCGTGGCAGCACAGATTGTTCAATGCGTGCAAATCGATAGTCGCCTACGCTGGAGCCTTGCGCTTTTAAAGTACGTCCCAGCGCACCTTGTCTGGAACCCGTTGCATATTGCATGTCAATGATGACCAATGCGGCGCCTTGGGCATGAATCATGGGGTCACTCATGAAATCGCGGATGTAGTCTTTTGGGGCGTTCATGGGAAGTCCTTCAGTTTTGTTGTCGATAACAATCGACGATTTGTGAGCCTGTGGCGCACCACACGCCCTCATGACTTCGAATGTATTCAAGTGCCTTGGCCAATGACCCGATGCGGTGGGGCTGGCCCATGATGAAAGGATGAACGGCTACGTTCATCACGCGGCCATGCACTGCCCCCTCCGCATAGAGCACCTCAAATTCATCGATCATTTTTTGGGCAAAGGCTTCAGCTTCTTGACCGCGCCGCCAAGCAATGCTGTCATTGATTTCCATCGAGTAAGGCAAAGAGGTCAATTCTCCGTGTCGCACATGAACCGGCGTGGGTTGATCGTCGTGGTACAAATCACACAGGTATTGCATGCCACTTTCCGCCACCAGATCAGGCGTTAGCAAGGTGTTAGAGGCTGCAGGCGAGAACCATCCCTTGAGTCGCTGTCCGGTATGGCGCACATGAATTTCTTGGCACACTTCGATGGCCGAACGCTCTTCGTCTTCGGTCATGTTCCAGTGGTAGCGTGTGTTGTAGAGGCCATGCGACATGAACTCCCATTGACGATTGAGCATGGCTTGTGCCAGTTCAGGATACATGTCGAGCACCGACATTGACAAAGACACCGTGACGGGCAATTCAAGTGAATCAAATAATTCCATCAGGCGCCATACACCCACACGATTGCCGTAGTCACGCAGTCCATAGCCCAAGATGTCAGGGTGCGGCACCCGAGGCCATGGATTGCGCACCCTGATTTGCTCAGGCAAGTATTCGTAATGCTCAATGTTGGGCGCAATCCACAGAGCGACGCGCGCGCCGTTTGGCCATTGCAAAGGCGCGCGCGCTGGCAACGCGGAATATGAAATTCGCTCGTGACCGGCTATGGACAAACGGTCGATCGACATTCAGGTAGCTTGGGGTTGCCAAGCATCCAGAATTTGTGAACCTGTGGCCGCCCAAACGCCCGAGTGACTCATGATGTGCGCCAAGGCTTCTTCCAAAGCTTTGATGCGATAGGGCTGACCAATCACCCAAGGGTGAAGGGAGATCGGCATGATGCGTCCACCTTCCGTGGCTGACTCTTTGTAAAGCACATCGAAGTGGTCGATCAGTTGATCGCGGAAATCATTTTCTGTGTGATGGTTGTTCACCAAGATGGTGTAGTCATCAATGTCAATCGGATGCGGCATGGCCACCAGGTTTTTCCCCTTGGCGTGCATGGGGTAAGGCATGTCATCGTTGACCCAATCGCACACATAGTCCAAGCCGGCTTGCGCCAAAATGTCCGGCGTATTGAAGGACTCCGATTTGGCAGGTGACAACCAACCCCGTACCACTTGACCGCTTGCCTTGCGCAAGATACTCAGAGTTTGGTCCACCCATTTTTTTTCTTCTTCGGCCGACAGTCCGCCATGGTGCAAATGGTCCATGTCCAAACCATTGGCCATGATTTCCCAGCCAAGTTTGTTGCACTGCTCAATCAGGGTTGGATAGCGAACCGCCACGGCGGCATTGACGGCCACCGTCGCGGGAATGCCATGACGCTGCAAGGCCTTCATGATTCTGTAAATACCGACTCGGTTGCCATAGTCACGCAGTGTGTAATGCCGAAAATCTGGATACGCCGTTTGCATGGCGCCCGGCGGTTTGAAAGGCACACCGGCCATGTTCAAGGGGAACCACTCTAGTGCAGGCACCACCCACAAAGCCACGCGTGCCTGGTTGGGCCAGGCGACATGCTTGCGCTGAGGCAACATTGACCATTCGTAGCGCTCATGGTCCATGCCATATCGGCGCAGCGGATAATCGAGGTAGTCGTCGGGCAGGGACTTGGGGGCAGACACATTCGCGCTCATGGTGCTTCTCCCACAGATTGACCCGCTGCAGTGAAAGCAGCGTGATAGTGCTCGTTGTAATAGTGAGCGATTTCTCGACCCGTGGCCAACCAGACTTTTTCGTGTCCCGTGATGTAGGACAATGCTTCCTCAAAAGCGGCCAGGCGGTAGGGCTGACCAATGAGGTAGGGGTGAAGGGGAATGCACATCACAGTACCGGAGTGCTCGCCCTCTTCGTAAAGACGATCGAATTGGCGTTTGAGGATGTCGCCATAGCGTCGCGGCGAAACCAAGTTCACGTTGTAAACAATGGTGTCGTTCATCTCTAAGGAATAAGGCATGCTGGTGAGCTTGCCTTTCTTGACATTGACGGGGCCAGGTTGATCGTCGTGAAACAAATCACAGACATAGGTCAGGCCCATGTCGGCCACCAGGTCCATGGTGTTGGGCGTGTAGGTGAGTGCAGGTGCCAGCCAACCATCTAACTTTTGACCTGTGTGTTTGTAAATTGTGTCGATAGAATCTTGAATCACTTGGCGCTCTTGCGCTTCGTTCATGCCCATTAGATAGCGTGTGTTGTAGGTGCCGTGTGAGTAAAACTCCCAACCTTCATCGGCACACGCTTTAATCACCTCGGGGTGGTGCTCGCACATAGCCACATTGAGGGAAACACTGCCACGCATGTTGCAGCGCTTCATGACATCGAGCATGCGCCAAAAACCGGTGCGGTTGCCATAGTCTCGGTAAGAATAGTTGAGCACATCGGGGGCGGGACGCGCCCAAGGTGCACGCGCAGGATTGCGCGGTGGATTGAGTTCGTAAAACTCCACATTGGGGGCCACCCAAAATGCCACCCTCGCCCCATTGGGCCAGCGAATGACGGGCCTGTCGTTGTAGGGCAGGTAGTCGTAAAAACCAGGATCGCGCTTAGTGGCAGGCGCTTGGGCAGCGCCCGTCATGCTGCAGATCCTTTGCCAGACACTTTGCTGAGTTGATCCAAAGTTTCAGCGATGGTGAGTACATCGGCGTATTTCAACATCATGTCGTAAAGATTGGCAAAGTGCGGCGACTCATGTTTATCGGCCACACATTCCACAGGCACAATGGTTCTGAAACTTCTTTGCAGACTGTCCACCACCGTTGCGCGAACGCATCCCGAGGTAGAGCCGCCTGTGATCACGCAAGTGTCAACACCATGGTGGGTAAAGAGGGAACCCAAATTGGTCTCGAAAAAAGTTGAAGCCATGCGCTTGTTGATGATGATGTCTCGCTTTAGATCGATGACCAAGCGGTCGTCGAATTCAGCACGACGACTTCCAACTTTGATGTTTTGCAAAGAGTCAGGGGTGTTGGTGCGAGTACCCCACACACCGCAGTCCTCTCCTGAATCCATGTAGGCCACATAGGTCCAAACGACTGGAAAGCCTTTGCTGCGAAAGACTTCGGCCAGTTGATTCACATAATGGAGTTGCTGGGGGTCAGTTTCATAAGCAGTGGCAAACTCACCCACGCAGGTGTAGGCTTTTTGCAAATCGATGTTAATCAGGGCTGGCACCTTACCAAAACCAAAACGTTTTCGCGTGGGGTTGGCCTGCACGTGTTCAAACAGTTGACGGGCAGATTTATCAGACAGTTCCATAGCGACCTAACAGTTCAAAAGAATATCGAAGATATTCTCACGGGGTAATTGTCCTGTCAATAGAACAATCAATGCACTCAGGCGTAAGCTGTTCTCAGTTCGCGCTTCAGCAATTTGCCACTGGGGTTTTTGGGCAGTGATTCCGCAAAGACAACTCGCTTAGGAACCTTGAAAGTGGCCATGTGCTGATTGCAGTGCGCTATGACCTGAGCTTCCGTCAAAGCTTGATCCGCTTTCAAAACAATGACAGCGGTCACAGCTTCGATCCACTTGGCATCAGGCAGCCCAATCACCGCCACCTCACTGACCGCAGGCAACCTGTAAATCATTTCTTCCACTTCACGACTGGCCACGTTTTCACCACCCGATTTGATCATGTCCTTTTTGCGGTCCACCACGCTGATATAGCCCTCGTCATCGATGGTGCCCAAGTCGCCGCTGTGAAACCAATCGCCAGAAAATGAAGCGCGTGTTTTTTCTTCGTCCTTGAAATAACCCAGCATCAAATGCGGCGAGCGATGCACAATCTCGCCCACTTCACCGGGCTTCACGTCTTGCATGGCATCGTTCACCACGCGAGTTTCAACGTTCAACACGGCACGGCCGCATGAGCCCGGTTTGCGAAGCTGATCATCAGGTCCAAGCAGGGTGGCCAGGGGTGCAATCTCGGTTTGACCGTACAAATTCCACAGTCGCACCTTGGGCAATCGTGCGGCCAACTCTTTCAACACTTCCACTGGCATGATGGAAGCCCCGTAATAGCCCTTGGCCAAATGCGTCAGTTTCGCAGGGTCCAGCAAAGGGGAGCGCAACAGCGCAATCCAGACAGTAGGCGGCGCAAAGAAACTCGTGATCTTGAACTTTTCGATCAAAGCCAGCAGGTTGTCAGGCACGGGCTTGGACGTGATGACATTGCTGCTACCGATGTAAATGGCAGGGCCAAAAAATACATCCAATTGCGCGCAGTGGTAAAGGGGCAAGGCATGCAAGGCCAAGTCTTGCTCTGCAATTTCTGCGTTGATCACACAACTCACGTATTGCCACAACACCGCATCGTGCGTCAGCATGGCGCCCTTGGGCATCGATTCGGTGCCGCTGGTGTAAACAATTTGCGCCAGATCTTGACTGGCCATCCCCGACTCAGAAAGTGGCGCTGTGCAAGCCGCCAATTCATGAAAATTGTGCATGCCCGCAACGGTTTCAGTCGCGTCTTCTGATGGCAGCCATACAAACTGCTTCACCTGGGTGTCCAATTTGGAGGCTTGTTGCGCCAAATCAGCCAAGCCTGTGTCGGTGGCCAGCGTTTCAGCACCTGAGTGGCGCAGAATGTAGGCCACCTCCTCGGCCTTCAACATGAAGTTGATCGGAACCATGACCGCGCCCATTCGGGCCAACGCAAATCTCAGGGCTGCAAAACCGTGTGAGTTCCTCGCCAGCACCGCCACGCGGTCGCCCGATTTCACGCCAATGCCGGACAAACCAGCGGCCAATCTGGACACGATCGCATCAAATTCTGCGTAGGTCCAGTTCGTATTGCCACAGACAATGCCCAGTTTTTGAGGCAAGCGCAAGGCCGTCCGCCTGAGCGCATCGGCAATGGTTTGGCGCCTGACAGCCGGCGAAATAAGGGGATGTGCTGCAGTTGACATTCAAAAACTCCAAATCAAATCGATAATGGCGTCATTGAACTTGAAAATTGAGAGACTGCAATTGGCACTTCCACCACCCTCCCCCAGAAAACTGTCACATACTCGAACCGCGGTCTATTCTGGCTTTGAGCGCGATGGTGCCAACGTTAAAATGAAGAAATTCACCTTCCTACTTATCAATGACTTTTCTACGCAATTGACCGTTCTGTTGACTGGTGACATTGATGGTATGCCGCGCTTTCAGTCACCCCAGAGCTTCAAGCAGTTTCAAACTGACAAGCGATTCATGTTACGAATAGTCAGAACCGCTTGCAAAGGCATAATGATCTACAAGAAGAATCTCAATGGTTTGTGGTCCAGCTCGCCAATTTTTGCCAATGACATGGCAGCAGTTTCCTGGAATTAATTCATGAAGATTTTGGTGACAGGTGGAACCGGCTATATCGGCAGCCACACGTGTGTGCAGTTAATCGAAAAAGGCTGGCAGCCTGTCATTATTGACTCTTTGGTCAATTCCAAAGTAAGCGTTCTAGATCGGATTAAGAAAATCACCGGCCATCGCCCGCCTTTTATCCAGGGCGACGTACGGGATGGCGCTTTGCTAGAGACTGTTTTAAGAGATCAAGCCATTGAAGCTGTGATTCACTTCGCTGGTTTGAAGTCAGTGGGAGAGTCGGTCGCGCAGCCACTGCACTACTATGACAACAATGTACATGGCAGTATGCTACTGATGCAGGCCATGCAAAAGTGCAGCGTCAAAACTTTGGTGTTCAGCTCCTCGGCCACGGTTTACGGCAACTCGTTTGAGCCGCCCTGGAATGAACAAGTCCCTACCTCACCAACCAATCCCTATGGACAAACCAAATTGATTGTGGATCAGATCATGGCCGATATGGTCGCCTCTGACCCAACTTACTCCATGACCTCGCTGCGCTATTTCAACCCCGTAGGCGCTCACCCCAGTGGATTGATGGGTGAAGACCCGCAGGGCATACCAAACAACCTCATGCCCTTTTTGTCACAACTTGCAGTTGGGCGTTTCGAAGCTTTACAAGTGTTTGGCTACGACTACCCCACACCCGACGGTACTGGGGTCAGGGACTATATTCATGTGAGCGATTTGGCCAGTGGCCACATTGCTGCATTGGCACATGGTCATGGCTTTGCGGGCTCCCATGTTTTCAATTTAGGCAGTGGTCATGGTTATAGTGTGCTTGAAATGCTGTGCGCCTTTAGCAAGGCTTGTGGCCGCGACTTACGATACACCTTAGTACCTCGCAGAGCAGGCGATGTCGCAGCTTATTGGGCAAATGCCCACCATGCAAATTCGACGCTAGGTTGGAAAGCCAACAAATCCATTGACGACATGTGCCAAGACACATGGCGCTGGCAGTCACAAAATCCAAATGGATACCCCTAACCCCTTAGCTTATAAAGTTTTTAAGTTGAAAATTGCAATAAGTTTTCATGAGCCTATGTGGCTTTGAAAGTGAAGAGATCTAATGGCAAACGGCTTTTAGGGTAAGCGCAAAGCGGTTAGCCGCAATACATAGGCAATGGTTTGGCGCCTGACAGCAGGTGAAATGAGAGGCTGTACCGCAGTTGACATTCAAAAACTCCAAATCAAATCGATAATGGCGTCATTGAACTTGAAAATTGAGAGACTGCAATTGGCACTTCCACCACCCTCCCCCCGAAAACTGTCACATACGCGAACCGCGGTCTATTCTGGCTTTGAGCGCGAAGACGGCATGTGGGACATCGAAGCCGCACTCACCGACATCAAAACCTACAGCTTCGTCATCCCAAGCCAAGGCCCGCGTGAGGCCGGCCAGCCTATACACGGCATGAACATTCGCCTTACGGTGGACGATCAGTTCATCATCCACGATGTGGTCACCGACTTGGCACATATTCCTCACCCAGAATGCGACCGAGCGCCTCAAGGGATGCACAAATTGATAGGCTGCAGATTGGGTTCAGGCTGGCGCAAAACCATTGACGCGCACATTGGCGGCATTGCAGGTTGCACCCATTTGCGAGAGATGTTGTTCAACATGGCCACCGCGGCTTACCAAACCATTCCGTCTGCGCGTCAATTTAGAAACCAGCAAGCCGGTCTGCCAGATCAGGTTCCCACCACACCGCCACATCATGTGGGCAAATGCATGTCTTGGGCCTTTGACGGACCCGTGGTGCAACGCCATTACCCCATGTTTTATAGAAAACCGGGCGAAACTCAATGACGCAGTCCCTGCGATAATCTGCACTTCCAACGCGCGCAGCCATGGCGCGCTCCTTCCATCAGCCCCTGGATATAAACCAGTCACCGCTTGGAGTCTCTTGTGAGCAAAAAAGTATTTATCAAAACCTTCGGGTGCCAAATGAACGAGTACGACTCGGACAAAATGGCCGACGTCATGAAGGC
>Ga0209442_1000275_pt1 | contig 30854 bp, 6 predicted proteins | sample LauGreSBDMM110DD_2_FD_187565 | JGI IMG/M metagenome (GOLD analysis project Ga0209442, IMG submission 187565) | Freshwater lake microbial communities from Lake Michigan, USA - Sp13.BD.MM110.DD (SPAdes) (version 2) | ecosystem: Environmental > Aquatic > Freshwater > Lake | place: Lake Michigan, USA...
ATCTTCATCTTTCTTATCAGCAATGCTGTTAAAAAGATTTTCCATATACTTATCTGCATCAAATATTTTATCAGTACTTTTTAAAGACTCTGATAAAGATTTGTAAACATTTTTGTATAATTTTTCAGCTTGAGGCTGACTTAGTGCACAAGTTATTCTCATTTTCTAACAGTCTAAATCTTCTAATAATTCATTTAAGGTATCATCCACAGATCCTATTGCATCAGCTTCTTTTTCAAGCTTACTTTGTATAACTTTATCATTAGTAAGAATACTAACTATATCATTTGATTCTTCTACTAAAATCTTATCTTCTGTTGTAGTTTTTGTTTCTTCTACTTTTTCTGTAGTTACTTCAGATTTTAGTTTAAATGTTTTATCTAATGTTTCCATAGGTACAGTCATTTCATTTTTGCGTCCAACAGGCCTTATAGTAACTGTATTAGCAGTAAAATTAATTTTAACAATTGTAGCAACTTCATAAGGTTGTAAAAATACTTCTCCTTTATTCTTGCCTTTCTCTGCAAATATAACACTTTCAGCAAAAACTTCATCACCCGTAGTATAAGATTTTTCTTGCATTACAACAGTTTCCCCTGAAGTTAACAAAGCTCTTCTAGAATCAAGCATATCCTGAACTTGGAACACTTCTTCAGCTGTCATTGTAAGAGCCTTCATTCCAAAATTAAGTTCAATCATTTGTAATTTATCAAAGTCTGCTTTATCAATTTCAGCTTTAAGTTTTAAAACTGTATCTGATAACTTAGCATCTTCTTCACTTACAGATTTTTCTATAGGTTCAGGAACTTTTTCACCTACAATTTTCTCTACAGAAGCTGACAGAGGTACTGCAGATACTGAAGGAGTAGTTGGTGGAATAATTTCATCTAACTTATCTTGCATTTCTTTTGTAATATCTAAATCAATTAGAATCTTACCTGGTTTTAATGCTGTAGAAGATGTAGGTTTTGATGCTTTAATTACTTTACCTGTTGTACTATCAAGAAAAACTTCAATTGGGAAAATCTTAGGTATTGCTTTAATACCAAACATATTGTATAATAAGTTTACATATGCACCTTGTTGGTATGTATTTTCTATTTTCTTTTGATTATCTGATGAGCCAGGAGTATTATAGTTTTCCCACTTAGACTTACTTCCTGTTTTTAAATCCACAATAAAGAATTCACCTTTTTTATTTACAAGTAGTAAATCTATTTCCCCTGCAACATTAGCTTGTTTGTCATAAACAACAAGACCTTTAGATACAATAATTAAATCATTAGTATCTATCCATTGTTGAACAATTTGGAATAATCCATTATCACCATATAAAGCATCAAATGCTTCTTTAGTTATTTTTTTAGGATCAAAAACAGGTTTTTCACCATTAAAGAAAAGTTTACCTTGAGCATCTATATAATTACCTCCAACTCTATTTTCTTCATATGTTTTTTCAGTAACTAATGCTTCTACTGCTTCTAATACAGAAGGTTTAGAAACTTCAGTAGTTGTTGTAGTTTGTGTTACTGGAGTTGTTTCTGGTAAAGATTCTGAAAGTTTAGCTAATTTACTTCCTTGCAACTCAGTCATCCTATTAGGATTTCCATTATATGCAGCTTGTTCATCCCAAACACTTATAATATCATTAAGTTCAGCTTTTGATTTTATAATATTTGACCTAAGTGCATTTTCAAGATTTCCAAAAAATAAAAAATTTAAAGGTTTATTTTGTCCTTGAGATTGTTGAGTTCTTGCATTATCTAAAAGACTTGCATAAGTAACAGCAACTTCTGTAGTACTAGTTTCAGTTGTTCCTAAAGCAGCTAGTTCTTTTGCATATAGTTTGTTAATCTTATCTATTGCTTCTTGCTTTGACTCAGCATAAACAGTTTCTGTATTTTCAACTATAGTTGCAAGATCACTTGGATTCCAATTTGGTCCAAAATATGTTGCCTCACCAATAAATCCTCTATTAATTTCATCAATGCTGTATTGCCTTCTTCTTTCTACATTAGCTTCAGCATCTGTAGAAGGTTGTGTACTTTCATCAGCAATAGCAGCTTCTATATCTGCTTTAAATTTATCAAAGTTATAAGTGTCTTCATCTTTAGTAGACCACATATTAAATCCTGGTAGTTTTGCTTCTATAATTTTTTGAACAAAATCATCTACAGATAAACCAGCACCAATTGTTTGATTATATAAAGCTCTTATCTCATCCATAGAGCCATCCATAGCACCATACTGATATACTGAACCTTTAAGTCCTGCAATAACATTACTTACACGTCTTAGAATAGCTCCTTCTACATCATAACCTGTTGGCATTGGAGTAATCTTTTCTTGTTCTTTTTGAAGTTGATCAATTATTACTTGAGCTTTTTGAAGTTCAGGACTCATTTCTTTAACTCTTTTGTTTTCAATATAAGCAGAAAGTATATTTGCTTTTATTTTAAGTTTAGCAAAATCTTCTCTTTCTTGTGGACTTAATTTACTAGCATCTTTGTTATTCATTTCTGATATAAGAAATCTATATCTTTTAAGAGATCCTTGTAAAGCAGCATCATCTACTTCATCAGCTGAAACAGTTTTACCATTTGGTAATGTTATCATTGGTACAATAACATCTCCAGAAGGTTCTGTAGCAGTTTTTAATTTTTGTTCTTTTAAATATGTTTCAATAATTTCTAGTGCTTCAGGTTCAGATTTAATATAAGTTTGAAACTTATTACGTAAATCTTCTTCTGTAAGAGTATCTGGAAATAGTGATTTATTTTTTGGATTAGCCCTATATGCATCATATGCATCAACAAGTTGTACTCTTAAATCAGTTGGCATATCTTCAACTAAAGTATCAGCAGTTATTTCTACAACAGGAGCAGCTTCAGTTGGAACAAAAGGTTTTGATGTTTCTTCAACAGATTCTTCAGCAGCTTGTGCTCTTAGTTCATCATATTTTTCTCTTACTATTTTAGCTTCTCCTTCATTAGGAGCCTCTACAATAGAAAATATTTCTGCAGAATCAAACTTAATTTTTCCTTCTTCACCTTTAGCTTTAAGATTTACTGGTTCTCCATTTACATCATCAAATCTTAAAACACCATTATTATCTTTAAAATAAATTTGTGTTTTAACAGTACCATCATTATATGTAGCTTCAACATATTGATCAATACCAAGTTGATCTGCTATAACTTGTATACTAAATGGTTTAGAATTATCTATATTACGTATTTTAACTCTTTTTGCTTCACGGATTAACTTATTTAATTCATCTTGTTCTTCATTGTTTAACCTAAGTATTGTATCATTAAGTTTTTCACTACTTGATTTTAATCCTTCAGTAAATTCTAATATTGCACTTAACTTATAAAATTCAGTAATTAATTGCTCATATATTGGACTTCCTGATTTAATAACTCTTTTATTAATTGCATCAAAAAATTCTGTAGGTATTGTACCAAACTCTTTAAAGTCAGCAAACTCATCTAAATCAAGATAAATTCCTCTAGAAGCCATCTCATTTAAAAGTTGGTTATACTTAAGTCTTTCTAATTGATTATTAATATTTTTCTTAATTTCTTCTTCTCTATTATTCCATGAATCAGACATCCATTCATATGTTCTTTCAACATGATCTATAAATCCAGAAGGATCTGTTAACATATTTACTGCATCAGAAAGTTTAAATGATTCTTCTCCTAGTCTATAATAGTCTACAAGTTTTTCAAAACTTTCATCTATATTACCATCAAGAATTATATCATCACTTTGTTTAGCAAGAATTTTCATGTAACTTTTGAAAGAACCTTCTAGTTTATTAACTATATTTTGACTTCTAACTTCTGATCTATCATTATTTTCATTATTTAAAATTTCTTGATCTTTTTCTAATTTAACTATCTTTCTATTAATAGATTCAAGTTCTTTTTCAGAAAACTGACTATCTTTTATATAAATTTCATAATACTCAGGAGATTGTAATTGATCTCTTCTAGATTTAAGTGTTGTAAGTTCTGCAGTAAGAGCTTCTGATTTTTCTTTATATGCTATAGCAGATGCATCATTTGTATCTGTTTCTTCTAATTTATTTGATCTTTGTTCAAAGCTTTTTAATTTAATATCTTTAATTTTTCTTTCAGATCTATTATCTTTTTTTGAAGGAGCATTAGCAATAATTTCTTCTTCAACATAATCTTTTTCTTTTGTATCTGCTTTTTGTTTACTATAATAAAAATGATTCATAAATTCAGAATAGTCAGCCTTAAACTCTTTTAATGCACCTAAAGTTTGAGTCTTTTCTTTAAATTGTTTTTTTGAATAGTCATCATCAAGACCTTTAAGACTTGTTAATTCATTTTCAATTGAATTTATTTCACTGTCTAATCTACTTTCTTTAAAAAGAAGTTGTACTTTATTTGGATCAATTTTTCCTATTAATTTATTTGAAGCAGCATCTTGAAATACACTTTGCATACGCATAACTGTATCTTTAAATGTCTCTTTATAAAATATAATTCCTTTTTTGCCTTCTTCCCAAGCACTATAATAGATAGATGCTTTTTCATAATCTACAGTTCCTTTTTCATAATTTTTTAAATTTATAGGATTAGGCATTTTATCATTAACATCCTTATATTGTTTTTCAATTTCTTTTGTTTTATTAATAATAACATCAAGTTTCTCAACATAATTTTGTGTTTCTTCTTCTGTTGAACTCATCATTTCTGCATACTCTTCAGGAGTTAATTGTTTTAATGCTTCAAGATGATCAAGCCAAGCATCAACTGAATCCATTTCTATAAGATTAGTAACTTGTTTTATAGTAGATTCATTTTTAGCATCTAATTCTTCTTTAGTTGTTCCAGATTCTATAACTTTATTTAATTCAACTTGTTCTCCTAAACCAAATAAACGTGTATTAAAATACTTAAGGGGATCATTCTCAAAAGTGGTATTTACAGACTCAACCATTTTTTTTGAATAATTATTTAAATATTCTTTATCTGCTTTATATTGTTCTTTATTAAATATTTTTTGTTTTGTTTTTAAAACAAAAGGTAATGCTTGATTAAGTGGATGTGCTAGTGCTCCCATAGCAAATCCTGATAAAAAAGTTTCTGCTCCTTCCCAAGTAAATTGTTTTCCAAAAGCATCTCTAAACATTTTGCCTCCTGTTCTTTTATCAAGAAGTAATTGTAACTCTGCTTTAGTAAAAAGATTAGCAGCAACAGGTTCAGAATAAAAAGCTTGTTTATGATAATCTTTTGATGTATTAGCAATTACATCTTGTAAAGATTCTTGAACACCTTCCATTAAGTTAACTTTAGTATAACCAATAGTTTTTAATGCTACTTTTTGAAAACCTTGTTTTTTTAATGATTGTGCTGTACCTTTAAAACCTTTCCATCCTCTTTCAACCCAACTTAATTTAGGAGTTAAAACTTTTGCACCAGTTTTTAATGTTTTTGTAGTAAATTCTCTAACTGTTTTACCAGCTATATTTTTTTTAATAGTAGAAAGATTTTTATTAAGTAAGGCTGTAATTCCTCTTTTAGGATTCATTATGTTATTAAAACTTACCTTATTACTTGCAAAAATAAGAAGTGTATTTGAAAGCATCCCATCTTGACTTGCTTCTGCTGCTTCAGTTTTTATTAAATCTAAAGTAGCTTCATCAGGCATTTCACCATTATGAGATTTTCTATATTCATCAACTCTTTCTTTATAAAAATCATTTCTTATAAAACCTCCTTCAAGTCTAGCTTCAGATAAAGCCATATTTATATTTCTAATATCAGAATATAAAGCACCAACTGTTCTTGATGTATTAGATCCCATTTTTGCTAATCCTGCTAACTTAGAATCATTTCTTATAATAGACCCAATAGCATCTGTTGTATTTGATAAAGGATTAATAAAATTAACAAACTTTTTACCAGTAGAAGCCACTTTTTCAGCTGTTTTTGAAGCAGCAAATAATTCTCTTGTTTTATTTATTTTACTTAAATCTTTAAGAACTTTACCAGTTTCAAAAGCAGCTTCTGTAACATTTGATGCCATCTTTAAACCTTCTAATCCTTTAGCTGCTTTTCTAGTATTACTTAATAATCTTGATGTTGTAAATAAAGCTGACTCTGGTCCTATAAGAGGACTTAAAGCAAGTCCTGCAATTTCTTCTGTTATTGCTTCTGTTATAATTCCAGCAGTATAAGCAAAACTTACTCCTAAGTTATTAGTAAACCCTACAAATCCACCTTTAGTTGAATTACCAATAGCAGCTGCTCTTGCATATTCGTATGCTTCTTTAGGGTCATCTCCAAAATCACCTCCCATCATTCTACCTAAACTCTTAACTGAAGACTTAAAACCATTAGCAAATAATGGCATAATTGAATTAGTCATTGCTCTACCATACTCAGACATTGCACTTGTACCAGCATTAAATTCTTTGTCATTATTTTTAAATGGTGAGAATCCTATTCTATCAAAAGTTTCATTACCATATGCTTTATATCTTTCATAAAATGCAGAACCATGTTGACTTGCATCATATGTATAGGGTTTAATTTGAGCATTACTACTAAAATTTTGCATGTCAGATCCAAGCCAATTCATCATAGACTTTTCCGCAACCTGCTTAGATGTTAATGGTTTAGCATTTGGATCATTTTCAATTGGATTAAAAGTAACTACTGGGCCTTTTTGTTCTGGCTCAACAGGTTTAAATCCACTATCTGTCATTAATAAATCTATCTTATCCCCCATTAGAATTTATTTATTTTGAATATTTTCTTGTTGTTTTGTTGTCTTAGCTAATTCAGTATAAGCATAACTATTAATATATTTTACTGCATTATCAAATGAAGCATCAATATTACCACCAAATCTAGTAACATTGTTTATACCACTTGCTATTTCTTTACCATCATAATCATATAATTTTACACTAGTAACATAATCAGGTTCATCTTTTCCACCTTTTCTTACATTATATTCTCCTAAACCAGATGGATGTTTCCAAGTATATTCTCCTCTATAATCAACATGTGCTTGAAAAGGAGTTGTATTAGAATTCATTAATACATTATTAAAATCACCTTGTAGACCAATTACACTTAAACCATTTACAGATAAAAGATCATAATCTTCTTTATTAAGTGAGCCATTTGGATTTTTATCAGCATCAATAAGTTCTGCTTTTAGAAATTTTTCAGGAAACATAAATTTCATACCTGCATTAGCCATATTATCATTTGCATAAGGAGCTGCAGTCATATTAAATGCATTGGCTTCAGTATTATTTTCTAATGCCCATGTCATAAATTTATTCATTAAAGCAACTCCTTTTTTATTTACATCACCAATATCTCCATCTTCTCCTTTACCATTTTCCCAACCAGTAGAACCTAAATCTTCAAAACTCATACGTCTATCTGCACCATTAATTTTAGATTTAATTTTATTCCAATCATCTGCCCAAGTCATAAAAGCAAATGTTTCTTGACTATTAGGTTTAGAAAGATCAACAAGTGCATTTAAACCCATTGAACCAACACCATATCCTCCAGAAACATTATCAAAACCTGGTACAGCTTTATTTAAAATATTTGTATCATATTTATTACCATAAATATCCATGGCACTATTGTAAAACTGATTAATAAATTTATTTTGCACTGCACTAATTGATGTAGGTACAAGATAATCTGACCCAAAAGGTGCTATTTTACTTAAAACATTTGCACTAGATCCTGGATCTGGATTATATCTATTAGCACCAAAACCAGGAGTATTTGATGTACTAGTATATCTATAGGGATCTCCTATTTCTGCAAGTTTTTCATTTAATGGATATGACCCTGTACCTATTTGTTCAAAATCTTTATTAGTTAATACTGATCCAGCACCTAAAATAGATTGAGGTTGTCCATTAACTGGTGTTACATAAGTTGTACCATTCCAAACTTTTCCTTGCTTATACTCAAACTCATTAATTTTTTCTTCATAATTTGTATAAGGTTTATAATCTTTATTAAAGTTACCAGCCTCATCAAAAGATTTATCAAGTTGAAATTTAAGATTATCCATATTATATTCAACAAATTTTCCTTCTTTATTAAATACAGGTGTTCCAAAATCTGTAATAATATCAGCTTGTCCTTTCATTGAATTATACATATCATTGACAATAGCTGTTTTAGCTTTAAATCTCCAATCTTTAAAATCTTGAATATTAGCTGATACAAAATAAGCATTAGCCATTTTTGTAGTTAATCCTTTTACTTCAACAGCTTGTTGAACTTCAGCTAGATTTGAATTTTGCCCTGTCCAACTATTTACATTTTTAATTACTTTACCTAAATAATTATGTTTTGCCTCTGTAGAAGATTCATTACCTCTACCTAAATTAGTCCTAGCAATTAAAAAATCAACTCCTTGTTGTTGAATCATTTCTTTTAACTTAACAGGATCACTATAAACAGTTTGATCTAGTACAGTTCCTTTATCATAATTAGGATCATATTTCTTTTTCCATTCTGCTTGTGGATCTACTCCTCCAATTGTAAAAGGATTATTTTTTGCTTTAATTTTATCTGGAGCAAACATTTCATAAATTTGATCTCCAGTAACATTACCTTTTTTCTTTGCTTCAATAAGCAAATCAAGACTTTGTAATAAACCATCTTTAACACTATTATTATAAACAGTTTCTGCTTTACCTTTAACTAATGAAGCTTGATTTTGGTCAGCAAGATTTCCTCCTTTAGTTTGAACTGATGTAAAAGGTGTACCTGATACTCCTTTCTTTTCATTATTTTTAGAAATTTCTTGTCCTTCTTTAATATTTTGAGCAGGAGTTTTATTAGGATCCCAAGTCCATTGTTGTGGTACTGCATTATCTACAGTTTCATCTTTTTTACCATCTCCTTTTTTACCACTAGTAATTGGTTTTTTATCACCACTATAATTAAACTCATCATAATAAGCATCAGCCGCTCTTTTATTTATAGCATTTTGACCTCTTAATTGTTCAGTTTTATATCTCCATGATCCAGCAGCATTAATTTCTGATAACTGTTGTTTATGTTTTATATCAAGAACAGCATAAGGATTTTCTTTAAAATCTTCTTTTGCATCTTTATAAGCATAAGTTTCTGCAGATGTAAAAATATCCTCAGACATCAAATCATTTGCAACATTTCCATCTACTACTCTTCTTAATTGATCAATATCTTGATAAGGATTATGAAAATCTCCAGTACTAGTATTACCACTACTTGAATAAGCTCCATTTAAATCATCAAGTTGTGAATCAAGTTTTGATAATATAGTATCATTAACACCTTTACCATCTTGATACTCTTTTAAAGTTTTTTCTAAAAGAGGATTAGATCCTTTTTCTTTTATTTGCTTTTGTATATCTTTAATACGAGCATCATAAGTTCCAGAAATTTCTTGTATATTTTTTTGTCTATTAGCTACTCTATCTCTCATTCCAGTATAAGCTGTTTCAAGATATTTCATTTCAGCTTGTTCTACACCACCATATTTGTCAGCATCACCATATGCAGTATTTTTTCTATTTACATATGCTTGTGTTTTATAAACAGCTTGAACACTAGGGTCTGAACTTAACTGTGCTTCAAATAGTTTACTTAAAGGTTCTTTAAGTATTTCACCATTTTTATTTTTAATAATCCACATACCATCATCACTCATAGAAGTTTTTTCAAAAGATAAATCAGCATCTTTTGCAAGTTCTTGAATTTTTTTATCAATATTAACATATGGAGTATATACAGGACTAGAAATACTCATTGCAGTATTAGCATCAGCATTTTTAAATTCTTCCTTTCTATATAAAAGTTCTTTTATACCATCTTCCCAATGAGTATCTCTTACTTTTTGATCATCACTTTTTAATAAACCTTGTGCTTCTCCAAGTTCTTTATTAAAGTTCTTAGTCCAAGCCATATCTTTCATAAGATTACTATCTTCATAAAAAGATTTAAATATTTGTCCTGCTTGTTGTACATTTTTTTCTTGAGAAAGATCAAGTCCAGCTATTCTTTTTAAATCAAAATCTATTTGCTTTACTGTATTATCTCTTTTTTTAATATTATCTTCTCTTGTTAAATCACCATAATAATATTGACCATACATCTTACCTAACTGAGCATAGTTAGTATCATACTGAGATTGCTTCAGTTGAAGTAAATTTGAAACAACATTTAAACCACTTTCATAAGGCTGTAATGATGGGATGATTGATTCAACACCTTGTACATAAGTTCCCATATATTTAAATTTCTGTGTATTGTAAAAATATTAAAATTTATTTAGTTTACTAAACTTTAAAAGTTTAACGTAGTTTAAAAGGATATACCGTATCAGCTAAAAGAAACCCTCCTTCTGCAAATACATTACCACCCATTTTAGTTTTTTGTTGTTTATCCATTCTCATTTGTAAATCAATTGCTCTTAAAGCATCAGCATCACTTGTTATACCTGATGATTTATAATCAGATAATAAATCTCTTACAGTTTTAGTAGGAGCTGTTGGTGTAATAGGAGTATTATTTGTATTGTAATATCCTTCATTACCTTGAGCATCTACACCCCATTTCATACCTTGACCTGCATTAGTTGCGGCAAGTATTCTAGCATTACCCTTCATTTTACCATACTTATTAGCAACATTTGCCCATTGATTACTATTATCTTGGGCTACATTACTTGCCCATGTAGCATGTTGAGGATTATAAGTATCTTGAGCTTGTTTACCAAGTAATAATTGATTCCATTGATGAGCAACATTTGCTTTTCTAAGAGCTGTTGCTTTATCAGAATTATTAGCATTAGTTTGAGTAGCAAGATTAATTATATTATTTTGACCAGCTGCTTCTGCATTAAACAAAGCTGCCATAGTACCACCAGGATTATTACCAGATACTTTACGTATTGCATCTTGTGTTCCTCTAGTTTGTCCTTTAAGAAGTTCAGCTTGTCCCATATAATCTGTACCCCAAGCATCTTCACGTACTCCTGGTGCTTTACCCAGTATAGGTGCTTCATTAACATTTCTTTTACCTAATGCAACAGCTAATTCAAACTTATCTTCTGGAAGATTTTGTATTGGTGTAAAGTTTGATTGATTTTGCCCTTGTTCTTGTATTTGTACTTGTTCCCATGATTGACAATCTGTTCCACAAGGAACTATAGTTTCTTCATTAGTATAAGGATCTGTACAAAAACATTCATTTTCATATTGATCACATGGTAAACATCTAGTTTGTTCATCTACTCCATCCCAATTAGGATTTGTTTTTCCAGGAACTTCTTTTCCATTTACTGTACACCAACATTCTTTTATAGGAACATCATCTAATTCAAAAAATTCTGTTTTATCAACATCAGCTTCACTAATATTTTGACAAGGCACTAAACCTGCTACTGCAGATTGAGCTATTTTATTTGCATCAGCTAATTGTTGTGCTGTATAACCTTTATATTCACCATTTTTTAATTCATTACACAAATCTTTTACATATTTTTCTTCTTTAGCTTTATTATATACATAAGGTTCTGTTCTAATACCTCTTGTTAATTTTTCTTTTTCTTCTGCCAATGTTCCTCTTGCACCAATTTTTTTACCATTAACATCAAATACTGTAACATCTTTATCAAACTCTTTAACTTTTTCTAATTTATTTTCATATAATTTTGCATTAATTTCTTTTTGTAATTGTTCTTTTGTTTTAGGTGTTCCATCACTATTTAATGCAACTGAACCTTTTTCAGCTTTAGGTAAATAACCACCATCTTGATAATATCCACCATAAGCCATATAATCAGGCATATCATAACCCCCCATCTGCATTCCATACATTGCCATAGGAGCTTGTTGCATCTGTTGTTGTTGCATTGCCATCATTTCTTCTTCAGAAGGTTGCGCTTGTTGTCTTGGATCCATTTGAGGTTGTCCTTGACCACCTTGCATTTGTGCAGCCATCATTTGGGCCATTCTTGGATCCATTTGTTGTTGAGGAGGCTGTTGCATTCCACCAGGTTGCCCTTGCATCATACCTTGTTGTTGAGCAGCCATTTGTTGTTGCTGTTGTTGAGCACTTTGTTGATATTCTGAAAGAGCTTTAAGAACAAATTCCTGAGCTTGTCTATCAGGTATATTTAAATTCATTAATACTTTTTTAATATCATCTACTGAAATTTGGTTTTGAATTAGACTAATAATAATCTTATTCATTGGTGTACCATTTTCCATTGCAGATCTTACTTTATCAGTAATTTCAGATAATACTTGTTCTAATCCTTTTTTAGCTTGTGGTAAAAATCCACCACGTCTCATACCAGGTTGTTGCATTTCTTCTGGCATAGCCACTGGAGAACCATCAGGCATTGTTGGTGGAGCACCTTGTTCTTGAGGTGCTTGTCCTTGAGGAGCACCTTCCATTCCTTGTTGCATTCCTTGTTGTGGAGCAGATTCTTCTTTTTGAACATCTGGAAGAATGTCTGCTTCTGTTATATTATTTTCTTCCATATAAGCTTTTGCAACTACAGGTATACCTTGAGGAAATCCTTTTTTACTTTCTTGTGCTAAAGCTAAAGCTCCTAATTTAGATACTGCTTTTTTAATCATTAATTGTGCAGTCTGAACAGCAATTTTATCTGATGTAGAATCTTGAAGAATACCTCTATACTTATTTAGAGTTAAAAATTGTTTTGATAAATCTGCAGGAGTATAACCACCTTTTTTAATAGGCTTGTTAAACATTTTAAGAATACCAGGATCTTTAATCATCATAGACTTAGTATCACTAAAAATAAAACTATCATCTGGAAGATTTAATGGCACTCCATTATTTGTATGTCTTGGTCCTTTTATTTCATAAAATAATGGATAACCTGAAGGATCAAATGTTAATACAGTTTCTCCACCTTCAGCTTCTAGATTAGCTTCTTCTCTAGGAACTTTAGTAATGGTTTTTGTTTGAACTGCATCCTTACTTGAAAGTTTTAGATTAGCTCCACCAAATGAAGAAATATCATTAGCTAATGAACCATCAACTTGATATCCTGTTTTAGCTTTAGGAGGACTAGTAACCCTTACTTTAAAAATTTCAGGTTCTTGAGAAATTTTAACTCTATATTGCATATTAGTTATTTTTTAAGTATTCTATTTTACCTCCGGCAGCTTCAATTTCTTTAATCTGTTTAAGAGTAAGTGTATATACTCTTCCTTTTTGATATTGTTTATTAGGTGTACCACCCATTTTAGTCACAACATTATTGCCATCAGAACCAATATTTTGAATAAGTTTACCATATTGATTTTGGTAACCTGCATCTCCCATTTGAGAACCTGCAATTTCTGCAGAACCAAATCCTGATTGTCCAGTATTAGGACTAGCTGCATCAGAAGATCTATTTTGTTCTCTAAATGCTTCATCCTGTTTAGCTTGACTCCAAGAATTAGCTCCCTTAGTAACTATATCAGTAAGACTTCCTTTACCAAATAAATCTGCACCCATTTGTTTAGGATCAAAGGTATATGCATTTTGTGTAATAGTTCTACCAACAAAATTTGGATCACTAAATTCTGGTTGATCAACAACAATACCAGGTCTAGCTTTAGGTATATAACCACCATATTCTAAGAACTGTGCGTAAGATGGAATAAAACCACCTTGTTGTCTTCTTATTACACTAAATTGATTTACAGGAGCTCCTAAAGGATTCTGTAAACCATTGTTTTGTAAAAAAGGATTAGCTAATCCTGGATTAGATAAACTAGCTCCTTGTGTATTACCTGAAGGTGCTGGCATATTATCTAAGTCACTATTTTCTACTCCTGGACCACTGTTATTATATGGAGCTCCACTTTGTTGTGGTTGACTACTTCCATCAGTATCTGTATTAGCTGGACCAATTGGATTAGATGGATCAACTGCATTAGTTTGAGGTGCTGATGGTTGATAAGTTGTATTTGTTGCACCTACTACAGGTACTCCTGGATTTCCAACAGCTAAATTAGGACCAACAGGTTGTGCTGCAGGAGCAGAACCTGACATAACACCTGGTTGTAAATAATCTGGTATATTGTTTCCTTCTGAATCAGCATTGTATCCGGAGTAACCAGGACCAGTTGCTGTAGGATTATATCCAGAATTTACCCATCTTTGTTTTTGTTCATCCCAAACCTTACCTTGAGCTGTTTGAGAATCTTGAAACTTTTTAATATCTTGTGTATCAGAAGATGTTCCAGGAGATGTTCCATCAGCACCAGGAGTTACTGTAGCAGTATCCTCCATATCTACATTTGTTGCAGGATCTTTCATACCATTATCAGCATACCAATCAGTAATTCTTTTATTATCAAATGGATTAAGCTTGTTACCTCTATCTTTATAAGTTTCTTGTCTCATATGTTGTGTTCCTTCAGGAACAGTCCAATTAGGAGAAAAACCTTGTGTATAACTAAAGTCTTTTGAGAAACCAAAACCAAGTTTTTTTGGAGGACCATACATCATATTAGTATTTACTCCATAACCAGGAGCATATACTCCAGAACCAGGTTGTCCTTGTTGTGATTTTTGATACTGTAAAAATTGTTCTATTTGTTCTGGAGTAAATTGTTGTTGTCCAGGAGCAGTATTATTAGCAGGAGCTGGTTGTTTTATATTAGAACTAGGAATATTACTAAAAGCATTTGAACTATTAGCACCAAATAAAAATTTATTTGGTACACCTTGTGTACTTGTTTTAGCAAATGGATTAATTAATTCAGCACTTAATTTTGGTTTAAATTTTGAAGAACCATCTATATTAAATTTATCTTTAGCCCATCTATCAAAACCTCCACCAGGAGCAAATCTTTGAATACCACCACCATAGGCATATTCATTTCCACCACTTATAAACTTTTGTAATACTCCTGGTTGCATTTGAGAAGAATCTATAAAGCCACCATCTTCTTCTTGATAAGTGTTTGGACTAAATCTGTTCCATTCTTCACCTTTAAATACTTTAGCATCCCAAAATGGTTGAAGACCTGCATTCGCAGGATCTATAACTTGTTCTTGGTAATCTGGAGCACCATGTGTCCAATTTTCTGATGAATATTCATTACCTTGTTTATCTCTAGTCAACAAAGAATTTTGGTCATAATCTTTTAGTTGGACTTGTTGTTCAGGTGTATAATCTGTAAATTTTTTAATATTATGAGCTTTTGTATATTCATCATCTAATAAATATGAATATGGTGATGATGGAACTATCGAATCATAATAAGCAGAATTTGCATTTATTTTTCTAAATTTTTTTCCATCTTCATCAAGTTTAAGGTTACGATCTGTATCCATTAGAGGTAAACCTGTTGCAGGATCTATTCCTTCTAAATAATTATAATTATATACATATCCTTTTGGATCAGTAAGAGGAGCCCATGGTTTATTTGTTTCTGGATAACCTTCTGGAGAAACAGCTTTTACAAGTGCCAAATATTCAGGAGTCCATGTTTCTGGAAACGCATATTCATTTTCTTCCATCCATTCAGTATTATTAGTTGCAGTACCATTAGGATTAATAGGTGAAGGAGGAATAAATTTATTTAAAGTTTCTTGTTCTTTACTTTGATAAGATCCCGGGATCATTGAAGCATAAGGATTAGCAAAAGGATTTTCTAATAAACCAACAGGTAAACCATCTGAACCAATACATTGATCAGAAAGAGCATCATATACAGCTCCTGGAGGACAATTTAATCCTTTTTTATTAGAAGATGCATGACCTTGTGTTGCACTTGAACTTTTTGTATTTCCAACAACTTCATCTAATGCTTTATTATTAACACTTGTAATAACTTTTTGTCTAACCTGTGATGGATAAGAAACTGATTTCCAACTTGATGAACTAGACATCCTTCCTGGCATCATACCTTGTGTTCCAGGTAAAAAATTTACAAGATTTCCTAAAGCTTTTACATCCCACTCAGCTGTAGCTTTTCTTATACCACCTAATGGTCCAAATTCATAACTAGTATTAACACCTGGTATTGAATTAGGTGTTCCAAATAAAGCTTTGTTAGCTCTTCTTATCCGGCCTCCACGTCCATATTCTTTTTTCATAATAGCTGTATTTATTGCATTTTCATCCATTGCTGTCATTGAGTGTTGTAATGCTTCTCCATAACCATGAAGTTCATCAACCCAATCATGAGGCTCTTGAGCTCCACCATTTGCTTTTGTATTCATATTTTGATAGGACTCTTCAGCTTGTTTTTTCATCATTGCATCATTACCCATTTGTTTTACAGTACCTGCAAACATTTTATTTTGTTTTGTACTATTACCCATTGGGTCACCAATACTTCCTGCTGGAGGTAAATAAAATTCACTGTTTTCTACTTCTTCTCCTTCTGCAGCTTTTTTAAGTTTCTTTATATAATCTTTAATATATTTACTTTTACTTTGTTTAGTACCTCCAAAAGCAAAAGAAGCTGGTACAGCATTAGCATCCATTCCTACAAAGTAAGGTTGTTTAGCTTCAGGAATAACATTATCATTCATATACTGTCCACCTTCTGCATATTCACCATCTTCATCAAAATCTGTTTCTTTAGAAAGTTTACTTCCTAAATTATTACTTTCATAGTAACCATACTTTTCACTATCAGGTATTTCTTCTACTACTTCTTTATCTTTTACTTTTTTATTATAAGGAGCTTCTTGATCATATGGTGCAGTTGCTGAAGATGAGTTATAGTTATCTGATTCTTGAAGTATATCATACATTTCATATACAGTATCTTCAATTTTTTCTCTAGGTATTTTAAATTCTACTAATGCAGAGATGACTTCTTCTGGAGAGGTTCCATTACTTAATTCATAATCAATATATGCATCAATAGTATCTGATTCTCCACCAGCTTTCTTAATAAACTTATTAAGCTTACTAATAAATCTTGGAGTTTCTCCAGGTTGTGCTTTACGTATTTTTACTTTCATAATAATATATATATTAAATATACTAAATTTTAATTTATTAGTTAAACTAAATAAGTTTAAATCTCTTCTATTACATATCCTTGAGCAATAAGTTTTTTAATTTCTAATTTAGACATATTTTTTTCAATAGCTCCACTTTCTTCAAACTTATTTAGTCCTCCATATTTATTTTGTGGTATTTGAGAAGATCCAATTATTGTTGCTGGTACAACATATGGTGCAATTCCAAGAGCATATTTATTCATTGTTTTAAGAAATCCTTTTTTATTTTTTAATGCTCCTAACATTTTAAGCATAGTATTATCTAATCCTGTATCTTTTACATAATTTTTAATAGCATCATCTAATTGTACTTGTGTAATTTTAAAATCTTGATCTAAAGGAATTCCATTTTTTTGTGCAATATAATCTTTTAACTGAGCAGCTCTTTCTCTAATTTCATTAGCATAATTATCAAATCTAGAATTACCTCTAAGATACTTTCTAGTTTTGTTAATTAATTTACTTAAATTAAAATTACTTAGCCATTCTGCTCCTTCTTCAGGACTATTAGAATAATAATGTCCAGTTTCATGTGCAGCAACTCGTGCTTTATTAGCGTCAGTTAAAGGTATTCCTTTTGAATTAGCATTTTTACTTACTTCTGTAGATGTTCTATGTCTATTTGTTCCTAATTTTTCTCCTGGAAGATCAGAAGCAGGATTATGTCTTTCTACAGCAGTAGATAATTTTTGTTCTAATTCTGGAGTTAATTGTTCATTCCAACCTGGTTTATTTTTTTGAGAAATTAATCTTTGTGCTCTAGCAGCTACAGCTTCTTCTTGTGTTAAATATTTAGAATAATCAAAAGCATTAGGAGAACCTGGTAAACTTTTTTCTTTTGCTAAAATTTTACCAATTTTTTGAATTCCTTGTTGAACTCCAAATAAACCTTTAGCAAGTGCAGAATAATTAAAAGGATTTAATAAAGTAGCTTTAAGTGGATCCATATTACTTTTTAATTCTCCTGAAAGAATCCCAGGAGATTCTTGATAGTTTCCTCCAGACGCAGTAGACAAATCAGCTATACTATTACCAATCACTGCTCCTGGTATATCTATTGCAGAATATGTTTGAAGAGCTCCAAAATTACTATCATGTATATCTTTCCATTCTTTTTTAGTTAAACCTGGTGTTTGTATATTAAACACATCTCCTTGTTCTCCAGGTAATTGTTTAACTATAAAATTTGCAAGTTCTTGTCCTCCTGCTAATGATCGGGCCCAAAGAGAGGGTTGTAACTTAGAACCATATTTTGAATTGGCTATCATATCATAACTTACAGCTCCTTTATCTGCTAATTTCTCAACTAACTCAACATGATTCTTTGGATTAATTCCATGATCTTTAGCATATTGTTCAATTACAGCAGTGTTTCTATCATACTCCCAATTTCTATTAAAATTACCTTCTACATCTGTATTAAAATTATCTTGACTAAGTCCAGCTTGTCTATTTAAACCTTTATACTTTTTAAGATAATCAGCTTTCTTTTGATATACATAAGCATCTCTAGGATTAGCTTCTTCATAATTAGCAATATATCTTGAATATTGATTAGTAGGTACTTCTTCTATACGTTGTACTCTTTCTGTTTGACCCATTATACTTACACATTCTCCTGTTACAGGATCTTCTTGAAATCCTTGAGGACAAGGTTGTCCTCCACCTATAAACCTATGAAGTCCACTATACTTAGTTTGAGATATTGATCCTCCATTTTTTTCATAAATAATAGGATTTTTTAAATCAAAATATCCTATATTACCTTTTGCTGACTTAACTGGATTATCAAAAGGAATTACAATTTCATTAGCAACACCGACATGGTTATTTAATGTTGTATATTGATTAATATTATTTTTTTCAGCTGCCTTAATATAACCCATTAAACTTTCATATTCAGAGTCAAATTCTTTTTGAACATTAGCATCCCATTTACCAGAATTTTTAATTTTATAATATTTATCATAAAAATTTTTCTTTACTAGATCTATATCTTTTTTATACATATAGGCTCCTCCACCATAAGGTCCTTCAGCAATTCCTTTATTTGCACTATTTACATATAATTCATATGCATTGTCTCCATAAGCTCTTCCAGCATTATCTATAGTTGGGTGCGTATATATTCCTTTTCCAAACCAACCATCATCTGTTGCTCCAAATTTACTTTCATCAAATATGTCAAACTTATTAGGGCTTCTAGTAGTTAAAGTTTCACCATAATAATCTGGAAAAGATTTTTTAAACCAACTACTTTTTTGTTGTACAAACTGTTCTGGTGTTCCTTGAAAAGGTGTACCATCTACATTTTTCATCCAATTACCTTTTGCTTTAGTTCCTCTTTCAATTTCAGCATAAGCATTCATTAAATCTTTTTGTTCAGCAGTTTTTGGATTCCATGTTCCCCAATTTATTTCTGATTTAGGAGTAGAAACTGCATTAGGAGAACTTGGTAATTTTTTTGGAACATATCCTAAAAATTTACCTATACCTTTAGCTGCTGGTAACATCATAAGAGCATCCATACCAATAGCACCTGCACCACTCCAAGAAGGATCTTTACCAAAATTATAAATATCTGGTAATAAAGCAGCTCCTCCTTGTATTACTCCAGCTGCCATTCCTGCAGGATGAACATATGCTGCTAAATTAAATGGTGATTCTAAAACAGCTTTCTTATGTCCTTCTGTAACAAAATTATTAACAGCTTCTTTATTTATTTTATCTACATCTTCTTGAGACTTATCACCATAAATTTCTTCTCCTGTAATAACATTTGTACCTTTTGATTTTCCAAATGTTTCAGGATTAAAACCTGCATCAATTATTGATTGTGTGTATGCTGCTTTATCATCTTGTTTTGCAAGAATTTTTTTAGTCTCAGCATCAGCTACAGTTTTTTGTTCCTTTTTTAATGGATACAATGTTCCACTTACAGGATCATAACCATATTTTCCACTATATAAATAATGTTTTATTTGATCATTAGACTCAGAAGTTACTTTATCAGGATTACTGGAGTGCATTGCCCAATTTGAAACACCATCTATAAATTTTTGATCATTAGCTAAAGTATAAACTTTAACACATTTTTTTGTGTTTGAATCCCATACATGATCTTTAGGACAATCAGTTGAACCACCTCCTACAAACTTATTAAGAGCTCCACCCTGTTTTTTTTGAGGAAAAATAGATTCACCATTATTCCTGATATAGGTTTCATATCTTCTTGCATCTCCCTCTACTCCTGGTTTACTATAAATTAAATCATTTGCTCCTACAAAACCTTCTGTTGATTCTTGTAATTTATTTCTTGGTATAAATTGTAAATTAGGATCAGCTTTAATCATTGCATCTGTTTGTGCTTCTAAGTCAGTTTTTCTTCTATTATAATAACCCTCCATTGCTTGACCTGATGCTACAGTGTTATTTGGTCTTTGACCTAAAAAACCAGCTGTACTCATATCACCTGCTAAATTTTGTAAATGATGAAATTTTTCATGTTCTGTCCACCAACCATTATTTTCTATTGAACCAGGTCTTGTATCTTGATTTATTTCATTTGTTCCTGCATTGTATCCTGTATGCTCATCAGTCTCTATTACAGTAGGTTCTTGCCATTCTATACATCTACCATTATAAGGAACATATCCTTCAGGACAAGGTTCACCTCCTTTTATAAATTTATTAAGTCCACCAAATTGCTTCTTATTTAATTTATATTGCATCAAATTCATAATTTGATTTTGATAATTTTTTAAATTTTCATAATCATCATATTCTTGACTATATGCTTCTTGAGCTTTTTTATCAGCCACAGAAGAGTTTCCTTTAAAAACAAGTTGTCTACCTTCTCTTTTAGCATTTTCTATTTCTCCAGGAATATAGTTTCCTTCCTCATCTTCATAGCCTTCCATGTAGTTTTTTATATCTTCTACTTTTTTGCTAGCTTTTTTATAAAAACCTCCTGTATTTGGTTGACGTTTATTAAGTCCTGATTTTGTAGTATACCTATTATATTTATCATATCCAATCCTATTTTCAGGATAACTAGGAGAATATTCAGGAGCTAGAAGTTGTTCTGATTGCCCTATTATATCACCAGTAGTTGTATCAATAAGATCAGGAACCTTGACTGGCATAGGAATAAATTCTTCTTCTTTTATTGGCTCTTCATAAACATTATGTATTACTGGTTTTTTAAATTTAGGAAAAGCATACCCATCACTATCTATTTCTAAACCAACTGGTTTTATTTTTAAATTAGATTTTGGACCTTTATATTTATGATTTATAGTAGTACCTGGTTCATAATTATCTGTATGCCATTTTTTTTCTTGTCTATCTCTTTCTTTAAAATAGGCATTCCGTCTTTTATCTTGTACTGATGGATTTAAACCTGCAATAGAATTTGCCATACGATCTAATACATTTATTTTATTAAAATCACTTTTAGCATTATTATAAAAATTTGAACTATCTGACTCAGCTGCAAATGCTTTATCATATATGTCTTTATCAGTATGATATACTATTCTTGTATTTTTAGGAATTTTTACACACTTAGTTCCATTCCAGTATTCATCCTTTAAACAATCACCTCCTTTAGAAGAAAAAATTATTTTTTGTTCTGAAGCTCCACCTTCTTTCTTTTGATTATATGGATCTGTCCATTTAGGATTATCTTTAAAAGGTCTTTCTTCTCCGTAACCATCTGGTAATTGATTTGTTCTTGTTAAATTAAGCAAATAATTAACTTTATCTTTTTCTGATTTATTACTAAATATAGTATTTGCTCCTACAGAATTGTTATATATATCTTCTAAAGATTCTTGTAATTTAACTGACCAAGGTCTAGTATCATCTAAGTTAGTCAAAGTAGAAAGTTCATGACCTATACCTGCAATATTAGATCCTAAAAAACCTAATGGGTTTGATATAAAAGGAATGTTTCCTGTTTTATTTGCTATTGTTTGAGCAGTTAATGCTCCAGCAGTTGAATGTCTTAAAGGGTCTGATGGGTCTTCACCTTTTTCTGCTAAGTTATGTGCTATATCAGCAGCTCTTACTAATGGTTTTTCTAAAAAGTCATTAATATCTGTTTCTAAAGTTTCTAAAAAACTATTTTCCCTAATTGGCATAGGTTTTTCTTTACCAAAATCAGAAAAAGAATTTAAAGGTTTAATATTAAAACCATCATTTAATGTAGTTAAAGGTGTACCAGTTGTACTATTTAATCTATTTTTTATATTTGTTAAAGTATTAGAATTAAAATTAAGAAGTTTAATACATTTATTATCTTTCTTACTCCATACCATTCCTTCAGGACAACTAGAAGATTTACCTCCTGCTGCATATTCATCTAATTCTTCTATAATATAACCTCCTTCAGTATACTGTTTAATTTCTTCTTGAGATAAGTCAAGGATCATTCCTTCTTCTTCTTCAAACTTATTTAATCCACCATATTTAAAAGATTTCTTTTTAAATAATTTTTTATTTTTAGTTTTTAATGTTTCTTCTTTTTTTGGATATTGTAATGTTGCAGTATTATTTTGTGTAATAAGATTAGGTTTTAATGTTGGTATAGAAGGAAGTGCAGCATTATTTTTTCTTTGTTCTTGTTTAGCATTAAACTCTTCTTTTTGTTTAGCTAAATCTAAAATTTCATCATTAATTTTATTTTGAGCTCCTACATATCTATAATAATCAAATCTATCTCCAGGTTTTCTTTCTGTTACTAAAAATGATTTATCAAAAAATAAACGGTTTCCATCTACTGCATTATAAAAATTTCCTGCCTCAGTGTCTTTAGGAAACTTTGGATCAGGTTCTGCATATATTGTAGTATGATGGGGTCTTCTGCTCATACCAGAATCAGGATCTGAATAATCATTTGGAGCCATCTCAACCATTAAAGCCATATCTCCTGGTTGTCTTTCATTAGGATTAATTTTTTCAAAAACAAAGTCTCCAGTAGCTGCTCTATTTGCAAAATCAATATTTCCACCTATAATTGGTACATCAGAAGCTCCAGCTTTTTGATAAGCAAAACACCCATATGGTGTACAATAAAGCTCTCTACCTGGATGTAACCCTTTATTCCAGTTATTATTTTTAGTATCCCATTTTGCTACATTATATAAACCTTGATTTGGTAATACATTTTTAATTTCTTGTGGTAAAGCTTTCCTTGCTAATTCTAATTCTTTTGGATTTCTAGCATATATAAAGTTTTGATAAAGAGGACCAGCTCCATTTTTTAAAATCAAATCATCAGCCTCATCTAAAGCCTTAGATGCTGGTATAACATTTCCTCTAACTTTAAGAACTCTTGCTTTTTCTTTTTCAAGTTCTTTAACTTTAGCATTATATGCTTCTTCTAATATAGCATACTCAGCTGTACCAACTTCTATTTCTTTTAAAGCATCTTCATATATTTTTTTTTCTGCAAGATGTTTAGCATAACTTTTTTCATTATATTTTGATGTATCTTCAACACATTCTTGTAATTCTTCATTCCATATATAACCTTCACCACAATCAGTTGGACCACCTCCTAAAAACTTATGTAGTCCTCCATATTTCATTACACCTTCTGCACCTTCTTCTTCTTTTTTATTTTTATTTTTAGATATGTTGTTTAACATAAATAAAATTTCTTCATCAGTAAATTCAAGTCTAAGATCTTCAATGGGAGTCATCATTGGCATATCTTTATTTTTAATATATTCTTGAAATTTTTCTGGAGTTAGTTTTTCTGTAAAAGGATTATATATACCTTTTTTTTTTGCCATATATCTAATTTCACCAAGTCTAGCTCTAACTTCAGTAGGAATAGAAATATAATTATGACCCTGTGTTTGCCAAGAATTTTTATAAGCATCATTGTACTCTTTAATATTATTCTTGTAATAGTTTTTAAGATTATCAAAAGATGTTTTAAATTTAGGATCATCAGGTAAAATATTATCACTAATTACCGCTTGTTTTATTTCTTCATCAGTAGGCATTTTAAAACTAGGATTATTTTTTAATATAAGATTGTAACCTTCAGCATCTTTATAATTAGCAGCTCTATTTTGAGTAATATATTTTTGATCTAAAATAGGCATAGCTCTATTAAATACTTTTTCTTCATCTCTAGGAAATCTTGGATCTTTGTATTTCATCCAACTTGGTGTACTTGCTCCTAGTGGTTTATCTGATGAGTGCAAGCCTTCGTGTACATACATAGAAGTTCCCAATCCAAAACCACTTGGGAATACATCTATTTGTCCAGTATCACTATATGATCCACTATTAGACCAAGCTGATGGAGCTTCTGTACCATATTTTGTAGTTTCTGAATTTATAATATTTAATTCAGGCATTGAAGCAATATTTTGCTTTCTAAATTTTGTAAGAACATCTGCATTTTTTTGATTACCCTCATAACTATTAAGAACCATTTGATTATACATTGGTGAATTATGCCAATCATTAACAAATTGTATACCTTCATCAAAATACTTAGGTTCATCTATTAAAGCTTGTTTATATTTTCTGTTTTGTTCTTCTTTCAAAAACTTTTTAGAATTTACACACTCTCCTGTTACAGGATGTTTTTGAAAGCCTTCTGGACAAGGTTCTCCTCCATTCTGTGCATGTATTAATCCCTTACCACCACACTTATGACATGTAGTAATATCATTACCTCCATCTGCAGCATCCCATTCCCAACCACATTTTTTACATGTTACTTTCTTAGTTAATAAAGCACCACCTTTATCAAATCTATATTTAGCTTTAGGATCATATACTCCAGGTGCTTTCTTTTTTCTTTTTCTAAAAAGTGGACTTTTTTTAAATAGTCTATTTGTAGCAAACAAATTGCTATTACCTTTTTCACCACCTGCTTTATAGTTTTCCATTATCTAGGGGAGTATTGATTTTTAGTATTGTATAATTTTAAGATCATATTTGTATCATATGAATCTGTTTTAATTAAATACATTAGATTAACCATTTGTCTAAACTTCTTTCTTTGCATCTGAGGTTTATTATAATCTACTGCAAGAGGGTTAATAGATTTCTTATAACCATTTGATTCAGTAATCCATAATTTATCTTGAGGATAATTTCCTAATAAGACTGTAGTACCTGGAATAAGAGGTCCTGTTGGAGGATAACCTGAACCTGTTGGGAATTCTCCACGGTCTTTAGTTATATCCCAGAATTGGTTTATTCTATATTTACTTTCTTCTTTAGAGAATAATATATCAAAGGCTTGCCCTGAAGCATTTAGCTGAGGATAGTTTAATGATAGAGTTATATTATTCTTAGGAAAAATATTTAAGTTTAAATAACCAGAAATTTGTTCTGTATTATAAACAACTAGTTTATCAAAATTATAATCTAATACAGTAAACTGATCTACACAATAGTTATTATCTCTTCTGTAACATTCAAGAACATATTCCATTGATCTAACTGTTGTTACAGTTTGTCCTGTGCTTACAGGAAATTCTATTTCAAATGGATATTGAACACCATAAAAATTACAGTATGTAATACAATCAAAATTATGTTTATATAGACCATTATTTTTTGTACTTACAAAACTTGCTTTTGATGGTATAGTTAAGTCAGGATGCCAGTCATGAAAGCTAATCCAAAATTTACTTTTAGGATCATAACTTACTGTAAATGAAGCATCTTCAAAAATCATTGGATCTCCTAATGGTAAATCAAGGGGTGGTCCAGGATTACCTGCTGAATCTGTTGGAGTGTATTGGAAATAACTATTCCTACCATTATTTATATAAATAACTTTACCATCTAATAAATTACCTTGACTATCAAACTTTTTAAGTTTATAATCTTTTTTACAAAAATATAGTACTGAATTATAGTTATCATAAATTGCTTGAGTACCTACGCCAGAAACAGGATTATCTAAATAAGGATATTCAGGAAAGTCTTCTGTTAATTTACATGGTAAGAATTCATCAAACCACCATTTCATACCAGCTTGATTTATTTCTTGTAAACCTTCTCCATAAGTAAATACTTTACCTTGATCTTGTGATATATAATAAAGACCAGCAGGAGTTGATATTACAGATAACTTTCCTTGACAAGAACCATACATATATGGAGTATCTGCTACAACAATATTTTGTGCTTCTTTTGCAAACAAACCTCCATCACCGATAATAACTTTTGTTCCTGAGCCATCCATTTCTAATGTATCAACTCCTTGGAATACTTGAGGACTATCATTTTTAAATGTTAAAAAAGCTCCTGTTTTAGCAAATGTCTTAACTGAACTAACTTCACTAATAAACTTTTTTCTATTAAATGGTAAAAATATAAACCAGTTATCTGTAGGAGCATCATCTGAAATACCTAATGAATAAGTAATAACATTTGGTAAATAAGTATAACACAATTGAGAAACTAATGGATCATAATATGTACTTTGTAAAAAACCAAAAGATGTAAATCTATTTGTTAATCTAACAATGCTTAATGAAAAATCATAAATATAAAAGTTACCTTCTGTAGCTGTTAGTTTATCCATTCTAAATAATGTATTTAGATCTGTAAACATATAAGGTTGATAACATTTTTCAAAATCAAATGTGCCTACTTCTCTAAAGTCAAGCAATACATCTGACTCTACTACAAAGTCTCTTACTCCTGATGCAGAAAGATAGAAATAAGAATCTTTAGTAAATGTAAATCCTGGATAAGGACTTGGATCATCATTAGTTCTATTATAATTTTTACTATCAAGATTAAAATAATCATTTGGAAAGAATCCAAAACCTGTTGTGTTACCTTGAATTAGATTAGACCATGCATTAAAATTTGTAACTTGTAATTCTGATACAGCATATTTTTCACTGTTTGCCCAATATCTTGGCTCAGGAATCATTTGATTATTAAAATAATTATAAGGATATCCATTAGGGTCTCCATATAACCAATCATAAAAAAAGAACATTGGATTCTTTTCTGTAAATCTAGTTACATAAGTATCTCCATTAAATAACTCTATAGTACTTTGAATTACTCTTTTATTATAAGGTATTGTAACTACTGTACCATTTGGTTGTATAACATTAACATTAAAACTTTGACCGGGTAAGTTAAGTGGTATATTTTGTTCACAAGGAGTAATAGGTAATTGTATAATTGAATTTAATTGTCCATACTGATCATCTAAATCTACTTTGATTGCAGCATAGTGACTTGCTATTGGAACACCAAATTCAATACTCTTTTCACTTTCATTAATTTTTGGACCAAAATTATTACCAATAGAAGGTAACTCATCATCAAACATTCCAAGACTTCCTAATGATAAATCTTGTCCAGTTAAAAATTTAGGACCATCTGTTTGATTATTGTTTGCAGTTTCTGTTCTTAATACAAGTAACTTAGGTCTCTTATAATTATTAATTGTATAACTATCAATATTACCTGTTACAGTATTTGTATAATTTCTAATTTCCTGAGATGTATTTGTAAACATATACACTCCATCAGCAACTTTAAATCTTTTTGTGTCAGTATTAGAAGGTGTAGTATATGTATCATATAGACCATGTCCTATGAGTTGTAAGGCTTGTTGTCTATATGTACCTACAGCATACATTAAATCTACTGCAGCTTGAGCACCTTCTTGAAAATAATATGCTAATTGTGATAAATTTCCTGAAGAATTAATTAAAATATTAACCCATGATGGTAGCAGTTGCATACCTGTTAATTCAGTTGAAAATACTTGTGCAGTATAATTACCACCAGCAGCTAAAGTACCTGTATTAGCTGTATTATAAATACTAGGAAGAGTATTAATTCCAGTAAAAGCACCCCCTAAAGGTCCCCCCGCATTATAATACGCTGTGAGGGCTGCTTGAAAAGAAGTATTAACACCAGCTATAGCAGCTGCTCCAGTAGGAAGAGTAGTTGGTACTCCTGTTAATGGTAAACTTGTTCCCGCAACTAGAGGAAGTTCCCAATTTCCTGTAAGACTTCCTGCAGGATAATTAATTTGTTGTTTACCACCAGACTTTAATAACACATCTATTAAACCTGCTGTTAGTATTAAAAATAAAGCATCACTAGTCATTAACTTAAACCTAGGATGTCCTTGTGGTTCAATAAATTGTTGTCTTGCTTGACCAGATAAATGGCCATACATCTTTAATTCATTTGTAGCAAGATAAGGATTTCTAAAACTTACATCAGGTGAATGAAAACTAATAATGTTTTGTGGCATACTAACATTAACCACATCATTATTCTGCTTAGTTGATTTTATAAAAGGATCATTATATTGATAGTTGTGATCAGTAGGATTTGTAGTATTCCCTAATGGTATAATAGTATTGTAAGGATAGTTAGCATATAATCCTTTTCTTGTATTTGCAGGTACACCTTGTCTTCTGTAATCTCTAAAGTTATTTATCATACCTTTAGCAATAACAGTTTTATTTCCTTCTCTAGATCCTCTTAAAATTTCATAACCTACAAGTCCAGGAATATCAATACCATTATTATCTTTTGGGATCATAATGTTATTAAACTTTACTCCCATTATTCTTATAAATAAAGCTCCTGTAGTAACATCTTTTCTAAAATGATTAGCACCTGTAGCTGTACTTACTAAACCAGTAACATTATCATAAATTAAATTTTCAGGAAACTTGTGATGTCTAATTGGTGTACCACATAAATCATAATTTAAACTTGGAACATTATATACTCCACTCCAAGGATGATAACTTGCATTATAAATATCTGGTCTATTATCTGGATATATTTCACTTGATTGCCAGTAACTCATATCTCCAGTACCAATAACTACTCCTCCATCAGACAATACTGTATTAGGTGAAGGAAAGTTTTCAGTAGCTGTATTTATTGTTTGAAACAAAAGGGTATCTCCTGGAAAACTATTTGAATCAGAATAAGTTGCATTTTCTCTAATAGCATTTGGTCCCCATTCTCTTGGTCCTCTTCCTGGTATATGATAAGATGCTGTTTTATCTCCTGTATTATAGACCCATCTAATAAAGAAAGAATAAACTTCATCTCTCATGTAGTTTGTTTTACTACCTCCTTTAAAATAATAATCAGATGGATATTCAACAGCAACCCACTCTGATGTAATTAAATTTGCTAATGGTTGATAATTAAAATCAAATTTAGATGTTGGTCCTATTCTTAATAAAAAATTATTAAGTTGTGTCATTTGATCTGACTTTTCAAATATAGGTTGTATTATTCCTATAAGAGCCACAGGAACACTTACAAGACTAGGAGCATAAGCATCTACTGCAATTCTATTTGTTTTGGTAGAATAGTATCCAATTTCTCTTCCTATGGTATTCTCATTAATGTTTGCTACTAAAACAAAAACAAATTCATCAAAGTTATCTGAATCTGCAGTAACATTAAGAACTAAAGATCCTTGTGCTTTATTAACAGTATATACAGGTTGAACATTACTTGGTGCAAAATAATCAGTTACTTTTTCTCCTTTTATAGTATATGCTATAACTGCATAGTAACTACCATTTTCTAAAGCTCCTGCTCCATTTCCAATTTCTAAACTAAGACATGGTGTTTGAATTAATCTTGCTAATCTTGTTGCATCACAATCTAAAGTATTAAGATCAACACAAATATTACAAGAACTAACCACACCACAAAATTGATTCCATTGAACTCCAGGCCATAAAATTTTTATAGTTGGATCTAATATGTTAATATAATAATTTACATTAGCTCCTGGTCCAGCCCAAACATATTCAGAAAGTGAAGGCCATAGTTTTGAATCTCCAACATTTAAATATCTATCTGGATTAAGTCCATCAGACCAATATACTTGCCATGAACAAGCTTGCAATTGTCTAGATGCTCCAGAGATAAGATTAGTTTTACTAAAACCTAAACAACTATCTTGAACAATTGGTCTATAAGTACAACTTTCTTCATCAAACAAACCAATTTCTGACATAGCAGAAGTAATAGATATATCTGTAATATGTGCTGCTGTAAAAATAAGCCACTTATCACTAAACAAATGTATGGTCCCTATTATATATTTATAAGGAAATACTATTGTTGCTCCTGCTGTTGCACATAATACATTTGCTGATTCATTAGATATAGTTCCAACATCTCCTTCAGCAGTATTGTTTACTGCATTTCTAGCATGAGTCCACATTCCTTCTCCAAGAAAACCTTGATCAGAATCTTTATTAAGACCTTTAATAAAAGTAGATAACTTATCTAATCCGCTACTTGCTTCTTCTTTTGCCATTATATAACTCTTGTTGCATTAGGATTTGGTCTGTATGTATTTGCTGGTCTATTAGAATTAAACATATCATAATACTTAGAATACTGTGCTCTTCTATTAGTCCACCATAATTTTTCCATTTCTTTAAAGTTAGGAGTATTTACTAAACTTAAAGCATTATTTCTAGCAGCCTTAACTCTTTGTTCTACTAACTGCATTCTTTGTGATACATCTTCTCCATTTAAATAAAGATTTTCAAGTATTCTTTGTTTAAATGAATACTCATAATATTCATTAAGAAGATCATGATCTGGAACTAATAACTGTCCATCATCTGTCTCCATTTGACCTTGATAATTTAAATAAACTTTTCCTGTTTCAAAAGTAGTAAATAAAAAACCACCTTGTATCCAACCTTCATTATTAGTATTCTGATATAAGTTAGGGCAATTACAATCAATACCTTGACTTTGTCTCAT
>Ga0209442_1000280_pt1 | contig 30749 bp, 28 predicted proteins | sample LauGreSBDMM110DD_2_FD_187565 | JGI IMG/M metagenome (GOLD analysis project Ga0209442, IMG submission 187565) | Freshwater lake microbial communities from Lake Michigan, USA - Sp13.BD.MM110.DD (SPAdes) (version 2) | ecosystem: Environmental > Aquatic > Freshwater > Lake | place: Lake Michigan...
TGCTCCAGCTCCAAAATGGCTTTGGAGACCCCGGGTTGGGAGGTGTGCAAAGCCTTGGCCGTTTCGGTCAGGTTGAGGTTGCGTCGCACCGCCTCTTGAACAAATTTGAATTGGTGCAGGTTCATGGTGGCTCTCAGGCTGTATGACCAGGGGCAGGCTGCAAGGGCATGTCCACAGTGGCGGCCTGGGCCAGGGCATCGAGCACCGCAGACTGCTCGCCCACCGCCGCTTGCAGGTCAAACAGCACTTGGGGATGTTGAGCTTGTAACTGCGCCATCAAGAGGGGCAGGTCTTCGCGCACATGTTTGCCCACCCCCAAAAACATGGGCATCACGCGGATGTGCACATGCCCAGCTTCAACCGCTTGGGCCACGGCTTGTGGCAGGCTGGGCTCGGTCAATTCCAGGTAGGCACAAACCACCCAAGCATGGGGGACTTGGTCGCGGATGCGTTGGGCCACGGCCAGCATGGGCCGCTGCCAAGTCGGGTCGCGTGAACCGTGGGCAAATAAAACGATGGCGGTCATTGGCGCAACACCAGCCAGGCAAAAGCGCCCAGCGAAATCAAGGAATACAGCATGCCTGGCAAGGCAGCCGCCAACCAGGGTGTCCATTGCTTGAGGTTACCGATGTGGCCAAACATATTGTTCAGCAAGAAAAAGCTCACCCCAAACAGCACCCCAATGAACACATAGGTGGCGATGTTGACATTGCGCATGTGCAGGTAGGCAAAGGGCAGGGCGAGCACCACCATGACCAAGCAACTCAAGGGGTAGAACACTTTTTTCCAAAACTCAATTTCATACAGCTGCGCGGTTTGGGCGTTGTTTTCTAAATGGCGCACGTAATGGAACAAGTCCCAAATGCCCATGCGCTCGGGCTTGATCAAGGCCACGGTGACCATGTCTCGGCTGATGTCTGAGGGCCACAACATTTCGGTCAATCGACTTTGTGCCACGGGTTTGGGGGCATCTTGGCTGGGGCTGAATTCACTGCGCGCAACCTCGCTCAATACCCAACCGCCCGTGTTGGCAATGCGGCCCTTTTGCGCCAAGGTGTGTGAGATCAATCGGCCGGTGGGGGAAAACTCATACAGCCGGATGTCGCGCATGTCGCCCTCGCCATTGATGGTGCCCACATTGACGGCGAACTGGCTGTACTTTTGTTTTTCTTTGAGCCAAGCACCGTTTTGGCCAATGTGCAAAACACCGCCTTCAAAACGCGACTTGAGCAACCGGCCCTCGCGTTCACACCAAGGCGCGATGTGGTCACCCATCACAAATGTCAGCAAGGCAAACAACAAACCCAAAAACATCAAGTGGCGCAGTGCCAGACCAGGGCCCATGCCACTGGTGCGCAGAATGGTGAACTCCGACGATTGGGCCATGCGCGCCATCACAAAAATGCAGCCAATGAGCACCGTGATCGGCATCAACTCGTAGATGTGGATGGGGATCAGCAGCGCCACATACATCAAGGCATGGTTGAGTTGGTAGTTCGGCGAGTGGCGCCCGGCCACGTTTTGCAGGTCTTCGACCAGGTCGAAAAAGAAAAACAAGCCCAAAAACGCCAGGGTCACAAAAGCCACGGCGGTCAAGACCTCGGTGTAAATCAGGCGGCGCATGGTTTTCATGGCTTGCCACCTGTCAAGGTGGGTGTTGGCAGCCAGTGGCGCCAAGACCATTGGTGGTGCCTGATCCACACACCGACCCAGGCCACCACGAACACCCCCCCATGCAAAGCCAAGGCAAAGCCCAAGGGGGTGACTTTGTGGTTGACCACCCAAGTTTTGCCAATGTTGATCATGTTGGTGTAGACCAAAAATGAAAACAAGGCCAACATCAACTGCAGGCTGCGCCCCGAGCGTGGGTTGAATTGCGCGATCCACAAAGCCAATAAAACAAAATTGAAACAAGCCAAGATGCTGCCCAAGCGCCACACCAATTCGGCCTGGTTCTCTAAGTTGGGTTGGATCAGCAAATCATCCAGGGTGAGCATCTTGGCCGACAATTGGCTGGGATCCACCAATGTGCGGCTGATGCGGGTGGCATAGGTTTCAAACTCGGCCAAGGTGAGTTCTTGGCTGGCGTGGCGGCGCTCCATCCGTTGTCCGTTTTCCAGGACCAAAAAGCGTTCATCGTCACGCACATCGATGCGACCCGTGCGCGCCGTGGCGATCACGGTTTTGTCGGCGTCGGTGATGGAGATGAAGACGTTTTTGCCTTGCAAATCGCCGGCTTGGTCTTTTTCGATGAAAAACACCCGCTGCCCAGAAGCCGAGGATTGAAACTGGCCGGGCGTGACACGCTCCAAGTCGCCGCGTTTTTCATAGCGTTCGCGCAGCTCTTGCACCTGTTGGTTGCTCCAGGGCCAAACCCACAAAATCAGAGCGGCGACGATCAAAATCAGCGGCCAGCCAAATCGCCACAAGGGTCGCAGCAATTGAATGAGGCCCTGGCCGCTGGTGAGCCAAATGACCATTTCGCTGTCGCGGTACAGCCTGGACAGGGTGCTGACCATGGCCACGAACAGGCTGAGTGTGAAGATGGTGGGCAAATAGCCCAGCACGGTGAAACCCAGCACCAAGCTGACCTCGGCGGGGTTGACGTTGCCATTGGACGCCAGGCCAAGGGTGCGGATCAGCACCATGGTCATCACCACCGTGACCAGCACCACCAAGGTGGCGCCAAAGCTGCGGTTGAGCTCTTGTTTGAGACTGGAATCGAATAACATACCGGACAGAGGAAAACCCGATTATGAACTTCAGCTTGCTCACGCTTTCATCCAATGCCATTCACAGCCACAAAACCGATGCCTTGGTGGTCTTGGTCCCTGAGGGGCTCAAGCCCGCGCGGGGTCCTTTGGCCGATTGGTTGACCCGACATCTCAAAAGCGGGGATTTTTCCACCCAAGTCGGCTTTCATCTGTCCTTGTTTGAGGCCCCAGGGTGGGCGGCCAAACGGGTCTGTTTTGTCGGCATCGGCAGTGCCAGTGCCGCCCAAGTGCGCCAAGGCCTGACCGCCGCTTGGGGGGTGTTGAAGGGGGCCAAACCCGAGGCGATCACCGTTTGGGTGCCGGAGTCGGGCACCAATTTGCTGGGGCCTGCCATGCAAGCCCTGGCCGATGCCAGTTATGTGTTCACCACCACCAAGCCCAGCGCCAAGGCGCGCACCCTCAAGCGGGTCACGGTGGCCATGCCCGATGCGGTCAAGCACAAAACCGAATTTGCCCGCCAGCAGGCCTTGGTCGAAGGCGTGGAGTGGGCCAAAGAGTGGGGCAACCGCCCCGCCAACCATGCCACCCCCAGCATGCTGGCCAAGGCCGCCCAAACCTTGGGCAAGCATCGGCGCATGCGTTGCCAGGTTTTGGGCCCCAAAGAAGTGGCCAAGTTGGGCATGGGTTCGTTTGCTGCGGTGGCCCAGGCCTCCACGGAGCCTTTGCGCTTCATTGTGTTGCACTACAACGGTGCGGCCAAGTCCAAAGCACCCGTGGTCTTGGTGGGCAAGGGCATCACCTTTGACACCGGCGGCATTTCGCTCAAGCCCGGTGCCGGCATGGATGAAATGAAGTTTGACATGTGCGGTGCGGCCAGTGTGATGGGCACGTTCATGGCCCTGGCGAAATTGCAACCGGCCATCAATGTGGTCGGCTTGATCCCCGCCTGTGAAAACATGCCCGATGGCCGGGCCTTGAAGCCCGGCGATGTGGTCACCAGCATGAGCGGGCAAACCATTGAAATTCTCAACACCGACGCAGAAGGGCGTTTGATTTTGTGCGATGCCCTGACGTATGCCAAGCGCTTCAAGCCCAGCGCGGTGATTGATATCGCCACCCTGACGGGCGCCTGTGTGATTGCCCTGGGCCATGTGCGAAGCGGCATGTACGCCACCGACGATGGCCTGGCCAAAGCCCTGGAAACGGCTGGCGAAGCAGCCCAAGACCTGTGTTGGCGCATGCCTTTGGACGAAGCCTATGCCGAGGGATTGAAATCTAATTTTGCCGATGTGGCGAATGTGGCGGACCGTGCAGCGGGGTCGGTCACCGCAGCCAAATTTTTACAGCGCTTTGCCACCGATTTTCCATGGGCCCATTTGGACATTGCTGGCACGGCCTGGAAAAGTGGCGCGGCCAAAGGGGCCACCGGGCGGCCCGTGGGCCTGTTGCTGCATTATTTGCTCTCCCAATCCGAGGCGGGTAAGCGCTGATGGAGGTGGCATTTCACTTCAATGTGAGCGAGCCCACGGACTATTGCTGCCGGTTGTTGCGCAAAGCCCATGGGCGCGGTGCCCGGGTCACGGTGACCGGGCCCCGGCAGCGTTTGCTCGATATCGATCAGCGACTGTGGGCCTTGTCCCCCACCGAATTCGTGCCCCACGCTTGGGCCGATGCAGCCGCCGAAGTGCTGATGTGCAGCCCCATTGTGTTGTGCGAAACCTTGACGCCGCCAGAACCCGGTGAAACCCCGCCGATGTTGCTCAATTTGTTCGCGCAAATTCCTGCTGATTACACCCAATATGAAAGGGTGATTGAAGTCGTGGGTTTGGGTGAAGACGAGCGGGCCCAAGCCAGGCAACGCTGGCGTGCTTACGACCAAGCCCAGCACCGTTTGACCCGGCACGACGCCGCCCCCACTGCTTCTGCGCCATGAATCCGAATGAACAACCCCCGTCTTGGGTGCCCACCTTGACCCAGGAAATTGCACTGAAACAGGTTCCGATCCAGGCACCAGCGGCGCACTCCCCGGCCCAGCCTTTTGCGTCAGCGCTGGATGAAACCCGCTTGTGCATGATGGTGACCGACCAGTTGTTGGCCCAATTGCCGGATTTGATCCGCGCCACTGTGCGCGCGCATTTGCAGCAAAGTCAGCCACCAGATGGTTTGCAAGGCCCCATCGAAACCGACCCGTCGACTTTGAATCAACCCTGAACCACCGGTTGGAGGGCATGCCTCGGCCCAGGTTATTGGTCGACCCGGGCGCCCACAAAGCAAACCATGGGTTATATTTTGCGCACACCCTGTTCGGTCTAACCCTTTGAAAGGAACCCCCCCATGTTGATCAAATACTCCCTTGTTGCTGCCGCTGCAGTGCTGGCCTTTTCGGCCCAAGCGCAAACCGTGGTGAAAATTGGCCACGTGGGCCCCATCAGTGGCGCCATTGCCCACCTGGGCAAAGACAACGAAAACGGTGCCCGGTTGGCCATTGAAGACTTGAATGCCAAAGGCATCAGCATTGGTGGTGCCAAAGTGAAATTTGAGTTGGTGGCCGAAGACGACGCAGCAGATCCCAAGCAAGGCACTGCTGCTGCGCAAAAATTGGTCGATGGCAAGGTCAATGGCGTCATTGGCCACCTGAATTCGGGCACCTCGATCCCGGCATCCAAAATTTACAGCGACGCGGGCATTCCGCAAATTTCACCCTCAGCCACCAACCCCAAATTCACCCGCCAGGGCTATAAAACCACCTTTCGCGTGGTGGCCGACGATGTCCACTTGGGGGGCACCTTGGGTCGCTATGCGGTCAAAACCATGAAGGGTAAAAACATTGCCGTCATCGATGACCGCACCGCTTACGGCCAGGGCGTGGCCGACGAGTTTGAAAAGGCTGTCAAGGCCGCTGGCGGCACCATCGTGGGCCGCGAATTCACCAACGACAAAGCCACCGACTTCATGCCCATCTTGACCACCCTCAAGGGCAAAAAGCCCGATGTGGTGTTCTTTGGCGGCATGGATGCCGTGGCCGGCCCCATGCTCAAGCAAATGAAGTCCTTGGGCGTGAGTGCCAAGTTCATGGGCGGAGACGGCATTTGCACCGCTGAATTGTCCAAATTGGCCGGTGATGCCATGGCCGATGGCCAAGTGGTGTGTGCCGAGGCCGGTGGTGTCGAAGGGGCACAGAAAAAAGCCATGGATGACTTCGGTGTGCGCTACCAAAAACGCTTCAATGACGATGTCAAGCTGTATGCACCCTATGTCTACGACGCGGTCAATTTGATGGTGGATGCCATGGTCAAGGCCAAGTCCAGCGACCCCGCCAAATACCTGCCCGTTTTGGCCAAAACAACCGGCTACAAGGGCGTGACCGGCACCATCTCTTTTGACGACAAAGGCGATGTCAAAAATGGCGCCTTGACGCTGTACACCTACAAGGCTGGCAAGCGCGATATGTTGTCGGTGGTGCGCTGATCAGCGGTTTCATGACTCCCCAATGAAAAGGCCCCTGACGGGGCCTTTTCTCTTTTGGCAAGGTGCCGTGCTCAGGCTGACTGGGCCAGGGCCCCGGGCATGACTTGGTCCAAGGCGCCTTCGAGCAGATCGACGGTGCGGTCCACATTCAGCAGTTTTTCCAGGCCAAACAAGCCAATGCGGAAAGTCATGAAGTCGCTGCCCTCATCGCACTGCAAGGGCACGCCTGCGGCCGTTTGCAGGCCTTGGGCCAAGAACTTTTTGCTCGATTGCACTTCCGGGTCTTGGGTGTAGCTGACCACCACACCCGGGGCTTCAAAGCCTGGGGCTGCGACGCTGGGGATGCCGTGGCGGCTGAGCATCTCTCTGACTTTGCTGCCGAGTTCGGCTTGGGCCAAGCGCAATCGATCAAAGCCCAAGGCCTGGGATTCGAGCATCACCGCGCACAAGCGTTTGAGCGCATCGGTGGGCATGGTGGCGTGGTAGGCGTGTCCACCCGACTCGTAGGCCTCCATGATTTGCAGCCATTTTTTCAAGTCACAGGCAAAGCTGGTGCTGGTGGTGCCGTCAATGGCTTGGCGGGCACGCTCGCTCAGAGCCACCATGGCGCAACACGGCGAACTGCTCCAGCCCTTTTGGGGGGCGGTCACCAGCACGTCGATGCCGCAGGCTTGCATGTCCACCCACATCGCGCCGGAAGCAATGCAGTCCAATACAAACAACCCGCCCACCGCATGCACCGCATCGGCAACTTGGCGCAAATAGTCGTTGGGCAGCATCATGCCGCAAGAGGTCTCCACATGCGGAGCAAACACCACAGCGGGTTTCTCGGCGGCAATGGTGCGCAGCACCTCTGCAATGGGCGCGGGAGAGAAGGGCTCTTGGGCACCGGCCTTCAAGCGCCGCGCTTTCAGCACCGTGCACGACGATGGGATGCGACCCATGTCAAAAATTTGCGTCCAACGGTAACTGAACCAACCGTTGCGCAGCACCAGCACTGGTTTGTCGGTGGCGAATTGGCGGGCCACGGCCTCCATGCCAAAGGTGCCACTGCCAGGGACCAGCACCGCACTGTGGGCGTGGTAGACCTCCTTGATCAAGCGGGAAATATCTCGCATCACGCTTTGAAAGTCTTTGGACATGTGGTTGAGCGAACGGTCGGTATAAACCACCGAATATTCCAACAGTCCATTGGGGTCAACTTGGGGCAGCAATCCGGGCATGGGGCTCTCCTTGAAAGGGGTTGCGAGTCTATCACCGCAGGGGTTGAATGGCATTCCCCCATGGGAGATATGCCTGCTGGCCGCGTTGATTCAGCCAGGCCAGGGCGGGGGTGCTCAGACCCCGGGGGTGGGCTCTACCACCACGCCAGGCAACTCAATGGGCATGCCCGCTTCTGGGCTGTAGCGGTGTTGTTCCATTTGGGCCACACAGCCGGCCCGGTTTTGCTCGGCCAGGGCCTGGATCAGCCGCTCGTGTTCCATCCAGGTTTGCAGCCGCTGGGCATGGGTGTCAAATTTGTCCCACATGCCGGGCTCGATCAGGGACCATAAGCGGGCCACTTCGCCCATGATCAGCCGGTTGGGCGACAAACCAAAGATGGCAAAGTGAAACTGCTGGTTCAATTCGATCAGTTGCTGGGTATCGGCCGCATCCACGCAATGCTGCATCTGCACATTCAGCAGGCGCAATCGATCCAAATCTTCGGGCCCAGGCCAGGCGATGGTGGCCATCAATTCGTTTTCCAGCAAATGCAACATGCGCCTGATTTGTGCATATTGACCCGGATCGCGTTTGGTCACAAAGTAGCCTTGGTGCGGTCGGTGGTAGAGCAGACCTTGGTCGGCCAGCACATTCAAGGCTTCCCGCAGGGGAACACGGCTGACCGCGAGTTTGAGCGCCATTTCTTCTTGGCGGATTTGCTCGCCCGGGTTCAACTCGCCGTTGAGTATCATGTCTTTGATCTGGCTCAGCGCACGGCCCATCGCCCCTTGGGCCTTGCGGCTGCGGTGTTGGGTTTCTTGGGCTAGATCGGTGGTCATGGTGTGGAGGGCATTTGACTTGAGCAAGTTATCAAGGTGCATGAGGGATTCCCCTGATGGCATGCAAAATTGAATTCAATAGCATGGACGCAATGCATTTGCTGCACAAGGTTCTGCCGTGAAGATTGCAGCGAGGCTGGCATATCAAAGGTAAATCTATGAAACATAAGGAGTTTCCATGAGCTCAAGCATCCCAAACCGAGGGCGCCGATCGATTGAAGTGCCCGGTGTCAGCCACGGCAATGCCCCCATTCCCATGGGAGCCCGGGTGGGCAACATGATTTATTCCAGTGGGATCATGGGCAAAGACCCCGCCAACGACACCTTGCCCGCCGATGGGCCTGCCCAAGCGAAATTCATGTTCATGAATTTGCAAAGTTTATTGGCCCAAGGGGGGGCTGATCTGGGCGACGTGGTGCACGTCAAAGCCTATGTCAAAGACAACAGCCAGCGCGACGCGCTGAATGCAGAGTGGCTCAAATGCTTTCCCGACCCCCATGACCGGCCGGCGCGCCACACCATGGTCGCCGATTTACCCGGCGGCATGTTGGTGCAAATCGAAATCGTTGCCGTGGTCAAGGACTGAGCTGCCATGGCATCCATTGTTTTGGGCATGGGGGTGTCGCACACCCCGCTGTTGGCGCTGACGGTGGACCAATGGCAACGCCGCGCTGAGGTGGATTTTGCCAACACCGCACTCAACCATTCAGATGGTCGCTTGGTCACCTATGAGCAGCTGTTGGCCGAGGTGGGGCCGCGCTATGCCCATGAGGTGAACTTCGAGACCTTTGCCCAAAAGTCCAAGGCCTGTGACCAATCTTTGGACCACTTGGGTGACGTGTTGGCCCAAGTCGCCCCCGATGTGGTGGTGATTGTGGGCGACGACCAACGCGAGTTGTTCACGTCGGCCAATCAACCGGCCATGGCCATCTACCACGGGGACCGATTCATCACCAGCAACAAATACGGCCACCCTGACAGCCCCGAATGGATTCAGCAAATGGGCCGGGGCTATTTGATGGACGATTTGCACACGGTTCCCGCGAGCAGCGATCTGGCCTTGTCGCTGATCGAACGCTTGATGGATGCCGACTTTGATGTCGGGGCCTGCTCCCATGTGGCCAACCCTGAGAATGCAGGCTTTGGCCATGCCTATGGCTTCATCATCAAGCGCTTGTTCAGGGGCAAACCCATACCGGTGTTGCCCGTTTTGCTCAACACCTATTACGGCCCCAATGTCCCCAGCGCGCGGCGTTGCCATGATTTTGGTTTGGCTTTGGGAAAAGCCTTGCGCGACAGCCCCCAAGACTTGCGGGTGGCGGTGGTGGCCTCGGGCGGATTGAGCCACTTCATCGTCGATGAAGCCCTGGATCAAACGATTTTGCAGGCTTTTCAAAGTGGGGACCACCAGCCCTTGCGCGATCTGCCACGGGGTGCGTTGAACTCGGGCTCGTCAGAAATCCTCAATTGGGTGGTGACCGCGGGTGCGGTGAAAGAGCTGCCTTTGCGATGGCACAAATACCACAGCTTGCGCCGCACACCTGCAGGCACCGGGGTGGGCGCGGCCTTTGCCCTGTGGCAGGCTTGAGCGCTCAGCCATTGACTTGGACCTTTGGGGGGCGGTGAGCGCCCATCAGGAGAACGCGCATGCTCAGTCCCGAACAGAATCAACAACTCACCCAGGTGGGGGCGGGCACGCCCATGGGCGAATTGCTGCGCCGCTATTGGATGCCGATCGCGGGGGAGTCAGATTTCGACCACCAAGCCACCAAAGCCATTCGGCTGTTGGGCGAAGACCTGGTGCTGTACAAAGACTTGAGCGGCACCTATGGTCTGGTGGACCGCCAATGCGCCCACCGGCGTGCTGACCTGAGCTACGGCATGGTCGAGGCCAAAGGCCTGCGCTGCAACTACCACGGCTGGAACTTTGATGAAACAGGGCGCTGCATTGCTCAGCCCTATGAGGACACGGTTTACCCCGAACGCCATTCAAAGGATCGCATCCGCATCAAGTCCTACCCGGTGCAAACCAAGGGCGGCATGTTGTGGACGTATATGGGGCCGCAGCCCGCGCCCTTGCTGCCGGATTGGGAGGCCTTTTCTTGGCCCAATGGGTTCAGCCAAGTGGTCATATCAGAGGTGCCTTGCAATTGGTTTCAATGCCAAGAGAACTCGATCGATCCGGTTCATTTCGAATGGATGCACGAGAACTGGGGCAACCGCTTGCGCACCGGCAGCACCCATTTGGGCCCCACCCACTTGAAGCTGGCTTTTGATGAGTTTGAACACGGTTTTACCTACCGGCGCATCAAGCAAGACAGCGACGAGAACAACCAAGCCTGGACGGTGGGCCGTGTGTGCCTGTGGCCCAATGGCTTTTTCTTGGGCGAGCATTTCGAGTGGCGTGTGCCCATCGACGACCACCATACCTTGAGCATCACCTGGAAATACACCCGCGTGCCGGCCGGGCGCGAACCCTTTGTGCAAGACCACATCCCAACCTGGCACGGTCCGCTCCAAGATGAACACGGTCGCTGGATCGACACCCATGTGATGAACCAAGATTTCATCGCCTGGGTCGGGCAGGGGGTGATTGCGAACCGCAGTCAAGAGTCGCTGGGTGCCAGCGACGGCGGTGTGGTGGCCATTCGCCGGCGCTTTTTTGATGAGATGACCCGCATTGCCAATGGCGAGGAGGCCAAAGGCATCCTGCGTGACCCTGCCCAAAACCAGCGCGTGGTGCTGCCCATGATGGACCGTGATGAATTGCTCCAGGCCCACACGGTCGAGCAAATCATGGCCAATCCGCGCTTGAAAATTCTCTACGCCACCTATCCATTTCAAGCCGGTCAACCCGAGGCCGTGCGTTTGGCTTTTTCGCAGGCCATGGGCATCGAGGCCAAGGCCTATGACGGCATTGTGTTGCCGCGCAGCACGGAGAAATCGGCCACTTAAAACGCCTTGTTCAATCGCGCAAAAACCGAGTCGATCAGGACACCCCCCATCAGACAGAGCCCCCGATGATGACGCCGGTGCCCAACACACCCAAGGCAGCGGCCAGCACGGCATACCGATTCACCGCCTCGCGCTTTTGAAAAAACACCAAGGCCACCAAGATGGTCAAGAACACATCCATCGACACGATGAGGGTGGCGCGCGACAAAGAACTCCAGTCAATCGCCACAAAATAAAGCAATTGACCGGCTGACGCCAATATGCCCGCGCTGAGCAACCAGGGGTTGGGCTTTTGCAAGGTGTTTTTCACCGCCTCGCGGTAACTTTGCAAAAAAACCGCAGAGGCCAAAAAAAGAATCGCACCGACCAAGGCCCCAAACATCGCACCGAAAGCTGGTTCGCTGATGTGCAGCAATCCATATTTGCGCGACATATTGCCTGCGGCATAGGCCCCCGCCGAAACCACGCCATAAACCATGCCCATGCGCAAGGTCTGTCGGGTTGGCCCATGGGGCACTGGACCACTGGGATTGAGCGGTGCGATTTTTTGCTTGGACTCCCACACCAGGACCCCAAATCCCGCAAAAATCAAGACCATGCCCAACACCGTTGACAAGTTGAGGCTTTCTCCCAGGCAAAGAACGCCCAGCACCACCGAGAACAAGGGCACCAAGCGCTTGACCGAGGAACTGCGCACTGCCCCCATGTATTGAACGCTGGCATGGAAAAACACCCGCCCCACAAAAATGGTCAAGGCACCGGCCGCCGCAAACCAAGCCAGGCCGGTCATGTTCAAGGCCTGCCAATCGGTTCCGCCACCGATCAACCACACCACACCGGCGATGAGGGCGGTCAGCAAAATGGATAAAAAAGCCCCGTTCTCCCCACCTTGGTGGGAGGAGCCCCGTGCTATGCAGGTATTGGCCCCCGCCCAGCAAGTGGCTGCCAGCAAGGCGATGATGTCAGCCCAAAAGCCCATGGATGCGGATTAAAAAAAGTGGGCTGTAAAAAGTCAGTGCAAACCGATGCGGCGAAGATCAAGCCTGGGCTTGGATGTGCTTCCAAACCGCTTGGATGTAGTCACGTGGGATGACCACCAAACCGTTTTGATCGGCGATGAGCAAATCGTCGCACTCCACCCGAACGCCACCGATGACCACCGCTAAGTTGAAGGCCTCCATCCGAACCCGTTTGGCACCATGTCGGGCTTGCCGACCCCGTGCCAGAACGGGAAGTTGTCGGTTTGCATCGGTGTCCATGCGGCATGCGCCATCGATCACCACGCCCGCCACGCCCCGGGCCACAGCCCGCTGGCTGACTTGGCTGTCCCACACGCAACAGTCCAGCCGTTCACGGTTGTCAATGGCAATCACGTAGCCCTCGGGAACGTCGTCGATGTAGTCACCGATGCCTCCCGAAGGCGTGCGCTCATCGGGGGTGCCGCAGGGCATGAATTGCACCGTGAAAGCGCGCCCGCAAAAGGCCTTGACCGACCCCGGGACTTGGGGATGAAAGCCGGTGCACTGGCCGTGAACGCCCAGCGCATCCAGTGCGTCGCTGATCACCGCCGTGGACAACTGGGCAAAAGAGTGAACCGGGTGAAATCCGCTGATGGTGGTGTGCAGTGACATGGTGATGTGTGTGGGGTGAATTTCAGTTCAGGTGGGATCCATGGCAAACAATTCGTGCCATGTGCCCATGATCGATTGCATTTCATCTGCGCTCAACGCGCCTTTGCGCAGGCCATCAATGGCGCCATGCAAATGCGACAACTCGGAAAAACCAGCCACCGTGGTGGTGATGCGCGGGTCGGTGATGTTGAAGCGATAAGCCAAAGCGGCCATGGCGTTGGTGCCTTGAATGCCCAAGCGAGTGACCAAGCGTGCAGCCAATTCCACTTCGCGTTTGTATTGCGCGGCATTGCGGGTGAAGCCGCCACCGGCGATGGGGTGGCGGGTCAAGGTATTGGCCGCGGCCGACATCAATGCGCCCCCGCCCAAGGCCCGAAAGCCTGCGATGGCCACACTGTTTTCAGCCGCCATGCGCGCCATGCCCCGGTAGTCCGCTGGCCCATTGACCCGGGTGGGGCTGGGGTCCAGCAGGGAAGACGGGTTGAGCATGTTGAGCCAGATGTTGAGGATCGACACCGCTGGATGCGCGACCAGGGGCGCGAGCGCTTCAGGGTGCGCCTCTTCGCAGGCGATGCCACCAATGCGCACCTTGCCCGCCGCAATCACCTCGCTCAAGCCCGCCAAGGCGCCGTCTGGGCGCAAATAGTCGTCCACCACCAAGGGCGCCCAGGTCGTGCGCTGCCAATCGTTGTGGCGGGAAGGCGGGTTGTGGATCATCAGGATGTCCACATGGTCGGTGCCCAAGCGGCGCAAAGAATCATTCAGCGACTCATGGACTTTTTTCACCAACCGGTGCTGGTCGGCGGGCATGACCTCGACCTTGGTGGTGATGAGCACCTCATGGCGTCGCCCTTTGAGGGCACGGCCCAGGTTTTCCTCGGCGCGCCCTCGCCCATAGTCGGGCGAGGTGTCAAAGTAGTTCACCCCCGCGCCAATGGCTTGGGCCACCGCTTCGCGCTGGTCCGCCACGCTGCCCAAGACCATCAAGCCGGCGTTGTCGCCGGTGCCAAAACCCAGCACCGAGGCATTGAGGCCCGTGTGGCCAATGGGTCGCTGGGCCAGACCTTCTGGTTGGCTCATGGCGTGGCTTGCCACTGCACGCTGTCTTTGGGGTAAAGCGTTGTCCAGTCTTGGTTGATGGGCAGCAAACCGTCGCGTGCTTTCAGACCTTGGTAAGAAAGGCCTGGGGCAAAGCCCGGTTGGGCCGCTGCTTTGCCCGCAGCCGTCTCCAGCAAGAGGCGGCGAAAGTGAACAATGGCCAAGTCGGCTGGCCCCAGGTTTTCTTTGGTGCGGTCTACGATGGCCCCCATGCTCTCTTGCACGACGATGTCTTGCAAGTTCACCCCCACGAGCCCGGTAAATGATTTCCCCTGCGCCATGGCTTGGCGGTCTTGGCCCCACAGGGGCAGGGCGGCTGCGCGCAAAAAACCGTTGTCGTCGACGTCTTTGCCAGGCTCCAGGCCTGACCATGCCGGCAAGTTGAGCTGGTTGAGGGGGTCGCGGGTGGAAAAGCGGATGTAGAAAAAATGCGTGTGGTCTTCATCGACCGGCACAAACACCTGCAAGTCTCCCAGCGTATCGGCCGAAGGAAAGGTCACATAGGAAGGATAGGCAAATGCCGAGGCACGGATATAGACCCATTTTTCCGGGTCCACCGTGGGGATGCGCAAGGCGCCATAAATGAAGCCAAAGTCAGTGTCGCGCACCTGAATGCGGGGGTGTTTGTCGGTAGACGGGCGGGTGAACTGCAGTTGCATGCCTGCACCCACGGCGGTGCTCACGTCACCGGCTTTTTTACTGACAATTTCATCGGAATGTAAATGCGATGAATGGGACGAATCGATCGCCCCTTCCAAAGATTGCACCCAATTGGAGTGGCACATGGCATCGACCACCACCACCTGATCGGCGGGCAGGTGGAACCAGGGCAGGTCGGGGAAAGGCGCGCGCTGTGCTTCATCGGCGCAAATGTTCATCCAAATGAGTCCGCCCGCTTCACGCAATGCGGCGGTGCGCATTTGAATGCGTTGACGCCCACCTTGCTCACGTTCGTTGGGGGCTTCGAGCACTTTGCCCACAGGGCTCATCAGCCAACCGTGGTAGATGCAGCGCAAACCTTGGTCCTCGACCCGGGCCAGTGTGAGCGAGCATTGGCGGTGCGGACATTTCTCTTCCAGCGCCAGCAAGTTGGTGCCATTTCTGGCAATGACAAAGTCTTCACCCAACAAACGAATTTTGCGGGTGCAGCGGTCTTGCAATTGGGCGGCGTGGAGCACGGGGTACCAAAATTTGGCCAGGGGCTCGTGCAAGGGCGTACCAGCGCTCACGCCCGTGAGTTTTTTGTTTTCTTCTGCGGTGATCATGGTGGGGGATCGGTGTTGTCAGAGTGGAAGGGATTCAATCGGCTCTGGCCCCAGAGGCCTTGATCACGGCGCTCCAGCGTTCACGGTCTTCTCGCATGAACTGGGCCATGTCTTCAGGGCTGCCGCCAGCAGGGATCATGCTCATGTCCTGAAGCCTTTTCATCACATCGGGGGTTTTCAGCACCTCGTTGACCAAGCCAGCCCATTTGCGCGAAATCGCCATGTTCATGCCTGGGGGGCCGACCATACCTTGCCAAACCGTGGCCAAATACTTGGGCAATGACTCGGACACGGTGGGCACCTGGGGGTAGTCGGGCAAGCGCTTTTCACCGCCCACGGCCAGCAGTTTGAGTTTGCCCGCCCGCACATGCACGCCCGAGGTGGCCAGCTCACCAAAATAGACCTCGACTTGGCCCGACAAGGCGTCGGCCAGCGCGGGGCCCGTGCCTTTGTAGGGAATGTGGGTCATTTTGATGCCGGCCATGGAGCAAAAGAGTTCGGCGCTCAAATGGGCGGCATTGCCGATGCCTTGCGAGGCGTAATTGAGTTTGTTGGGGTTGGCTTTGGCATAGGCAATCAATTCGGCGACGCTGTTGACGGGCAGTTTGGGGTGCACCATCAACACGCTGTAACCGGTGGTCATGATCGAGACCGGCGTCATGATGTCGGGGTCAAAGTTGAGTTTGGCGTACAGGCTTTTATTGGCCACCAAAGGGGGTTGCGCCGTGAACAACAAGGTGTAGCCATCGGGGTTGGCACGAAAAACCGACTCGGTGCCCACATTGCCGCCCGCACCTGAGCGGTTTTCGACGATCACCGTCTGGCCCCATTTGGTTTGGGCCTTTTCGGCCAACAAACGGGCCAGGAAATCAGCACCACCACCCGGTGGGTAGGGCACAACCAGTTTGACCGGCTGGCTGGGGTAGTTGCTGGCATCCGCTGGGGCTTGTGCGCTGGCCCCGTGGGTATTGATCAGGCCGAGCAATACAAGCCCAGCTTGCGCCAGTCGCATGTGAATGGATTTCGAGGTGGGCATGGTGGGGTGTCCTTGGGTCGAAAAAAGAGGGTTTTCTATCCTGAGAAAGGTACCCCAAGCCCCGCGGATCTTCAACAGGGTAAACCGCAACTTTGTCGCCTTTGCTCGTCGCCATCTCTCATCAATTTGGAGATCGCTATCACATGATGTGCGGTATCTCTTGATGGGCCGATCGTGCAAGGCTGGCTGCTGCCTCACCGCTGAGATGCGGTGGCCATTCTTTGGCGCTGTAACGCTCTCCCGTGTGCGCGCTGGAAGCGTCAGACATCAGCCACACAATGGGGGCGCGCATCTGTTGCGGCGGCAGCAGTTTGTCTTTGGGCGTGTTGGGTGGGAGCATGTCGGTGGCACTGGCCCCGCCGGGCAGCAATACATTCACCGTCACACCGGTGCCCGCCAAGTCTTTGGCCCACACCACACTCAGGGCTTCCAGCCCGGCTTTGCTGGGCCCATAGGGGCTGTAGCCGGTGCGCACCATGGTCGACTGGCTGGTGGAGACATTCACCACCCGGCCAAAACCTTGCGCCACCATCAGGGGCACGCAGGCGCGCGCCATGAAAAACGGGCCCACCACATTGGTTTGAATGATGTCGGCAAAGGCCTCGGGCGCTGCTTGCCAAAACAAGGGTGGGTCTTGTAAAAAATTGTCGCGGATGGCCCGCATGCCCAGGCCCGCGTTGTTGACCAGGCCATCGACCCGACCGAATGCGTGCCGGGTTTGCTGGACCACCCGTTCGCAGTCTGCCCACTGGCCCACATCGGCTTGCAAGGCCAGGGCGCGCGCCGCGCCAGCGCGTTGATTGAGCTGGTCTTGCAAGCGGCCCAGGTGAGGGCCATGTTGCTGACCGGTGATGACCACGCAGTGCCCTGCGTCGATCAAGGCCTCGGCCATCTCCCAGCCCAAGCCGCGGGTGCCGCCGGTCAAGATGATGGTCTTGGATTCATGTGGGGTGGTGACCATGGTGGCTCCTGGTTGGGGTTTGGGCAGCGAGACTGTAACCAACACCGACCTCCATCCCCATGGCGCTGTCATGCACACGACGGTGGTTCAAAAGCTTGGCGTCAGGGTCAGAGCGATTTGGTGTAATCTGCGCCGGTCTTTGAACGGCAAACCGCCGACACCTTTCAAGCACCCGGGACCGTTGCGATGCGGCCCACCTTTTACCCAGGATGACCCATGAAATCTTTGCTCAAAAACCTCTCGATCGCCCTGGTGGCTATGTCTTCTGTTTTCGCCTCGGCCCAGGACTACCCCATCAAACCGGTGAAAATTTTGGTCGGCTATGTGGCCGGGGGCAGCCCTGATTTTGTGGCCCGCGCCTTGGCCCAAAAACTCAGCGACATCTTGGGTCAACCTTTTGTGGTCGAAAACCGACCCGGTGGGGGTGGGTTGAGCGCCACGGCTCAATTGGTGAAATTGCCCGCCGATGGCTATACCTTGATGCTGGGCGACACCAGCCAACTGGGCATTGCGCCACATATTTTCAAAAGCATGCCCTACGACACCTTCAAAGATTTGACGCCCATTTCTGGCCTGACCTATGAGCCTTTGTTGCTGGTGGCCAATGCCAAGACCGGCATCAAGACCTTGCAAGACCTGGTCAAAGAGGCCAAAGCCAACCCAGGCAAGGTCAATTACGGCTCGTCAGGCGTGGGCAGCATCCACCACATTTCCATGGAGGCCTTCAAGGCCGATGCGGGTTTGGACTTCACCCACATCCCCTACAAAGGCAGCGGCCAGTCTGTGCCTGCTATTTTGGCCGGCGACGTCCCGATTTTGTTGACCGCTTTCACCGCTTCGGCGCCGCACATCCGGGCGGGTACTTTGAATTTGCTGGCCGTCACCGGTGGAAAACGCTGGTCGCGTTTCCCTGACACGCCCTCTTTGGCTGAAATGGTCAAGGACTACGACTTCCAGGCCGAGACAGGTGTCTTGGGTCCAGCGGGCATTCCCTCTGCCATCGTCAACAAGCTTCAGGCCGCGGTCAAACAAGCCACCGAGAGCCCTGACTTTTTGGCCAAATTCAAGGAAACAGGTTTTTCCATCATTTACAGCAACGCCAATGAGTATGGCGAGATCATCAAGAAAAACGTTCGCAAATACGAGCGCGCGGTGAAATTGGCCAACATCAAATCCGAGTGATGAAGCTGGCAGCGCACGCTCAGCGCCCTAGAAAAAGCGGCCTGCACCGATGTTGACCCCCGCGCAAAACGACCGCTTGGTCCGCGTGGGCCCGGGAACACCCATGGGCGATTTGTTGCGCCGCTATTGGATGCCGATTGCCGGGGTGTCTGAATTTGACCCAGCCCGCACCAAACCGATTCGGCTGATGGGCGAAGACTTGGTGCTCTACAAAGACCTCAGTGGTACCTATGGCTTGGTGCAGCGCCAATGCCCGCACCGACGCGCTGATTTGAGCTTTGGCATGGTGGAGGCACAGGGCTTGCGCTGTAGCTACCACGGCTGGCAATTCAATCACCAAGGCGCTTGTATTCATCAGCCGTTTGAGGACACCGCCCACCCGGAGCGCGATGCCAAAGCGCGGGTCAAGCTCACCGCTTATCCGGTACAGGCCAAAGGTGGGATGCTGTGGGCTTACTTGGGACCGCAACCTGCACCGTTTCTGCCCGATTGGGAAGCGTTTTCCTGGGGCAACGGCTTTACCCAAGTGGTGCTCTCAGAGGTGCCGTGCAATTGGTTTCAGTGCCAAGAAAACTCTATTGACCCCGTGCATTTTGAATGGATGCACGAGAACTGGGGCAACCGACAGCGCACTGGCGAGGTTCGCTTTGGTGCCACCCACTTGAAGTTGGATTTCAAAGAGTTTGAATTTGGCTTCACCTACCACCGGGTCAAGCAAGACACCAGCGAAGACGACCAGGCTTGGACCGTTGGCCGTGTTTGCCTGTGGCCCAATGGTTTCTTTTTGGGCGAGCACTTCGAGTGGCGCGTGCCCATCGATGACGAGAACACCTTGAGCGTGACCTGGAAATACACCCGTGTGCCGCGCGAACGAGAACCCTATGTCCAGACCAGCATACCCACCTGGTGGGGCCCGGTGAAAGACGATCAAGGTCGCTGGATCGATACCCATGTGATGAACCAAGATTTTTTGGCCTGGGTGGGACAAGGTCGCATTGCCGACCGCAGCCGCGAACAACTCAGTGCCAGCGACAGGGGCATTGTGGCCATGCGCCGCAGGTTCTTCGAGGAGATGGACACCGTGGCCCAAGGGGGTGAACCCAAGGCCATCTTGCGCGATCCGGCGCGCAATGTGCGCTTGCCTTTGCCCATGGTCTATGGGGATCAAATCACCCAAAGCCGCACCCAGGCAGAAATTCTGGCCCATCCCACGTTGAAACAGTTTTACACGGCGTATATTTTTCAAGCGGGACAACCTGCAACCGTGCGCGAAATGGCCTCGCAAGCGCTGGGCATGGCGATGAAAGAATTTGATGGCGTGGTCATTCCGCGCAAGGCCTAGGAGACAACATCGATGAACCTGGCCCATTTGCTCGAACGCGCAGCCCGCGATCACCCCCATGCCCCAGCTCTGGCTTGGGGAAAAACGGTCTTGAAGGACCATGTGGCATTGCTCCAGCACGTGTCTGCCATGGCCGCAGGCATGCACGCCTTGGGCCTGCATCCGGGCGACCGGGTGGGATTGGTGATGCGCAATCACCCGGCCTACTGGGAATCCTTGCTGGCCATTTGGCATGCAGGTTTGGTGGCCGTGCCCATCCACTCTCAACTGCACCCCAAAGAACTGGCGTACATCTTTGATGATGCAGGCACAGCCTTGGTGCTGGCCTATCCCAACACTTTGAGCGCGTGTGAACAAGCGGCAGGTATGTCGCACAGCGTTCGCCATGTGGTGGATGTCAGCTCCGCAGCTTACCGGCACCTGGCCCAGGCGCATCCCATTCCGATGGTGGCGCGCGAGGCGCAAGATTTGGCCTGGTTGTTCTACACCAGCGGCACCACGGGCCGGCCCAAAGGTGTCATGCTGTCCAATCACAACCTGATGGCCATGTGTGGACATTATTTTGCCGATGTCGACGACATTGGGGTGCAAGACTGCATCATCCATGCGGCACCCATGTCACATGGCTCGGGTCTGTATTCATTGCCCCATTTGGCCCGTGGCGCTTGCAATGTGATCCCCGAATCCGGCGGCTTCGATGCCCAAGAGTTGTTTGATTTGGGGGCGCATTGGCAAGGCATCGCCATGTTTGCCGCACCCACCATGCTCAAGCGTTTGGTCGAGGCCCCCAGCGATGACCTGTTTCCTGGGTTGAAAACCATCATTTATGGAGGCGGCCCCATGTATGTGGCCGACATCGAGGCGGCCTTGGCCCGATTCGGCCCCCGATTTGTGCAAATTTATGGGCAAGGTGAGTCGCCCATGACCATCACCGTCAGTTCCAAAGATATCCACCGCGATGCCAAGCATCCGCGCCATCCATTGCGTTTGGCTTCCGTGGGTCGGCCCTTTCAGGGCTTGCAAGTTCAGGTGTTGGACGAACACGACCAGCCTGTGCCGGTGGATGAGATCGGCGAGGTCTGCGTGCGTGGTGAGGTGGTGATGCAAGGTTACTGGGAAAACACCGCCGCCTCGGAGCAGGCTTTGCGCCATGGTTGGCTGCACACCGGTGACATGGGCAGCTTGGATGAAGAGGGTTTTTTAACCCTCAAGGACCGCAGCAAAGACTTGATCATTTCGGGCGGCAGCAACATCTACCCCCGCGAAGTGGAAGAAGTATTGCTTTTGCACCCGAGTGTGTCTGAGGTGTCAGTGGTCGGTCGCACCCACCCTGAATGGGGCGAAGAAGTGGTGGCATTTGTGGTGTTGCGGCCCCCCGCACGGGTCGATGAAGGCCAAACTTTGCATGAATTGGACGCACATTGTTTGTCCAATATGGCGCGCTTCAAACGTCCCAAACAATACCTGGTGGTCGATCAGCTACCGAAAAACGAAACCGGCAAAGTTTTGAAAACCGAATTGCGAAAACGCCTGTATGTCTAATCCACCATGGCGCTCCTGGATGCCTTTGTTCATCACCTTGTTGATCCAGGCCCTGGTCACCATGGCGTTGCTGACCTTGCCGGTGATGGCCCCGGTGGTTGCCAAAGCCATGGATGTATCACCCACTTTGCTGGGTGTTTTCATCAGCGTCTCTTATGTCGGGGCCATATTGGCCAGCTTGGCCTCGGGTGCCACGGTGATTCGCATGGGCCCCATTCGGGTGAGCCAATGGGGCTTGGTGCTTTGTGCGGCGGGCTTGGCCATGTGCGCTGTACCGTGGATTCCTGCCATGGTGCTCGGTGCATTTTTGGTGGGATTGGGATACGGCCCCATGACCCCGGCGAGTTCACACCTGTTGGCCCGCTCCACGCCAGCGCATCGCTTGTCCTTGGTTTTTTCGGTCAAGCAAACCGGTGTTCCGCTGGGGGGAATGATGGCTGGGGCCGTGGTCCCACCCCTGTTGTTGTGGGTGGATTGGCAGGTGTCGTTGCTGATGGTGGCCGCAGCGTGTTTTTTGTGTGCGCTGGCGGCGCAACCCCAACGCAACGCCTTGGACGACGATCGAAAACCCGATCAGCCCCTGCGCTGGGGAAATATTTTGCAACCCATTCGGTTGGTGTTTTCGCACCGTGCTTTGGCCACCATGGCGGTTTGTTCCTTCATGTTTTCGGTGGTCCAAATGTCTTTGATGACCTATTTGGTGACTTACTTGCACGATGAATTGATGCTGACTTTGGTCGGTGCCGGCTTGGCCATGACCCTGACCCAATTTGGTGGGGTGATGGGGCGGGTCATGTGGGGCTATGTGGCCGACCGCTGGATCAAACCCCTGCGCATGCTCAGTTTGCTCGCCCTCACCATGTCGGGTACGGCCATGGCCTGTGCCTTTTTTGAGGTGGGTACCTCGGCCTGGTGGTTCAACGGGGTGTTGGTGGTGTTCGGCGCCACGGCCATTGGATGGAATGGTGTTTATCTCGCCGAAGTGGCCCGGCAAGCCCCGCCAGGCATGGCCAGCGTGGCCACCGGCGGCACCCTGGCTGTGACGTTTTTGGGGGTGGTGTTTGGCTCACCTCTGGTGGGTTGGATATCCAATGCCACTGGCACCTATCGGTCGGGCTTCATCGCTTTGAGCCTCCTGGCCTTCACCTGCTTCTCTTTGTTGACCTGGTTGAGTCGTGGCAAAAAAGCCTCAATGGCATTGAAAGCGACATCATGAAGTTACCCACGCCTGGTTCTTCAGCCCCCATGCCTTTTGCCCACTTGGGCATGCCAGTCAAGCACGCTTTGGTGTTATCGATGCTCGCGGCTTGGGTGATGTTGTCGGCTTGCCAGTCTGAGGTCGATCGGTGCGTGGCAGCGGGGGTTGCGGCTGAACTCGAGTCACAGCAAGACCAAAGAATCAGGCTGACCAAATGGGAAGAACAAAGCCAAGAAAACACCCAAGCCTGGGACCGGTTTTTGGCCGCCCGCCCCATGGAGTGCATGGACCGGGAAAGTTTTTACACCAGCCCTATCGGTGCGCCGCATCGCAAAGAGCTTTCTTTTTTGCGCGGCGGTGGGGACCTGCGGCCGGGTCTGTCGGCCTACGAAAAACACTGCCAGTTGTCGACCTTCAAACCGCCTTTTCCAGACTTGGCCAAGGACCCGCCGATCTCGGACACCAGTTCATCCGAACAAATCGAGTTCAAGGTGCGTGTGATTTGCATGCAGGCGACCAAGAAATAGACAAAAAAATACCCCATGAATGGGGCGTTTGGCGGAGAGGGCGGGATTCGAACCCGCGGAGGGCTATTAACCCTCACACGCTTTCCAGGCGTGCGACTTAAACCGCTCATCCACCTCTCCGGAAGCGTCAAATTGTAGCAGTGCTAAGCAGGTACACTTCGCGCCTATTTGACCCGCCCATCACCCGGCTTGACAGGAGTCGTGCATGAAGTTTCGCTTTCCCATCGTCATCATTGACGAGGATTTTCGCTCTGAAAACACATCGGGATTGGGCATTCGCGCCTTGGCTGATGCGATTGAGTCCGAGGGTTCTGAGGTGCTTGGCGTGACCAGCTATGGTGATTTGAGTCAATTTGCCCAGCAACAGTCGCGGGCCAGTGCTTTCATCTTGTCGATTGATGATGAAGAGTTCTCTCCGGGACCTGATTTGGACCCGGTGGTGGTGAACCTGCGCAGCTTCATCAATGAAGTGCGCCGAAAAAATGCCGATGTGCCGATATATGTCTATGGCGAAACCAAAACTTCTCGCCACCTGCCCAACGACATCTTGCGCGAACTGCATGGCTTTATCCACATGTTCGAAGACACGCCGGAGTTTGTGGCCCGCCACATCATCCGGGAGGCCAAAAGTTATTTAGAGGGTGTGCAGCCGCCGTTCTTCAAGGCCTTGCTCGATTACGCCGAAGATGGGTCTTATTCATGGCATTGCCCCGGCCACTCGGGTGGCGTGGCCTTTTTGAAAAGCCCCGTGGGCCAAATGTTTCACCAGTTTTTTGGCGAAAACATGTTGCGCGCCGACGTGTGCAATGCGGTGGAAGAGCTGGGTCAGTTGCTGGACCATGACGGGGCGATTGGCGAGAGCGAGCGCAATGCTGCGCGCATTTTCAATGCAGACCACTGCTTTTTTGTCACCAATGGCACCAGCACCTCGAACAAAATTGTGTGGCACCACACGGTGGCCCCCGGGGACGTGGTGGTGGTCGACCGCAATTGCCACAAATCGGTGTTGCATGCCATCATCATGACCGGTGCGGTGCCGGTGTTTCTCAAGCCCACGCGCAATCACTTTGGCATCATCGGGCCGATCCCCAAGTCGGAGTTTGAGCCTGCCACCATTCAGGCCAAGATCAAGGCCAATCCCTTGCTCAAAGGGGTGGATGAAAAACAGGTCAAACCCCGCGTGCTGACTTTGACGCAGTCCACCTACGACGGCGTTTTGTACAACACCGAGACCATCAAAAAGATGCTTGATGGCTACATCGTCAACTTGCATTTTGATGAGGCCTGGTTGCCCCATGCGGCGTTTCACCCGTTTTATGGCACCTACCATGCCATGGGCAAAAAGCGTGAGCGTCCCTTGGAGTCCATGGTGTATTCGACCCAATCCATCCACAAATTGCTCGCTGGCATCAGCCAGGCCAGCCATGTACTGGTGCAAGACTCACAAAATAACAAGCTCGATAGGCACCTGTTCAACGAAGCCTATTTGATGCACACCAGCACCAGCCCGCAGTACAGCATCATCGCCAGCTGTGACGTGGCCGCCGCCATGATGGAGCCCCCAGGCGGCACCGCCTTGGTGGAAGAGAGCATCTTGGAAGCCCTGGACTTTCGCCGCGCCATGCGCAAAGTGGACGACGAGTACGGCAAAGACTGGTGGTTCAAAGTGTGGGGCCCCGATCAACTGGTGGAAGATGGCATCGGTCGCGCCGAAGACTGGATCATCAAGGCAGAGGGGCGCACTGCCAAGTGGCATGGTTTTGGCAAACTGGCCGATGGCTTCAACATGCTGGATCCGATCAAGGCCACCATCGTCACCCCTGGCCTGGACCTCAATGGTCGCTTTGACCAACAAGGCATCCCCGCCAGCATCGTGACCAAGTTTTTGTCGGAGCATGGGGTGATTGTTGAAAAAACGGGCCTGTACAGTTTTTTCATCATGTTCACCATTGGCATCACCAAAGGGCGTTGGAATTCACTGCTCACGGCCTTGCAACAGTTCAAAGACGATTACGACCGCAACCAACACCTGTGGCGTGTTTTGCCGGAGTTTTGCCAAAAGCACAGAACCTATGAGCGAATGGGCCTGAAAGACCTGTGCCAGCATGTGCACAGCCTGTATGCCAAGCACGATGTGGCCCGCTTGACCACCGAGATGTACCTGAGTGACCTCACGCCGGCCATGAAGCCCAGCGACGCTTATGCACAAATTGCACACCGCAACACCGAGCGTGTGCCGATTGATGCCCTCGAAGGCCGCATCACCACCAGCCTGGTCACCCCTTATCCACCGGGCATCCCGCTGCTGATCCCTGGTGAGGTGTTCAACCGAAAAATCATCGACTACTTGAAGTTTTCACGCGAGTTCAATACCCAATGTCCGGGGTTCGAAAGCGACATCCATGGTTTGGTCGAAGAAAAAGACGCTCAAGGCGTGACCCATTACTTTGCCGATTGCGTCAAAGCGGGCTTGTGAACAAAAACGCCCCTGAACAGGGGCGCTTTGGGGCTGCGTCAGTTCAGGCGCTGGGCTCGGCGATGCCACCCACCACCTGGCTAAAGCCACCATCCACGTAGGTGATTTCCGCGGTCACCCCAGCGGCCAGGTCGCTCAGCAAAAACGCCGCCACATTGCCCACGTCTTCGATGGTGACATTGCGCCGGATGGGCGATGCCTCAGCCACCACTTTGAGAATCTTTCCAAAGCCTTGGATGCCACTGGCGGCCAGGGTTTTGATGGGCCCGGCACTGATGCCATTGGCGCGCAAACCGCGACCTTGGCTGCCCAGGGACTCGGCCAGGTAACGCACGCTGGCCTCCAAAGAAGCTTTGGCCAGGCCCATGGTGTTGTAGTTGGGCACGGTGCGCAAGGCGCCCAGGTAACTGAGTGTCAGCAGGGATGCGTTGTCATTCAGGTGGGGCAGGGCCGCTTTGGCCAAAGCTGGAAAGCTGTAGGCACTGATGTCGTGCGCCACCCGAAAAGCCTCACGGCTCAAGCCTTCGAGAAAGTCACCGGCAATCGCTTCACGGGGCGCAAAGCCAATGGCGTGAACCAAGCCATCAAACCGTGGCCAATGGGCACTCAGGTCGGACATCAGTCGCTCAATTTGGGCGTCCTCACCCACATCGCAGTCAAAAATCAGTTCGCTGTCAAAGGCTTTGGCAAATTCAGCGGTGCGCTCTTTGAAACGCTCGCCCACATAGCTCAGCGCGATCTCAGCGCCTTGTTGGTGGCAAGCGCGCGCAATCCCGTAGGCAATGGAGCGGTTCGACAGAACCCCGGTGATCAGCAGCTTTTTCCCGGCGAGAAAACCTTTTTTTTGCGACATGGCGCACATCTCCATTGAAAATCTTGCAGAATTGTCGCATGCGATTGTTTTTGTTCATCTGCTTGCTGTGGGGTGTTGCACCGTCTTGGGCAGCGCATGCCTATGCCCAATTTGGTGACATCAAATACCCGGCTGACTTCAGCCATTTTGATTATGTGAACCCGCAAGCCCCCAAAGGCGGCAGCATCGCCATGGTGGCCCCCACCCGGGGCTCCAATTTCGATAAATACAACCCCTTCACCCTGAAGGGAACGCCCCCGCCGGCATTGAGCAGTTTGCTCTTTGAAAGCTTGCTCACAGGCACCATGGACGAGCCGACCACGGCTTATGGCCTGCTGGCAGAAGATGTCAGCGTGGCGGCCGATCGCTTATCGGCCACCTTCAAGATCCGACCGGAAGCCAAATTTCACAATGGCGACCCGGTGCTGGCCTTGGATGTGAAGCATTCTTTTGACCAACTCACCAGCCGCGCCGCCGCCCCCCAATACCGAACCTACTTTGCCGAAGTCAAGGCGGTGGTGGTGCTGGGTGAGCGCTTGGTGAGGTTTGATTTCAAACGCGTCAACCCCGAGTTGCCTTTGATTGTGGGGGGCATGCCGGTCTTCAGCCACCGCTGGGGCGAGGGCAAGCCTTTGGACAAAATCATCACCGACACGCCGATTGGCTCTGGCCCCTACACCATTGGCTCGGTGGATTTTGGCCGCGATGTGCATTACCAGCGCGATGTCCGTTATTGGGCGCAAGATATCAATGTGCGCAAGGGCATGTACAACTTTGACCGCATCACCTATCGCTTGTACAAAGACAGCACGGCCCAGTTGGAGGCCTTCAAAGCCGGTGAATTCGAATACATCCAGGCTTTTGTCGCCCGCGAATGGGCGCGGGCCTATTCAGGCAAAGCGTTTGACAGCGGCCAACTCATCAAGCGGGAACTCCAGCATGGCAATGCAGGTGACTTTCAAGGCTTTTTGTTCAATACCCGGTTGCCCAAGTTCAAAGATGTGCGGGTGCGCCAGGCGATTGCCCTGGCCATGGATTACGAATGGATGAACCGCCAGCTCTTCTACAACGCTTACACCCGTGTGCGGGGGTATTTTGTGGGCAGTGACTTTGAGGCCAAGGGCTTGCCCACGGAGCGCGAGCTGGCCTTGCTTGAGCCTTTGCGCCGACAGCTTGATCCCGCGGTGTTTGATCAAACGGTCCCCTTGCCACCGGTGACTTCGCTGGACCCTTCATCTGGAAAAACCTTGCGCAACAACCTGCGCCAGGCCAAGCAATTGCTGCAAGACGCAGGTTGGACATATCGCGATGGCGCATTGCGCAATGCCCAAGGGCAGGCCTTTGGTTTGGAGTTTTTAGACAACTCAGGCAGCATGGGCCGGGTGGTCACGCCCTTTGCCAAAAATTTAGAGAAGCTGGGCTTCAAGGTGAATTACAAGGTGATTGATTTCGCCATCTTGCAAAAGCGCTTGGACGTGTTTGATTTTGAAATCATCAGCTCGCGCTATGTGGGCAGCGAGTCGCCAGGCACTGAATTGTTGGAGCGATTCGGCTCCAAAGCCGCTGATACCGAAGGCTCCAGCAATGTGCTCGGGCTCAAAGATCCGGCCGTGGATGCCTTGCTCGATCGGGTGATCACGGCCCAAACCCGGCCGCAGTTGACCGATGCTTTGCGCGCTTTGGACCGGGTGCTGCGCCACGGCCACTTCAGTGTGCCGCATTGGTATGGCAGCGTGCACCGGGTGGCATGGCGGGGCGGGCGCTTTGAGCAGCCGGCGGTCACGCCGCGTTATTACCAGCCCGAAAACTGGATCAGTTCAACTTGGTGGGCCAATGCGGCCAACCTCAGTCAAGGGTCGGGGGTGCGCTGACATGCTGTTGTATGTGATCAAGCGGTTTTTGTTGATGATCCCCACCTTGTTTGGCGTGTTGCTGCTGACTTTTGCCGTCATTCAGTTTGTACCCGGCGGCCCCGTGGAGCAAATGGTGTCGCAATTGCAAGGGCGTGACGGCGGGGGCGAAGGCGCAGCGCAAAGCGGTGCGGGTTACCGTGGCCGACAAGGCGTGGATGCGGCCCGCATCGAAGAGATCAAAGAACTCTATGGTTTTGACAAGCCGGCGACCGAACGCTTTGTGCAAATGCTGGGTCAATTCGCGCGGTTTGACTTGGGCAAAAGCTTTTTCCATCCCAAATCGGTCTGGGAATTGGTGAAAGAAAAACTACCGGTGTCCATCAGTTTGGGTTTGTGGACATTCTTTCTCAGTTATTTGATTTCGGTGCCTTTAGGGATCGCCAAGGCCGTTCGTGCGGGCACGCGTTTTGACACCTTGACCAGCTTGTTGGTCTTGACCGGTTACGCCATTCCCGGGTTTGTATTGGGCGTGGCCCTGCTGGTGATTTTTGGTGGCCAGTTGCAATGGTTTCCTTTGCGTGGCCTGACCTCTGGCAATTGGGCTGAATTGAGCTTTGGTGCCAAGGTGGTGGATTACCTGTGGCACATTGCCCTGCCCATCACCGCCAGTGTCTTGGGGGCATTTGCGGTGACCACCATGTTGACCAAAAACGCATTTTTGGAAGAGATTCGCAAGCAATACGTGTTGACCGCGCGCGCCAAAGGCTTGAGTGAGGGGCGTGTGCTGTGGAAGCATGTGATGCGCAATGCCCTGATCCCCTTGGTCACCGGGTTTCCAGCGGCCTTTATTGGGGCTTTTTTTACCGGTTCTTTGCTGATTGAAACTTTGTTTTCCTTGGATGGACTGGGCTTGCTCAGTTATGAAAGTGTGATGCGGCGCGATTACCCCGTGGTGCTGGGCACTTTGTATTTGTTCACCCTGATTGGTTTGGTGACCAAACTCATCAGCGATCTTTGTTATGTGTGGGTTGATCCGCGTGTCAAATTCGACTGAATCCACTTGGGTGGCCTCACCCACACCGTCCAAACGGGCTTGGCTGCGTTTCAAGCGCCATCGCATGGGCTTTGCCAGCTTGGTGCTGTTCGTGGTCATGACGGTGCTCAGCTTGGGGGCTGAACTCATCTCCAACGACAAGCCCTTGCTGGCCCGCTATGACGGTCGATGGTTTGTTCCTTTGGTGCAAAACCTGCCAGAAACGGTTTTTGGCGGTGATTTTGATACCCCCACGGACTTTTTAGACCCCTTCATCCAAGGCCAATTTGCCAAGCCAGGCAACTGGGCGATTTACCCCATCAATCCCTACCACCACAGCACCTTGAATTACTTTGCCAAAGAGCCCAACCCCAGTGGTCCATCGGCGGACAACTGGCTGGGCACCGACGACCGGGGGCGCGATGTCTTGGCCCGATTGATTTATGGCTTTCGGGTGTCGGTGCTGTTTGCCTTGGCCTTGACGGTCGTTGGCACGGTCTTGGGCATCGTCACCGGGGCGATCCAAGGTTTTTTTGGGGGTAAAACTGATTTGGCTTTTCAGCGTTTCATCGAGATCTGGTCGGCCATGCCAGAGTTGTACCTGCTGATCATTTTTGCGGCTGTTTTTGACCCGAGTGTGGGCTTGTTGCTGATCTTGCTGAGTTTGTTTGGCTGGATGGGCCTGAGTGACTATGTGCGGGCAGAGTTTTTGCGCAACCGGCAACTGGACTATGTGCGTGCGGCCAAGGCCTTGGGGCTCAGCCCCTGGGCCATTATTCGTCGCCACGTGCTGCCCAACAGCATGACGCCCGTGGTGACTTTTTTGCCGTTTCGCATGAGTGCCGCCATTTTGGCGCTGACCAGTTTGGATTTTTTGGGTTTGGGCGTGCCACCAGGCACACCCAGTTTGGGTGAGTTGTTGGCCCAGGGCAAAACCAATATCGATGCCTGGTGGATCTCTTTGTCCACATTTTTGGTCTTGGTGGGCACCTTGCTGTTGCTGACTTTCATGGGTGACGCTTTGCGCGACGCCCTGGACCCGCGCAAGGCCGACCAATGAGCCAGGCCCCAACCCCTTTGTTGTCGCTGCGCCAATGGCGGGTGTCTTTTGGTGGGCATGAAGTGGTACATGGCATTGACCTGGACTTGGCGGTGGGCGAACGCTTGGCCCTGGTCGGAGAGTCGGGCTCGGGCAAAACCGTCACCGCGCTGGGCGTGTTGCGTTTGCTGGGCGCCGCGCAATTAACGGGTCAGTGCTGGTTCAACGGCGAGGACCTGATGCAAGCCACCGAAGCACGCATGCAGCAGTTGCGCGGGCAAGACATGGCCATGGTGTTTCAAGAGCCCATGACGGCGCTCAACCCCTTGTTCACGATTGGCGACCAATTGGCCGAGGTGTTGTTGCTGAAAATGGCCTTGTCGCGCCGCGATGCCTGGGATCGGAGTACAGAAATGCTCAGCCAAACTGGCTTGAACCCGCCGCAGCGCTTTTTGAGCGCTTACCCGCATCAACTCTCGGGGGGGCAACGCCAGCGCGCCATGATTGCCATGGCCTTGGCTTGTCGCCCCAAAT